>Ga0181591_10005077_pt1 | contig 11429 bp, 9 predicted proteins | sample 071ome_33_FD_133757 | JGI IMG/M metagenome (GOLD analysis project Ga0181591, IMG submission 133757) | Coastal salt marsh microbial communities from the Groves Creek Marsh, Skidaway Island, Georgia - 071412AT metaG (megahit assembly) | ecosystem: Environmental > Aquatic > Marine > Intertidal zone...
TATTTGGTGAAGATGCAGTCATTCCGGTGTCTAACTTCAATACACTTAAGTTAAAGTCGCTAATCAAGGACATTTCCAAGTTCTACGGTATTGACTTTAACGAGGTCAACAAGATGACCGGCCCTCTTCATGACGAGGTTATGAAGCACGCGAAGGATGAAAACCAAGAAAAGTCTGTATTTGTTCTTAAGCACGAGGACTGTCTCAAGTATTCCGAAGGCTATCGCAACTTCATGGAAAAATATCCAGAGGTTGGCGAACATGTAAGCACTCTTTTTATGCAGAATCGTGCGATCGGTCGACATGCAGGCGGTGTTATCGTCGCGCCGCCAGAAGACTTGGCAAAGACAATGCCGATCATTTCAGTTCGCGGTGAATTACAAACTCCGTGGACCGAAGGTATGAATTTCAGAAACTTGGAAGACAATGGATTTCTTAAGTTTGATTTCTTAGGATTGACACTTCTAAAAGATGTGGAAAATTGTATTCGGCGTATATTGCGTTCACAAACAGGTTCTGATCCAACATTTTCTGAAATCAAAGAGTTCTTTGACAAACATCTTAACTGTCGATACGTTGACCAGAATGACATGGACGTCTGGAAGCATGTGTATCATGAAGGGCGGTTTGTAGGTGTGTTTCAATTTACTGCACAAGGTGCACGTAATTTCTGTTTGGCAGCACAACCAACAACCATTACAGAATTGGCCGCATTAACAGCTATCTATAGGCCTGGTCCACTTAAAGCTAATGTCCATAGGAAATATGTAAAAGCAAAAAAGAATGTCTCTGAGATCAAATATGACCACCCTGTGATTGAAAAAATTTTAGGGCCTACTTTTAACTTTGTTGTTTTTCAAGAGCAGTTTATGACACTTGCAGTCGAACTGGCTGGTTTTACACCTGGTGAGTCTGATAAGCTTCGTAAAACTCTGGTCAAAAAGTCTCTTGATACAATCGGTAAAAAAGGTGGTGAACGTGAAGCTGCACGCAAAAAGTTTGTCGAAGGTGCATATGAACTTCACGGTATTGACAGAAAGATCACAGAAGATCTCTGGACGACTATTGAGGCGTTTTCTGTATATGGCTTTAATAAGTCACATGCCGTTTCATACGCTATTGATTCTTATTACGCAGCATGGTTGCACACTCACTATGAAACAGACTGGTTAGCAACAATTCTTCAGTCTGAAAACAACAACCCCAAAGGATTGTCCAAAGCAATATCAGAAATTAAAGCACTAGGCTACAAGTTTGCCACCGCGGACGTAAATTACTCTGGCGACGAATGGGTATACTCATCTGAAATTGGTGCATTTGTACCCCCTTTGAGTTCTGTTAAGGGCGTCGGTGGTGCTGCGATGGAAGAAATTATGTTGCTACGCCCATACAAGTCGGTCGATGACATGTTGTTCGATAGTGAAGGAAGGTGGAAGCACTCTAAAATGAACAAGACATGCATCACATCTCTTTGCAAGGTGGAAGCATTTCAGTCGCTTCAAGACTTAAAAGATGGTACCATTGAAAATCACCATCAGCTGCTAGCAATAATTACCGATGCTAAAAATTATGACACGCTTAAAAAAGGTCGATATGGTCTAACAAAGACGCAAGTCAAAAAGATGGAAAAGAACGGCGAGATACCTCAGCCGTTGTTGCCTCAACTGATATCTGACTATCAAATGTTACAGGACTGGACACGAATCGAAAAAGTCAAAAACTATGTCGACTTAACTCAAAGTGTCAACAACAGTCTTGTATTTCCTGACGAAATGATGGAACGTGTACACGAAAAAGACATTCCATCCGTATTTAGTGTACCTGCAGGCGAAAAAGGTATTGGTTGGTTTTGTGCAATGGAAATTATTCATAAAAAGACCAAGAATGGAAAAGACTTTATGCGCATGAAAATATTGGACATGGATAACAATGCTGCATGGCTTCGTGTCTGGGGTAAATTTCCACACCCGCCCGAGCCTTATACATTGTGGGTTGCTAATGTACACAATGATAGTAACTGGGGTATGTCAACATCGGCATATAAAATGAAACAGGTGACTGCATATGACAATTAAGGGCACAAGAATTCACACAGTTTGCATTGAAGGTCCTGATCTTTCTGGTAAGTCAACTTTGTACAATGATATTCATAAATTATCAAAATACAAGTGGAACATTCAGGACCGTGCAGAAGTCAGCATGTTTTGTTTTTCAAAATACTATGATAGAAAGGATTCTGAAAGGTGGCACAAGGAAGTACAGAACAGACTCTGTGATCTAAATCACCGATTTGTATTTCTTTTACCAACATGGCAAATGCTGTCTGAACGGTTTAATGAAAGAGGTGACGAAATACATACAATCAATTCTTTAAAAGAAACATACGATATGTTTGATTCAGTATTTCATGCGCTTAAAGAACACCCTAATGTCTATATGGCAAATGTCACAAAGGAAAATCAAGGCCAAATTGCATCAGATGTTGTTGAATGGCTAAATGATTCTGAAAATCAGACAACTGTAGAGATTGCCAAAAGAGTTGCAGAAGTAGCGAAATATTTTGACAATGAAGCTCTCGGGGTAACATTTGATTACTATTTAGGTGACTATGAAAATGTTGATTCAAGTGTCTTAGAGTACAAACCTGAAAAAGAATACTACTCAAAAATACGTTCTAAGTTTTTGACAAAAATAAGCAAAGAAATTGCAGGTGATAACGAGTATTCTAAGGTACAAGTTCCAAGCAACACAAGAAGATTTGTTTATGCAGATGATAGCTGCATTTCTATGATCAATATATTGGTTAGAGGAAGTACTCTAAATGCTTACGCAGTACTAAGATCATCAAATACAGTTGATACGCTTTCTTATGACTTAAGATTTTTGGAACACTTAATCATGGAGGCAGAAGATTACATGTCGTGCAGCTTTATTGAAAATAGAAGAATGACTGTTAATATACATTCTGCACACGTCATAAATAAAAGTACATTTTAGAATAGACCTGTAAGATTATAAGTGGACTTAAAGAGGGTAACATGCAAAGAGTATTAGTAACCGGCGGAGCTGGTTTTATAGGATCGTGCCTTGTAGAAAAACTAGTTGCGTTAGGTAATTACAGGGTTGACGTTGTAGATAATCTTTCAACAGGTCGATTGGAATCATTGGCAGCATTAAATGTTAGATGTATTGCATCAGGACTTTTGCCAATTTATGAAAAAAATGAAGAAAAAGACGACGACATTGATGCCTTAGTAATTACAGGCGATTTCACTGACCCTAACGTGCTAGAGAGAATTGCAAATGTTAGTTACGATATTGTATTTCACCTAGCAGCAAATCCTAGAGTGAGCTATAGTGTTGAAAACCCCACGATCACAACAGAAGAAAACATCTACAAGACGATTGCACTCTTTGAAGCATGTCAAAAGTCAAATGTTCGAAGAATAGTCTTTTCGTCTTCAAGCGCTGTGTACGGTGAAGTCAAGAGCTTGCCAACAAAAGAGAATGATGCAAAGAACGTTCAGTCACCTTATGGATTGCAGAAAAAAGTTGCTGAAGAATTTGCCAGCCTTTTTCACTCTTTGTATGATTTTGATATTGTCTGTCTAAGATATTTTAATGTGTACGGGCCAGGACAGTTAGGAGACAATCCTTATGCAACTGCTATATCAGCTTGGTGTAACGCTTTATATGATCAGAGACCACTTAGAAGCGACGGAGATGGAAATCAAACCAGGGACATGATTTATGTCGAGGATGTTGCTAATGCTAATATTCTTGCAGGTGAAGCACCTAAAAACTCAGTAGCAGGAAAATGTTTTAATATAGCAACAGGAACTTCAATTAGCAACAATGACATTTTAGAAAAGTTTACTAAAAAATTTGGAGATAAAGTCACAATAGAACACGCACCTGAAAGGCCGGGCGATGTAAAACATACATTGGCAGATACATCCAAGGCGGAAGAATTAATAGGGTTTAGAGCTAGAATGTCTTTTGACGAAGGTCTAGAAAGAGCTTGGAGGTGGTGGGGTCTTGTGACCAATGAAGAGGAAGGGGTTTAAGGTGAGTGATCCAAAGTTTATTGTATTTACAGGTCCAATGTTTGGGTCTAAGACTACTCGACTTTTGGCTGCCGTAGACAGATATAAGCACCAAAACAAAAAAATTATTGCATTCAAACCTCGAATGGACAATCGTTATTCTGATGTGGAAATATGCTCACATAACGGTGGAAAGATTCCTGCTGTAGGAATTGAAACAGGCGGTGATATCGTAAGCTATGTCAATCAAAATGGTACTGTTGACGTTGTTGCAATAGATGAAGCTTTTATGATTGACGGTTGTGCTGCAGCATCTTTAGAGCTATTTCGCAGAGGAATTACAGTAATTGTAAGTTCACTTCAGCTTTCCGCGACCGGCTTGGTGTTTGAAGAGGTTAGAGATATGATGCCTTGGGCTACAAAAATTGAAATTTGCCCTGCAGTTTGTCCTATCACTGGGCGTGATGCTTATTATACGCATAGAAAGATCGAAAGTGTAAATGAGATTACAGTTGGAGGAGCAGATATTTATGAGCCTAGATGCTGGGAGCATCATGGATTTATGAATAGGAAGGAGCTTTAAGATGTCCTTCGTCGAACCAACATCAGTCAATTGTGTTATATACCACGCTGACTGTACAGACGGTTTTGGAGCAGCTTACTCTGCATGGAAATTGTTAGGCAACAGGGCTGAATACCATGCATGTAAGCACGGCACCCCGCCTCCTGATGTTTCAGGTAAGGTTGTTGCAATATTGGATTTCTCTTTTGATAATGCCACAACTAAACAGATGATTGAGGATGCTGAAGGTCTAATTATAATCGATCACCACAAGACAGCAATGGTTGAGCTGCATGATATTTCAAATACCCATTTCGACATGACCAAGTCAGGTGCCATGTTGGCATGGGAATTCTTTCACCCGGGCAAGGATCACCCAAAGTTTATTGGTTATATTGAAGACAGGGATCTTTGGAAATGGGAGCTTCCCTATTCAAAAGAGTTTGCCGCGGCATTTGATATGGTACCTTTTGAGTTTGAGGAATTTGAAAAATTTGAGGATGACTCTGTTTTTGATGATGCTGTAAAGCGAGGTTCTTATGTACTTGCTTACTCCAAGACTGTTGTTAAAAAGGTTTGTGAAAAGGCATCAAAGAGAAAACTAGACGGAAAAGACGTCTTAGTAGTAAATGCTTCACATTGGATGTCAGAAATAGGTAATAGGCTTGCACCTGATTGTGATGTTGCAATGATTTGGTATTATGATCATAATGACAGGATGATCAAAGTAAGCCTTAGATCTTTTCACGATACTGTTGACGTCTCTGAGGTCGCCAAAAAATTTGGAGGCGGCGGTCATAAAAAAGCATCAGGATTTACGCTTCCTGGTGATGCTAATGTTGATGATATATTTGATGAAGAAAAATCGTCGAAGGAAAAGTCCAGTGCGAGAAAGTCAAGAGCAACAAGAAAGAAAACAGATGGATAGACCTGCGTGGGATTCCACATGGATGGAAGTTGCACATGTAATTGCACAAAGGTCTTATGATGAAAGACACAAGGTAGGTGCTGTTGTTGTCTCAGAAGATAATACTCAGCTTTTGTCATTAGGATATAACGGCAACTATTCAGGTGGACCCAATATAGCTGATTCTAATGAACCGGGCCAGTCTGGGTTTCTTCATGCTGAAATAAACGCACTTTTAAAATTGGACTATAACAATCCAAAAAGAAAGAAATTATACCTTACACTGTCACCATGTCAGATGTGCGCTAAAGCAATAATAAATGCCGGAATTGACGAAGTCATTTATAGCGAAGTCTATCGAGATCAGTCAGGCATAAATTTGCTAAAAGAGTCAGGAATTCTAACCAGAACCTTTTCATCTGCACGTGAATAGATATACTAGTAGTAGTAATTTTCTCGGGAGCAGCCTAAATGCATTCTAATAAAGGAATGGCGCTAAGCGAAATATCAAGAATCTGCACAGTTGCATATGCTAAATCTTTAAGGTCAGCAGCTTTAAGCCAAAATCGTTTGGTTGAAGCTTTTTTAGAGACACAAGACATGGCATTGCTTTTAGAAGCAGAAGAAGTTGCATTTACAGATGATGATGCAAACGCGCTTAAAGCCGCGGTCGATGACCTTAAGAAAAAAGTTGACGATATTAAAAAGTTAAATGATTCTGCTCTAGGCGGGAAAATGAGCGGATCAATTGGTAACATTGAAGCACTTATGGGAAATGTTCCTGATGTTTCTAAGATTGCCAGTTTGGCTACAGCAGGTGAAGGCGAAAAGCTCAAGGCTGCTTTAGAAGAGCTTAATGAACCAATCAACAAGGTTGGTGAGTCTATTGCAATAATGACCCAGGCGATGCAGGACGTCGCACAAAATATTGCTGCTGCCGCAAAAGGTATTACGGACGAGCAAAAGAAAATGACAGTCGGTGAACTGTCTGACAAAGCCAAAAACAAAGAACTTAAAACCGCTGACGGAAAAGATATTGACTTTCCGGATCCGGATTCTATCAAAAAAGGTGCATCAAAAGCCTTGCAAACACCAGGCTGGTTTCAAAAGTCAGTTAAGTCAGGCATGGATGCAGCTAAGTCAGAATCAGGAGGTTTCTTTAAGAAGGCAGTATCGTTTATGAAAGGTCTTTTCGGAGGCGGTAGCGATAAACTTATCGATGCAGAAACCTTCGCGACAGAGTTTATGCAGCTAACTTTAGAAGAGCTAGAGGCTGGTGCAAAAGGTGCTGCCGATCTTTCAAATGCAATGCAAGAAACTGTTGCTGCCACAGCCGAGGCAACAGGAGCTGCACAGGCATCAGCAGCTGCTGAGGTTGCTGATGAAAAATCCGAAGGCGAAAAAGGTGAAATTCCTGACAGTGCTAAAAAAGCTGAAAAAAGACCTGACTTTTCTATTGATGATCTGATTAAGCTTTTAGCAATCCAAAACGCTTCAGCGGCTAAATCACTTGAGTCATTACCTAAAGAAGAACAAGAAGCTGCTGTTGCTGATGATCTAGAAAAAATTCAAGGTGGTGAAACCAGCCCTGAAGACGCTTTATCTGACGTCGCCTCTGATGCAGAAGAAGCATCAAATGCTCCTAAGTGGTCAAATATTAGCAAGGATTTTGTTGATTCTTTAGAAGATGAATCAAAGCCTGATGGCGAGAAACTCGCTAATGCACTTAAAGATAATGAGGAATTTGCCACAAAGGTCGGACCAAAGATTAATATGTCCGAAAGCATTATTTCTACTTTACCTGTGTCATTACTGCTTAGAGAAGACATTTCTTTTGGCGACATTATGACCGCCGCTTCAAGTGTGATTGACAATGAAGACAAAGCAAAGGCTTCTGCATCTAAGCTTGCACAAACAATTGCTGATGCTGGGGTTGAAGTTACTGATATGCCGGCTGAAGATGAAGATATCGAAGCAAAAGAGGTTGAGGCAGCTTTAGATGAGCTTGAACCGGGTTTATCAGCATACATCGATGACAACCAAGATATTATTGCAAAGGCACTCGCTGATCTTCTTAAAGGTCAGGAAGAGATTGCTGCTAAAGTAGCACAGCTACTTGCTGCAGATGAGTCTGAACGATCAAAGGAAGCAGAAGAATTGGCAGCAGCAGCAGACGATGCTGGCGTTGAAATGAGTGATTTGGATGCAGCAATTGATCAAGGAATTGAGTCTGCCACTTCTGATCTAAATGATGAAATTAAAAATGATCTAGGTACAACACGACAAGAAGTTGCGGACGCACTTGAAAACGCAAGCAACGCAGACAATGAAGAGTTAAATGCAAAAGTTGATGAACTTATTGGAAAGGCAGCTTCAGAATTAGGAGCTGAATCTGATCAACTCAAGGCATCATTTGAGGATGATGATAAGTTTGCAGAATTTTATATGTCGCTAGAGGACAAATCAATTGATGACTTAAAAAATGCAACGCAAGAAATAAAGTCTGAAATTGAAGCTAGTCTAGAAGATGCTGGTGTTTCTGAAGAAGGCGAAGGTTCAAAGCCAGGTGAAATGTCACCGGAAGAAAAAGATTCAGCTATTGAAGCTGCCAAAGAGACAGGCGAAGCACTTCAGCAAGCTAAAGACGATGACGATGAGTCCAAGCTTGAAAAAGCTGAAGAAATTATTGGTGATGCTGCAAAGGAACTTGACATATCACCTGACAGTCTAACCGATATTCTTACAAACCCAGATGCTAATCTTGAAACTATAGTCAAGGATCAAGAACTTGAAATTGACAAGGTTCAGGGCAAAATTGAAGACTTAGACAATGAAATTAGCGGTGCTTTAAGTAGAGATGAGTCGGGTGAAGAAGGCAAAAAGAATACGTACAAACGAAATGACTTTGAGAAAAAGCTCGATGATGCATTAAAAGCGGCTTCTCCAGAACTCGCCGATGCTGATGGCGGTATTATGGCAGCTGCGCTAGCCGACTGGATCATGAATAATGACGTCACCGAAGTTGTTTTGGAGTCAAGAGATTTTAGCAAAATTCTTTTAGAGAAATATGACTACAAAGCAATTTCTGATTTCATGAAGTCGGAGATTGGGGATCTTGCAAAAGAACTAGGATATGATGGAAAAGAAGATGCTGTATTAGCAGACTTTTTAAGAGCAGTACAACCAGTTCTCGATGCAGAAGGAATTAAGGTCAACGGTATCCCAGATGATTCAACTGAAGCTGACGAAGGTGAAGGAAAGCCTCAGTCAGAATCTGAGCAAAAAGAAACAGACGCAGAGGCAGAGTCAGCAACAGCAGCTGCTGAAAAAGAAGCCGAGTCAAAAGGATTAAGTCCATCCGCAGGTGCTCAGGAAATTGTTGCAAAGTGGGCAGAATCTGGTAAAACTCTTGCCAAAAACGTTTCCAAGAAGCAGCGTGAAAAGCTGAAAGGCGCAATTTCACCAATTTTAGATACAGCAGCAGAAAAACTTAAAGGTGAAATTGAAAAAGCCGTTGATGACTGGAGATCAGCACAAAAAGTGCTACAGAAGCCAAATGTATCTGACAAGCAGATTAATACACTAAAGCAAAGCCTATCAGACTTTATTTCATCTGTAGTTAGATCTGAATCCTTGGATCCTACACAGGCAAAAAGATCATTGATAACTAAGATAACAAAGTTTATGATCACAGAGGCTGGTTATACAAGGTCTGAGATCAAAATAATGGATCAATACGAAGTGCTGCAAAGTTTTGTACATAGCTATTGTAATATTCAGATGCATGCACTTGATAGAAAAGGTATGCTGGTTGAGGTTCTCGGCAATACAACTCGCTTAATTAGTGAGGATACACAACATTCTGATGAGACAGCATCTGCTAATAGATGGGCTAGACTGGCAGGTTTATAAGATATGAGCAAATTAATTGTAGAAATGATGCGCAAAGAATACACCATGCGCCTTCTAGAAGCTTTAACTGAAACAGACTTAATGGATAAATCAGGTAAAGTGGTCGTGGGATCAGGTCTTAAAGTAAGACACAAAGACTCACAATTGGAATATACAGTAGACTCAGTTGAACAAGATGAGTCAGGTGATTATAAAATAACATTAAGAAATCCAGACGCTCCAAGATTTGATCCGGCCCCATCGGATCCAGACGCGCTTTTGGATGAGACTGATGGCTTGGTTTCCAGTCCAGTTGAGGACTTTACATTGCCTCTTCCGGATATGGATAGTGATATCAAGGTTTCTACATCTAGCGATGTTCCACCGGTTGGGCCTGAAGATTTAATCGTAATTGATCAGGCAGAATTTGAGAAGGATTACGAGGTCAAATAATGGATTTGGAAAAACAAATTAGAGAAGCCGTTGCACAAGCTCTAGGTGTTGATAGTCTAAATGAGTCATACGTCACAAAGGCAAAAAAGTTTAAATTGTCTACTGAGTTTTTGTCAAACAAGGTCAAGACTGCACGTCAAAAAGATTTTGAAAAATATGTAGATGCACTTAATATGACAAGTGCCCGTCTAGATACTGCTTCAAGAGAAGACGCAAATCTTCACGGATCAGAATATCGTCAGCTGAAGTGTGACGAGGTCTACTGTTTAAACGCATCGTTTCTAAGGGCATTTCACTTTGAAAACATAAGTGATCAAAGAAGCGAACTTTCAATGGACACACTTTCTTTCATGCGCCTTGAAAGAGACTTTGGATCTTTTGATGCTTGGCAAAAAGATTTTATTGCTGCAGGTATGGCATCTAGAGATGGTTATGCATGTACTGCTTACAATATCTTTCTAGGGCGTTACATGAATATAGTAATTGATGGTGAGTCTGAAAACGTTCCTGTTGGATGTTTACCTGTTATATGTTTGGACGTTGCTGAAGGTGCTTATTTTAAAGACTACTTGGACGACAGAAAAACTTATATTATTGCAATGATGAAAGAGCTCAATTGGGAAAAAATTGAAGAGCGAATAAAAAAGTCTGAAAAGGTTGCCAAGATATACGGAGCCGGAGAATGAAAAAGAAAAAACTGGTAGACGTCCTTTTTGAAGAGGCACATCTTTTATTTGAGGAAGAGGAAGAAGAAGGCGGAGATGATATCTTTGGCGGTGACGAAGACTCTGACTCTGAAGCAGATAAAGAAGAATCCGAGTCATCTGATTCAGGTGACGAAGATGCCGACGACTCTGAAAAAGACACAGAAGATGCAGACGAAAAAGACGAAGAAAAAGAAGAAGAGTCAGACGAAGACAAAGAAGAAAAGCCTTCAGGCCCTACTGATGACACAATTGATGGTGAAGTAAACAATCTATTATCTGATTTTGAGGCTGAAGCAGTTGCAGCAGCTGAATCATCTGCTGCTTTAGGTGAATCAAAGCCAGTATATGCACATTCAATGTCAAAGCTTCTGTTTGAATCAGACGACCCGGGAATTGACATATCACATTTTGCAAACAATATCGCGCGAGTTATTAACAACTATCAGACTTTGCTTGATGTAGAAAAAATGATATTTCAAAAGGCAAAGGCGTTTCTAGCAGCAAAATATGGCGATTCTGCTGCAAAGGAATTTGAAGATATACTTGCTTCTGATCACGAATTAACATTTGTAACAGGAGCAGGGTCAGACTCATCTAAGACTAGCGAAGAACTAGTTCCTATCGCAACAGGAGCAATGACCCCGACAGGGTAAAAATGTCTAACAAGCTAATTGATTTCGCCACCAAAAAATCCATCCACATTAATTTAACAAAATCTACACATGCAGGTCTTCGAATTGAGCTATTCGAAAGAGGACTTTCTATTCAAGAAGTTTTTAATTCTCTTGCATCCTTGATTTGTGAAGGTGACACTTATCTACATTCACACTTAGATGAAATGCAGAAACAAAAAAGAGAGAAGA
>Ga0181591_10005084_pt1 | contig 11415 bp, 14 predicted proteins | sample 071ome_33_FD_133757 | JGI IMG/M metagenome (GOLD analysis project Ga0181591, IMG submission 133757) | Coastal salt marsh microbial communities from the Groves Creek Marsh, Skidaway Island, Georgia - 071412AT metaG (megahit assembly) | ecosystem: Environmental > Aquatic > Marine > Intertidal...
GACGATTCTGACGATGCAGCAGAGTTAGCACGTAGACGTGTCTATTCTTTGTATCCTACAGTAGAAGACCAACCTGATAACATTCTAGACATTGTTGCAGACGCTGAGCGAAAAGCTAGAAAGGCTTATGCTCAAGATATGGCTGCACAGTACATTGATAGTTCTGCGTACACGTATGCTACTGAAGGTTTCTTTGAAAACGAAAAGGTAAAGACAGCTATTGAAACCATTATGGAGGGTCAGCCTAATTTCTACGATGACCTACTAAACGCTTATGGGTTTGAGCCTGACGAAGAAGAAGAGCCTGTAACTCCTAGCGAGGATGATAGTAACGAAAGCGAACCAGCAGAGCCTGAACAACCTGAAGAGGCAGAACAACCTGAAGAGCCAGAAGAGTCAGAAGAGCCAGAGCAACCTGAACGCCCTGTGGTATCGCCTGTTGAACCGCGTCCTGGTGGGGGCAGAGGTAATTCACGTAAACAACGTGAGTGGGATAAGAAGTACAAAGGAAAGTTCAACACAGACGGTACACCTATCATGGTAGAACCACGCCCTGCAGATGGTGGGCCTACTACAGGTAGAGGTAGAAACAGACAGACTGAAGCACAGAAGTGGGATAGAAAATACGGAAAGACACACAACCCAGATGGTACACCTAAAGTAGAGGAATAATAATGGACTATTACAAAAGCCAACTAGACACGTATCTAGATTCCATCGCTCCTGTTGAACCATCATCACCTGTTGATCCTACTGTACCTACTCCTAGCCCACGTGATGAGGTTACCTTTGACGGTGAAGAAGTTCTTACAGTAAACGATATTAAAAAGAACTCACAGTACACCCGCACACTACGAGACTACATGATAGAACGTGTAGGCGTAGACTATGCTGATAAAGACGACGATCAAGTAGTAGATGATTTCATTCGTCGTATGCGTTTCTTCAACGCTAACACTGTATCTACTGCAGGTGAGCTTGGTTTTATCACAAGGGCTGATGACCGTCAGAAAGCTATCGCTAAAGATGCCTATCAAATCTATGATCAACTAGGCAATGTATTTGTAAACGATGGTGTAATGGGCGCAGTAGGTGGTGTAGGTGAATACATCATGGCAGCAGCCTCTGACCCGTCAAACTATCTAGGTTTGTTGACTGGTGGCCTTGCACGTTTCGGTGCAGGTGCAGCTACTGTGACAGGCAAGCAGGCAATCAAAGCTACTGTGCGACAGGCTGGTATGAAAGCTGCTCAGAGTGGCGCAGGTAGACAGGCAGCTAAAGAGGCTGCAGAAGAGGCAGCTAAGAAAGCAGCAGAACGCGCTATCAAGGCAGGTATGTCTAAGCGTAAAGCTAAGGGCGTCTATAAAGCTGTAGAAGAAAAGGTAATCAAAGACGGACGCAAAGCATTAGCTAAAGATGCGATGCGTGCTAAGCAAGATGAGTTGTTCAGCACAGCAGCGAAACGTTCTTTGTATGCTACAGGTGGTACAGACGCATTGTTTGCTGCAGCACAAGACTACATGGTGCAGGGTACATTGCTGGAGGCAGGAGCGCAGACAGAGTATAGCAAGACACAAACAGCACTATCAGGATTCCTTGGTGGTGTTGGCGTAGGGTTCCAACTAGGAGCGCGTGGTGCTAGTAAAGCTATCGGTAAGTCTGGCCTTGAAGGAGACACACGATCAGAACTAGACAAGCTTACAGAGCAAGTCATTGAAGAGTTCAGCCCTGTTATATCAAAGAAGGAAGCACCTAAAGCTACCAAGGCTATCCTTAAGTCTATCCGCGATTGGGACTTGAAGGTTAAGAAAGGTAAGAAGGGCAAAGAGATTGTCGATGATGTAGATTTGATCAAAACTATTGTGTTCGGTGACACACCAGGTGAGATCGGTGGACTACTAAAGTTAGCACAAGACAAAGGATACAAGCCTACTAAAGAGGTACACGTATCTGACTTCATCACTAACGTGGCTAACTCTCTTACACCCACACAGCTAAAGTCTATTAACAGTGCCATGGAAAGAGCAGGATCACCTCTGTTGTTTGGTGAATTGTCTAGCGCACGTGTTAAGATCGGGGATGTTATGGCCTCTCGTTTCAGTGAAGCAGGTCAGACATTGCAGGTAGCTTCTCAGTTTAAGAAGATGCTGAATGCCTCTGTTGTATCAGCAGCAGCTAAGATTGAGGATACGGTTGGTAACATTGACGCTAAGGAAGTAGCCAAAGCTAACAAGATGGACGGTATTAAGTACGGTCAGTCTGTGTGGAAACGCCTACTTGTTTCATCTCCTGCTACCACAGCATTGAACGTTGCAGGTTTTACCCAGTTCTACATGGGGCAGACACTAGCAGACTTGTTTAGCTCAACAGCCTTGATGACTAAGGGCTTAACAGAACTGACATACAATAAAACTGCAGCACAAGAAACGTTTAGACGTGCGGCTGCGTACCGTCACATTCAAGCACAGAAGATGCGTAACTTGTTGGACCCGTATACTACACACGATGCGTATATGAAGTTCTTAGACGAGAATAAAGACGTACAGAAAATCTTGTTCGAGACTATGGCAGGGGGCGTGGACCAGACAGCTACACGATTTGGTATCAACCCTAACAACAGAGCTTTCCAAAACGTAGAAGCCTTTGCAACAGCAGCGAACCAGATCACAGGTGTACGTATTCAGGATAGCTTTACTAAGTCTCAGATGTTTATGTCAGAGATGGATAAGTATCTACGCCTAGAAAAGAAGACTACACTTCGAGAAGCTTTGATGTCTGATACACCTATTGAAGAGGATGTCATTCAGGCTGCACTAGATACAACACTGAAGTCTGTTTTTGCTAAAGACTACACTACGCCTGACCAACCAGAGCTTATACGTTCTATGGCGGGTGGTGTTGAATACCTGTCTAACCTACCGGGCATTGGTACTATCATTCCGTTTGGTCGCTTCATGAATAACGTTGTAGCTACAGCCTATCAATGGTCACCACTAGCTGCACCTGAGTTGTTCTTTAAGCCTGTGTTTAAACGCATGTCTAAGTCAGAGCCTGATATCTCAGTACTAGAGGGTTACTCTCGTATGATGGTAGGCACTTCAGCTTTGCTCCTTGCTTCACAGTACGACGATGAACGCAGAGCTAAGGGCTTAGGTACGTATGAGATTGATGCAGGTGGCGGTACTATCATTGATGCTAAGAACACATATCCATTCTCAGCATTCCTAGCAGCGGGTCGTATCGTTAACATGATGCGTGACGGACAGGACATACCACCAGAGCTACAGCAAGAGCTAGGCACACAAGTAGCCGTTGGTCAACTTGCAAAAGACTTACAGTTTGGTAACGACTTGAACAACATTCTTGATGTTTTGATGAACACATCACCTGACGCACGTGGCGCAACAATCAACGGCCTTACCAAAGCAGCAGGTAACATTGTTGCAGGTGCTACACGCCCACTAGACGCAGTGAATAAACTGTTTGGTTTTGCTACAGGTACAGACAATGCCAAGGATGTACGCCAAGCAGATGGTATGAATGTGTTCACACAAACGTCAACTAAGTATGTAGATAACATCTTTGAGGCTTTCATTGACGGTGTAGACAAACTAACTGAAGCTGACCTATCTAGTGTAGGCAAGAAGTCTGTGACTGGAGAAGAACTACGAACAGCTAGACGTGAAGGGCCAATCTATAACCCTAACCCACTAGCTCAAATCTTTGGTCTTACAATCAAACCTGGTCGGACTGCTACAGAGAAAGCTTATTCTATTGCTGAGATGCAGCAGTGGACAGCAGATGAACGCACAAAGATGCCAGCTTATGATAAGATATTTAATTCTCTTCTAGCTCCTGCACTAGAGAGACAGACAGGTATCCTCATAAGACAGGATAACTTTAAGAACGCAAGCCTGACAGGTAAGCGTAAGATGCTTAAAGAAGTACTGAAGAATACCAAGACCGATTTGCGTAAGCAGATGGATGATGGGTATGGCGGCACCGATACTGTACGTATGCGACTCATAAACAAGGCTGCACGTAAGTTCGATAAAGAACTGCAGAAAGAGATCATGACAGCTATGCGAGATAGGTTTGGCATAGAGGGTAGCTTACAAGACTTTAGCTTTGCAGAGCTAGACATATACATGGAGTACGGGGAGATGCTCCAAAGTATATACGAAGAATCAGCAAACTTTAAATAAGAGAGAGGGGCCAAGCGGCCCCTTTACTTTTTTATACCGTGATCGTTTGCTGCTAACCTAGCCCACATCATGGCCTCTATAAGTCGATCCCTCGCGTTCTCCCTCTGTTCACACTCATACAAGTTATCAAAGATGTAGCTGTCTAGATTATGCACGGCCTCTTTTAGTCCTTCGTTGAATTGCTTCTTCTTAGACTCAAGAAAGTCATACGCTTCTAGTTCAATCTTCTTCATTGTTTTTCTTTAAATACTCCACTGCTTTAAGTACGCCAGTAAGATCATCACCTAGGTGACCTATACCTGAATTACACTCTCTACAGAGATGCCCTCTGTACTCGCCTGTTTTATGATCGTGATCTAGACTTAAGGGACCACCACTTCTAGACTTTGTGTAATGTTTACCACAGCAGTCACAGTTACCATAAGCTCTATGTCCGTGTCTTTTCTTTAGTTGACGCACTGTCTCAGTAGTTTTAAGGTGACAGGGAATACAGCGTGTGTCATATCTCTGCTTCTCTTCTCCATAGACAACTACTTTCATGAGTTTATAGAAAAACTCTTCTGTCTCTGGGTGTACTTCTCCACAAATACTACACGCTTTATGATAAACGTTTTCGTTATCATTCTCTGCTTCTGTCTCTTCTTTGAATAAGTCTAGCTGCATTATATTCCCTTGGGTACTTCCGCACAGTATGCCACTACGTATGCTGTGTCGTTAGGTTTGGTAGCCATGTGTTTCTGATAAGACACGTATGCATCCTTCCAACATCGCTCCTCTTCTTTATATGGAAACGACTCGGCGTAAGAAAACATAAGTGGACCATCAACTAACAAGACTACCAGAACCCACATTAGTCTAGCTTCTCTTGAATGTACTCAACACCCTGCTGAACTTTTGGCTCAGCGTAGTTATAGGCGTCTGTTGTTAGGTCTACCGCCGTGGTAGCTACACCTGCTGCAATAATAAAGCCGATTAAAAATTCGATCATGATAGATACTCCTTGAGTTCTGTGTACCCTCCAACGTGCGTTCCCTTGTCGTTGAAGATTTGTGGTACAGTAGTTATACTGGAACGCTTCAATAAGTACAGCAACCATGTGCTAGACTTACTTTGTATGTTGTACTCTACGTATTGGATACCCTTACCTTTCATCAAAGCTTTGGCATCATCGCAGAAGTTACATTGGTCACGTGTAATTATCACGTACATTTAGATTATCCCATTCCTACTCATTTCTACTAAGAACAAAAATACTAGGTATGCTTCAATGGGCGTTAGCATTTTCTTTTCTCCACATTAATTCATGTAACAGTTTCTTCTGTTCGTATTCAGACATTATCATCCAATCCCGTATCTCGTCAACTGTTCTGTGACACCCCACACACTTGTCGTTTTCAAGGCGACATACACGTATGCAGGGTGACGGTGTTTTACCTAAGCGGTTAGGTCTACGATTTCGCATGAGTCACCAGAGCAAGCCATAGTCTGCATGGCTACAGTGTTGTCCTCTTGCTCATACTCAGATAGCTTAGTCCAATCAATGCGCTCAGGCATGAACTCTAGTAGCTCTTCATACTGCCCCTTAGTGCAATCCTGATACGGTGCCTGTTGGTAGGTATGATCTGAGTGTGGCAAAAATGACACACCTGACATCTCATCAAAGTGTCTGTACACAAATGCACCCACGTCTAGCCATTCACTGTCACGGACTGAGATAGTCACCGATGGTTTATGCTCACACCAATGACGCTGGTATGTCAGCCACATCTCTAGCTGCTCAATAGCTGTCATGTCATTACGTGTTACCGCATTGTCAGGTGACTTCACAGGAAAGCTAAAGACTGTAGTAGTATCTGGCTTGAACACGCATGGCTCATTAGGGATACCATTATCAATCATGAACTTCGTTAGTGGGTCTTTGTTATCGCCACGCACAGTACGAATATAGTAGGGGCTATGACGTGCATGAATACCACTAGCCGAATCAACCAACTGCGAGACAGTACCTGACGGTTTAACACATGTGATAGAAGCAGAGGCAGGGATGCCAAGGCGTTCAGCCCACTCAGCATTAGTAGCAACGGCAACGGATCGTAGATGCTCAAGAGTTTTCTCCAGTCCTTTGTTCTTGCTTGTGAGTAGTGGGTTGTCCATGATGCCTGTAAGAGACACACCTAGTAGACGCTCTTCTTCTGTGTTCTTCTGCCATACTTTACGTAGGTACGGGAACTTAGTTAGCGTAGACTGAATAGTACCTAAGATGGTAGCCAACTTAACCTTACGCTCTAAGTCTTCTATACTATCGGATGCACGTACTACACATTCGGTTAGGTTGCAAAACTGATACGGGCGCAAAATTATCTCACTGCACGGGTTCGTCCCAAAGTCAAACTCAGGATTACGTCTACCAAACTTTGCCACTTGCTTCTTAGATGCTTCACGGTTGAATACTCCACGCTCACCAGACTTAGACTCTACTAACGCAGTCCACTCACGCATGAATGTTTCTACGTCAGGCTTCTCAGTGTATGACACAGAGTTGTTAGCCAATGCACGGTGCGCTGCAGTTTCCCACCACTGTCCTGACTTAGCGTGGCGCATACGGTCATCGCTTAGGTTAGACAGAGAGATCATAGCAGAGCGACGAACACCACCAACCACAACGATTTGTCCAATGAAGCACATCAAGTCATGACATTCTAGTGAAGACAGCTTACGTCCTTGTGCGCCCTTGAATGTAGACACAGCAAAGTTAAACAACTCTACTAGTGGCGCAGGACCAGAGGCACGTCCACCAAATGTCTTTAGTCGCGCACCTGCAGGACGTACCTTATCTACGTTCCACTTAGGAATCTCACCAGCCCATAGGAGTGCAAGAACTTGACGGAAAGCCTTAGCCCATCCTTCTTTACTATCCCTAACGATGACGGTAGTTTCACTGTCGTAGAGCGTAGGCACTTCGGGGAGCTTAGATATGTACTGTCGTTCAACAGAGAAGCCAACTCCAGTACCACAGAGGAGGATGTACATCGCTTCGTCGAAGCTCTTAGGGTCATCTACGGGGAGATATGAACAGTTGTATCCTGCTGTGTTGTCACGCTCTAGTGCTGGGCCTGCAGTCATCATTGCCCTCATGGATGGCATGATCTCTAGGTCAAGGATAGCATCACGGATTTGATTGATGTAGCTGTCGTCACCTGCAACGGGACGCACAACGTTATCCATGTAACGCTCTACTGTTTCATCCCAATTCTCACGGCCCTTACCATCAAAGTATTTGGCATAGCGTGACTTGTGAATGAATGATTGATAATCTGTTGGTAGCAAATTGCTCATCGGTTGTCTCCACTTCCGCGTAGTTTGTTTCGTTTCTGTCTGTCGTCTAGCTTTTGGATGTTAAGCTCAAGTACTTCTTGTAGCCCACGTCCATAGATGTTTGCTAGTGCAGTGGCATAGAACACCACATCACCTAGTTCCTTCATGATCTCTTCGTTAGCATACTTGTTGTTGTCACGGATCAACTTCTTAATCTTCTCCGCTACCTCACCTGCTTCTCCTACAAGACCAAGAGTATTTTCTACAAGGCGTTCTTGCCCTGATGTAAGAATCTTCTTCTCTACCCAACCTGAGTACAGGTCAGCCCAATCTACTTCATCACTGCCAAAGGCATCAAAGTATCCCATCTCTTCTAAATCCTTCTCGCTTATCATCCTCGTTCCTTCACGTTTAAGTTTTCTATTTCTACATCATCTACATCATGCATGGCATTCATAATCAAGTCATGCATGTCTTCTTCGTGTGCATCCTCATAAGAAGATAGAAAGTTATTATCGTCTTCTACCTTAGCTACAAATGTAACACTGAACTTCTTCATTTATGATTCTCTTTGTACACTTCTATTAGTTTGTTGAGATACCACTGAGCCTTTTGTAAATCCTCAAGGCCGTTCTTATAACGGTAACGCCAGATATACTTCATGATGTTACCTTGTAAGTACCCTTCGCTCTGCTCGTTGGTTGCAGCCAGGATAGCTTCGATTGCTTCAATGCCACCTGTGTTGTAGTGGATTGGTTTGTTTACTGGATCGTTCATGCATTCCCCTGTGTCTTAGTCCATCTATTAAGGCGAATCACGTTACCTTCTGACTCGTATCCTTCTTCTTCCTCAATCTCTTCTAGTGTAGCTTTGTATGCATCTGGAAATATCTCAGACAGCATATCGTGTTTGTAATCGTCTAGCTCATCTTCAATCTCAGGAAAGTCTTGCATGAAAGGTAGACACGCTGCCATGCTGATTGCTGCATTGAGTGCAGCACGTCCTGCTTCTTCATGGTCTGCAAGTTTTGCACCGAAGGAGATGCCCGTCTTCAACTCAAATGTCCAGTTACCATCTTTATCGAAAATAGGTTTGATAACGATAGCTACTTCATCTTCTTGTACTGTATACATTACGATCTCCGCTTTACTTTTAGTCGTTGCTCTTTCATACGGCTACCCTTCTCAAGCAACCACCCTTCAGGTATGACACGATGCGCCCACTTGAAGTTATTCTTTTCACACCAATCACAATAGCGAGACTTGGCACCTTTGTACAGCTTTGCATTAGCATTACTGAATACAAAACGGATATCTAACTTAGGATGTTGTTTGGCTATTTCTAGGTGCTTGCGTCTATCTGCAGCACTGAACAAGCCTTTCGTTTCTATGATGATCCCATTGTCTAACTCAAAGTCTGGTGTGTATGTACGATACTTCAAGTCTTCCCATTCAATCTTAAGCTTCTCATAAGCTACAATCTTCTGGCGGGTTTCCAAGAAAGCTGCGGCCTCTTGTTCGAGGCCACTGCGATAAGTTCTTTTGTTGTGTCTACGCGGCAAGTCCATCACCCACAAATACGTAGTCAACATCTGGTGGGTTCGGTGACTTAGAGACACGGCTTGGCAGCGTCTGTAACGTCTTGTGACACTTGTGTTTAAAGTCACAGAACTTGCACTCAGGTGGTAGCACGAGGTTACCTGATGGCTTCTTATAGTAAGTCTCAGGCACTGGTTCAAAGCAACGCTCAAAAGGTTCGTCGTTGTCCAAGTAATCGACTAGGTTCTGAATGTCCTGTAGTACAGCATCCTTGTCTACCTCAGATGCATCTACATATTTGAACTCACCATTACCTTTGTTGACTACCCACCAACCACCAACATCTTTACCTGCTGCTGTGGCGTAGCCTACTAGCTGTGCAACATAACCAAAGCCATCGCTCTTGCTTAGCTTGTGAAAGTCTTCAAACTTATTCTTGTAAGACCAAGGTGACGCAGACTTAACGTCATCAATCTTACCGTCCATCTCCATGTCATACTCGCCTTTGATCTCTCTACCGTTATCAAGCTTGAGTGTGACATTCTCGTTGTCCTTGAAGTCCTGCCCTGCTGCACGTAGTAATCCTTTGAACACTGCCTCAACGATGTCGCCAAGAATCATGTTCATCAGAAAGTGTGGCGGGAAAGGTGTCTTACCTTCGGGGTCATTCTTCTCAAACCATAGCTGACACTTAGGCTTACCAATGTTAGACATGCGCAAGCGAAACTCACCACGTGGGCCAGAGTTGAATTGCTTGTTAAGTGCAGCTTCAACATCAGCGGCAACCTGCTTGGTCACCGCCTCTGTCATGGTAGCCTCGCCAGCCATAGCCTTTTGCAAGAAGCTAAAGACCGCTAGTTCTGCTGGGTGATTCATTAGTCAACGTCCACGAAATCGTTGTTGATAATGTCTGACACCATAGCTTCGTCGTCTGAAGACATAGACTTATTGGAACGCTCATGGTGTAGATCAAGAATCTTACCGTTGCTGTACTCAATTAGTTCAATGAAGTCTTTCAACATTTCGTTGTCACCTTCAGCGATGTCAACACGATCACCTAGCTGCGCCTTGATGTACCCAAACTTAGCACCGCTTGCGATACTACCTTCTACTCCATCAAGGAATAATGTGGACATGATAGGTAACATGTTCTTGCGCTGCAAAGAAGTCAGTACACCGTTGATAGACTTGATAGAGTCACGGTTCTTGATGTCCATAACGAAGGGTACATCTACGTAATTCTCTTTTGGCAGAGGTTCACCCTTCTCATTAACAGGTTCACAGAGTGTAATCGTACCGTAGTAGATGTTAACCTTCTTAACACTACGAATGATAGCCTTTGTGTCATCAGGCACAGAGTTCCAGTCTTCGATGTAACCAGATGGTCGGCCCAAGTTTAGACCACCGATGCTATCCTTCAAGTCACCACCCAAGGTGTTAGCCTGAACAGACTTTTCCATCTCTTGTGTCTCGTCATTCCAACGCTGCCACTGTTGACGCTGTGCAAAAATGCGTACATTTACACCGTTGCTGTAAATCTTTTCGTCACCCTTGGTCATGATAAAAGACCCGACAGATACTACCTCTGTCTTAATCATCTTACCACCTACTTCAATCTCGCCCATGATAGGGGAGTGTAGCATACCAATACGTGCGATTGATGGTGTAGCTTCGCCCCCTGATGTTGATACACCCATAAGCTCTGCCATAGACTGGCCGCGTTCTGCTGCGATTGTTAGTTCATTACTCATTTCTATACCTTTCTATAGAGTCAAAGAGTGCTTAGTTATAGCTCAAACATCAACTGTGTCAAGCCAATTTGGGCCTATTTTTGCTTCCAATAGTAGGGGTACATTCATGCGTACACCATACACATCTTCAACCAAATTGTTTATGCTGTTGTTAAGTAGCTGAATGATATGTAGTACCTTCTGTTCTTCGTCAGGGTGTACGTCTACCACCATACTGTCATGCACTGAGTTGACTACACAAGACTGCAATGGTTGTAACAATTCGTGTAGTCTGTTGAGTACGACAGGTACGACATCACCTGTGGCAAAGCCTTGCACTGGATAGTTCTTGATCATGGTAAAGTGACTAGGCATACCATTGTCTCTGCGTTTGCAGTCAGGGAATGCATACTGCCTACCAGAGATGTTAGTGATCTTCTGAAAGCGTATTGCCTCTTCACCTAGGTTCTTGTGCCACTCAGCTACTCCTCTGTATTTGTCGGTGAAGTGATGGTAATAGGCGGCTTCAGCTTTTGAACGTCCATATCCAGTGGCTCCAAAGAGGGGAGCGAAGGTGTGCGCCTTTGCTTCTTGGCGGGACGTTTGTTGCCCTGCTTCAGTAATGAC
>Ga0181591_10005085_pt1 | contig 11415 bp, 14 predicted proteins | sample 071ome_33_FD_133757 | JGI IMG/M metagenome (GOLD analysis project Ga0181591, IMG submission 133757) | Coastal salt marsh microbial communities from the Groves Creek Marsh, Skidaway Island, Georgia - 071412AT metaG (megahit assembly) | ecosystem: Environmental > Aquatic > Marine > Intertidal...
AAAATCAATCTTTAAATTCTAATTAGTCATAGAAGACTTAATGTTTTCTGTTCGTCTTCCGTCCTATTTAAAAAAATTTTTTTGGGAAATATGAGAGTAGATGTTATTAATACATAACACCTCTATGAAATTTCGCCATCATGCTTTCGTCCTCGCAAGTGCTGTTATATTCCTCAAATAGATCTAACCTAGCTATGTGTGTCTCAAAATGCCTGTAAGCAAAGTCAGAAGCTACATCATATTCAAAGGTAAATCTAATCTCAGATTTCCAACCATGCCCAATGTCTTTTGGTTGGTGGGTTATATCAGCGTAAGACCTAAAGTTTCTTATCACATAATCAAGTTCGCCTTTTTGGTAAGCATAATGAGCATAGCTATCATTGAATTTTCTTGACAGCCATTCTTGGCATGGTGCTTGTGCCTCTTCGTTGTCTGTGTATATTTCAATATGAACAGTTGTTTTTTTATTCTTGTTGCCAAATATCATTTTCTTTTATAGTTCTTGGCTCGTAATGATTTGGCCATTTTTGATGATAGCGTGATTAGCCTATATAAGTCTGTCGTCTTGTCATTGTCGCTATACCATTGTTCCTTCTCAGCCTCTATGACATTTAAGGAGTGAGTATTCTGCCATTCTCTATCAATAGTTATGGAGTTCGTGAAGAAGGTTGACCATTTATAAGAGATCTTTCTTCCGTCTAATATCTTGGCCATCTTCTTAATCTCTTTCTTTGCGATATCCCACATATCCTCACCAACCTCTCGTATTCGCTTCACATGCTTATTTTTGTGAGAGTATAGGATTTGATGGTCTAAATATTTATCTCTGAAAACAATCTCAATATCTCCTTTTAATATTGAGTTATGAGTTGGATAAACCATGTCGTCATGATCTTTCTCTAAGTTGCCTAAATAGGCCACACCAAGAGCCACATTCATATCGTCTTCCGTTAGCTTGTCAAAGCAACCTTCAATATACCAATGTTGCAATATTCTTGTAGCTAGCGAAGAAACCCTTATATGTCGTGAAAGTTTATAGATAGGCTTTTGTAATGGCTCAAGCTTATTGAGAATGTCTTTCAGTGAGGCTTTGATAGTTCCTGTAGCTTCCTTATGCTCTTCGTATATGTGCATTGAGAAGCAAAGTTTCATAAATAAAAGGTTCTCCCAACTATCAAAGCTATCCTCTGCCTCTATCATGGATAAGTCAGATATCTTTGCTAGTTCGTCTGCAAATGCTTTCTCACGGCTTTTGAGAATTTCAAAGTCTTGTTCTCTTTGAGCATTGATTTCGTCAAAGGTTCTATCAGCAATATATTTATCAATGGCTTTGAGAAAGTTTTTGCCACCTCGTGAAATCAGAGTTTCAGCAAGTCTTTGCTTTTCCTTATCAGTGGCCTTGAAGTCTATGTTGTTCATGATATCCACAACAAAATCATGGCTATAGTTAATCTTTTTTGGATTTGGTGGTCTTCCTTTCCATTTTGACCAAGCTAGATGAACCTCGCCATTAGCAGAGGCAACCAAGTTTCTACATGCCTTCAAGTGATTATCAATATCGTATGAAGTTGGCTTTCCACCATAATGATTTTCTGTCGCAAATTTTTTCGCTTGCCTATGCAAAAAGATTTCTTTGTTCTTGGCCTTCAAAAATCCTTTGGCCAGAATGTCTCTTTGATGTTCGTCTAAGTATTTGCTCACAAATAAATATTAGCTGAATAAATTTAGCTTTCTACCCTTTATGTCAGTTTTGTTTTCGCCATCTTTTTGACGATATCTGATTTCAGTTGTTTGCGATAGTAGATCTTCTCTATCATCTTTATTGAAGTTCCTGTCAGTCTTGCTAGCTGTAATATGTCATAACCTTCGTCTAACAATTCTGAGATATAGTAATCCCTAAATTCGTAATGCCTAAAGTTAGGAAGTTTTAAGGCATCAATAAAGTTATCTTTTTGTTTTCTGAAATCTAAGATAGGCTCACCTTTAACTCGCGTATGTTTATGCTCAAGGTGGCATATTGTGAAGGGAGATTTAACTTCGTATTCCTCTTTTAATGCTATGGCCTTATCGTAGTAATCCTTAAAACCTTCAAGGCATAGAGCATCATAAGTAATACCTTTCATGTTATGCCTCTTTAAATAGCCAATGCCCCCTTCTTCATAAAAGTGTTTATCTTGTATATGAGTTTTCTTTTGGCTTGGTGGCCTAATGCCTGAGTGAATAGTCATGCCAAGTAGTAGATGGTATTGATAATAGACATGCCATTCTGAAAGACCTTTTTCTTTATATCTCATGGCTCTGTCTAAGGTGTAATTAAGAATATCTTGGATATTACCTCTCGTTAGTTCTATCTCCTCTCTCTTAGCATTGTAGGTGGCCTCGTTATAGCTAAAAGTTGGGATTGAGTTTTCGTTAGGTAGTTCTCCTCTATCAACAGCAATAAGATATACCTTTCTCAAAGCTGATCTATATTTGTTGTAGGTGGATTGTGTTCGTGTTGGTTGTGTTTTTGATCTCCATGCAATGAAGTTTTTGAAGATGTGGTCGTTAAGATCTCTTAAAGGCATGTCAGCTTTGTTGATGCTTTCAAGATATGTTTGAAGTTCCTTTATGCCTCTTCTATAAGAATTGTATAAGGGCATTGACCAAACAGACTTTGTTTCGTCTTTGAGCATCTTGCCGTGTTCAACCTTAATATATTTATCTTTATTAAATTGGCCTGACTTCTCTAAGGCTTCGTTATGTTTGGCGTTATTTCTCCATTCCCTTATAAGTTCGTTAGAGAGTTTCGTAAAAGATAATGGCTTAAGAGTTAAGCTTGCATCTGCTCTTTCTTGTTGGTCTTCTTGTAGTGTGTAGGCCTTTCTGATGGCTAGGTTTCGTTGTTTTGAAGTTCCGTCAAAATCTACCTTTAAGGAAGTCCATTTTCTTAGAACATTTCCTCTTTTGTTCGTAATGCTAAGTTTTATCCTTGCATGGTATGTCTTACCAATAGTCGCAATAGTGATGTAATCATCTATTTTTTCAATGTTTTTGTAAGTCGCCATTTCGCCTCATTTTCCACACATTTTCCACACATAAGCACGGAAAGTTCGTTTATGGATTTGAGTATATAAAATTTTCCACACATTTTCCACACAAAAAATGGGGCTTTATTTTATTCCGTTGTCTTTATTTATAAGGCTTTGGGGGGTATCACTAGTTGCTTGGAAGGCTATTGTGCTAGCCGTTAACACCACACCCGCGTTGACTTTCAGAGTTTTGACGATTATTTTCCACACATTTTCCACACAATTTAGAGAGAAAAAGTGTTCGTTTTAATGGTTTCGTCATATTCTCCATCTTAAACTCTCATGGTGTCTTGCTATGCAAGAGAAAGCATTTTACATCTATTTAACTTGAGCATCTACAGTCTTTTTGAGGTTAGGTATCTTTCGTTTATCTATATTTCCTAGCCTTGATAGTTCTTTTATGAGTTTCTCAAAATCTTTATTAACCTTCGTGAAACCAATGTATTTAACAGATATCTTCCCTCTTGATGAGCCTATTCTTTCTTTTGCTCTTGGTTGGCCTCTTGTTCTCATAAAAGATGATGGCCTTTTCACATTAACATTATGAGGGGGCTTGTCTGCCATAAATGATGCTATGGCATCTGCCTTTGTCATGGTTAGCCTGTCGTATCTTCTTTTATCGCGTAAGGCGATTAACCTTTTGTAAGCATCTCTGGTTATCGTAAATTTTCCTATTGTTCGCAATAGATTGATATTGCCTGACAGTTTCATCATTGCCTCAACTTGAGCCTTGTTTTGATATTCTCTAAATCCTGCTGTTAAAGCTACGATTTCAAACATTTCATCATTAGACAAAAAGCTATCATCTCCAAAAATACCTCTTAATGTTATGTATTTAGCTTCTCGTTTTCTGCTATATCTTCCACCTCTGTTAGACATTCTGTAAGTTCCTTGTCTGTCATACCTAAATATGAGCTTAGAAATGAATAAACCATTTCTGTAGTCATTTCCTCTATCTCAGCAAAAGTCGTTGTGATTGGCTCATGTCTTATAGCCTCGTAATCTTTTCTTCTTCTAGCTTCTAATAGTTCTTCAAATTGATAAATCTTAGCCATCTAATCTCTCTCTTCGTTCTTGTCGTTTTCTCTTAAAGAAGTTAAGTTTGCTGAATTTCGCGTTAGCTCTACCCTCTTTCACTCTGACATTCTGCTTTCTTGCTTGGCTAACTCTCTCAGCCCAAGCCTTAGTCTTTCTGTCTTCCTCTTCTCTTTCCAATCTGAATTTCATAGAGATTAATTGATCTCGTTGCTCTTCAAGTTCTGATAATTGAGCATTGATAGTCTCAATCGTAGTTTCTATTTGTTGTTTTTTCATAATGGTATCCTTGCTATGTAGTCTTGGCCTTGTATGGTTATCGTGATTTGTTGTGATACCTTGCAAGGCTCAACCTTATTTTGTTTTTCCTTTACGGCATTAATTACGGCATGTCTGACAGCATGTATCATCTTCGCCCTCTCAATGACCTTGTTGTCTGCTTCGTCTAACTGAAGATAATCTCCTGATCTTTCTAATGACTTGAGTTGTGTTTCTGCTCTTCGCCCTTTGCTGTAGCTGATATGTCTGCTAGCTTGCATATCAAAATAGCGAAGGCCTCTCATAAACCATTCGCTTGCCTCTTCTTCGTCTATTTGTCGTTGAAGGTGCATTTCCATAAAAGCGTGATGCCATATTTTCATCTCAGCGAAAGTTCTATGTTTGCGATAGCAAAGCCAATAAAACTCTTTGGCCATTAAATCGTCATTTTCTGTATATCGCCCCTTAACATGTGTGGGTTTTCCAAAATTCATTGTGTTCCTTTTTTCGTTAGAAATTTTCGTATTTCTTGTCTTGAGGCTGTAGGCCTCTGATTGTGAGAGTTAAGTCTTTAGTTATTTTCGTAGTTCTTGTTATGAACATAGCCACCAAGAATGATGTCTGTAATCATCATCTCAAGGTGGAGTTTTAACCAAGCTAAATAAATCTGTTGATGTCTTCTATTATCAAAAATTGATCTCTGACATTCGCATTTTTCGTAAGAGAGAAAGTGGCTTTGACAGTCTTCTAATGGTTCGCAAGGCTTGGGAATATTATTTAAGAGATCAATAATATGGAAGATATCTTCAGTATGAGTGGCCTTCTCCCATTCTCTTATAGCCTCGTTTTCTCTATCTACATCATCATAGTTCCATATCATAGCTCGTATATCCCTTCTCTCTTGATGTTGCCTTGCTCGTCATGGATTGAAGAAGTTAGATGATGAGTATTTTTCGTAGTTCCCTTAAATGAGTGATCTTGTTTTGGGTATCTGAAAATAAAAGACGATAAAAACCTCGTATAGCTAGGCTTAAAAGATTTTATGGTTATGTGGCTTGCTTGGCTCTTCAAGAAATCCATTTCAAATTCTTGAAGTTCATAACCTTTACCAATAGCAATTTGAAGATTTTTTATATATTCATCAACCCTCGTGCAATTTCTTTCTTCTAATTGCTTTGTTTTTAGAGGAATATCATTTCTAAATCTCTTGGCTAAATCTTTGCTCTTCTTAACATAGGCCTTAATTAAATCCTTAACCATCTTATGGGTTAAAGTTTTGCCTATGATCTTTCCATCTTTGGTCTCAGTTCCATATTTTCTTAGATCTTTTAATCTCTCCTTAAATTTTTCCCTATTAACATATTTGCAATCGTAGTCTGTAATGCACGCAAGCTTTGCGAACATTCGTAGTTTATTCTCATCAATAAGCTTCATTGATGCTTTGGAAATTGGTAAGTCGTGCCATTCCTTCATTAAGAAATTTAATGCTTGCATATTCCTCTCATCAAATAAGTATTGAGCCTTATCGTCTGGAATTTGGAAGGCAAATAGGGTTATTTCTTCTTTTGGTTCTTCGTCAATTTTGAAACCAAAAGCATCAAAAACTATTTGGAGATTATCCTTAATATATTTCTCGTAATGGATATCTCCTTTCTCTCTCCATATTGGCTCTAATTCTTCAATCTTGCCTTTGAGTAAATCTCGTATTTGGTGTTGCTTCTCAATTTTGCCATTCTGAAATCTATTTATCATTGCTGTATTTATTGGCATGTCATGAGTATTTTCTTCGTCTATTTGGCCTTCATAGAAGCATTTTTTGATTGTGTGTTTGAGTTTCTCTCTTGCACCTTCAATCTTATGTTTGAGTTCTTCATATTCGCTGTCAGTGATATTCCTAGCATTGATAAGCTTCTGTCTTTCCTCATTTCTTATCTTGCTTTCTACCAACAACCATTCAAGCCTTCCTCTTGTTTCGTTTTTGGCCTTCAATGTTTTCCAACCTACCTGATCAAATAAGGCAGTCGTATTAAGAGTTCTATTAGAGAAGCTTATATGCCTATTTCTCATAATCATTTGCTTAAGTTTGATGATCTCTGAGTTTGGTTGTTTTGGTGTAATGCTTTCTATAAATTCCATTATCTCGTTAATGTCATGCCATTTATCCTTCGCATCTTCAATATAGGCATAGTGAGTATCAGCATTTCTAACTCTTCTCATGGCCTGTCTAATGTCGCTTCCTGTATAAATCTTCTTATAGTGATCAAAGATGCCTATTACAGTATGAAATCTATTCTCATTATCATTAAGAGTGCCTATTGAAAATCCTGTCGTTAGGATAGGAGAAACTATTAAGCAATCTAATTTTCTTCCATAAAACTCGCCATTGTTCATTTCAGAGTGGCCATTAAATAGAAGAGGAATATGTTTGTTTGGATTATTAAGAAGTTCCTTATATTTATTCTTGTTATCTACAGTTATGCAAAGAACATTTTTTTCTTGGCCAAAGGCCATGACAATTTGCTCTTTAGTAGTGTTCGCCCCTATCTTCGTCTCGCAAGTTATGAAAACTCGTCTATCGTTCTCAAGTTCTTCATAAATCTGTTCAATCGTGCCATTTAATGACGGCAACAAGAACAAAGTTTTTCCGTCTTCGTTCCACATGTTGTCATATAGTCTGAATTTATCTGATCTCCAAACCTCAAGAAATGTTCTCGTAATATCTGACATATCAGCATCAGCACAATAAACAACCCTAGCTTTTTTAACGAATTGGCCTATATAGTAAAAAACATCTTCTGTATTTTGTGGCTTCGCTTGCTTCTCCATTCTGTCAGTCGTAAGAAGTTCGCTAATGACTTGTTCGCTTTCATCAATGATCACATATTCATATTCTCTCTTTGTGATCTTCTCGCCTTTGCTCGTAATGGTGATAAGTTCGCGCAAGCTATCAAAAGTAATTCCAAGCCTATCTTGCGACCAAAGATCAATCTTATTGTCTTCGTATATATGAAGGCCTAGTTCGTTGCATATTGATCTTATTAAAGATGTTCTATGGCTTATAAGAAGAACAGAAGCATCTTTTGGAAGTTTCTTTAGTAGTTGTGTCTTATAGGTAGATTGAGGAGATTTAATCATTATCACCCCACCTTTTCGTAATACCTTCTTCTTAATGGCCTCTTTTACATTGTTCGTCTCAAGTATGATCATTTCATGTCTTCCTATATCAAGTTTTGGCAAGTATGTTGAGTAGATATATTCTTTGGCCTCGTGAACAACAGACCAAACCTTCGCCAATGTGTCATGATCTGGCGACCTATCCTTATCCTTCCAATATCTATCAACCCAATATTCAGTAGGTTGTTGGGTAGCTATGACATGACAGAACAATCTATATAAACCACCATGTCGTTTTCCTTTTGTTGTGGCATCTTCGTAAAAAGCCTCAGTTCTTGCCTTTATGTCTGAGAGAGAGGAAATAGTCGTTAAATTACGGCCATGAGTTCTCGTGGCCAGCACGGAAGAAGGCAAGCTCGCCTGTTTTCCTGACAAAAACGAAGTTCTCTTCGTTAATGTGTAGTCATATAGTGTGTCGTCATAGTATGGCTCTTCAAAATAGATGGCCTGAGAAACTAATGCTGTCCTTTCGTCTATTTCGTCATAACCCTTGAGCCTTTGATAAAGCTCTTTTGATGATATGGCCTCTTCAAACCATACATAAACATGAGCCTTCCAAAGTGGCCTTGCCCCCTCGTTGTTGCCCTTACGAAAGAGCAAGGCAGAAGAGGAAAAATCTACCACCATTGCTGTATCTTCTTCTATAAAGTCAATGTCTCTTGCCAACCTAAGTCGCAAGCTTTCGGCATCATATTCCTCTCCTTCTTCAACACCAATGCAATCAATATCCAAGCAAGCCCAATTCTTCGCTATATCTAGGGTATTGCTTTTCAATCGTCTCCAAACATTGTTCTCAGTGATCTCACAATTTCCTCTAATAAAACAATATGTCTCTGATTTTTGTCTGTAATCTTTTATAAGATCTGATATCTCTTCTAAATTATTTATTGTGTGTTTCGTAGGCACGAACCATTTACCAACATTGATCTGCTCAATATTTTCAGCATAAGTTTTTCGTAAATTTCCGTCATGTGCCTTCAACACATATATTTCGTTTTTCATATGGTTCTATTGATGACCTTAGAAAAACTCTTCTTGATATTGATGTTATATGTGTGTTATAATTACACATATCAAGAAAAGTTCTTTTCTTGGTTCTTAAATTTAGATAATTAATTCTTTTTCATGATTAGGCAGACTTTATAGCTTTCGTCTGCCTAGTCTTTTATGGTTTTTAGCCTTATCTCAGCAATCTTTTCTCTTGCTTTCTCTATGACTTCCTCTTCAAAAGTCCTTTGTTCTTTTCTGGCCTGTGTGTATGTGGGTAAGTTATGTTTGGCCAAAGTTTGATAAATCTTCGTGTATGTTGGCTCGTATTTCTTAAATCGTTTTATGAAGTCATGTGTTGACATCTCAGAGCCATATTTAATTATTAATTCTTCTAGTTTCGTTAATTCTTTCATTATTCTTTTGGTTGCAAGGAGACCATCACAACGACCTGAAATGGACGCCAATTTCAATTAGTTATGTCAGACTAAAAAAGTCGTTGTGATTAGTCGTTTTGGGAAAGTTTTAATATGACTGATACATTGAAATTATCACCTTATATCAGCAATTTATATGAAATATTATACCATTTTTGAAAAAATTTGAGAAGCGAATTTCTGGCCTATTTTTCGTATGTTTGGCCATTCTTTGATCATTTAGGCCACCAAGATAATAAAAAGTTTTAGGCCACGATTAAGGAGATTTCGTGGCCTAAAATTAAGGATTTACTATGAATAGGCCTTTTTAATTGATTGCCTAGCAATGAACCTTTTAGCTACCTACAAAGATGCTGATTGCTTGCTGATCTTCGTCATACCAAGCTTCCTCTATGAACCTACCCCAATAGCCATTCTTTCTGAGTATTTCGGCAGTCGCTTTCTTAAGTTGAGCAATATCCATCTTTCTTGCTTGCACATCTACTGTCATTTCTGACAGTGTAGGCTTCACCCACTCAAAATAAACCTTGTATTGCCCATCTTTAATATCTATGAGTTCATTCTCAAGGCTATTGTGAATATCGTTAGCTGAAACATAGTTTTGAAGATTAATTAAGTTTTCCATTAGATATTACCCCCCTCTTCTTCGTCTTCTATGCAATGAAATGCTATTGGTTGGCCATCAATGATAAGTTCTTCTTGATCAGCCCACCCACCTTGCTTAAGCATTGGCAACAAGAGATCATTAAATCTATTTTCTTCCTCTTGATTTCTAAATTTAATTATCATTAGTTGTTTTCTATCTGTTCTTATTAACATTTTTATTTTCCTTTTTAGTTAGTTAGTGAGTGTGTTGAGGGGCTTGATGTTTTTATCCAAATCCCCTCTCACCTCGTTAATCATTCCTATTAAGAATGGCCTTTGACTGATCTATCAGTTTTCTTATAGGCTCTGATAGTTCTTAAGGCATTGTTTACGCTATCAACAAAAGCTTGCTCGCCATTCCTAGCTTGAACAACAAAGTCTTCAATAGTCGCTATAGCATCATCAAAGTTTTCAAAGGTTGTGATGAATTGGTCGCCACCTAAATAAAGAGGAGTTTTACCAAGATACAAGGCCACTACCCAATCACCCTTTCTGTTAGAGATTAGGTTTGTGCTGATCTCTTTACCATCTAAGTATTTAGATCTTGCTTCTGCTATCTTCCTATCAAGGTGAGCCAAAGCATTATCAAAGCTATTTAATGCTATAGCTTTGGTATAGGTTGGTTTCACCTTCTTAGTTAGGCCATGCCTTGCTACGAAATCAGCTAAAGCATTGTTATTTTGTTGAGTAGTTATAGTTGCTACATTATTCATATTTATTTTTTCCTTAGACTGTGAGTTAATGATTGGTAGTAAGTGTCGTCTATTTCTTTTCTAACAATTTCTTTATGTTGTTAGTATCCTAAAAAAGTCGTCTTCACCACATCATGCACAATGGGTTAACCCTCACTGCATAGAGGGTTAATAAAAAAGCCACTAGAACAGTGGCTTTCAGAGGGATTTTATTTAGTAAAAAAGGAGAAAATTACTTGGTTTTTGCACTATATTTTGTGTCGTTTTTGCACTTTATATAGCTTCATTTTTGCACTCTATAAATTCTCTACGATTGCTGAGAGTTTAGTCTCTGAGGTTTCAAAATAAAGCTGAGTTGTCGCAATAGATGAATGTCGCATTAATTCTTTGATGTCTCTGATATTCACCCCATTATCCATTAAGGTATTAGCAAAGGTTCTTCTTAGACTATGGCTTGATGCCTCTTTAATGTTTGCCCTTTGCATAAGTTCATACATAATTCTGGCCACATATTGAGGCCTCATTGCTGTTCTTTTCTGAGTATAGAAGAGCCTATCACTAGCAATGTAGTCTTCTCTAACATCTAACCAAGCTAGTAATGCTTTCCTTAAGTCTTGGTTGTTTAGGAATATTCGTGAGACTTTGCTTCCCTTTCCTTTTATATTTGTGCTTTCGCGTAATTCTCCGTCATTTTCTAAAATGTCAGATAGGCGCAAATTAGCTATTTCAGAGGCTCTGAGGCCACTCTTTAGGCCTAACATGAATATGGCCATGTTTCGTTCTTTATGTGGCTCAGAGTTAATTAAGGCCTTGAGAACCTTGATTTCCTTTTCGCTTAAGGCCTTTGCCTTTCCTTCGTTGCTTCCCATAATAATTTTCTCCTTTTATTAATATATTATGTAATCTATTGTTAGATTTTATTCCGTTTTAAGATATATGTCAAGGCCTAAATGCTCTGAAAGTATTGGTATTATTGGAAACGGCATATAATAGATATTATATTCCGTTTTTTAAGTTTGGCCGTAGATTGTCGCTAAAGGCGACAAATTAGGCCTTCAATTCTCTGTTTTTCGTTTTTATTCATTCGTAGGCCAATTATGGCCATTAGTAGCCAAT
>Ga0181591_10005088_pt1 | contig 11407 bp, 6 predicted proteins | sample 071ome_33_FD_133757 | JGI IMG/M metagenome (GOLD analysis project Ga0181591, IMG submission 133757) | Coastal salt marsh microbial communities from the Groves Creek Marsh, Skidaway Island, Georgia - 071412AT metaG (megahit assembly) | ecosystem: Environmental > Aquatic > Marine > Intertidal zone...
CAAACATGAACATCGAGAAGCTACGCGCGGCTGCAAAAGCGATGAACGACAACAACGTTCCGGCGGAAGGTCGTCACCTGTTGATGCACTCATCACAGCTTGACGCTCTACTAGGCGAGACAGAGGTTACATCTGCTGACTTCGCTACAGTAAAAGCGCTTGTTCGTGGCGAGATCAATTCGTTCATGGGCTTCAACATCATCACAATGGGTGATCGTGACGAGGGTGGTGTTCCAAAACCATCTACACGTTCTTGCTTTGCATGGCACCAAGACTCAATGGGTTATGCCGAGTCAATGTCTCAGAAGTCAGAAGTAAACTACATCCCAGAGAAAACATCGTTCCTAGTAAGTTCAATGTTCTCAGCGGGTGCGGTTGCGATTGACGATGAAGGCATCGTCAAGATCTCATGTACTGAATAAGAAGGAGATTGAAACATGGCTTTTGATAAAACAGGTTTTGGTGACGGTGGCCCAGGCAAAAAAGGCAATGCCCCCGTTATATATTCATACCAAACTGCTGATACTATTGCGACAGTGAACACTGAAGGTTATTTCAACGATTTGTCAGATACTCTGGCAGTTGGTGATTTACTTTACATTGTTTCATCTACTGGTGGCACTCGCGTAAGCACACTGACACAGGTTCTTTCGAACACAGGCGGTGTTGTTGACGTAGCAGACGGAACCACACTAGCCGCGACAGACGGTGACTAATACTCCGAGGGGCTGGGCAACTGGCCCCTCACACTTACCTGGAGGATTACAATGGCAACTGGTGATACTGACGTTTCAATTTGTTCGGATGCTTTAGTCCTCTTGGGCGCTTCCCCTATTTCGTCTTTTACGGAAGGCACTGACGCCGCACTGGTGTGTAGCCGACTTTACCCAGATATCAGAGATTCAATACTAAGCTCATATATTTGGTCTTGGTCAATCACTAAGTCGCAGATATCCAGATTATCCACTGCCCCAACAAATGAATGGCAGTATGCCTATCAGCTTCCCGGAGACATGCTTTCCGGTGTTCTAGCTGTCTTTGAAACAAGCGGGACTACTGAACGCCCCCGGCGCTATGGCTGGGAGATATATGGCGATCAGCTCTATACCAACATGGAAACCGTTTATATTGATTATCAGCAAACGGTAACAGAAAGCAAAATGCCGCCTTACTTTGTGCAACTATTAAAGTTTGCTCTGGCATCTGAATTGGCCATTGTCATAACAGATCAGGGGTCTAAGGCAGAATACTTCTATGCAAAAGCATACGGAAACCCTGGTGAAAATGGACGCGGCGGTGAAATGCGTAAAGCAATGAACATCGATGGCCGTGGCCAGGCAACACAGATTGTTGAGGATTATTCGCTAGTTGAAGTGAGAAGCTAAATGCGCGTTACACAGTTTCAAACAAACTTTTCGGTTGGTGAACTGGACCCACTACTTAGAGCGCGTACAGATCTCGAGCAGTATCAGAACGCTCTCGAGGAAGCGCTGAACGTCATCGTGCAGCCTCAAGGCGGCCTAAAGCGCAGGGATGGCCTAGAATTTATCTATAACCTGGGAGAAACCTTTACAGAGGTGAAGCTTATCCCGTTTGAGTTTAGCGTTAATGATAGCTATCTTTTGGTCTTTGTAGATGGCCGTATCTATGTGTTTAAGGGCGGAACACTACAGACAAACATAAACGGATCTGGGAACGATTACATTACTGCCTCAGATATTACTGCGGCAATGCTCGATGAGCTAGAATATACCCAGGCTGTTGATACGCTTATTCTTTGCCATGAGGATCTGCAAACAAAACGCTTGGTGCGCAACAGCGATACAAGCTGGACCCTGGAAAATTTACCGCTGACCAATTTGCCAAAGTACGCTTATGCGTTTGATACTCACCAGCCAAACTTCACAATCACGCCTAGCGCTGTTGATGGCAACATCACGATTACTGCATCTGCCGTAACAACTGACACTGGCACTGCCCAAGCTGGCGGAGCTGATACCATTACGCTCAAAGCTGCAACAAGCTACACATCTGATGATGATCCTAATGGAATGTTCATTACCTTAACATCCGGTACTGGATCGGGCCAAACGCGCCATGTTGAGGACTATGTTGCGTCAACCAAGGTACTAACGGTCTATCCAGCCTGGGATACAGCGCCAGACAATACAACCGGATATAAGGTAGAAGCCTTTGCGGAGAGCGCGGTGGGAGAATATGCCCAAGTCACAAGCACCTTTGGCCGCGCAAGATACGTTGAGTTTACTAGCTCCACAGTAATGAAAGCTGTTGTCGAGGTGCCTTTCTTTGATAGCAATGCCGTTGTTGCCGGGGAATGGGAAAGCGAACACGGGTATGAGGATGTCTGGTCAACCACCAGGGGGTGGCCTCGATCAGCAACATTCCATGAGGGCCGCTTGTACTTCGGCGGATCTAAGTCCCGGCCCAATACTGTCTGGGGATCTCGGGTTATAGATTACTTTAACTTTGATCCTGGTACTGGCTTGGATGATGAGGGTGTAGAAGCCACGATTAACACTAACCAGCTCAATAGCATCGTAAACATCGTTGCATCTGCTGACTTGCGGATCTTTACTACTGGCGGGGAATTTGTGGTTATTCAGTCAGAGGATAGTCCGGTAACGCCTTCTAACTTTCTTGTACGGCCACAAACGCGCCAAGGATCAAAGCCAGGTGTCCCCGTTGAGGATTTAAATGGGGCTTCAATCTTTGTTCAACGCCAGGGTAAATCTTTAAATGCGTTCCAGTTTGGATCAAATACAAGAGCGTATCAGATCCAACAAATATCTGTTCTATCATCTCACTTAATAAAAAATCCTGTAGATCTTGCGGCCCGGAGGTCAACATCAACAGACGAAGCAGATAAGATCTTTGTCGTTAATGGCGATGATGGATCTATGACTTGCTATTCGATCCTGGTAGGACAGAACGTAATATCTCCCAGCAAGTTCACAACAGATGGGGACTTCATTGCAGTAGCAGTAGAAAACACAGAAGTCTATGCCGCTGTCAAAGCACCGATCATTGATTGGAATTTAACTGATGGGTTAGCTAAAGCAATCAATGACATCGCTAATGGCGTCAAAGATGCAGACGATGGAGGGGTATACGCCTGGTTGCTTGAGCAAGTTGATACTGGCGCTGGAAGCTTTCCACGGGCGGATCTAGGCCAGAACCAAGTTGTCGGTACGCTGGATTCCGCATTTTGGGATTCATATGGCTCTGGATCATTGATCGTAACTTTTGATGGATCAGGAGATATTGCATCAATAGAAATTATATCTTCTATTTTTAGCGTCGTTCTTTACGCTGGTGGCGCATATGATCTTGATTACGTTTATAATCGGATACTTGAGTTTCAAAAAGCTTTCTGGGTAGCGTATGAGGCGGGAGAAACTTGGGTAAGCGATTATATCAAATACGAATACCATATTCAAAAGTTCAACCCAAATATAACCTTAGATCGTGCCGTAACAGGAACATCAACATCTGTAACGGTTACTGAGTCCGGCTTGCGTGATCGAGCTGTTAAATATATCCGCGATGGGATTATTGGCGATGATACGGTTGCGGATCACACTGGCCGCATGGATTTGCCCACAGATGCAACATCATCATATGCACTAGGCTTGGATTACACTGTTCGGGCAAAAACAATGCCCGTTGAGCCTAGATTGAATACTGGAACCGTCCAAGGCGTTCAAAAACGAATTGTCCAAGTCGATGCGCTTGTTAATGAAACAAAGGATCTTGTTATCAACAGCAAGCAAGTTTCATTCAGAAACTTCGGTGAAGGCGTCTTGGATTCAGCAATCGAGGCATTTACGGGCGTAAAAACTACGCATGGTATGCTTGGCTATACGAAAACTGGACAGATTACGATAACACAAAATGTTCCGCTTCCCATGACGGTCTTGGGCTTGGAATACAAACTTAGTGTGGGGAATTAAGACATGGCAGCGATTACACCAATACAGGCAATATTCGCAGCAACTACAGCAATAAGTGCCGTAGGCCAAGCCCAAGCTGGTCGGCAGCAACAAGCTGCATATGATGCCCAGGCAGCGGATGCATTGATGAAAGGTCGATCAGAAGCGATAGCATACAAGCAACAGGGTGCGGATGTTTTAAGAAATCTAAATGAAAACCTGGCGGCAATCATTGCTCGATCTAGCGCTGGGAATGTTGATGCAACATCTGGATCTGCCGCAACAACAGCTATATTTGGCCAGGCCGAGGCGGCAAGAGAATATCACCAGGCCCAGGATAACGCAGTTATGGCAGAGGGTCATGCAGCATCCCAAGCACACCAATACAGAATGGCTGGACGTTCTGCTAGAGATACCGGGCGTATAAACGCACTCAGCACGATCTCAAGCGGATTGTTTATGTTTGGGCAGTTATAAGGTTGTAAAAGATGGGCAGAATACCACGATATCAAAGATTAGGCGTTAGAGCGCGGCAGCCTCAAAGCATCGATTATGCCGGGTTTCGTGGCCAAGCTCAGACAAGCCAGGCAATTAGTAAGGCATTCGATCAGATGTCTGGTTTTCTTTATAAAAGCGCCGAGCGGGAGGCGGTTCAGACCGGGCTAGAGCGCGTTCGTGCAGAAGGAGCGCAGCCAATCCTGGAGGAGCTACAAGCCCAGGGCGGTCCTCGAGGTCTACAAGAACGTACAGCATATGAGGCCGCAAACCGTGTTGCGGTGGCGGAGATCCGCACAGAGGCCGAGCTAGAGATCACAAAGATCCTGGACCAGGGCCAAGCAAAAAAGCAATCGTACAGCGCTATCCAGGCAAAGCTTAAAGATGTCTCAGATGGTTTCCCGGCGGCACTATCCAACATCGACCCGGTATCTGCCGGGTTGCTACGCACACAGCTACAAGAGGCAACAGGCAAAGCCGAGCTGCGTTATTCCAAGTGGTGGACAGGCGAGATCGCCAAACAACAAAAGATTAAACAGAACAATGTCGCGGCAAATGAGGCCGAGTTTATCCTGGGGAATGCCGTTGTCCCTGGTTACACTACGCAAGCGATTGATGATGATATCGCAAAGGGTGAGCAAACGCTGATCGATCTAGGTGTAAAACCGGAATTGGTTCAAGCCTGGTCAGACGATATCAAAGAAAAAGCTTACAAAGAAAACTTCCTATTTGATTTCTATCAAAAGCCAATCGCAGAACAGCGTGATTTAATGGAGTCAGTCCTGGAAGGCGAAACAACTTTGCCGGGCATGGACTATGAAAAAAGCATCCGCTTTGTAAATGGATTGCTGCGTCCCGAGTACAATCGCAATCTCTCAGCGATGAAGTCTCAATCAGATTTCGTCGTGAATAAGGTGGATGATCTCGAGGATATACTGGAAAGCGGTGGCCGTGTTAGCCAGGATGTTATGGCAAGCTTGCGGGACAAGGCGAATGATGTTGCCGAGTTCGATGGCGGTGCAGCCCTGGGCGCGTCCAATCAGCTACAAGAGAGCGAACTATTCTTTTCTCAGCTACGCGGTGCATCACTTAGCGAAGTCGAGGCAATGGTTGTTGATCTGCAAGATGGCGCTGATGGCGTTATGGATACGGCAATCGAAGTCAAGAGATACGAGCAAGCTTCTAAGTTTCTGACCAACATGCGCACACAGCTTGCCCAAGATCCTATGGGTTATGCTGAACGTGTTGGGTTCATTGATGCTAGGCGGTCAATCGTTGCCTTAGACGATAGTGGCAACTTAACAATCGATGAAGGTGCGCTCGAAGAACGTGCGGCGGCTGCATTGCGAGTGCAGAACTATTATCAGTTGCCTAATCAAAAACTGTTATTTGCTGATGAAGCGCGACAACTTGGGGCGATGCTAGATCGAGCCGAAAGCAATGCAAAACTAGAGATACTGGGTACGCTTTCCGAGTTTAACCAGGCAGCGGGTCAAGTTCTGACTGACCTGGCAGACTACAATCCAAACATGGCTATGGTTGGCGCATTGGTGAATGAAGGCGCGACAGAGGCGGCTGCCCTGGCGGTTGCCGGGATGGATCGATTGAAGGCCGGAGAAAAGCCTGTCGAGTTTACAGATACAAACACTGTTCCAGTATTTCAGGACACGTTTGGCCGGGCGATCACAACACCCAAGCAAGCCCAGGCAATCAAGGGTGTAGCCAAGGCGATCTATGCAGAACTAGCGGCAAACCAGGGCATCGATACATTCAATGGCGAACTATACGAACAAGCTTTGCAGATGGCGACAGGGCAGCGTGTTATTAATGGTGAGGTGTACGGCGGTATCCAAGAGGTTCGAGGCATCCCAACATTTATTCATCCAAAGCAACAAGCCGGATCATATGAGCGTATCTTAGAAAACATCACGCCACAAGTGATTGAGACTGTCTTAGGGCAAAAGCTTGATAGCGGTCTGGCAATGGCGATTAACGAAAACGACAACTATAATATGCGCAACATTGGTGGCGATAAGTATGTGATCGAGTATGGCAAGCTAGGCGATGCGGTTGTGATGGATACAGACGGTGATCCAATCATATTCAAAGGCCAAGATTTGATCGATGCAATGGTTCCGGTTCCTGGCGTTATAGAAACGCCAAGACAGCCCAGAACGGGAGAAACTATTACTGCCCAAAAGCGTGGTGATGAGTTTGTAGAAATACTTGAAGATGAGCCGCCCACTGGTATGTTCAGAGGTGCGGAGGAAGCCATTGCACCAAGTGTACCAACAGAGCAAATGAGAACAGTAGAACCTGGTCAGACTTTCAGAAAACGCGGCAGACTTTCAGAACAAAGTATTCGTAAGCAAATTGAAGAAGCAGGGCTACCCCCAAGCCAAGGGCAAATAGCATTGCCATTACTCAAAAGCGTTCCCGATAGCGTAAGTGATGAGGAATATATTGAGTATATGGATGCGGTGTTTGGCGGATTTAGAAAGCCGTTCAAAGATTGGAAGGCTAGTCAATGATTGAGTTTGATCGAGCTGATGCCTATGACCTGGGGACTACGCCAGGGATCTCCAAGCCAGTTACCGGGTTTGCCGAGAACTTCTTTGCATCCAGGGAGAACCTACGGCTAAACGATCAATCTCAAAGTAAAGATGCAATCTTAAAAGATTTATGGGGTCCGATTGTTGAGGATCTAAATGAGGCGTTTCCTAACCAGGGCTTCCTGGGACGCGACTTCGAAGATCCTGGCGATTTCCTAAACATTGGCCTGGGCGTTTACAATTCCGGCAATGGTCCAATGGATCGATACAACTTTGCAGCAAAGAATATCCTGGAGTTCATGGACAAAAACCAGGAAAGCCTACCAGAGCATTTGCGTGGGATCACGCTCGATACCCTGGAGCAAACTGCCCTGGACCGGGCGAAGGCAGCTCGAGAGTTTGCCCAGGAGATAGGATCTCGATCATCTGGATTTAGTGGAACAGCCGGGAGTTTCTTGGGTGGTGTGGCTGGTGTTGTAGAAGATCCGGTCAATGCGTTCGCATATGCGGCGGTTCTAAAGCAGTCTAAAACGCTATGGCGGTTAGCTATGACAGAGGCCGTTATCGGCGCTGGAACGGGCGCTATGGCGGAGGCAGGGGTATCTCAGTGGTATCAAGAGCAAGGTTTAGATTATGGATACCAGGACTTTCTTAAAAACGTAGGGATCAACGCGGTCGCAAGCGCCGGGTTTGGCGTAGGTCTCAAGGTTTCCCTGGATGCCGCAAAGGGCGGATACAATGCAGTATTCAAGTCTGGCAAGGCAAATAAGAATAGCCAGGCATTGGCGGATGCGGCAGAAGCGGCAGAGGAGCTAGAGGCAGACAACCCGTTCAAAGATGCCAATCAGCCCCCAGCCCAGGCAGAACACAATCGCCGGGCGGAAACGGCAGAAGCGGCAATCGAGAACAACAAAGCCCCGGCCATGACTGATGAGCCGACAATCGAGCCAACACCGGAAATGATCCAGGCGGCGGCAGATAACCTGGACGGTGTGATGTTTAAGATCCCAGCGCGGGATGTGACCATCGATGCCAAGCGGTTCCAGTTCAAAGAAGGCGGTGACGAGTATGGCGTGACCGAGCGGCTGCAAGGCGTCACAGAGTGGGATCCCGTAAAAGCGGGGACAGTTATCTTCTGGGAAGATGCTCAGGGCAAAGTATTCATTGCAGATGGCCACCAGAGGGCCGGACTAGCCCGTAGAATCATGGATCAAAAGCCAGACCAGGATATTAGCCTGATCGGGTATAAGCTTCGTGAGACCGACGATATAAGCGCAGAGAAGGCCCGTGTCATTGCAGCGGTGGCCAACATTGCCCAGGGTACAGGTACAGTAATCGATGCGGCCAAGGTTTTGCGTGTAGAGCCTGGGCGGATCTCAGAGCTTCCTCCGCAATCTGTCTTGGTGCGCCAGGCAAAAGACCTGGTAAATCTTACCGATGATGCATTCGGTGCAATCGTAAACCAGGTTATCCCGGCAAACTATGGCGCAATCGTTGGTCGTTTGATCGATGATCCCGAGCTACAGCAAGCCGCAATTAAGGTATTATCGAAGTCAGATCCATCAAACGCCTTCCAGGCAGAGGCGATTGTTCGCCAGGTGCGCGAGACTGACATGGTGAAAGAAACCCAGGTATCGTTGTTTGGTGATGAGGATGTAGCTACAAGCCTATACACTGAACGCGCGAAAGTGCTGGATCGCACAGTAAAGTTATTACGCGCAGACAAGGCATCGTTTGAAAACCTAAGCAGAAACGCAGAGCGTATCGAGGCAGAGGGAAACAAGCTTGCCAAGGATCAAAACCAAAGGAGGGCCGACCAAGATGGCCAAGCGATCACGTTACTCCAAGCCCTTGCAAACCGCAAAGGAACCCTTAGCGACGATCTCTCAGCCGCAGCCAGAGAAGCAAAGGACCAGGGATATGCAGCCGCAGCCCGAAACTTCGCCGAAGCTGTCAGACGAGGAGTTGAACGAGGCGATTTTGATAGGGCGGCAACTGGCGATGTTGGACGCGCTGTCGATGTTGCGCCGCAAAGCCGCGCAGTCGCGGTCGAGGACGAGCCAACCCTAGAGGGGTTCGATGAGCCAACAGGTCCAGCGGTAGAAGCCCAGACCGATCAGATGGCAACGGATATGTTCCGCGAAATGGATGCAGAGCCAGAGGCCGGATCTATAGCTGAACTAAAGCGTTTACTTGAATCTCAGCCAACCAGGGATCAGATTGACAACCATCCAGCGGTTGTCAAAGCTCTCGACGATATGGCATCACGCCCAGAGACTATTGATGTTTCTGGATATGGGTCGGCAGATTGGCACGCAAGCCGCGTTTATCGTGTCGATGGTGAGGATGTTGTAGGCACAGAGGCAGCATTGTTGCGTTTCGAGCAAGATGCAGAAGCTCTGGCATTCAAAGAATTGAAGTTAGATCCGGAGGCAGTAAACCGCAATAAAGAGCTTACTATTGTTCTTGGGCCTCCAGCGGCGGGTAAAAGCACGATTGCAAATGAACTGGCAGTTGCAAACAAATCAGCAATCTTAGATAGCGATGAGATCAAGAAGGCATTGCCAGAGTATGATGGTGGCGTAGGCGCATCGGCGGTGCATGAGGAAAGTTCTGAGCTTGCCCAGGCATTGCAGCAATTAATGATCGCCCGGGGAACAAATATTGTTTTGCCTAAAGTTGGGCATACTGCCTCTAGTATTCGCAAAGCGATATCACTATATAAAGAGCAGGGGTACAAGGTTCGCCTGGTAAATATGTATGTTACCCCAGAAAATGCATATCAGCGTATGATTATGCGTTTCGTTAAAACTAGGCGCGTTATTCCACCTTCATATCTTGATGCAGTTGGAGCCAATCCGACAGCAACATATCGCACACTTAAAAAGGAGGGTGCAGCCGATGGTTATGCCGAAATCAACAACAACGGGGGGTTTACAGACCCCAAAGAAATCACAGACCTCTCAGGAGACAACCCCCTCGCGGGATCCAGGTTCGATCTTCCTGAAGGTGGCAGAACAGGAGAGGGAGCCGTCAGACGCGCTGAAAGCGATCTTGACGAACTTGACCTCGAAATCACAGACGCAGAGTTAGATCTGGAAATACCTTTAGGCACTAGGTTTAATGAGAAAACCTTGGAAAATGAGGCTGTCACAAAAACATTGCGTGATATCAAGTCAGATATTGATGCAGAGGATGCACTAATCAATCGCCTGGGGGTATGTGGTCTATGAGTACGTTCAAGAAATGTGTCGAGGATGGCGTAGCGGCTGGCGAGATCTCCCAGGAACAAGCGGATGAATACGCAAACTTGTTCGATGATCTGGTGGATCAGTACAATAAACAGCTAGGTCCAGGCCCGGCGGAGACAAAAGCAGGGATCGATGCAGCGGCAGCGGTGCGCAAGAAGTCAATCGAGCGCAAACGCCAGGCAATGTTGCAAGCTCAGACCTGGAAAAAGATCACCCTGGACATGCAGAACTATCGCACGATCACCGGGCAACAGGACATGAACAAGGCGGCCCTGGCATTCTTTGAGCAAGATGCAACATCTAAGCACACAAGCATTGTGCAGCTCCAGGCAACCATCGAGCGCAGCGCAACCCGTAAGATGGACAAGTTCCTAGCAACATTCCGCCGGGATCTAGTTGGCCGGGTAAGAAACAAAGCCCAGCTAAACAACATGATTAAAGAGGTGTTTGGCGAAAGCACCGGGGATGCATCTGCCAGGGAGCTATCATTAGCCTGGAAAGAAGCGTCCGAGTATCTGCGCAAGCGTTTCAATGCCGCCGGGGGCGCAATCCCAAAGCGTACCGATTGGGGGCTTCCACAGCAACACAGCACAGTGAAGGTGCGTGAGGCAAGCTTCGAGGAATGGCGCGACTTTATCTCAGCGCGTCTTGACCTGGACAAAATGAAGGACATGGAAACCGGGCTACACTTCTCCCCAGAAAAGCTCGAGCTTGTTCTAAAGGATGTTTACGAGACAATCCGCACCGATGGCATGAGCAAAATTAAACCAGGCGGTCGGCCAACAGGCGGCAAATCCCTGGCTAATCGGAACGCAGACCATCGCTTCCTGGTGTTTAAGAACGCGGATGGCTGGATGGAATACCAGGAGAAATTTGGCAATGATAACCCGTTCGATGTAATGATGGGCCACATCAGCAACATGTCCAGGGACATTGCCTTCATGGAACGCCTGGGGCCAAACCCAATGGCGACCAAGAACTTTATCAAACAAACCTTGGCTAAATCAGCGGCGGGTGAGGATGCAGCCGAGAGTGCAGCAAGATCCACAAACAAAAAGGTGGATGAGCTTTATAACATTCTCCAGGGGACACATAACACCCCGGTCAATCGCTTCTGGGCAACAACATTTGCTGGCACCAGGCAAATCTTGCAATCCGC
>Ga0181591_10005092_pt1 | contig 11402 bp, 9 predicted proteins | sample 071ome_33_FD_133757 | JGI IMG/M metagenome (GOLD analysis project Ga0181591, IMG submission 133757) | Coastal salt marsh microbial communities from the Groves Creek Marsh, Skidaway Island, Georgia - 071412AT metaG (megahit assembly) | ecosystem: Environmental > Aquatic > Marine > Intertidal zone...
ACCCCTCCTATTTGTCATGCTGTGAAGTTGTCGTGCAGCTGGCACGTCGGTTTCAGGTGCCAATGCGCCATAAAAGGTTTCAGCTCAAAATCTAACAGCTAATTCCCTTCCCGCAAGCATCAGCCCGGAAAATAATGTAAGCCAAATCAGCAAGCGCTGAAACCGGTCGTCGGATAATCGTTGAAATGTAGCGATACCAGCCTGTGTACCAATGACTGAAAATGGAAGCGTGATCAGAGTTAACATCACGATATGGCTCGTAAGCATACCACGCCACGCCATCAGCAATAAAACCAGACTTAAAACGATTATATTGAATGGCTGGATTACCGCCCTACGGCGTGTCTTTGGCCAACCATAAAGCGAACACCACATCGTCAGCAATACCCCTGATAAGCCAGCAACTGTAGCCAGCACCCCGCCAATCGCCCCTACAGCCATATCAACGGATAAAATCCGCACCTGCAATTTTGGCAAGTTGCGCCGAAAAGTAAAATAACCACCAAAAAACACCAATAAAATGGCAACAACCAGCTTCAGCATCAAAACATCGATATACTCCAACAGCAGAAAACCAACGGCTATGCCAGCAAAAGCTGGCAGTAAAAATCGCGCCAAATCTGGAGTGTCAATAGCATTGCGGACGGCATAAATACCCTGCGCTCCACCAACCAGCGACAAAATCACCACCAACACAACCGCTTCATGCGCTGGGATGGCGGCAAGCCACCATCCCAACGCGAAAAGGCCGGTACCAAAACCGGCAAGCCCGTTGATAAAGCCACCGGCAAACGCTCCAATGCCAAGCAAAACCATCAGTTCAAAGGTCATTAAAGATCCGACGATCATCCAAAGTTAATAGCAATACCGTTTGAACCTATTTCAGGATCCTGTCCATGACGGTTTACGTTTCGCATGAAAAGATTCGACCCCTTCCGCAAAATCATTTGACATGCGCAGGCGCCCATAAGCGAGTCCCTCCATTTCAATACCGACATGAAGTGTTGCGTCCTCTGCTGTGTTTAAAACTTGCTTTATGGTACGCTGCGCCAATGGAGAAAACTCGACCAACTCTTGAACAAACGCATCAACTGTTGCTTCCAGCTCATCATCGGGAACACAATCAATCACCACACCCCACTCCAGTGCCTGTCTCCCGGAAAGGCGGCGCGACCGCATCACCAAATCTTTGGTACGTGCCATACCAATCATATGCAGCAAACGGATCGATCCTCCGGAGCCAGGTATCATTCCAATCCGCTGTTCCGGGAGAGCAAATTGTGCGGTATCTGAAGCAATCCGAAAATCGCACGCCAGAGACAACTCAAACCCGACGCCAAAACAATAGCCACGCACCGCTGCAATCACTGGTTTTGGGCAGAGTTCAGGTGATTTAATATTGTTGGCTAAATGCGATACTTTTTCTGGGGTAGCCGCCATGAACCCCTTAATATCCCCACCGGATGAGAAGTTTTGACCCTCAGATCGGATAACAATCACACGCACCCTGTCATCCGCACTGAGCGCCCTAAAAACTTCAGCAAATTGTTCACGTTGCTGCATGCTGACAATATTCAGAGGAGGGCGGTCAAGCACAACATCGGCACGTGCTTTTTCTTCAAATATATCAACACGAAAACCATCTAAATCTGTGTACAGATTGATATCTTGACTCATTTTTATGTTCCCTATGTTTTGTTCTAGATACTAGCGTGCACAAATTTTCATGCCATCCAGGCATCGCGTAAAAGGCGCCGTAATATTTTTCCAACTGGTGATTTTGGGATATCCTCGACGAAGATATATGCGCGTGGGCGTTTAAAATTGGCAAGCCGCGATTTTCGACAATAGGCGTCAAGCTCCATCTCATTAACCTGCCCGGCCTTTTTAATAAATGCAGTAACGGCCTGCCCCCATCGTTGGTCTGGCAAACCAACGACCGCCACTTCGTCTACCGCCTCATGCATTGACAAAAGGCTCTCAATTTCTGCTGGCAAAATATTCTCACCACCACTAATGATCATATCATCAACACGGCCGGTGACAAACAAATCGCCATCTTCATCCAAGTAACCCACATCGCCTGTAAAATACCAACCATGCTGTAGTGCCTTGGCATCTGCCTCGGGGCGGTTCCAGTAACCAGAAAATGACTCGATACTGTCAACTGACGCAATAATTTGTCCTTCGGTGCCGTTTGCAACTAGATCGTCTGGCCTAGTACTATCAAGCCTCACCACTCGAATTTGCTGATTGATTCCTGCTTTACCCGCCGACCCGGGTTTGGCAACCGCATCATCACAGATCGTAAACGTGTATATTTCAGATGAGCCATAGTGATTTACAAAAAGATCAGGCTTGAACGCGTCATCTAGGCGCTGCAGCAAGCCATCGGTCATTGCAGCACCAGCAAAACCTAACTTACGAACCGAAGATATGGTGGTGGATACAAATGATTCATGCGAAATCAAATCGTGGTAAAGCGTTGGCACTAAGTAAAGGCAGGAGACGCTATGCTGTTCTATCAATCTCAACGCACCTGCCGCATCAAACCGAGGTTGACATACAAAACAACCGCCAACTGCTGCCATAGCCAAAAGCAACCGCACCCCCATTGTATGGTAAAGTGGCATGACGCCAAGGCTACATTCATGGGCTCTATAGAGGTTTTGTGCTACATGTGCGATAGCAGCGGATCGCTCAGCCAAGTGGGTCCTTGGCACCCCCTTGCCAGCACCGGTTGTGCCGGATGTATACAACATTAATGATATGTCATCTGCACTTGCCATGGATCCGATCGCCATCGGTTCCGAGGTGACAATCATCTGTTCAAACTTCTGCGCATTGCCAAAATCACGGCCAACACTAATTTTTGTCACATTCGCCGCAATTTTTGCTCCTGTGACGGCTTCCGCGGACACATCCTGAAATACAATTGCCAGCGCACCTGAGTCGGTGAGGAAGTAGTCCAACTCATCCGCATTCGAACGCCAATTCACCGGTGTTATAATTATACCAGTCAGCTGACATGCCCAATGTAGGACGCAAGCCTGCCAATTATTCTGCAGCAAACTGAGTAAATGGTCGCCTTTACTGAGGCCGAGATCATGCAGTGCGCCGGCTATAGTTAACGCCGCCGTGAGCAGATCTGAATAGGTCAACTCTTTATCGCCATCAACTACGGCCAGCGCATCTGGATTGCGTTCGGTTATTGAAATGAGGCTGCGTCCATTGTCTTTCATGGCGCTAGCCTCCGTTTTCTACCGCTGCAGCTTGCTTCAAAGTGCGTAGTTTATGGGCCGCATCAAGGGCAGCTTTAATTATAGGAGTATAGCCAGTACAGCGGCACAAATGTCCGCCGATCAATTCGCGAATCTGTTTTTCGCTGGCGCTTTCATAATGCCGAAAATAATCAACAAGTGTCATAACAATACCTGGTGTGCAAAAGCCACATTGCAACGCGAAGTGTTCCTTGAATGATAATCGTAAAACTCTCAGTATTTCCTCAGTATCTTTGCCACCTTCTATCGTATCAAGTCGCGATCCGTCGACCTGCTGGGCTAGTGTTAGACATGACCTTACTGCCTGCCCATCAAGAAGGATCGTGCAGGCGCCACACACTCCATGTTCGCATCCTACATGGGTCCCAGTAGCACCAATTTGATGCCGCAAAAAATCAGACAGTAAAAGCCTTGGCGTCGCTTTTCCACTAACAGACTGTCCATTCAGTTTAAAACTAACCTCTTTTGTCTGATTTGATTTCACACGCGGCATGCATCAGCCTCCTTAACAGCTTGACGGCCAAGACCGCGAACAAGATCACGGCGATATCTTGAAGTTGCATGTTGATCATCACTACCGTGCAAAGTCCAGGCAAGATCATTCAAGACATCGTCAAGCCAGCCTGAACTATCAAGATCAGTATCGTCACGACGAAATTCACGTACTTCAGGTCGATCGGTCATGCCACCAACCGCAATCCGAACTCTACCTTTATCGACAACGGCTGCTACAGCCACAATAGCAAAATCACCATGCCGGTATCCGAACTCATGAAAAGCATACCCCGAATTTTTGTCCGCCGCCGGAAATGTAACAGACTCAATCATCTCATCCGCCGCGCACGCCGTCTGCAGCATTCCAGTCTGGAAGGCATGCGCCTCTAACTTTCGGTGACCACGATCAGAACGCAATTCCACCGAACCATTCAAAAGGGCCAAGCATAAAGGCAACTCAGAACTAGGGTCAGCATGAGCAATCGATCCGCAAACAGTACCTCTAGACCGGGTTTGAAAATGACCTACCCACGGGAGTGCCTTTGAAAGAAGAGGATAATACTGTTCGAGTTGAGGCCAATCGAGTAGGCTACGTTGTGTCGTAGCAGCGCCCACCCGAAGCCCAGCTTCTGTTGAGGTAATTTTGTTGAGACCGTCGACCCGACTAACGTCAATGATCGTCGAAGGCTTAATCAACCGCATATTCAACATCGCAATCAATGATTGTCCACCTGCGAGAAGACGCGCTTCATCTCCTTCGGCAGCCAGGACCGCAACTGCTTCATCCACGGTCTCAGCGGAAACATAATCAAACGGTGCAGGCTTCATCCAAGCCTCCGCAATCGATCCAAAACACGAGTAAAAACACTACCCTTTTCCGCCTTAGCGCCAATAGTGGTGATAAGGCGCTGGAAGAACTGTCGGATCAGGATCTTGGCTGCACCATCTAGCATACGGCCACCCACCGCTGCTAACTTTCCGCTAACATCCACGCCGTAGCAATAGCGCAACCGAGTACCATTGGGCAGATCTTCGAGGAAGACCTGACCGCGGCCTTTTGAAATGCCCAGCGGTCCCTCCGCCCGCCCAGTTAAAACCAAGGTGTGCGGCTCTTTAAGGTCACTTAAAGTAATAGAAACGTTAAAACGACCTCGCACCGGTCCAACACCAAGCGTCACCTCTGCTTGGTAATCATGAGCTCCAACCTGATGAAGTTGATGGCATCCTGGAATGACAGTCGCTAGGATAGTCGGATCAAGCAAGGCATGCCATAAGTCTGACCGTCCCAATGGCACTTTCAAATCACCTTCACCAGTTAAATCACCAGCCATGGCAGCATCTTTATGACTCATTTTTTTTTCTGCCGGCTCTGGTTCATCATCCCCTACCAAAGATAAAAGACGACAAGGGGTCAGAGGCAAATTTATGTCCTCGGTACCAAGTGCATCAGCCACCGCATTGGCAAGACACACAGGTGTGCTCATGCAATTACCCTCCCCAACGCCCTTGGATCCCAAAGGCGTAAATGGAGATGGAGTTTCCATGTGCAATATAAGCGTATCCGGCACTTCACAAGCAGTAGGCACCATATAATCCGCAAACGTTCCAGACAGAAACCCGCCATCGGGTGCATATTGAAATTCTTCATACAAGGTGGCCCCGACTGCATTGGCGAACGCCCCTTGGATTTGGCCATCCACCATAGCTGGGTGCAGGATACGACCAGCATCATGCATGGTCACGTATTTATCAATCGTCAGTCGACCAGTCGTTCGGTCAATCTCCACCCCGCAATAGTCAAAAATAAATCCATATACCCCTGAGCTATTGATCCTATCAGCCTCATCTGGTGCAGTGTGTTGCGGCATTGACCAAAAGACCGTTTCACGCAAAGCTGGGCGCACTCCTTTTGGCAAAGTGCCTGGAGACCAATGACTGAGCGCGGCCAAACGCGAAAAAGGCAGCTCTGTATTTTGCTTGTTTGCGGCACAAACAATGCCATCCGCAAACACGATTTGTGATTTATCAACATTAAATATATGAGCGGCAATCTCAATCAACTGATCTTTCAACCGACTCGCCGCTTCAAGCGCTGCACCTGCTACTGCAGCGGCAAACCGGCTAGAATAATTGCCAGCCGCGATCGACCAAGGGTCTTTTTGCGTATCAAATTCCAGATTTACTACCACCGCAGTGGTTGGCAGCCCAAACACATCAGCTACAACTTGTTGCAATACTGTTGCCTGGCCCTGGCCCTGTGGCACTGAAGCAGTGTTAACCAGCACTGTCCCAAGCGGGTCAAGCGCCACCGTTGCAGTCGCATGCGCACCGTTTTTAGGTCCAGCTTTCGCCCGTTCTGCTGCTGTCAGTGCGGTGGTAATATATCCCATGTTTGACACCGAAGGCTCCACCACCGCTGTTAGGCCAATGCCATATAGCCGCCCTTCAGCACGCGCCTTATCACGACGGTCGATCAATCCGGAATAGCCTCCATCTTCAATCGCGCGCCTTACCGCTTCGGGATAATCTCCTGAATCCAGCAATCCGCCTGATGGGGTTCGATAGGGAAACGCCCCCGCAGGCACAAGATTACGGCGAATAATGTCGAGATGATCGATCTTCAAGTGTTTGGAGATCTTCTGCATTAGCCGTTCAATTGCAAAATATAATTGTGGGCCACCAAATCCCCGATTAAGACCGCTTGGTGTTTTATTTGTCATCACTACGCGGTTAACAACTCGAATATTTTTAACGCCATAGGCCCCAGACAAATTACCATGCATTCGATATAACGACGCAGGTTCTGGCGCACGCAGATAACCACCACAATCATCATGTTGCTCTAAATCCAACGCAAGCACCACGCCATCAGCACGGACTGCCGCAGAAATTTTGGACATCCGGCCACTGGCTGATGTAGCTGCCTCGAGATGTTCTAGCCTATCCTCAACCCATTTAACCGGTCTACCGACTTTGCGCGATGCCAGTGCCATTGCCACAACATATGGAAACACTGACTGCTTGACACCAAAACTACCGCCCGAAAAAGCCGGTGACCGCATCCGTAATTTTCCACCAGGGATTTGTAACGCCAACGCCATAACCGGATGCAAGGCAAAGGGACCCTGAAAATTTGATAAAACATCATAGCTGCCATCTTGTGACTGATATTCGGCTACAACGGCCATAGCTTCGATCGGCGTACAAGAATTTCGTGGATAGCGAACCGATAGATCAACAATGTGGTCAGCTATGGCAAAGGCAGACTCAACATCGCCGTAACTGAAATGCCTTTCGCTAACAACATTACTGCCTACCTTGTGGTGTAATATCGGTGCGCCCGGCGCAATCGCTGCACACAGGTCCAAGACAGCTGCCAACGGTTTGTATGTGACCAAAACCAGTTCAGCAGCGTCCTCCGCTATATATCGATCCTCAGCAAGCACCACTGCAACTGGTTCACCAACATACCTAACTTTATCAACAGCAAGGCACCAATGTTCCATAGGTTGTTTGACGCCCACGACGAACGGCTTTGACCATCTTATCGCATCAGTGCCTGTTAGAACGCCAACTACACCAGGATGTGCAAGTGCCGCGGAAACGTCGATTGCCAAAACCTCAGCGTGAGCGTGACTTGAGCGAACGACCGCTGCGTGCACAGTATCGGCACGCACCGGCATATCATCAAGAAATCGTGCCCGGCCTGTTAATAACGCGTTGTCTTCAACACGCTCTACCGATTGTCCAACGCGGGAAGCGACTATAGCCATTTGTCACGCCTCTCTAATATAGAGTACTGTTCACGGTCAGTACCGCCAGCCAAACTACCGTAAAGTGATCAAAGCCCAATCGGCAACTGGCATAAATCGGTTCTTATTTAATCATTGGTCTGGTCAGGTGGCTATCCTTTTGTCAAAATCTCCCATTGGCAGATAATTTATGGACACGAAGCGCGATAATATTTGCGTTGCGTAACCGAAGGACTCATAGTCATGAGTCCGTATTCACCGGCATATATGTCCGTCATCACATATGTCCGGCATGACCTATGTCCCGCATGGCATATCGCCAGTTCAGTGAACCCCGCCAGCAATCGTTACCTCATCGTTACTGGAGACCGCATTTCTTGGACCTGATTATGTCACAGTCATTTGCCGTCATTTTGCTAGCGGTCTTACTCGGCTGTTTTGTCAAAGGCGCGTTGGGGTTTGGCCTGCCTTTAATTGCGACGCCGATCATGTTGTTCGTGATGCCGCTACCGGAAATTGTTGCGGTTTTGGCATTGCCTATCCTCATTGCCAATATCCAGCAAATGTGGCTGAACCGGGCGCATTGGCGGGTGATGCAAAAATTCTGGCCGCTGGTAACCGCATCGACATTGATCATGCTGACCGGTTCAACCTTGATGGTCACACTTGACGGGCATATTCTGGCCATCATGATTGGCACATTGATCGCGTCGCATGCCTTGCTGTCCTTGTCGCCGGTCAAACCGATACATATGGCGCCGTTGCCGATCAGCACATTGAACCGATTGATTATCCCGGCGGGGATGATGTCGGGGATTTTGGGGGCGCTTACCAGCATCTATTCATTTCCAAGCCTGCAACTTTTCCTGAGCATGCGAATTGCCAAAGATGACCTCGCCTTTTTGCTGGGGGTGTTTTTGTCACTTGGCTATGTCGCTATTTGGCTTGGCATACGGCAGGCTGGATTTCCAGTTGGCGACAGTATGGTCCTGTCATTGTTGGTGTTATTTCCCGCTATTCTTGGTCAACAGCTTGGTGACCGGGCGCGGCGGCGGATCAGCGAAGCGGTTTTTCGCAAACTGGTGCATTTCGCGCTGGCATGTGGCGGGATCACCCTTATCATCAAAAGCCTGTCGGATTTCTAACCAAGGGTGACGCAAAATGACCTATGACCCCACACAGCCTGACTATATCATTATTGGTGGCGGGTCGGCCGGTTGTGTGCTTGCCGCACGGCTGAGCGAGGACCCCAATAATATGGTGGTGCTTCTTGAGGCCGGCGGCGAGGACCATAATCCGCTGATCCATATTCCAGCCGGCTATATCAAAACAATGGTCAATCCGGCGATGAACTGGATGTTTGAGACCGAACCAGAAGATAGTAGCGGCAACCGGCGCATCGCGATCCCGCGTGGCAAGGTGCTTGGCGGATCATCCGCAATCAATGGCATGCTCTATGTGCGCGGCCAAGCGGCGGATTATAATGGCTGGGCGCAACGCGGCAATCAGGGCTGGTCTTATGATGATGTGCTTCCCTATTTCCGCAAATCGGAACATTGCGAAGCGGCCGCCGCCGGGAACGGCGATTTTGACCCACAGATCCGGGGCGTAGGCGGGCCGTTGAATGTGGCGCCGATGCGAAATCGTTATGAAGCACTTGATATGTTGATCGAGGCCGCAAAAAGCCTCGGCTACGAGCATAATCAAGACTATAACGGCGCCAGTCAGGACGGGTTCGGCTATTATCAGGTCACCCAAAAGAACGGTTTGCGCATGTCGGCCAAAAAAGCCTATCTGCAACCAGCCCGTCGCCGCCCTAATTTGCGCGTCATCACCCACGCGCATGTCACCGCAGTGACCCTGTCAGGCACCCGCGTTACCGGCATCACCTACCGCCAACATGGCAGCTCTTATCAGTTGCTGGCTGGCCGCGAGGTTATTTTATCCGCCGGGGCGATCCAATCGCCACAAATTTTGGAACTGTCAGGCATTGGCGATCCGTCCATTTTGGGCGCGCATGGCATCGACGTAAAACATGCGCTTGCCGGGATTGGTAACAATCTGGCCGATCATTACATTTCACGCCTGTCATGGCGGCTGAAACGCAATATTTCATTGAATAATCGCGCCCGCGGCATTGGGCTTGTCGGCGAGGTCATCCGCTACGGCTTAACCCGCCGCGGCATTTTAAGCCTGCCCCCCGGCGTGATGAGCGGGTTTGTCCGGTCCCGCGCTGGGTTGGATGGCCCAGACATCCAATATCACATCGCCCATGCCAGCTTTGCTGATCCGGCCAAACGGGTGTTCGACAACTATCCCGGCATGACGTTTGGCCCGTGCCAATTACGGCCCGAAAGCCGCGGCTCGGTGCATATCAAAACGGCTGATCCGCTGGCACCACCTGCCATTCGTCAAAATTACCTTAGCACGGACGAAGACTGCCGGGTTCATGTGGCAGGGATGAAAATTGCCCGCCAATTGATGGAAAGTCCGGCGATGGCGTCACTGGTCGACACCGAAATGCGGCCCGGCAAGGATCTTGACAGTGATGACGCGCTTCTTGCCTATGCACGTGAAACCGGGGTGACGCTCTATCATCCGGTATCAACCTGCCGGATGGGACCAAACCCGAAACATGGCGACGTTGTCGACAACCGGCTTCGGGTTTATGGGCTTGACGGGTTGCGCGTTGTCGATGCGTCAATCATGCCTGAATTGGTATCAGGTAATACCAATGCCCCGACCATCATGATTGCGGAAAAAGCCGCTGACATGATTGCCGCTGATCAGCGCTAGCCTGTTTTAGTATCTGATAGGCAGTCCCTGTACGCCATTTGATAGAGCCGGAACAGCCGCGGGAAAAAACCGGGGCCGTCACCAATCGTGATGCCAAGCGGATCGAGTTGGACAAGTGATAGGTTAGTCCCATCCGCCACCAGTTGTGGCCATTTGTCTGAGATGCCAGCCTCGCCAAAAATACAGGTTATCTTTGCGGTAGCCAACAACTGGCGCAACGCAGTCACGCGGGCAACACCGGGCGCCATACCTGGATCAATGGTGATGGCGGCCCGCGCCCGAACATCAAAAAACCGTTCAAAATAGGTATGTGCATCATGCAGCACGATAAATCGGCTATCGCGATAGCGGGCCATCTCCGCGCGCATCGCGGTGATAGTCGCCTTTATCTGGGCGGCGGCATCGCGGGCATTGGCCTGATAGGTGGCTTTATGAGCTGGGTCAGCGGCGGCAAGCCGCCCAGCTATATGATGCAGCAAAACAACCACATTGCGCGGGTCAAGCCAGATATGCGGATTGACCGCATGATCATCATGCGCGTGGTGCGGTTGCGTGGTCTCACCAGTGTGCTTATGTTTGTAGCCGCCATCGATCGCATCCAGCGGATAGCGCGTCAGCCCCTCAACATCGATCAACGGTACTGCCGGCACATCGGGCGCGAGCCCGGCAAGCGCTGTGCCAAGCGATGTTTCCATTGATGGACCAATCCAAAAGACAAGATCCGCATCCTGTAACAGCCGCGCTTGTGATGGTTTTACCGTGAAATGATGCGCCGCAGCCGGATCACTGATCAACAGCGCCGGCTGACCAACATCACCCATCACCGCACCGACTAACGCCGCTACCGGCCTGATCGACGCGACCACACGAAACGTGTCATCAGCCGCCTTCACGCCGCCTTGTCCAAGCCCGACTAAAATGACGCCGGTTATGGCAACCATACGCATGGCCCAGTTCGGCATAATAACCACCTTTTCCGACCGCCAGCGGCCCACGACACAGCCCAGAATATAGCCCTACATGATTTGATATGTTATACTATAACATTTTGTATCATATCAATGCTGGGGCGTGTCAA
>Ga0181591_10005093_pt1 | contig 11402 bp, 8 predicted proteins | sample 071ome_33_FD_133757 | JGI IMG/M metagenome (GOLD analysis project Ga0181591, IMG submission 133757) | Coastal salt marsh microbial communities from the Groves Creek Marsh, Skidaway Island, Georgia - 071412AT metaG (megahit assembly) | ecosystem: Environmental > Aquatic > Marine > Intertidal zone...
AAAGCCCTCGTTGAGATCGGTAATGTCGCCATAGTCAGCATCAAGCATGATCTTTAGCAGATCCTGATAAACGGTCTTGCCGAAAGACCAGAGTCGAACGCCCTTGTCTTCCTCGCCTCGAACAATAACTGCTGCATAAGATCGCATCTTAGGATAGAGCTTCTTCGCCAACTCGTAAGACTCTTTCGAATCATCGCTGCGAAGCTTAGTAATGAGCTCCTGGAACGGATCAGGCTTGCCAAACTGGTAAGGGGCAAGTAGGCCTGGGTTATTGCCGATATTGTAGTAAAAGTATCGCTCTTTGAAAGGCTGACCATCGTTGTCTGGGAATGCGACAATTCGAATCGTGGTCTCTTCACCCTCGGGAGGACGCCACATGATGTTTTTGCGCGTGTTTACGCCACTAAGTTGATTGAGCTTCTTTTGAAGTGCTTCTAGATTGACTGCCATTTTCTAACCTCCATATGTCTAAATTGGCAATAAAGCAATACACAAATTATAAATTCATACTTTGTTTTGCTTGCGGTATAATACTAAAAATTTAAAGTTCAATATTCAAAATTATTTGCGCATTTTTTTGGGTGGTCGCGCACCACCAAAAGCATCGCCTGCAGCTTCAGCCGGCGACTTGCGTCGACCGGCTTGTGCGTTTGGATACGTTGCATCTGTGCCGAGTGGAGTCGTGGCTCCAGCTATAGCACTAGATACGCTCTGCTCTGCCTGCTCCTCTTCTTCCTCGTCCGGAAGATCAGGTTCAGTCAAAAGATCGCCTTCGGGTTCGTCAGCGCCTTCGTTGAGCATCCAGTTTACGTACTGCCACAGACTTTTCTTCATGCTTATAAATATGACCTTACTGGTCTTTTAGATCAGATAAAGCAAAAGTTCTTGCTGTGTGAAGCGCTTGTGCCAAAGGCAAAGTCTCGTTAGCATAGAAACGATTTTCATCGTACTGAAAGCCTGCAGAGGTAGCCAAAGCAACCCACTCGTCTTTGGTCACATCCAGCTTGTAACGAGAAATGTAGAAAAGGGTTCGATGCGCAACCGACATCTTGGGGCACTTGTCGTTGTACTTGTAGTAGCGGCCCAATTTTTCTCGATGCCAATCTGACTCCTCTGGAATGAAGAGGTCCATGCCTTCTCCCGGATCTCCCAATCGTCCCAGCTCGTGAACTAGGGCAACGCGAGCCAAGCTCTTAGGATCCACTTTGGCATCAAATGCTTTTGCATGCTTTGCCGTGTTTAGCGCAAAAGCAATGAGGCCGCCAGGGGTTCCGCCCTTGTCCGGCGTTAGCTCGCGAGGGCACAATGCCAATCGTTCTCCCAACTCTTCTTCTAGCCGATCAATGCCGGCTTGAGACTCATCGTCAGGAAAAAACTTCTTAAGCAGTGAAATGTATTTGTCGTAAGAATTTTTGATGTTTTCTAGGTTAGTATCCATGTGATTATTATGGACAAAAGAAGTGGAATTTACAATGCAGTTATTGTGAAATCGAACCCCTGTTTTTTGATTTATCTGCCGAAAATAGTTGGTGTGTCTGTCTCTGCGACACTCAAGAAATCTATGCCGTCTTTCATCATTAGCAGGCCAGCATCTTCAGCTGCTGCCAAGGTTAGGTAGACGAACTTATTTGCGTTTCTGGTGTTCAGCTCTTTTCTTGCCCCAGTCTTAACTGGCACCCTAAGAAGCTTTTTTTCACCTGACGTTGCTATCGTAGGCATCACATAGGCGTCTGCCATGATTGGATTATTGCTGATCGCTTGTCGCAATACGCTGGCGGCCTTGTCTAGGTCAGTCGTCCCTGATGCAGAAGAGACTCCAAGATCTTTTAGCAATTTAGCTGGATCTCTTCTTTGCATTTCTCTTATATTTAGGATTGCCCGCTTGAGATTGCCGCGGCCAATGGCAGGCTCACCAACTTTCTTCTTTGTCTTTGGCTTTTCTTTGGCTTCTTTGTCTTTGGCCTTCTTCTCGTCGTACTTATCTCTTTGTTTCTGCCATTCGGGCTTTTCGTCCTTCGGCTTTTCAGAATTTTGCTGCTCTGTGAAGAGTTCGAGTGCAGCTTCTTTTATCATCTGGTCTAATTTTGAGTAACGCATCATGTTCTCCCGCTGCCCTTAATTATCTAAACGTTCTCTCTTTGTCGGGAACCAGAAGCCTTCATGTCGCATATTTTCACAGGCAGCAAAAAAGTAGTCCTCAGCAGACTTAGGCACTTCCACAATCAGAGCATCGTGAATCACAAGCAAAGGCTTGACAGCTGGATGTTCTGCGCAAAGTTTGGCAAACATCAACACGGCTAGCTCAGCAGCTGTTGACTGAACGTAGTGGTTAAGCCTGACTCGCTTATTCTTAGTGGCTTCATGTAGCGGTCGACCGAAGTGATTCTTGACGCCACCATTCTCGGCTTGGATAGCTAGCTTATTTTCAATATCCGGTACTCCGAAATATCGGGAAACACGTTCCATCATCTGTTTGGCTTGACGCAGAGAGCCAACTGTTGTAGCTAACCTCTGGGCTCCAGCTCCGTAGAGTGTTGACAGCGTGGCTAGCTTGGCAGTCTCGCGATCTTCGATATTGCACATGTTCATGACTTCTTCATAAACGTCTTCCTCGGAAAGGTCATTAGAAGACAGCCAGAACGTCACACGCGGCTCCAAAGACGTAAAGTCAATAGAGTATATGGCAGAATCAGAAAAGTCCTTTAGAAGGCATCTACGCGTCTCTTTTGGCAGCACGAGAAAATTAGGACCATCTGTTATTGTTAGCCGGCCAGTCGTCGAGCCAGCAGTGTTGTATCTGACGTTTGTTGCACCGGTTTTAGGGTGGATACGCTCTATTGCAGCTTTGCTGTCAGTGAATTCCTGGAACTTGGGCAGATCAATGCGCATGCGACCTAGGCGGTCCAAAAATCTACGACCCTGCAGCCAAGTATTAAAATACTCTAACATGCGACCGTCTTCGAACGTGCTTTCCAACTGGCTCTGACACATGTTGACTATTTCTTGCCTTCTCTGTTTAGGCAGCAAAAGCGGCCAAGTAGAAGCCGGTGCTTGCAGTAGACTGCACATTGAATCAATTTCGGCCGGTAGGATAGGCTGCTCAAAGCCAGTAACGATAGTCAGAAATTCAGCTGCAGCCGACCAGGACAAAGTAACGCCAGAATCCACGGCATCAACGTCAGCCAGTACTATGTCCCTGCCTTTGACTCTTTCGAATACACGCATGGATTCATTATTTTAGAAATGGCAGAATATTTCAAAACTATTTTTTGGCTTTCTTTTTCTCGCTTTTATAAGCCAAGATCAGTATGTCAGCCAAGCGATCTTCGATGTTAGCGTAGGATCCGTAAGCGTTGGCAGGTTTGAGCTCTGCACTCGTCGTGTAACCGGTTGCGTCAATCTTGTGGCTAACCGACACAACGTTGTAATAGTTGTCCAGTGTGGTATTGGTAGCATAGTCGACGAAATACTTTTGCGCCAGATTCAGTGTGGGACAGCCGAACGTGGTTATCGACAAAGTCGCTGGATGTACCATGAAAGGCAGGTTCGTCGACTGTTGTGGGGCTGACAAGTCACCCTTGCCTGAATACCTCTGTGCCAGAAAGATTGACGTCAGATTATCATCGGCTTCGGCTGACATCGATGCTTCAATGATGCCTGATGCTTCTGTGCCATGTAGCGGATAGGGCGACTTTTCGAAAAAGAACTTTCTCAAACTAGGGGCATCGGTGTTTAGAAAATATTTTTGGTCCAAACTATCGAGAATTTCCTTTATTCTTGCGTCCTTGTCATTGCCTTTGAGTTTGTCTTCCAGCGATTTTTTGATGGCATCTTTCACTTTCTCATCATCATTTGTATTTTGGTCTGAAGCCTTGACAATATATTTGAGATCCACAAGTTTTTTTAAGTTGCCGCTGAAAGCTTCGTTGTGCCTAGGCGTTCTTTTTTTATCTTTCACTGTAGACGAATAGTCGGGCTCATCAGTGACACCACTGCGCATGAGATCTATCAATGCCTGTGCTGTTGTTGTCTGTTGACCAGCTGTGAGATCCTGAAAGTATATTCGGGTCACATTTTTACTTGGGTCACTACTAGATTTTCTGGTGACAATCCGCATGCTAATTCTGGGCTTCACGTAGAGCGGTCGCTTTCTTTTCTGTCCATAAATTGCCAGCAAGTTATCTCTTTGGATTTTTTGCAGCTTTAGAGCATCAGCAGGATCTTTGGAGCTGAATAGTCTTCGGGTGGCTTTCGATGCGACTGATTGCGTACTGCCTACCTCCTTTCGCTCGTTTGGCTTGACGACGTTAGACATACCAAACGCCCGGGCCCCGTCAAAAGTAAGAAACTTTTCCGACACAAATCTAACGAAGTCATCGATGGTGACCTGCGCCCTCTTTTTCAAAAACTCTTTGAGCTCTTTTTCAAAATCGTTAAGTTCTATTGGGAACTGTGCTATGTTATAATCGAAAACTGCTGCGGCGTTGGCATTGAACGACGAGAAAAAGAATTGCAAATCAGTTTCTGAATCTGACAATACTGGAGTCAGAACGCTTAACATGAGCTTGCCGTAGGAGACATACGTTTGCTTTTTTGCTTCCCCAGCTTCGTCTTCTCGTTTTTTTATTCTGCCACCTTTGAAATGTGCTTCTTGCACGCCGTACTTTGAACTTTGAAATCGCAAATACGGATCGGCAGTTTTTCGCAAAAAATTGACAAAGCCTGTGGCCTGTGCTTCGCGGCCTTTTACGAGAGTTTTTCTTGTACCTTTTTTTCCAAATATGGCCATCAAAGTAGCAGCCTCACTACGAACACTGGCGGGCAGCTTTTTAGATTTTCGAAGTCTGCTAGCAAACTGCCTGAGTTTTTTAACACTTTCTGAATCCATGCTGATGATGCTGCCAATGTCAGGAGACTGCACAAAGACCGGCAAGTCGATCCTAGCATTGCCAGGAAAGACCACATCAGCGAAAGCATTCTTTATGTCTTCCAGCTGCCGATTGAGATCATTGACGTTAATAGAGCCTGATGAAATGGAAAATGCTGTACCCGTCAGAGTCTTGGATCTGATTTGATTGGTGGCATCCATGGAAAGTGTCAAGCCGATATTGACAGTACCATCGGCATTGATGTTGTAGTTGCTGTTGACCAGCGTGTAGAGCTCTGAAACTCTCATGGAATCCACAAGCGTGCCTATCCGGGCTTCCGCGTCAGAGTCAGCCGGCCTGGACAGATTGCCGCCATCAGGGTGAGACCAGCCGTAAGTGATCTGGAACTTAACGTTTGGGTCTCTTCTTGGGGCCACGAACTCGGAGATCTCGTTGAGCCGCCCCTTGTCGAAAAGGATCAGGTTCATCTCGGCCGACTTGTAAGAAATGGTGCCAGCGCCAGAAAAAGAATCGGTGATCGTGATGCCTTCAATTGCCATAAACGGTCGGAACTTATCAATGGGTCCGCCCTTTTCCCGGGAATAGGACGCGTTGGTGGCGTCGACTAGCGTCTGCGGCGTGGTGAATATTTCCATGCCGGCCACAGTGCCCAACGTGGCGTCGTTGGCCCCCTTGACCGCTGGATTCTGTGTGAATCGACCCAGCATGGCATCTTTGTCACCAGCGCCAAGAAATTTTCCCAGTGACATTTTCGGCGCACTTTTGAAATTGCCGTCTCCTTCTGGGACTGCTGTGATAAGCTGCACGTCCATGTATGGAACAGCTTGCGAGATGGACAACGTGTTTAGAGAGTTGAGAAACAGTGACGTAATTTCAGTATCCGTAATGTCCAAGCCGACATTGATTGGAAAGATCTGCAGGGCCATTACGGTGCCTTCATCGTTTATAGCGGCAAAATCGCTTATTTTGACATTTCCTGTTCCAACACCCCAGCCCTGGTCTTTTACTTTTGTATAAGCGATCTTATCAAAACCGCTTCCGTTTTGGGTGATGGCGCAAAAATCATTAGGGTCTAAACTTTTTGCCAAGTCAGATAATTTAGTGTTGTCTGCAAACCCAGACGTGGACTGGCTAAAGACGGCATTCAAGACTTTGGATTTTGAATTTTCGCCTTCACCATTGCCGTTGCTACCGGAGTCGCCGGCCGCGGCATTGAGAAATGCATCTCTAGCACGCAGGCCAAAATACTTGGCCAAATCGTTGTAAGCCCTTCTGGCATCAGTTGGCTTCACAGCGCTGCCTCTACCTCGGCGATGTCGCTAGGCACAACCAGTCTGGTGCCGGCCGGCACTTGTGGCCACCAACCAACTCCGCTTGCTGCCGCAATCACCCACCACAGTCGGCCGTCGCCGTACTGGCGACCAGCTATAATGTCCAAGCGCTCGGCGTTGGTGGTGATCGTCTCAAATGTGGAAACGGCACCGTTGTTGATCGCGTCTCGCAAGCGCACGATGGCTTGATTGGTGCCTAAAAGCTTGCCGCCCTGCACAAAATTGTCTTCGTCGTATCTGCTAATTGCCATCTGTAATTCTCAACCTAGGTCTAGAAGTCGACTCCGCCTATGCCTTCTTCTTGGTTGGCGCCGGCGCGAGCCTTGGCCAACTTAGACACAATGCCATCGCCAGTGTAGTTGTCATCATTTACTTTGTTGTCCGTTTCGTAAACGTCTCCGAACGTGGTCTGCGCCGGGCCGTTCTTGGCCAAGTTACCGACCGGGTGAGACATGGCCCTCAGTCGTCCGTCGCTGTCGAGGCCAACAGGTAAGTCGTGAATCGGTGCAAACGCCATGGTAATTGCCACAGACTTAGGAGCTCGTGAGCCTTCATCTACAGACCAAGTGCTTTCTGAATAGTCGAAACTCAGTGAGGTGATGAAACCGGCCAAGCCCTTGCCTTGGGTCGATTCGAAAGAGCGCACGATGGCATTTTTATCAGAAGAAAAGAAGTTGTCAGCCAAAGTTTGGTCTGCAGTCCTTTCTTTTTCTACTTTTTTGGCTTCTTCTTTTGCTATTTTATTAACTTCGCCTTCATATCCATGCCCTTCAGGAGTTATGTCTGGAATATTAAATTGATTTATGTCTATTCCAAACAATTCGTCTAATGAACCGTCGTCTGTATATGAAACAACAGTTTCTTTTTCCTTTTTGATGCTATAACTAGCTGGTTTGCCGTATCTATCAAAAAACTTAAGTTTTGCAGCAAATTTAGAACTAATGCCTGATGATTTAATTTGAGCAGCACCTTTTTTTAGTATACCTGAAGTTTGTTGAACAGTTGTATTAGCAGGAACAGTCACAGTCACATTTTTATTTTTAAACTGCATAGACTTAGTCGTCTTCATGACTAAAAACCCCTTGTCTATCTGCTGTATTATTTCATCTTCTTTTTTTAGTCTTTTTAGCTCTTCTGCCTTTTTCTTTATTTCTGCAGCCACTCTTTTTGGATAATCAAGCAATTGCTTTGAAGTCGACTGATCTGCTTTGAAATTTTCTGAATCAGCTGAATATCCAAACAAGTTGCGCAGTGCTGTGTTTGAATAGTTGGACTTGTACAGGTCGCCTAGCCTGATTCGAATCAGCGGTGATGCTGCTGGCACTTGAGAAAACGGTTGGATGAACTGCACATCTTTGCCGTCTTGTTTCACAGTGCGAGTCAGGCCTTTGGAGTATTGCGGATACATCATGGTGACAAACTTGTTGATAGTATACCACATTGCATCGAAATCAGACTTACCGAATGCAACCAACTTGAAAGATATGTTAATCGCTCGCTCAGTGCCGTTGTAAATTCGAACCGGGTCTTGTCGGCCGTAAGAAGAGACTGCATTGTAGTTGGCGTTGTAAGAGTCGTCGAAGCTGGTGACAAATGCCGGCATGGACACAATCTCGTGCGTGCGCAGATCGTGAAAGTAGAATGGCATGTACTCGGCTTCTAGAACATCTTCCATGCGACGCACGTTTTCTTTGGAGGCAACAAGTTGACGTCTAGGCGCTAGTTCGGTAAGCCTATTGTCTGCAACCTGAGATGCTGGGAATGTGCTTAGCGATAGCGGATTTTTGTGGTCGCCGTCGATCCATCTCGAGATGTTTTTTCTGACTTTGGCAATCGCACGAAGCTTGTTGGCGCTAGCGTATTTTAATTTCCTTGTATCTTTTCCACCGTCGTCTTCTTTGCCATCGTATTCTATTTTAGCCTTAGCGCTCACAGGCGACTCGTTGAGCCGAGTGTTGAACAGAGCCTCTTCGTCTGGCACAGAGCCGAATTGCGACTTCAGGATCGCATCGCCCACGGTGGCAGAAATCATCAAGAACTGGTAGACTTTCGAATTGACCAGCTTATTGAGCGACGAGAAGAATTTTTCCAAGCCTTGAGACGCCGTGCCCTGAGTCAGCTGACCGAAGGAGCCAATCACCTGCTGGCCTGACATGATGATGGTGCGCATGTAGTTGGCGTAGTAAGCCGGCGAGGTGAACAAGTTAAGGGCAAATTCAACCAATCCTTGACCGCTAGCCAGCGTGAGCTCCGCTCCGGCTCTACCCAAGCCAGGCGGAAAGCCGATCATAGCAACGATGCCAGAACCCAGCGAGTCGCCAAAGCCGTAAGAGGTTCGCGGAATGCGCAAGAAGTCTTCGATCAAGAAGTCGATGATGGCAGACTTGGCACCGCCATTGCCTTTTCTGTGCCGGCCGAACTCCAAGTTTTGAGGGTTGTCGGCATCGATGTCGTCCAACTCTGGCTCGCCAGTCGCTGCCGCAATGGCTTCGATCACCAAGCCTGTCACCAAAATGGTAGCAATTGCCAGCACAGCCAAGTAGAGCATGCCGACTGAGTCTAGCAGCACGCCGTTGCCGAAAGGCTCCAGGTAGTTGTTGAGTTGGCCGTGTGAGATGGAGTTGTAAGGCGTGCCGGCATTGCCGCGGAAAGGCAGCTCTGATCCGTTGCCAGACTCAAGCTGCATGAAGCCTTTGCCGCCAGTTGCAGCGAGTATCTTGTCCCGCAGGTCTTTCGGCACGCGGCCTAGGCCCGTTTCGCCACGAGCCCCCACCATGGATCTAATGTTGAGGTTACTGACACGGACACCTGCTAGCCCCAATTGTTCGAGTGGATTCGCCAGCACATCGGCGCCGTTGTCATCACTCAGAAGGCCCCAAGAGCCGGCGTAATCGCCCGTTGCCCTGACTAGAAGAGCCTGGCTGATAAGCTTCATGTCGTTGGCAGTGACTCGCTTGCCAGAGCTCTTTCCATCAACGACTTTTGCAACGAACTCGCCTAGCTCACGCTGGATAGTGAACAAACCTTGGGTGGCATCGCCCTCGTTGTCGCTGCCACCTTTGAAGAAAGGTGAGTTCTCCGTCGGGTGATAGAGGTTGTTGGCCTCCAGCATGTCGATGACCGAACTGATGACTCCTTTAGGGTCGGTGCCGGCAGCAGCGGATTTTGCATATGCATCGCTAACTGGCTCACCAGGCTTGGGCACCTTCAATACTGGAGCCGATCGATCGCTGTTTGTTTTAGGACCGGTCTCGCTTATCAAAGTTGATTGGCCAAATCTAAAGCCTTCCAAAGAACTAATAACGCCTTCAGTCTGGTATTCACCGCTGGTGCCGTCAATGTCATTAGAAGTATTTTGAGGCTTGTAAGCGCTAGCGCCGGCAATGGTAGTTGTTTCGGCCCCTATGTAACTTGCATCTTTATTTGCTGGTTCAGGCTTATTTGTGTTTTCATCGCCGATGACATCGGTCATCAGGTATTCTTGTGCAGCCTGCACAGTCTCTGGGCTGACATCGGCAGATACACCAATGCTGTCGCTAGAGACCGGCGCATCTTTCTCAGCTGGCTTGCCCTTGTTCCAGATTGCGGGACCAGACAGGCCTAGCGTGGCTTTTTCTTTTGGAGTTTTTGCGTCTCTTTCAGCCACCTTGGCGTCTCCTCATCACTTCTTTTAGAAATTCCGGGTCGTTCTTGATTTTATCGGTCATGGCATCGGCCACGTTTAGGCTCTGTGCAGCCTGCTCGAGCAACTGCTCCTGCATATTCGGCGCACAGCGATCGATGAGTGCCAGCAGCATGCCAGCCATTGGATTGTCAGCAGACATGGCCTGCAGTCTCTTTTTTGTGTCTTCGCTGTTCATGATTATTATGATCCGCTGGCCCCGAAAGACGGTGCGCCTTCATGGCCTGAAACGTGGCGCTTCTTGCCAGAAACAGAACTCACGTTGGTTTTTAGCAATGTACGACCCAGATCTTTGGCGTTGATGTGGACATCGACTTTCATTTCTAAGTTTTCGTGTTTGTGCGTGACAACAACGTTACCGCCTTTTATCTTTGCCAAGCCATCGAAGATTGGTCTTACCATTGTAGTCTCTTCTTCGGAGACCATGGTCGCTTGCGTGTAGGCGTCATTGAAACTTTCAAATGCTGTTTTGGTAGCAATGGCTGTGTCCCTCAGGTAGTTTGCTTTTATCGACAACTTGGATCTCATCGCCTGCTTGCCAACTTTGCTGAGCGCAGACACGACGCCACCCAAGCTTTCCAGATTGTTTTCAACTGTAGTTAGCTTCGCGCCGGTAGCAGTGTCGCTGATGGTGCCAAAAGTGTCGTCAGTTAGCATAAGTGCAAACTTGTTCAACTCGTTCATTGCAATTTTTAGAGTGCCGTCTTTTTCTTTTGAACCAAGAAACTTGGCAAAATCTGCTGCAGAAATTGTTGGAAATTTGCCTACATTTTTCTTCAGCGTCTTAATGCTCGAGCTAATGCCTCCAATGCTGCTAGCAACCGGTTCGACGAAGTTCTGTATTGCTCTTAGTTTTGAAACAATTGTTTTCTTTTTGTTCTCTAGGTCTCCAGCTTCCAACCATTCCCGGGACCAACCAGGCAGCATGCTAAGCACGGCCTGTGCGTCTCCCGCAGGAACATCGCTCTTTTTAACGGTGCCTCCCAAAAGTGGTGATAGGCCAGCAATAATCATGCCAGGAACGTCTGCCAACTTTTGGGCGACATACTCCATGTCTTTTTTCAGTGTTTTTTGATTGAGATTTCTAAATATCTTCTTAAGGGTTCTCACTGCAGAAATTATGCCTGTGAAGCCTTTTGCCAGACTAGACATTGCATCCCCTAGCGGAGATATGTGCTCAGCAACCTTCTCGGTTCTACCAACTACGTATTTAAGCATTACGGGATCCATGCCTGATGCTTTTCCAAAATCATATTTCCGCAGGGTTTCGCCTATGATTTCAATAGTCTTATAGGTGTTCTTGAAGACAGAGTCAATTTTGGACGTAACAGTCTGGAGATTAACTTCTCCCATCTCTTTTTGCATGTCTTGTAAAGTTTTGCTGAGATCTGTTATATCTTTCAGGCCGGCTATTTTGGCCCTTAGTAGAGCAATGTCTTTTTGCTGGCTCTTTATCTCTTGACTCTCTAGGGCTTGATGTGTGTCTTTGTTAATTTTTTC
>Ga0181591_10005095_pt1 | contig 11398 bp, 10 predicted proteins | sample 071ome_33_FD_133757 | JGI IMG/M metagenome (GOLD analysis project Ga0181591, IMG submission 133757) | Coastal salt marsh microbial communities from the Groves Creek Marsh, Skidaway Island, Georgia - 071412AT metaG (megahit assembly) | ecosystem: Environmental > Aquatic > Marine > Intertidal...
ATGGATAATGGTCAGGCTTGCGTGATACTTGCTCTTCAAAAATCATGTCTAATTAATTTACACGTCTGGCAAATTCGGGCAAGAAAAAAATACAAAAATTTTGGCGAAGCCTTTATTAATATGAACGTAGTGAATATTAATAAAAATCGTATCCTAAGATATAACGTTACGTTACGTTACTGTTAGGATTCGTAACCTAAGATCGAAACCTAGACGAAGAAATTAACTACGCTTAGTTCTGGGTTTCGTAGTTATTATACTCACAATAAAAAAATCGTCAAGAAAAAAAATTTTACTTGAAAAGTTTGCATAAATTAATATTATATTTCCCAAAGCTACAATGGATTACTCAAGCATCTCTGACCCAAAGTTGACAGAATTAGTTAAGCTAGAAGACAATGAAGATGCTCTGTCTTGCCTGATTGATAGACATTCTGGAATATATGCCGATATAGTAAAGAAATACGCATATAAAACATTATCGACTCATGAGGTGTATGACATCATGAACGAAAAAGATTATGTCATCTACAAAGCTGCTTTAGAATATGACCCAGAAAAAGCTAAGTTTTCAACTCATGTTGGTAATAAAGCAAAATACCTCTGTTTAAGCAAAAAAACTTTGAATAAAAAAAATCCCAAGACACTACCGTTTGATTCCATTGATTTTTCTGAAACAAGCGATGAAATGCATCCTAATGAAAAATGCGAAATAAATGAGAGCTTCCAAAATATAATGCAGTTAATAAATGACCATGAAGACCCTAGGGTTAAAATTATTTTTAAAGACAGATATTTTGGAGGGGAGAAAGGAAAGCTTACTACTTGGAAGAAAATTGGCGAAAAGCTAAACCTATCTGCTCAAGGATGCATCAACATCCACGATAAAACATTAAAAGAATTTCAAAGACAAGTTAAGAAAAATGCATAAGTTAAATTTCGACGCTCCATTCAATTCCTTAAGCCTAGGAAATGTATCCCTTAATTTCTTAAGGGAATTAAGTAAAAAAGATCTTGATTTAAATATTTTCCCATATGGCAACAATGTTGATTTAGATGCTTACGATAAGCTTGATGAGGAAATACCAAAACTAATTTCCGAAAACGCGAAAACCAATCTAAAAAGATTGGATAGATCAACTCCTACTCTCAAAGTTTGGCATATCAATGGAGCCGAGAGAAAAATTGGAGACAAGCAATTTCTTTATACGTTTTATGAAGTTGATTCACCAACCGAAGAAGAAGTTGCGATTGTAAAATCACAAAATCATGTTTTCTTCTCTTGCTCTGATGCAGCGCAATATTTTAAAGACAAAGGTTGTGACAATGTGTCATATGTTCCACTTGGCTTCGACAAAGACTTTTGCAAGACAAACAAAGAATATCTTGGGAAAGATGTAATCCACTTTGGCTTAATCGGAAAGTTAGAAAGAAGGAAAAATACTCAAGCTTTAATTCAATTATGGGTAAAAAAGTTTGGCAATAATCCAAAGTTCCAACTAACATGCTTAATCGGGAATCCATTTCTAAAACAAGAACAAATGGATCAACTGATTACCGCAAGCTTGGGAAATCAAAAATATTCAAATGTAAATTTCTTACCAAGGTTGAAAACAAATAGCGAAGTAAATGATTTAATGAATGCTATTGATGTAGACCTTTCTGGCTTATCAAACGGAGAAGGTTGGAACCTTCCAGCATTCAACGCTACCGCTCTTGGTAAATGGTCTATCGTTAGCGACTATAGCTCCCATAAGGATTGGGCTACAAAAGATAATTGCATTTTAGTTGAAGTAAAAGATAAGCAACCTTGCTACGATGGTATATTTTTCCGCGAAGGAGATGCTTTTAATCAAGGGCAATACGCACGCCTTAATGGTAATGATATTGACAATGCTTTAAATTTAAGTGTTCAAGTAGCAAAATCAGAAAACACAGAAGGCATCAAACTCCAAGAAGAGTTCACATACGAAAAAACGATTGATAAAATCCTAGAAAAAATTTACTAAAATGCCAATCTATACTTATAAGCACCCAGAAACTGGAGAATATATTGAAGTCGTTCAAACAATGAGCGAGGAACATGTATATACAGATGAATCTGGAGTTGAGTGGAAAAGAGTATTCACAATTCCACATGCTACTATCGATACAAAAGATGATGCGTGGAGCCATAACCAGTTTGTTGAAAAAACTGGCAAAATGAGGGGAACTGTTGGTGATGTTCTAGATTACTCAGCAGAACTTTCTGCCAAACGAGCAGAAGCTAATGGTGGAGAAGATCCAATCAAAAGAAAAGCTTTCGACGATTACAAAAAACAGACTGGCAAAAAACACCTTTCTGACAGAAAGAAAACAATCGAAACCTCTAGGGTTAAAATTGATTTAGATTAACTTGGCTTGTATAAATCCCCAGTAACAGTAAAGATAAATCCAGAAATCTGAAATTTGATTTCAGCCGATTTTGTTTCTCCAGCTGTTGGTAAAGCTGTCCCAGCATAATCACCCGTGGTTAAAATTTCTGTAAACAGACCACCTCCTCCTATTGAAGATTCTTGTCCACCAGTCAAGAACAATGTTGAAATAGCTAACCCGCTATCATCCAAATATACTTCATTGTTTAAAAATGAATTTCCGTCAGCAGTCAAGTCACTAGCAATGCTTCCCGTGAGATATAAATTGCCAAAAACATCAACATTACCACTAAATACTCCAGAATGAGAAGCATCAACATTTAAGTGACTCTTAAAATATGCATTATCACCAGAATGATACATGTTACCACTTACAACCGAGTCTCCACCAACATTTAAATCATTTTTAATTCTAATTCTTTCGGAAGATCCCCTAAATTGCACATCATCTTCAAACATTACTGAGTGAGTAAAAATTGTGCCACTATTTGGAGTTTTAACAGTAATACCACTAGTGAACGCAAGAGTCAGTGCGTGATTTTTATCAGCCGTCTCTCCTAATAATCCATCTGAAATAATTACAGATCCTGTAATAGCATCATTAAATGATGCAGCATCTCCACCAATCAAAGTATTGTAACTATCACCAGATCCAAAATCTGAGTTTTTGCCATTTACAATTGTGTTAAAATCACCAGAAATTGAACTGTTTTCAGATCCATTCAAAATAATATTATGATAACCTGTCGCAATGTTTTGTCTTCCACCCAAAGTTTTACTTAATTCAGAAGAATAATTCCCTGTAGTTGTGACAAGGACTTCTGAATCATTAACTTTCAAGCTACCAGTAATATTAAAGTCTCCAGTAAGACTTTCATTAATATAGACTTCAACACCAGTAGAGGCATCTGAAAATGTCAGATGTCCACTATGACTTAAAAAAGTTGGAAGTTGGACTTGTTGTGGTTGAATTTTTGTAAATGCCATGTTACAATAGATTATCTAAGTAAGATTACACTTTTTCTATGAAATTTACTCTTTATAAGCCAAATGCTAAAAATACAGGTTCTGCTTTTACCTTTGACAGCACCAAAGATCGTAATGGGAAGCCTGTTTTGTTTGTTTCCATGATTCTTCAGCACAGCTGGAATGATAACACAAAAACTGGATCTTTTAGGGAGAATGCTAAAAATCCAGACAAGTCCACCACAATTAAGCTTACTGACATCGAAGCAGGAGAATTCTTGTCTTGCTTCAAAACCCGCATCCCATTTGTTGGATTCCACAAAACTGATGAGAAAACAACAATTATCAAACTTACACCTTGGGATAAAAATCGAGTAATCAAAGGAAAAGACACTCAAGAAACTTTTAAATCTCCCGCTTGGGGATTAACAATCACCAAAAATTCAGCCCAATTCTTCAAACTTCCAATCGAAGCTGGAGAAGCTGAATGTTTAGCTATCCTTCTTGAATCATATATCAAGGAAAGCATGACAGCACAAGCTGAAGCATATCAACAAGATCAACCTCAACAAAAAACTTACCAAAAACCAAAACCAAAACCCTCTGTAGAAGAGGATGACGATGATGTCCCGTTCTAAAATAAAAGTATTAGTTCAGTCAAATTATTCCAGAATGGTCACTGGATTCGGGAAGAATATGAAAAATATTCTTCTCGCTCTGCATAATGACCCAAACATCGAAGTATTTGAAGCCGCAAATGGAGTTCAGTATGGAAGAGATGTCTTAACCCCTTGGAAAAGCTTTGGGACTTATCCAACAGATCAAAATCTGTTAAAAGTAGTAGAAAAAGATCCAGCCAAAAAAAGAGCGGCTCAATATGGGTATTATACTATCGATAAAATTGTAGAAGAAGTTCAACCAGATGTATTCTTAGGTATCGAAGACGTATGGGCATTTCGTCAATATGAAGAAAAGCCTTGGTGGAACAAAACTAAAAAAATTATTTGGACAACTTTAGATAGCTTACCAATTCTAGATCAAGCACTACAAATCGAACCAAAGTGTGATCAGATGCTTGTTTGGGCGACATTTGCCGAAGAAGCAATGAGGGAGCTTGGACATGAAACCGTAAGAACAGTTCATGGTGCTGTCGATTATAGTCACTTTAAACCACTAGACAATAGAGATGAACTTAGAAACTTGCATGGTCTTAATGATAGTTTTGTTATTGGCTTTGTGTTTAAGAATCAGTTGAGGAAATCTGTTCCAAATCTTTTAGAAGGATTTAAGAGATTCAGAAAAAATAACCCTGACCTAAAAGCAAAGCTTCTACTCCATACTGATTGGGGAGAAAAACAAATGGGTTGGGATATTCCAAGATACCTAAAAGAAAAAGATCTTGAGGATGGTAGTGTTTTATCAACTTATGTTTGCCATAAGTGCGATGATTATTTTATTCAACCATATTCTGGAGAAGATAAAACTTGTTCTTCTTGTGGTTCAGAGAAATCAGTCAAAACGAAGAATAGCGGCAAGGGAGTTGGAGAAAAAGAACTAAACGAAATCTATAACATGATGGATGTTTACTGTCATCCATTTACTAGTGGAGGTCAGGAGTTACCAATTCAAGAAGCAAAAGCTGCTGGGCTAATTACTCTTGTTACAGATTATTCTTGCGGAACAGATTCCGCATATGAACACCAAGGAGGACTTCCACTTGCTTGGAATGAATACAGGGAACCAAGCACTCAGTTTATTAAAGCAACAACTTGCCCTGATAGCATTTGCAATAGACTGCAAGAAGTTTATGAAATGGACGAAGAATCCAAATCTAAACTAATTAAAACTGGAATGAAATACGTCCAAGAAAAATTCTCTGTAGAAAATACTGTTAAACAATTAAAAAAATACATTAAAAATGTAAAGCTGCGAACAGAAGAAAAACAGGAAGAGAAAAAAAATTCCCCAACAAAACCAAAAATCGAAGACTTTATTAAAGAAGTTCCTTTGGAAGATAGGATCGCTGTAGTTCTCCCAAGATCAGCAGGAGATGTTTTAATGGCTAATTCATTAATGGAGAACTTGCACAATTTATACCCCGATAAAAAAATATTCTTTGTGACTCAACCAGAGTTTTATGATTTAATAAATGATAACCCTTACGTGCATAAGGTCTTACCTTACTCCGAATCTTTTGAAAACCTGTATGCTTTAGAAGGACAAGGGGCGCACAAAGGTCTTTTCGATATTGCATTCTTACCTCATTGCATGACTCAGAAGACATATAGCTATAATCATAACGGGAAAGATAAAACTCAATTTGAATTAAGATGAGCCATTTAGCAGAAGTTTACGCAAAAGATCTTGGAGTTAAAATTGGAGAACCAATTTTCAAAGCTCACTATTACCCAATTATGGAAGAGAACTATATCACTATCCATAATGACAATAAAGTTCAAGCAAAAGAATATAGCTATTGGGAAGAGGTAATCATCTTGGTAAAAAAACAACTCCCTGATATCAAGTTTATTCAAATTGGAAATGGTAAAGAGCCTAGAGTTAAAAACGTAGATAAATTTATTGCGACAAACTCAATTAAGCAATCAGCCTATATAATCAAAAACTCAATAATGCATATTGGGACTGACAGTTTGCCAGTTCATATCGCATCATCTTTTAACAAACCTCTTGTTGCAATTTATGGTCACACTTTACCAGCAACTTGCTGCCCTCTATGGGGGGATAAAAATAAACACGTTTTGATTGAGTCTCACAGGAATGGAAACAAACCATCTTACTCTCTCAAAGAGAACCCCAAGAATATTGATTTAATTAAACCAGAAGAAATCGCTAATGGGGTTTTGAAATTACTAGGCAAAGAAGAATGCGATAGAGAAACTTTATACGTTGGTCAAAAATATAAAGATGCCATTATTCACGTTGTCCCAGATCACAAGTATTCTTTATCAAACAAGAATTTAGTAATTAGGTTGGACTTGCTACACAAGGAAGAAAACATTATTCACTTACTCCAATCTAATAGATCTTCAATCCTAACCAATAAACCACTTAGTGACGAAGTGTTGTCTCAAAAAAATATAGATAACATTTCTTATTTCTCGAATGATTTTGATTCTGATTTTATCTCAAGGGCAAAAGCAAAAGGAGTCAACTTAAGACTTTATTGCGAAGACGAAAAAAATCTCGCGAAACTGAGGGTGAAGTTTTTCGATCATCAGATCATCTCCTATAGTAAGTCAAAAAAAATTGAGCAAGCGAAAGGTCTTGTCTCTCTAGATGGAGAGAACTTTAAAATAAAATCTTATTCTGTTTATATGAAAGACCAAAAAGTCATCCAATCTTTTTACGAACTTAACGATAAAAAAAATTTAGATGACATTTTCATTGACTTGGATCATTTAATGATTTATAAAGAGTCAAATGAGTGAAGAAAAAATCTACGGACCAGACATCTACAAGAGAAACCAACACGGCCTACTCGAAAGTGCCGAATACATTTTTAACGAAGATGGCTCCGTTGATTGGAGGGCTATGATTAAGCCTGAGTTTCTTTACCCCAACAAAGACTGGTTTGAAGCTCGCAAAAAACCTGTCCCAGACTCTATCGAAGGTCTGAAGGACAACCAGCTTTTCATTATGCTTGGTGGAATTAAAGAGCTTGCTCGTTTGAGAGGTTTTGAAAGCGTGACATTTAATACTGAAAATGTTTCAGATAATTATGTAACGGCTTCATGTGAAATAACTTGGTCACCAAATTATGAAAGCGGAGGAGAGAAAGTTGTTTATCAAGATGTTGCAAATGCGACAATCAATAATACAAGTTCTTTTGCTGTTAAGTTTTTAGAAACTATCGCTTGCAATAGAGCTTTTGTTCGTTGCGTCCGTAACTTCCTTAATATTCATATTGTTGGAGCAGACGAAATTGATAAATCAAAAGAGGCAAATAACTCAATGTCTTTCGAGGCTTCTAGTGACGAAAACCCAATGGCCTCTCTTTCGCCTCACGCTCAACTTATACAAGTCTTTAAGGAAAAGAGTGGTGGGAATACCTTTGAGGAGTTCAAAGAGCTTCTACGTCAAATGTGGGTCGAAAAGACCTACAAAAACGGAGACGCAGCAGAATGGAATGACTGGAATGACATTCCTGTTAAAGAAGCTCGCAAGATTCGCGCTATTTTTAAGAAATTATAATTTAAATGCGTTTCTTTGAGCAGCACTAAATCTATTTGTTAGAGTATTAACAATAATAGCTCTCTTGTTTTCATCGATAATTATTTGCTCATCTGGTTTCAACATCTGAACCGTAGACTCATTAATTGTTGTCGTAATACCAGTTCCACCAAGCCTTACTGAGATTCCAGATATAGTCATTTTGAACTCATTTGGTAATCTTAATCCAGCTAAAGTTCTACTAGAGCTTTGTGGAGCAATAGCATTTGAAAACAAGGTAGCCACAGTGCTATTTTCTAAAGCTAGGATATCAGATATAGTTCCATTTTTTACGTCTAGCTGGACTGGTTGAAGAGGTAAACCAAAAGCTCCGTTATTTTTTAAGCTGTAATACCTAATATCATTTCTTTCTGAAACTTCTGAAAATAACTGTGCGATAGCGTTAAGGCCAGCTTGAGTTGAGCTTTCTTCTTCTTCTGAAGCTCTACTTGCATCAGATGCAGAATCGCTTACTGGTCTTTTTGTTCTTCTATATTCAACTTTGATACTTCTAGCTTTGTCTTGATTTTTAGTGACTTGGTTCCATAAACCAGCAGATCCTTTTGCAATATTCAAAACTAACTCACTTAATTTTTCATGAATAACTAAGTAGCTAACTCCTAAATCGACATCGAAATCATAAACCTTTCCATCAAAGAAATCCCAATTAAATTTACCAACATCATAATTTCCTGTATTTAGAGAATTATTTGTTGTTGATGCGATAAAACCATATGCTGGTTCATCAGGAGTTCCTTTTTCTCCACGTATTCTTCTATCGGCATCAAAAATCTGACTAAGCTTAACATCTTTGTGCTTCATCAATTTTAAGAATGTAGCAAGATCTTGCAAAGAGCTAACATCTTCGATTAATGTCCCAGTTGATAAATTATGTGGTCCATCGACATTTACTCCAGAGAATGACATTCTTCTAGCTCTATATTGAGGGAATCTATGTGACAAATAAATTCCATTTGTAATACTTCTATATGCTATACCTAATATTTTATAAATGGGAAGCTTTGAAGGACTTACCCATCTTGATATCGATTCCCCATTTTCGTCCTCTCCGCTGTAAATTGCGTCATCAAGATCCCATTGAATAAATTTAGCACGCTTTAAACTAACAGTTCCACTGTAACTATCAACTTGTTCTGATCCATCAACTAAACCAAGATCCTTGGCACTTAACCATTCATTCTTAGGTGGCACTAAATCTTGATCTTGCCAATAATCACCCCAATCTAATTTGTTACCACCCAACTCATCTCTTAATCCAGAAAGTATTATCGCAATCAAGTCAAATAATTCTGCATCATCCCATCTTCCAGAAAGGTAAAGGGCGTAAAAAACTTTAAATATATTTGGATTAATATCAGCCAACTCTTCATCAATGAGGGACTGCATATCAAATTTGTAAAACCTAGTAAATCTTCCTCCACTATCCATCTCGAAAGTAGTATTAGTTTTCTCAATGGTAGAATTATAAGCATTTACAATCCTAGGAGTTAAGTTGCTCGTTGATAAAGAAGCAGTAATATAATCTTCTTGTGTCGAAGAGCTTTGGCTAAATGGATCAGTAACTTTAAGAGAAGCTACAGTAGCAGAATTCACAAACCTAACTGTTCCAGCTTGGAATGGATCAATAAACCAGTAAAAGCCATACTTTGAAGCAATAGCAGATAAAACAGCATCTAGGTTACCAGATGTATCAAACAAAACTTGACCTTCGACATCTGTTTTCGGCAATCCTACAACTTTAATTCCAGCCGCAGCAAATCCAGCTATAGCATCCGATAAAGTATAGCCAAACCTTAAATTATAATTAGAGTAATCAGGAAATTTTTTGTAATAATCACTGATGTTTTCATCATTATGACTTAATAATGGCTTGAATTCTTTATCTTGATAAACCAAAGATGTCTTATTGCCATTCTTATCTACAGAGCTTTCCTCATTATAAATCCTTCCGATAAAAATAGAAGCCCCTTTCTTAACTGGAAAGGTTCCCGGAAATCTTTGATCTTGAGATCTGATAGGGCTATTCGCAACTTCACCATAATAAGGAATAATAACACTCTTTGATGCAATAGTGCTAGCTGTTGGCGCACCAGCAGAAGGAATACTGATTTGTTTTCCACTTTGTCCGATAATTTGAGATGCGTTATCTACTCCAGAAACTGAAACCATGTCTTTTGGATGACAATCTCTACCTCTCACAACGAAACAATGTGACTTCAGCAATAAACTAGTAATATCTTTATATTTTCTAGAAATTGTTGTTCCTACGGCATCTTTAGATCTAGTTATCTCTACCTCTATGAAATTATTCATAAACTCATTAATTTGAGTATTGGTAAATGTAGTTCTGCCACCAGAAGCTCCAATTAAAGATCCCAAATTATCTTGATCTTCTCCCGCTAAATCTTTCGCACCAATAACAGAAGTAATACTAGCTGTATGTCCAGCACCACCATTAGAAAAATTAATATCTAAGGCTGTAATTGTTTCTTTGTCTGTAATAGCCATTATATTGAGTAAGTTATTCCTGTTAAATTATATGACGCAATAGATGCTTCGATTCCAGCCTTAACCATTGTAGAAACCCCAGTATAAAGCTGCATGTAATCTTCTACACTTTGTTCCATTCCATTTAGATAAAAATCTACCTGATGCTCAACAAAGCCAGAACCAATTACATCTGGACTAGTAGAGTTTAATTCATTTATTTTATCTTTTTTTGGTATGCCAAAAACTTTACCTGTAACGTCTGGAAACTCGCTGCTACTTCCATAAATTTTTTGACCATTTACAAAAGTATCATAGTTATCAAAATATTCAGCTTCATCAGAAGCGTTAAAATACATTGATTCAGCCTGATTCATTAAACTTGTAATAGTATTACTTTTACTATCAGAACTAGTTTTATAAACTACTACTCCAGTATAATAATCTATTTTGTCATAGATAACATAATCTGATTGAGCTAATTCGAGGCCAGAAGCGAAATGAAAAAAATCTCCACCACTATTAAAATCAACAAAATAATCTCCTGTGTTTAATGTGTAGTAATTCCACCTATTAGCATAATTAATTGTTGGTAGCTCCTCAAAAAGAGTCTGAGAATTCAAGCTAACTAAAGAAGAACGACTACCTGTGATGATATCAGTATCTACAACAAAAGCGTTTTCTTGTGGTTGTCCGTTTTTATCCAAATTAACATTTAACTTAGAGAAAGAAGAGCTGTATGTTGGAGAGCGGAAAGCTACAACATTTTTCTCTAGAACATTAGACCTACTACCTGAAATAGTTGAATCTCCAGTAAATAAAATATAATTAAAATCCATTATCTCTTGCCCATGTAATAAATGTAATCCTTCTTCAAGTCTCGCGACTCGCCTTCTAAAACAACACCAGAAGAAGCTGGTGTATTAACTACCATTTCCCCTGTCAATGGAGTTTGCACAACTCCGCTAATTTCATTCAAAAACCCTGTTAAAGCTACTTTACGATGCAATGATATAGACGTTTCATTAGAGCCTCCCCTTCTAGCAATCCCAGACGTTTCAGCATAAGTTTGGATAGACTCAGAAATATCATTTAAGCCAAGTGTATCATAAGCATTTTCTCCAGTAGGATAATAAATGTAGCCAGAATTTGAATTCAACATTCCAAGTTCTTCTTTGTAGAATGTTTTAGAGCTTCCATTATTTAAAGTATAGTATTTGTAATAACGCTCGCCTTCCTCTTTGTTTTCTGTCGGCTGCTCATCAGAAGAGAAACTACCA
>Ga0181591_10005099_pt1 | contig 11395 bp, 13 predicted proteins | sample 071ome_33_FD_133757 | JGI IMG/M metagenome (GOLD analysis project Ga0181591, IMG submission 133757) | Coastal salt marsh microbial communities from the Groves Creek Marsh, Skidaway Island, Georgia - 071412AT metaG (megahit assembly) | ecosystem: Environmental > Aquatic > Marine > Intertidal...
CATATACAGCAAATGGGTGATGATTGGCCATTAAAATATTATCATAAGAATAATTGGGAGGGTTCGTTAATGGTACCAGGGACAGCTGCATATGCTATCTCGCCACAGGGAGCAGATAGACTAATAACAGCGGCTGAAACGATTGGTTTAGATCAGAGTGATTATTTTATTAATAGCTCTAATATAGACATCCAATATGTTCTACCAAGTCCAGTTCAATTAAGTGATAAAATTTTATCTACTTCATGGTTAACTGAATTAACAAAACCAGATAAAAAAAATGGAATTTTAAGATGATTGAAAAAAAAATAAATATTGCTATCATAGGGCATGGATTTGTTGGTAAAGCTGTTGACTAAAGAACAGAATGTAACTTATGGAGGACGCAATGAAAGTTAAAGCTATAACAGTAAAAGATCTTCCTGTATCAGAACAAGGTTATGACCGATTAGTTCAATCATCAAAAGCTGTAGGTAATGACTTTGAAATAGAAAAATATGATGCTGTTACACCTGATCAAACAGATCATTTAATGGAAAAGTACGACTTTGAATGGACTTGGCCATGGTCAGGTAGTAAAACACATGATAAGATCAATGTACATATGCGCTCATACGGTACAGCAAACCCACAAAGACGTATTGCATGTGGCTTGAGTCATTTCCTATTATGGGAAGAATGTATGAATACAAATGAACCCATTCTTATACTTGAACATGATGCTGAATTTACACAAAAATTTGATCCAACTGGCGCACTAGAATCAGAGTACTTAGCAATTGGTATCAATGATCCCCATAATGCTACTAGACTTATTCCTGTCTTCCACGGTAAAGTACAAGAAACACCAGCAGATGAACATGGTTGTATTCCATGCCCTATCATAGATCGACCAGAGGTAGCTCAAGGTTTGGCTGGTAATAGTGCTTATATTATTAAGCCAGAGGGTGCTAGGATTATGTGGGATAAGTTATATGAGTTAGGTCTCTGGCCTAATGATGCTATTTTAGCCAGACCAGTTGTTGAATGGTTAGGCGTTACAAAAGAATATTATACACGAGTACAGGGGTTGACTTCGACTACATCATCAATTCATTAATTGTATAAATATATCATTGCGGTTAGGCTATGAGCAAACCCGCATTGGTAGAAGGCTACGGTAATCCTATCGGAGAAGTAATGAATGTCAAATAAAACCACTAAAAGCGCTACTCTAGACGTGTCTGATAAAGATTCCGTAGCCTCATCTTCCAAAAAGAAATTAAAAAATGCCAAGACCCTAATCGGATCTAAGGCAGATCCAATTGACACTTCTCCAAAAGAAAAGGATGGTCTTAACGAAGCAAAACAACTTAATGTTGCATTTGCATTTGGGCGCTTTAATCCTCCTACCATTGGTCATGAAAAGTTAGTTGAGAAACTACTTAAAGTAGCATCTAGTACTAAGTCAGTGCCCATGCTATATTTTTCACATTCTCAAGACAAATCAAAAAATCCATTATCATATATCAATAAAGCAAAATACCTAAGGAAAGCCTTTGGTAAACTTGTCACGCCGAGCAACTCCCGTAATGTTATTCAAATCTTACAGGAGCTTGAAAAGAAAGGCTTTAGACAGGTAACTATGCTTGCTGGTTCTGATCGAGTAAATGAATTTAAGGCTCTATTGAACAAGTATAATGGTAAAGAATACAACTTCGATAAAATTTCTATTGTAAGTGCAGGCGAACGTGACCCGGATTCAGATGATGTATCCGGCATGAGTGCTAGTAAGATGCGTGCAGCTGTTAAGGCTGATGATTTTACTAGTTTCAAGAAGGGTTTACCACACAAACTCCAGAGATCAAAAGGTGACTCTGAAAAGTTATACAAAGCTATTAGACAAGGGATGGGACTAAGCATGAACGAATCAAGGGGCTGGGAAAAGATTGTAGAACAATTACCCGATGTTCAAAGAAAATCTGACGAGGCTAAAAAAGTGCTAAAGAAAATCAAAGATCCAAAAGAATATGGTTATGAAGGTGAGATGGTAATGTCTCAACTCAAAGGCGTCATGATGCACGCGAAGCAGCTACATGACATGCTCGAGCCCGAGACCGATCTCCCTGAGTGGGTTCAGTCAAAGATTACCCTTGCTTATGACTATATGCAGACAGCAGCTGACTACATGTCAACCGAAATGAGCGAAGAAGTCCAACAGGTTGATGAAAATCAAAAGGTTAGTGAAGCTAGATTTACCCGTGTTAAACCTAAAGAGTTCAATAAATTTTATAAGCAAATGAAAAAAGATGTAGATAAAAAGTTTGCTGATGAGAAATTGAAAAATCAAAAGAAAAAGATTGCCGAGGACTTAAAGAAACTTGTTAAAGAAGGTGATGCATGGGATAAGGCAATTGCGGCTGCAGATCAACATGCTCGTGATTGGGGACCCGGTGGTAAGAAACGCAAAGCTCTCAATAAGAAAAGAGCTGAAGATCCTAAAATGCAAGCTTATGCAAAGCGTAGAGCAGATTCACAGGCACGATACAAAAAGATTTCAGAAAAGCTTGATAAAGATGCATCAATGGGTGAATATATCGATGACTTTAAAGATTCGAATGCACCACAATTTAAGGGTAAGTCAATGAAAAAGCGTCGACAAATGGCCATTGCTGCTAAGTTATCAGCAGAAGGTTATGTATCTCATGCTCAGCGCAAAGCGGTTTGGGCGTCTCGTAATGATGAGAAGAAAAAGAAAATGAGGAAAGAAAGTACTGATGCTTATGGTAAAACCCTTCAAAAGAGAGCAGATGATAAGAAAAAGTCTAACATATCTAAGTCTGATAAGGATAAGTTAGGTAAACTTGCGGCTTTGATGCGTAGAGAAGAAGCTGAGCTATATGAAATGAAAAACGTACCAACTCATAAGCTAAAAGCACTTGTTGCACGAGGTGATTCTGACTCAAAAGGAATGTCACCCGCGTTTGGGATGCAAATAAAAGCTGCTCGACGTGAGCTTGCTCGACGTAAAAATAAGGTAAATGAAGGTATTATATTGAATAAAGGCTTCAAAGAAGAAGTTGAAATCAATGAAGTATTGACTATCCAACAACGTCAAAAGCGGAAGGTACTTGCTCGTAGGCTTAAGTCTAAATTAGCTCGGGCTCGTATGATTGCTAAAAAGAAAATGGCACCCCCTGCTAAACTTAAGACTCGTTCACAACGTAAGGCCCGTGACCTTATCCGTAAGAGATTCTCTGCCGGTAAGAATTACAAAAATCTATCACCCGCTGAAAAGATTATGCTTGATAAGCGGATTGAAAGTAAACAAAAGCTTATTGCTAAAATTGCAAAACGACTCCTACCTAAGGTTAGAAAGGCTGAAGCCGAACGTCTTAAGTCTTATCGTCAAAACCTTAAAAAGGAAAATTATGAATTTACAGAACGTGACCTAAAGAATATTGCACGTAAGGCTGAAATTCATAACATAGATGAAGCAGTGTTGTTTGAAGTATATAATGATGGTATTGATCTGTATGATGAATCTGTTGCTGATAAGTTAAACCCTAAGCAATTTGCATTTAACCGTGTAAATTCTTATTTGGCAAAAGGAAAGTCATACTATGAGTACCACGACGAATAACGAAAAATGGATTCATAACAAATGGCGACCAGGGATGGCATGGCTTTACATGACCATCTGTGCATTTGACTTTATCATCTTGCCTATATACTTTATTATGGCTCAAGGAGATATGAGTGTAAATACATTAGTACAATGGCAACCAATTACCCTTGTATCTGGTGGTTTGTTCCACGGTGCTATGGGTGCTATTATTGGTTTGACGGCATGGGGTCGTAGTAAAGAAAAGATGGCTTTTGGGCCTAATGGTGAGTTTGTAGTAGAACAAGAATCACAAAGTATTACGGGCAAATAAATGAAAAAGTTTGGACAATATTTAATGGAAGATATGATTGCGGCAGTTACCCAGAAGGGTAATAATATATATATCTATAATGAAACAGGACGAATTATGGCTGCTATAGTTGGTGGTCAATTAATGGGTTATACACCTTCTAATGTATCAGTTAAGAAGGGCGATAAAACCATTATATACAATAACCAAGGTCGACCAATTAGCGTAGTTGTTAACTAAAAGGAATAAAAGAAATGAGTAGACTAAGCAGAATGGCAGCACGAGATGCTCGTAGACAAATGGGTTCACGTAAGATGGTTGATCCTGCTGACATTGATAATGATTCAGCTGAAGCATCTGATGAAACAGTAAAGAACTTTGTTGTTCAACTACGTAAGCATAAATCACTGCGTGGCCGTAATCCGGTTGTTTTTGCCAATGGTGAAAAGAAAAAGATTGATCCTAGAGATATTGATCAATTCATGCGTATCTTTGGTGATACAAGACGCCCAATTGATAAGGAAAAGCTTCAAGCCCGTGCCTCTAAGTCATACAGTAACTTTAAGAAGGTAATCAGTGAAGATTTTGAAGGCTTGGAAGAAAGCGAATCACCTTTCGTGGGTGGTGATAGTCCCCGTACCGACCACGTTGATCAATTTGGTAATAAGATTAAAACAAAGAATATTGCTAAGAGATTGGCTCGTCAAGCTATGCGTCGTCAAATGGAATTGGCTGCTTCTAAAAAGTCTAAGGCTCAACGGGCGGTTAAACGTGCAGGTGTTAAAGAAGAAGTAGAACGGGTTGATGAAGCTCAAGATAAATCAGATCGCATATATCATCTTCGTAATCAAATCGCTAGAGCTGAAAAGAAGATGAAGGGTACTGCGTTTGCACATCTTACAGTTGATCAAAATAAACTAAAAAAGTATAAAAAAGAATTAGCCGCTCTAGTTAAAGAAGAAGTAGAGCAGGTGCAAGAAGCACTGCCGGATCATTTGAAAAAGCATTTTGACAAAAACGGAAATAAAATCAAGGGTTCATGGAAAGATGGCAAATGGACACCTGATGAAAAGCAGCCTAAGGTAAAAACTACGGTTAAGGATGTTACTCCCAAAGGCTATGGTCCCAAAGAAGAAGTCGAACTTGACGAAATGTATAAGTGTTCAAGTTGTGGGCGCCGACATAAAGATGTTAACTGCCCAAAATGCGACCCTAAGATTTCAGAAGGCCGTGAGCATAAATTAAGTAAGCAATATGCGGATGATCATGCTAAAGCCTCGGCCGGTAAATACTCAAATAAACAACTTAAGGGTATTGCTAAAAAGTGGGGTACTAGAGGTGGGGATACGTTTCTAAAGTATATGAAGAATGAAGAAGTTGAACTTGATGAAGGTACGTGGTTATATCCAAAAACCCCAGCCGATAAACAAAAATTAAATGCACTATTAAAGAAGCCTATTCCATTAGGTAAGGACGGCGAAACAGCAATTAAAGCCATCAGCAAATATATTGGTGATGATGTACTATTTGATGATCTTGCCGCGGCTAGTGAAAAGAGCAGAACAAAAGATGCTAGACCAATAATTAAAGCAAGAATGAAACAACTTGGAGAAGAAGTCGAACATATCACAGAAGTTGCCGTGGGTGATGAAGTGACATGGAAAGTTGGTAGTAACAGCAAAACAGGTAAAGTGACTGAGATTAGTGATGATGGTTATGTTCTAGTAGGATCGACAAAAATTGCAATGTCGGACATTCTATAATTATAAATAAAACTAAAAAGGAACGACAATATGTCTGATATCTATAAATCAATCCCTGATAGCTTAATTAAAGCTGCAAAGGGTGTTATGGAACAAAATACAGATCTTAGAGCAGAACAAGAACTTGCTAGTCATGGTTTTTCTATTAATGAAAAGAACGATTACCTTGAAACAGATCTCAAGAAGCGCAAGAAAAATAATGACAAAGCTATAAAAGATATGAAAAAGATGGGTTCTCCTATGAAGAATCCTGCCTTTGGTGAAGAAGTCGAGCAGATCGACGAGTTATCTAAGAAGACACTTGGATCTTATATAAAGAAAGCTTCAAAGGATTCTAGACGAGCATCATACGCATCAGGTATACATGATGCAGGTGGCAATTATGCTCATGGCGAAAAAACTGGTGAAAAAGCTTTAAAAAGACAAAGAGGTGTCAATACTGCTGTCAATAAGCTGACCAAGGAAGAGCAAGAGTTCATCGATTCTCTGAACAACGATATGTTTGAAGAGACTGAAATTGCTGAAGCCAATTATTATATAGCAACATCTGAAAAGTCTAAGTTTCATGACAAGGGCTACCGTCCTCACCTAAAAAACCCACAAGGTAAGACTTCTTATCTTGCTAGCGTTGCTTACAAATCACATGAGCATGCTGCCGGTGAAGCTGCTGCTTATCACAAGGGATATACATCAGGCCCTGGTAAAGCATCTGAGCGTGGTGCAAAGGATGCTGTACGTGCTTATAGACACAAGAATAAAGAGCACATGCATGAAGAAGTTGAACTTGATGATGTAGATCCTAAGGCTCTTAAGATGAAATTCAAGAATCGTAAAGACAAGGACATCGATAATGATGGTGATGTAGATGATTCTGATAAGTATTTGCACAAGCGCCGTAAAGCTATTTCTAAGAATATAGATGAAGAAGCCGAGCAGATTGATGAAATCTCACGTAAGACACTTCGAAGCTATATCAACAAATCAGGCGAAAGCATGAAGCAAAAGGGCCGAGGTCGTCCTTCTCGTGCTTTTTCTGCTAAGAAGGCCAAGCGGTCCGCTGGTATAGAAACGGCCAAACGTAAGATTAACGATAAAAATGAAAAAGAATGGGATGAAATGGAACAGAGTAGAGAGAATACTATTTCTACTGTGCATTCATATATTCTAAATGATGGTCCTAAAAAAGCTGGTTATTCTAAGTTTAATTCATCTGGTGATAGAACAATATTTGTTAAAAAGGGACCTAATGGTCATCTGTTATACTTAGAAGTATATAACAATGCTGACAAGTATTCTGGACGATTTGGTAAACTGGGCAATTCTGGTTCTTCTGGCTACGGCAGTGACATTTATGTTAATGACCTTGTGCCATGGAAACTTAGGGGTAATTCTGATCCGAAACAAGGAATTGAACAGTTCAACAAACTTATTAAACAAAACGAAAAAGTTAGAGATTAAACAAGAAGGAAGAAACAATGCCACAATGGGGTAATACAGACGAATATGCTGACGCACCTAAGTCACAAGCAGATGACCAGGGAAATACCGGTCAGGACCTATATGGTACTGAAGTCTTCGGTGTTGATGCACAAGAAGTAGCAGCCGGTTCTGCTACACATTCTGGTTGGGTTAGACGAGTAGCCGGTACAGGTGGTCGTTCAGGTCGTGTCCAGGAAGAAGTTCTAGTAGCAATGAGCGGTAAAACATTCTCCAAGAATGATGCCGGCGATTATCTTGATGTTACTGACTTTGCCAATACAACACCTGGTGCTGCTAATACAACAGGTACGGCTGACGATACTGAATACCCAGACGCTTAAGTTTACAATTTAGTTTATTATGGTTACAGTTAATGAGTCAACTTATATGTTGTATGCCGCGGCACACTATGATAACCCGCATTGTTATGACATAGAAGAATTTAATGATGATATGAATAAATTCAAGTACCTATTGCGCTTGTTCTCTAGGTACAAGAATAACAATGTATTAAAAGAACGGCTCATTTTGAATCATTTGATTACACTATATAATGTGTTTCCTAGTGAGGTTGCAACTAAATTGCTTTTCTATAAGTGTTCTGAGTATAAGTCATATTTAAAGACTTTCTTAGTATTTTTAAATTATATGCCAGAAAGAATCAACGGTGTAGAAACCGAAGATTCAATCATTTTTAGCTCTGATATAGAAATAGATAATCATATAGCAAATATATTGAGAGAAATCTAATGAAAACATTCAAAGAGTTTACTGAAGAAGTTACTAATGTAGTTGGTGATGGTAGTGCTATAGGGGCTGAAGAACCGGTGGTGAGTAAAAAGGCTCAACAAAAGTACAAGAAGAAGAATAAGAAAAGAAACCCTCAATATCACAAAGGATTAAAGAAGTCCACTTCAGATAAAAGGCAAGCACATTTTAATAAGGGCGCTAAAATGGATGATGATAATCCAGCTGCATATAAACCTGCCCCAGGCGATGCTACTGCCAAAACCAAACCGTCTAAACACACTAAGAAATATAAGCAAATGTTTGGAGAAGCTCTACTTACATTTGAAGATTATAATATTAATGAAGGTAAGGCCGATACTGCACTGAAAAAGAAAGCAGATAAGTCAGGTATGCCTCTTGCTATTCTAAGAAAGGTGTATAATAGAGGTATTGCAGCTTGGAGAACTGGCCATAGACCAGGTACTACTCCACAACAGTGGGGCCTTGCAAGAGTTAATTCATTCGTAACTAAATCATCAGGTACATGGGGTAAGGCAGATAAAGACCTTGCTGCTAAAGTAGGGAGATAAAACCAGTTGTGAGTAAAAAAGCTCAACGAAAGTACAAGAAGAAAAACAAAAAAGATGATACCAACTAGTCTCCTTATAAAAGGAGTTGCTATTCTAGGTGGTATTGCCCTTCTAACTAGTGGCTTCTTTTATGTTAAATTTCTTTTAGCGAAACTTGATGCGGCGGAACAACGTGAAGCTACATATCAAAGTGTGATTTCTAAGTATCAAGCTCAACTTGATTCATATAAAGATGATTTATTAGAAATTCAAGGTCTCAATGAAGAAGTGCTTGAAACATATGAAATCGCAAAGGAAGAATATAGGTCTCTACAAAAAAGATTTGAACAAACTACATCTGGTAATAAACGAGATCTTAATTTTTTAGCTATTTCTAAACCAGGTTTGATTGAAAAAAGAATAAATAATGGTACAAAGGATGCTTTAAGATGTAATGAACTGATGACAGGTGCTGAACTTAATACGAATGATGATAGTAATACAATTTGTCCTGACTATATTAAGAGTATGAGTAATGATTAAAGCAGTAGCAGTATTATTGGTTAGTTTAGCATTAGTGTCATGTGGTACTACAAAGTTAGTTGAAAAACCGATCGAATATACACGACCATCTTTGATTATACAAAATACAGAATCTATAGTGCAACGTGATATAACTTGGCACATTATTACTAATGACACATATTTGGATAAAATAACTTTATTGGGTGACAATACAGCATTGGTTGCTTTAACAGTAGATGATTATGAGAGGCTTAGCCTAAATTTGGCTGAACTTAGAGCCTTTATTTGGAAACAGAAACTTGTTATAGAAGCATATAAGTCTTATTACAAAAAAAGAGAAGAGTAAATGTCATCCGAGATTACAGATATAAAAGTTAATCAAAAGGTAATGGAAGAAAGGCATAACCAATTGATTCAAACAATATCATCATTAGAAAAATCTATCGAAAAAATAACTGAGGTTTCATCTAACGTGGCTAAACTCTTAGCAGTATATGATGAGCGTTTACAGAACCAAGAAAAGAATGTTGAAAAAATAGCAGAAAATAATAAACAGAGTTCTGACATTATTCATGATCGAATCAATAAAATGAAAGAAGAATATAACGCCGGACTCGAAGGAGCCATAAAACGAGGCGAAACTTGGCATGAAGAAAATCTGTCAAGATTCAGTAAAATTGAAAAGTGGATCTTCACCGTATCAGGTGGGGGAATAGTTATTGGCTTTTTATTATCAAAGTTCATCAATTATATATTTTAAGTATTTACAAAGCTAACTAATAGTATTATAGTTACTACCAATACTTAATTAATTGGTGTAATTATGCTTTGGTTAGACAAGAAATACATAGGTCTTATCAGTCCCAGATTAAATAAATTTGCTAAACGAGATGAGCATCGGTATCAATTCCGGTGCCCATTTTGTGGTGATAGTGCTAAGAATGAGAATAAAGCACGGGGCTGGTTCTACGAAAAACAGGGTAAAATGTTATACTATTGCCATAACTGTAATGCGGCAATGGATATAAAGAAGTTTATTCGGCAAGTAGACCCTACTTTATATAATGAATATGTCAAAGAAGTCCTTAAGTCTGAAGGCAAGCCACTCAATCAACCTAAAATTAAAACCAAACCACCCGTCTTTATTAAGAAGAAACAACTGGATGGGTGCCCTAAAGTATCAGAATTAGATCATGATCATGTGGCATATGTATATCTAAAGAATAGACATGTACCAGAAGAATGGTTTTCTAGGCTTCATCATACACCCACATTCAAGGCTTATGTTAATACAATCATTAAGAATAAGTTTGAGACAACCAAGAATGATGATGAACGACTCCTGATCCCATTCTATAACACCAAAAAAGAATTGATCGGCTTCCAGGGCAGAGCTCTGGGCCCATCTAAATTGAAATATATCACAATCATTCTAAATGAGACTGAACCTAAAGTCTTTAATTTAGACCGCTGTGATAGATCTAGACCTCATATAGTCTTGGAAGGACCCATTGATAGTATGTTTATGTCAAACTCAATAGCCATGACAGGTGGTTCTATTGATAACATATATATCAATGAGAACTCAATCATTGTATATGATAATGAGCCTAGATCTAAAGAAACATGCTATAAGATCCAAAAAGCAATTGATCATGGCTATCAGATAGCATTATTTGACCACTCTAATACACATAAAGATATTAATGATATGGTATTGGGCGGTTATACTTCAACCGAATTGGAAACAGCACTAATAGAAAATGCATATTCTGGTTTGAAAGCACAACTAAACTTTGATAAATGGAAAAGGATATAATATGAAAGTAAATTTGATTGGATTAACCCAACCAAAAATGGATATGACAGCGGATGAATTTGTAGCATATACGGCTAGGATTTCTAATCCAAATAACCAAATGAATACAGCAACTGCACCCCAGCTCATTAATTATTTGATTAAGAATAAGCATTGGAGCCCATTTGAAATGGTTCATGTGTGTATTGAAATTGAGAGTACTAGAGATATTGTAAGGCAAATTCTTAGGCATAGATCATTTTCATTCCAGGAATTTAGTCAAAGATATGCTGATCCCACTGAGTCACTTGGATTTGAAACAAGAGAAGCCCGGTGGCAAGATACTAAAAATAGGCAAAATAGTGTAGAAATAGATGACAGTTCTGAAGATCTTATTATTGCTGAACAATGGGAAACATACCAAAAAGATTTGAATGAAAGATCTAAGCATGTTTATGATTGGGCTATTGATAAGGGTATCGCCAAAGAAGTAGCCCGATCAGTACTACCAGAAGGTAATACTATATCTCGTATATATATGTCAGGCACACTACGCTCTTGGATGCATTATTGCTGGCTTCGAATCGGTAATGGGACTCAAAAAGAACACATGGAAATTGCCCAAGCATGTTGGGA
>Ga0181591_10005100_pt1 | contig 11394 bp, 9 predicted proteins | sample 071ome_33_FD_133757 | JGI IMG/M metagenome (GOLD analysis project Ga0181591, IMG submission 133757) | Coastal salt marsh microbial communities from the Groves Creek Marsh, Skidaway Island, Georgia - 071412AT metaG (megahit assembly) | ecosystem: Environmental > Aquatic > Marine > Intertidal zone...
AATCCGATAAAGACAGCCCCGAGGGCGCCGCCAAGCGCGAACAGGGTCAGGCCGCGCAGACCTGTATCAAGCACCACAAGGCCGGCCAGACCAAGCCCGACCATACCGATCATCAGGGCCGGCGCCCATTCGATTACGACCAGTTGCGTGTCAGTCTGCGGCGATGTGGCTGTCATGATGATATCAACCCTGAATGTGAAGAAAGACAGATGGATACAGAAATGAAGGGCACCCTGTCAGAGGCCCGATGAAGGAAGTCGCATGCCGCGGTGCCGGAACCTGTGTCACGGCAGCGCCCATGGTGTGATCAGCTGAAGACGCCTTTCAGGAAGGATTTGATCCGGTCCATGTTGGACTCGCCGGTCAGCAGCGGGTTGGTGCTGTCGGCCGTCCATTCGACCATCGAGCCGTCATAGAGTTTAACGTCCTTGCGGCCCAACATCTCGGACAGGACAAACCAGTTGGTCGCCGCCCAGTGGCCGGTGTTGCAATAGCTGACAATCGGCAGGTCGGCGTCGATCCCGCCATAGATGCGTTCAAGCTCGGGGACGCTCTTCAGGCGGTTGGCATCAATGTCATAGGCCATTTCCTGGAACAGCAGCATGGCCCCCGGAATGCGCCCGCCGGTCGCCGCCTTCGGGTGCTTGGCATCGCCAAGGAACTGTTCCCTTGTCCGCCCGTCAAGAAGTGTCGCGCCGGTCTCGGCCGCCACGATTTTCTTCACATCCGCGGTCGAGACATAGCCCTGCGGCTGGAAACTGGCGGTGAAATCACCCGCCGCCGGGGCTATCGGCGCGCCGCTTTCAACCTGTTCCGGATAGGCCGCCTTCCAGGCGGCGAAGCCACCATCGAGGATCGACACATTGCCATGGCCAAAAACCTTGAAAGTCCAGTAGGCGCGCGCCGAGGATCCGAAATCGGTCGAACCGACACCGGCCGGGATCAGCACCACATGGCTGCCCGATGACACGCCAAGCTTGCGGGCCAGCCCCTCGAACTGCGATGCCTCGGGCAGCAGCCCCACCACATCATCGCGGCCGACACGCCAGCCATCCTGCAGATAGTCGGAATGGATCGCCGACGGGATATGGCCCTCCAGATAGGTATCATAGCTGCCGCCATCGATCTTGTTGCGAAGGTCGATCAGCACGACATCGTCATTTTTCAGATTGGCGGCCAGCCAGTCGACATCGACAAGCGGCGTTGCCGCCATCGCAGACGACAGGTCGGCTATGATGGCCGTGACGGGGATCAGCGTCATGGATATGACGCCCCGAAGAAGGTGTTTCATCTGGGTCTCCGTGAAAGGCGCCGGTCCGCGGCGCGTGAATGACTCGCCACATGATTTGAGAAATTTTTCTAATAACGCCAGACACGACCCGTCAAAAAGGAAGGATTTTCTCCTTTCCAGTCATTATGAGACGTGATGTTTCCAAATAACGGGACAAACCGGGAAATCCGGTCAAACCGACCATGCGGTTACCGGCGCCCTCATACAGGATCGGGGAATCCGTGACGCCCCTCGAACGGGTAGCCAAGTTCGCGCGCGCCCGGCAGCTTCAGCCACAGGCGCAATTTGCGCCGCCGCAGTGCCAGATCGTCGTGATCCTCGAAGCTGGTGCGCGAATGCATGACGGTATAGTTGTTCACCAGCTGCAGGTCACCGGGCTGCATCATCATGTCGATCCGCATATCCGGTTCATGCATGATCCTGTCGAACACATCCATCGCCTCGCGTTCCACCGTCGACAGCGGGTGGCCCATCATGTCGTGGCCAAGTTCGAGGTACTGGCGAAGATAGCGAACGCTCATCTTGCCCTGATGATAGCTGAACACCGGTGACAGGGCCGGCTCGTCACCGCCGAGATGCGGATAGAACATCGGCCGGTAGAACACCGACAGATATTCCGGATAGCGGGCCAGCATTTCGTTGTAGAGCGCGCCCGACGACAAAAGGCTGCTGATGCCGCCCGATTTCGCCTGCCGGATGCATAACAGCCCGACCATGTCAGACGGATCGGTGTGATAGGGAAGATAGGCGTTGGTCTCGTAGACACGGGTCTGGCGGTCCTCGAGATCGCCGATATTCATGACCCGCCCGATCAGGTCACCTGCCGGGTTTTGCCGCACCGGCACGCCCATATGAAGGCCAAGTCCATAATAGAGAATGTCGATGGCCGCATCATCGAACCGCTCGATCGGCACGCCGCGCACAAGCATGAAGCCGGCGCCAGTCTCAAGCTCGTCACCCCAGGCACGCAGCTGCGCACCGAAGGTGGGAAGCGGGAAATCGTCGGCGGTGAAATCGGGAAAGGATTTGCCGGCCTCCTGCACCGCCGCGACAGCGGCCTCCAGCTCGTCACACTGCGCCGGTGTCAGCGGCCTGATCCAGCTGTCATCTCCCTCGAAATCCGGTCCTTTCCAGATGCTCGGCCCGGTCAGCCTCTCGGTATGAATGACACCCATTTTTTCGCTCCCGGATTTTTCGATGTTTCTGCCACGCCTGTCCCGGCACCTGTAAGGTGCGCAGGCGTTATATTACCCCGATGCCGCGCCGCCGGCAAAGCGCGGCGTCGATTCCATCAGCATGCGGGTATAGGGATCCTGCGGGGATTCGATCAGGGGGCCGGCCGCGTTTTCCTCGACCAGCCGGCCATTCTTCAGAACGCCGATCCGGTGCGCCATCACCCGCACCACCGCCATGTCATGCGAAATGAACAGATAGGTCAGCTGCAGGTCGCGCTGGAGCTGCTTCAACAGGTTCAATACCTGCGCCTGGACCGACACATCAAGCGCCGAGGTTGGCTCGTCACAGACAATGAATTGCGGATTCGAGGCCAGCGCCCTGGCGATCGAGATGCGCTGGCGTTGGCCACCTGAGAACTCATGCGGGTAGCGCTGCGCATCCTGCGTCGACAGGCCGACCTGGTCCAGAAGCTCATGCACCCGTCGCCGGCGGGCCTCGGGATCGGCGATCAGGTCAAAGGCGCGAATCGGCTCCATCAGGATATCGCCGACACGCCAGCGCGGATTGAGACTGGAATAGGGAGACTGGAACACCATCTGCAGCTTCTGCCGCAGGCTGTTATCCTGAACCTGGCCCTGCCTTTCATCAAAGGCGGTCCGGCCGTCGAACCTGATCGTGCCGCTGTTGGGCCGCTCCAGCCCGACAATCATGCGGGCGATGGTCGATTTGCCCGACCCGCTCTCGCCGACAAGGGCATAGGTCTGGCCGCGCGCGATGGAAAAGCTGACATTGTCGACAGCCGTCAGCTGCCGCCGCGCGCCACCGGTCAGGAGCCGTGCCAGAAACGGGTCGGAAATATCGAAATGCCGGCTGAGGCCGGAGACCTGCAGATAGGCGTTGTCCATCATCACCCCACCCGGCATCACCCGGCCTCCTGCGTCTGTGCCCCGTAGAGATGACAGGCGACACCGTCGATGAAGGGTGCGGCGGTCCGGCGGCACACCGGCATGACATCACCGCAGCGCGGATGGCACCGGCAGCCCGGCGGCAGCGCGGCGAGGCTTGGCATGCTGCCCGGGATTTGCGGCAGCACGGTATCCACGGACACAAGATCGAGGTTCGGCGTCGCCGCCATCAGCCCCTTTGTATAGGGATGGCGCGGCGCCGCGATCACCTCGGCGGTGCGGCCGGTCTCGACAAGACGGCCGGCATAGAGAACAGCGACACGGTCCGTCGTCTCGGCGATCACGCCCATATCGTGGGTGATCAGAATGACCGCGGCGCCGCGCTCCTTGCAAAGTCGGCGCAACAGTGCCAGCACCTGTGCCTGGATCGACACGTCCAGCGCCGTTGTCGGCTCATCGGCGATGATCAGCTCGGGCTCCGGCGCCAGCGCCAGCGCGATGACGATACGCTGGCGCATGCCACCGGAGAATTCATGCGGATAGGCACCTATGCGGCCGCGGTCGATGCCGACCTCATCCAGCAATTCACCGGCGCGCTGCGCCGCCGCGCCGGCATCCATGCCAAGATGAAGCTGGATCGTCTCGACCAGCTGGTCGCCGACGGTCCGCAGCGGATTGAGGCTTGTCAGCGGGTCCTGGAAGATCATCCCGATCCGTCGTCCGCGCACGCTTTCCGCCTGGCCGTCGATCCGCTGGCCCTGCAAGGTGATCCGGCCGCCGGTGATCCGGCCCGGCGGCTCCAGAAGGCCCATGATGGCCGCGCCCGTCAGCGATTTGCCGGCGCCGCTCTCGCCAACGAACCCGAGCACCTCGCCAGCCTCAAGCGTGAAGGAAATCCGGTCAAGCGCCTGCAATCGCTGGCGGCGCTGCGGGAATTCCACGCTCAGATCGCTGACCTCAAGAAGCGGTGCCGTCATTTTAACCTCGGATTCAGCGTGTCTTTCAGCCAGTCGCCAAGCAGGTTCACCGACAAGGCCAGCGCCAGCAGGGTGATCGCCGGGAAGGTCAGGATCCACCATTCGCCGGAAAACAGGAAATCCTGGCCAATCCGGATCAGCGTGCCGAGGCTTGGCTCGGTCGCCGGCGCGCCAACACCGAGAAAGGACAGCGTCGCCTCGGCGATAATCGCCAGTGCCAGCGTGATGGTGGCGATGACAAGCACCGGCCCCAATACATTCGGCAGAATATGACGCCACATGATTTGGTGACGGCCAAGGCCGATCAACCGTGCCGCCTGCACATATTCCTTTTCCTTCTCGACCAGCGTCGTGGCCCGCACGGTACGGGCGAACGGCACCCATTCCGACAGGCCGATGGCGGTGATCAACACGAAAATCGCCATCTCGTCGCGCAGGTCGGGCGGGATGATGCCGCGCAACACGCCGAAGATCAGCATCGCGATCAGGATCGAGGGGAAGGTCAGCTGGATATCGGCGATCCGCATGATCAGATTGTCGAGCCAGCCGCCGACATAACCGGCAATCAGGCCAAGCGAGACGCCAAGCCCCATTGCCAGCAGCACCGACATCACCCCGACAAACAGCGAGACACGCAGCCCGTAGATGATCGCCGACAGCAGGTCCCGCCCCTGGTCATCGGTCCCCATGACAAAACTCTCGCCGGTGAACATGTTGGCCTGCATCGGCGGGGTGAAGCCGTTCATCAGATTCAGTGAGGCCGGATCGAACGGGTTCGTCGGCGCCACCAGCGGCGCCAGGATCGCGACCAGAAACAGGAACAGAACAACAAGCCCGGCAATGATGGCGATCGGGGCACGGGTAAAATCATAGACGAAATCACTGGCAAGCGCGCGCTGCAGGCGGCTGGCCGAAATGCTGGCCGAAATGCTGGCCGAAACGCTCGTGGGGGCGCTTTCTGGCGCGCCTGCCGGCTTTTCGGATGGTCTGACCGGTGGTGATGTCATCAGCCGCCTCCCCGCAGATTGCGGTCACGGATTCGCGGGTCGATCGCCAGATAGAGCAGGTCGACAATGAAGTTGATCAGGACAAACAGCGTCCCGACCAGCAGCAGATAGGCCGACATCACCGGGATATCGACGAAATAGACAGCGTTGATGAACATCAGCCCGACACCCGGCCACTGGAACACCGTTTCGGTAATGATGGCGAAGGCGACAATCGAGCCAAGCTGCAGGCCGGCCACCGTTGTCACCGGCACCAGCGTGTTGCGAAGCGCATGCCGCAACAGCACCATGCGTTCGGGAAGCCCGCGCGCGCGGGCGAACTTGATGAAATCCTGACGCAGCACCTCCAGCATCTCGGAGCGCACAAGCCGCATGATCAGCGTCATCTGATAGAGACCCAGCGTGATGGCCGGCAGAATCAGCGATTTCAGCCCCGATGCCGTCAACAGGCCGGTTTCCCAGAAGCCGAGCCGCACCGTGTCGCCACGCCCGAAAGAGGGAAGCACGCCGAGTTCAACCGCAAACAGCCAGATCAGCAGCACCCCGATCAGGAAGGTTGGCAGCGACACCCCGACGAGCGATGTCGTCATCACCAGACCGGCAAGGAACCGCCCGCGGCTGATGGCGGTAAAGATGCCGAGCAGAATTCCGGCGACAAGCGCAAAGAGCGCCGAGATGAAGGCAAGTTCCAGCGTCGCCGGCAGGCGCGAGGCAATCAGCTCGGCCACCGGTTCGGCGGTGCGGTAGGAAATGCCGAAATCGAAATGCAGCGCGTCCCAGACAAAGCGCGCATACTGCACCGGTATCGGATCGTTCAGTCCCATCCGCTCGATCATCTCGTTGCGGTCCTGCACGGTGGCTTCCTGACCGAGGATATTCTCCACCGGATTGCCGACAAACCGGAAAATGGCAAAGGAAATCAGCGCGACAAGAAGCAGGACAAGAACCGCCTGCGCGATCCGTCTGGCAAGAATGATCACCATGAGAGGCCTCGTGCGGACGGTCGTCCCGTCATGCCACGGCTGATGGTCGGGATATACATAAAACGGAAAAGACCGGCAGCGGCGCGGGGCCGCTGCCGGCATTTGGTCAGTTCATGGTCAGATATTTGAAGTGCGGCTGGTCCTCCGGCTGCACGTCAAAATTGATACCATCCTTCATCCCCCAGTTCAGAACCTGGTTGTGGATCGGAAGATACAGCTGGTCTTCCTGAACCTGGGCCCAGATCTCGCCGATGATGGCGTTGCGCCTGTCGAGATCGGTCTCGGACTCAAGTGCCACCACCTTGGCGTTCACATCGGCATTGTCATAGCCGGTGTTGTTCCAGGAACCGCGATTCTCGGTCGTGGCATGGACAAGGAAGTTGAAGATATAGTGCGAATCGAAGGTCGGAACACCCCAGCCGAGCATGTAGAACTCGGTTGTCTTGTTCGTGATCATAGGGAAGTGCTGCGCCTTCGGCTTGGCATCGAGATTCACCTTGATACCGATCTGGCCGAGCATGCCGACGGCGGCCTGACAGATCGCCTCGTCATTGATATAGCGGTCATTCGGGCAGTTCAGCGTGACCGAGAAGCCGTCACCATAGCCGGCTTCGGCCATCAGCGCCTTGGCGGCGGCGACGTCATGCGCCGGAATGGCGTCAAGCTCGCTTGTCCAGCCATTGACGAAAGGCGGCATGATGACGTTTGTCGGCGAGGACTGGTCGCGCATCACGACCTTCTTGATGGCGTCACGGTTGATGGCGATATTCATCGCCCGCCGCACGCGCACATCGGCGAACGGGTTCTTGCCGCTGACATTGTCAGTCTCAAGGTCAGCCTTGCCGCTGTTCATGCCAAAGAAGATGACGCGGTTCTGCGCCGCGGTGACAACCTTCAGGCCACTCTGCGAGCCGACACGGCCAAGGTCCTGAACCGGCACGTCCTGGATGAAATCGACCTCACCCGAAAGCAGCGCCGCCACGCGGGTGGCCGCCGACTGGATCGGTGTGTAGATGATCTCGCTGACAGCCAGCGGGAAAGTCCCCTTGCCCCAGTAATTCGGGTTGGCCTTCAGCACCGTCTTCTGGTCGGGAACCCGGCTTTCCAGCATGAAGGCGCCGGTGCCGTTCGTGTTCTGCGCGGCAAAGGTGGTCTCGCCCGCAGCAACATCCTGCGGCGCGCTGGCACCATTCGCCTCGGTCCAGCCGGCATCCATCATGAACAGGTTGGTCAGGTTGTTGATCAGCAGCGGGTTCGGGCCGTTGGTTTCCATATCGATGGTATGGTCATCGACCTTGCGGACTTCCTTGACGCTTGTCAGCAGCTCCTTCATCGCCGAGGTAGGCATCATCGCGCGGTTGAAGCTGTAAACAGCATCATCGGCGGTGAAATCGGCCCCGTCATGGAACTTTACACCCTTGCGGAGCGTGAAGCGCCAGACATTCGGATTGTCGGCAAGCGCCTTCCAGCCTGTTGCCAGCCCCGGCGTGATCTGGCCAGCCATGTCACGGTGCAACAGCGGCTCATAGATCTGGTGGGCCAGCGTGTGGGTCGGGCCCTCATTCTGCGCGTGCGGGTCCAGCGTCAGCGAGTCGCCGGAGCGCGCCCAACGCAGCGTTTCCGCCGACGCCGCCGTCGCGGCGGCAGCAAGGGTCAGCGCCACCGCGCCGATGCCAAGCCTGATTACGAGGTTCTTCATTCTTTCTCTCCCTGAAAGTATTTTTCGACTCGTTTCGGGAACAGGAGAATGAACCCTGTTGCGGCCATTGGGCAAGCTATTTTGCATGTCTCCCCGGGTCAGTTCTGTCGCACCTGGCCCGACTGGTCGGCGAGGAGGGCCGCGCGCCGCCGGCGTTGCAGCAACAGGACAAGGCCAAGCAGCAACGCGGCGGGAAGATAAACCCATTCGCGGGCCGGCCGGCCGGTGATCTCGACAAGCACCATATCCAGCGTGACCGGATCGTCGGCATAGAAGTCAAAGCCCTGCAATTCCTGGAACAGCAGGGTGCCGGGGAACGGCTCCCCGACAACGGCCCTGCCATCCTCCAGCACCATCACCACACCGGCCTCGGCCAGCCCGGCAAACGCGTCATCCGTGGGTGGCACCCGAATGATGGTGTTGCGCGTGACCATGCGGCTGGCATCGTCGAAATCGGGGCCGACAAATCGCACACGCAGATCGCGCGGCACCGTCGCGCCAGTGTCGGCCTCGAGAAGCGCCACAATCTCAGGCCCGGGGCGCAGATCGAAGGGCGGCACCCAGCGGTCGAGCCAGAAATCAGGCCTGAACATGGTGAAGGCGATCAGCAGCAGCAGCAGGGTTTCCCACAGCCTGTTGCGAATCAGCATGAAACGCTGCGTTGCCGAACAGAAGGCCAGCATGCCGATGGTGGTGACCACCACCGCCACCAGCCCGTCGACAAACCCGACATCGATCAGCAGGATATCGGTGTTGAAGATGAACATGAAGGGCAGAACCGCGGTGCGGATGTCGTAGCTGAATCCCTGGATGCCGGTGCGGATGGGATCGCCGCGCGAAATCGCGGCGGCGGCAAAGGCGGCCAGACCGACCGGCGGTGTGTCATCGGCCAGAATGCCAAAATAGAAGACAAACAGATGCACCGCCACAAGCGGCACGATCAGCCCGTTCTGCGCCCCGACCATGACAATCACCGGTGCCCTCAGCGACGATACGACGATATAGTTCGCCGTCGTCGGCAGTCCCATGCCGAGGACCAGGCTCATCACCGCGACAAGCAGCAGCATGATGACGAGGTTGCCGCCCGACACCGCCTCGACAAAGCTGCCGATGAACTGGTGCGCACCGGTCAGCGAGACGGTGCCGATGATAATGCCGGCGATCGCTGTCGCGATGGCGATGCTGATCATGTTGCGGGCACCGTTTTCAAGGCCGCGAAGCAAGTCCCGCCACCCGTCACGCCAGGCCTGCCGGGTGACGGTCTGGCCCCGGAACAGGGCTTTCAGCGGATGCTGCGTCACCAGCACGAACATCATCGCGAGGCAGGCCCAATAGGCCGACAGGCCCGGTGACAGCCGGGTGACAAGAACGCACCACAGAAGCACCAGAATCGGCAGCACGAAATGATAGCCGGTGACCGCCACATCACCGACACGCGGCAACATCTTCATCTCCTCGGCGCTGAGCCCCTCGCCAAGATCGGGCCGGCGCGCCGCCAGCCAGACAAGCGGCAGATAGATGGCCAGCAACAGCACCACCACCAATGGCGGCGAGAGTGCCGGCGCATGGTCGCCGACAAGTGACACCAGAAGATGAAAGATGACCGCGATGACCGCCAGCCCGGCAAAGCCGACAAGAAACCCGGCAACGCGGCGTAGCAGGCTCTGCGTTGGCGTCTGTCGCGGAAGCCCGGTCAGGCCAAGCTTCGTCAACTCAATATGGACGATGTAGAACAGCGCGACATAGGACACCAGCGCCGGCAGCGCCGCGTGCTTGATCAGATCGTAATAGCTGATGCCGGTGAATTCGGCGATCAGGAAGGCGGCGGCACCCATCACCGGCGGCGTCAATTGCCCGTTTGTCGAGGACGCCACCTCGATCGCGCCGGCCTTTTCCGCGCTAAGGCCGGTTTTTTTCATCAGCGGAATGGTGAAGGTGCCGGTGGTCACGACATTGGCGATCGATGACCCGGAATAGATTCCCGACAGTCCGGAGGCGACAACCGCCGCCTTCGCCGGGCCGCCGCGAAGATGTCCCAGCGCGGCAAAGGACAGCTTGATGAAGTAATTGCCGGCGCCGGCGCTTTCGAGGAGCGCCCCGAACAGCACGAACAGGAAGATCATCGAGGCCGAGACGCCAAGCGCCACCCCGAAGACGCCCTCGGTCTGCATCCAGAAATGCCAGCTGGCCTTGTTCAGCGACGCCCCTTTCCAGCGCATCGCGTCAGGGAAGATATCAAGATGGCCGAACATCACATAGATAATGAAAATCGTCGCGACGACCAGCAGCGGCAGGCCAAGCGCCCGGTACACCGCCACCATCACGCACAGCATGCCGGCGATGGAGAAGAACAGATCATAGCTGTTCGGCAGGCCGGCCCGGTTGGCGATATCAAGCTTGAAGATGAACAGATAAAGGCAGGCGGCAACGCCGATGACGGCAAGCCCCCAGCCGACGATCCTGTCCAGCAGCGGATGCACCGAACGGACGGCCGGATAGAGCGACAGCGCCAGACCAAGCCCGAAGGCAAGATGGATCTGCCGCGCCTCCTGATTGTTGAAGACCAGCTTCAGGCCGCTCACTGCGCTCAGATAAAACGGAAAGTCGGACGCCACCCAGAGCTGGAACAGCGACCAGAGAATACAGACAAACGCCGCCAGCCGGCCGGCGCGCCTTGCGCCGCCCTCGAACTCCTCGGCCGAGATTCCGGCGCTGTCAGCCCCTCCGGCGCTGCTCATCGTCAAGACGTTCCGGGGTTCCGGTCACGAGACGCAGGACGCGCAGCCCGAAGGCTGCACGCCAAAAGCGGTGCTACATCCAGCCACGCTCCTTGTAGTATTTCGCTGCACCGGGATGAATCGGCGCCGACAGCCCGTCGGAGATCATCTCCTCTTCCTTCAGGTTCCGGAAGGCCGGATGCAGCTTCTTGAAGTCGGCGAAATTGTCGAACACGGCCTTGACCACCGTATAGACAACCTTCTCCGGCACATTGGCCGAGGTGATGACCGTCGCACCGACGCCAAAGGTGCTGGTGTCATTCGGCGAGCCGGCATACATGCCGCCGGGCACAGTGGCCACACGGTAGAAGGAATTGTCCGCGACAAGCCGGTCGATCGGCGCGCCACTTACCGAGACAAGTTCAACATCACAGCTTGTGGCCGCCTCGGTCACGGCTGCGGCCGGGTGCCCGACCGTATAGATCATCGCGTCAATCTTGCCGTCGGGCTTGGTCTGGCGCTGTCGCTCTATCCGGCCGTCCGTGCGGCGGTTATGTTGAGGTGCTGCAAGGCAGGGTTGCAGGCTATTGTCTCCGCTCTTGGTGCCTGTCTCTTACTGTGCATCTTCAAGCTTTAGAT
>Ga0181591_10005118_pt1 | contig 11374 bp, 12 predicted proteins | sample 071ome_33_FD_133757 | JGI IMG/M metagenome (GOLD analysis project Ga0181591, IMG submission 133757) | Coastal salt marsh microbial communities from the Groves Creek Marsh, Skidaway Island, Georgia - 071412AT metaG (megahit assembly) | ecosystem: Environmental > Aquatic > Marine > Intertidal...
ACGGTAAAACAGCTGCAATGTTCCTTACATGTTCAGAGGTTGGTGCACACCTTGCTGGTGCAGATAATGATACAATACAATGTATGCATGATTGGGGTCTAGCTCTTGGATTATGTTTTCAATTGATGGATGACCTAATAGATGTGTTATCTGATTCAGATACTTTAGGCAAACCAAGCGGTAGCGATGTAGCACAAGGAAAGAGGACATTGATGGTCATCCATGCATTACAACAACCACCTTCTCAGGATAGGGATGATTTATTATCTGTATTGGGTAAAGGGGATTCAGTAACTTCAGACCAAGTCGCAATGGCGCATCGTGCCCTGGATAATTTGGGTTCGATTGAATATGCGAGGAATAAGGCAGAAATGTATCATCGTAAGGCGCACGATTGTTTAGACCGGCTCCCTGAATCTCCTGCTTTGAGGGCTCTTAGGGAACTCACAGATTACCAACTTCAGAGGATATTCTAATTTCTCCTTCTTTTATCACTCGACAATACCATCTGGTATCTTTTGGATATTTTTTGTGTGAAAATCTATTGAATTCCCCATCCTCAAACGAATCAGATATTTTGTAACACGGTGTCGCTGCGGATAATATCTCCAACACAACTTCTCCAACGAATATTTTTTCGCCTATTCCCATCTCACAACCAGAAATCAGAAGATTTTCCCCTGTAGAGCCAGGTGTTATAGGGTGTCCTTCATTTTGCAGTTTCAATAATACATCGTAGTCGAGCAAACAAATTGCTCGTTTTGGTCCACCGTGATGCTTTGGATTTTCTTGTTTATCATCGACAATTCCCATCGAATTTACAAGGCACGATTCGATGCTGTATTTTGGGACGCCACCTTGAGAGACAAAAATCCCGTGAAGGATGCCCAAGTTAATACCTCAATCTGAATAATATGATTCTGGATTTGGTTCTGGCTTTAGACCCTTACGAGTTCTTATTTCTCCAACAACCTTGTCGAATAATTGTGGTGGAAGCATTTCGAATCCGGTATTTTCTGAATTCCAAACAGCTCTTCCTTGGGAAGCGGCTCTAATGTCGTTAGAGAAACCAAATGTTTCTGCAACAGGTAGTGTTCCGATAACTGTTGTAACTTCACCTTCAGCAGGCATGTCTTCAATAATACCCCTTCTGTTTGTAATTTCTCTTGTGACTTGGCCAAGCCAATCATTAGGTACTGATACATGAGATCTCTGCATTGGTTCCATAAGAACTGTTTTTGCTCTCATCATTGCGCCCTTGATTCCGTTTCTTACAGCAGGTATAGTTTGCGCAGGACCTCTGTGAATTGCGTCTTCGTGTAGTTTTGCATCTACTAATCTAACCATCATTCCCATTACTGGTTCGTCGGCGATTGGTCCTTTCTTACATACTTCATTGAATGCTTCAATTATCAATTCTCTTGTTTCGTGAAGGTTCTGAATACCCTTGGTGTCATTTACGAGGACGTTGGTACCGTTGATTGCGTAAATCTTCCTCATCAAGTCCTTGTCCATTCCAAATTCACTAAATTTGTTTCCAACTTCCTTTGCATCGCCAGACCTTACAGGTCCGTCACCAAAGTGTCCTTCTCTTAATGCTCCTACTACTTCTTCCGATAGAGGTTCACATTCGATCATGAATCTGTTGTGTCTGTTAGGTGATTTACCTTCAAATGCTCTTCCGTGGTTATTATTTTCAACGGATTCTCTGTAAACAACGATTGGTGGGCTAACTTTTACCTTGATGTTTTGTTCTTCTTCCAACCTGTATACTGTGATTTCAAGATGCAATTCACCCATTCCTGCGAGAAGCGCTTCACCAGTTTCTTGATTTGTCATTACTTGAAGTGATGCGTCAGATTTTGCTAATGCACGAAGTGCGTCAATAAACTTAGGCAAGTCTTTCATGCTCTTAGGCTCAACAGCTACTGTTACAACAGGGTCTGAATAATGTCTGATTGCTTCGAATGGTGTGAAATCTTTGTCTCTTGAAAGGGTGACACCAGCCGCTGCAGATCTAATTCCAGTAATCGCTGCAATATTTCCAGCGACAACCTTTGGTACTGTGATTCTGTCTCCTCCGACCATCATGCTAACTTGTTGAACACGCTCTGCCTTTGCAGCTCCAATAGCAAATACTGATTCACCTTGGTTGATAGCTCCAGAGTAGATTCTTCCAACTGCAACCTCACCAGCGTGAGGGTCCATCCAAATTTTGGTAATCATCATTGCAAGTTCAGCGTCTGGGTCACATGCGACCATCGCTTTCCCGATAGGAGTGTCCAAGTCACCATTCCAAATGTTAGGAATTCTGTATGGTTGGGCTTCAACAGGGCCTGGTAATTTAGTTACTGCCATGTCTAGAAGAACTTCGTGAACAGGAGCTTTCTTGGATAGTTCTTTTTGTTGTTCGTTATTACAATATTCAAAAATATCTTTGAAGTTAATTCCAGTTTTTTGCATGAAAGGAACGGTTATTCCCCAGTTGTGGTATGCAGAACCAAAAGCAACAGTACCAGAACCTACATCAACTTGCCAAGATTTCTTAAATTCTTCAGGGGCAAATTGTCTAATTAATTTGTTTACTTTTCTGATAGTCTCTTGAAATCGCTCCATCATATCCTCTGGAGTAACTTGAAGTTCGTTGATGAGTCGGTCTACCTTGTTTATGAATAAAACAGGCTTTACCTTCTCTTTGAGAGCTTGTCTTACAACGGTTTCAGTCTGAGGCATAGGCCCTTCCACTGCACAGGCAAGAATGAAACATCCGTCAACGGCTCTCATAGCTCGTGTTACGTCACCGCCGAAGTCAACGTGCCCGGGTGTATCGATTAAATTGATTAAATAGTCAGTACCATCGACTCCATGTACCATCGAAGCAGAGGCTGCGTTAATTGTAATTCCACGAGCGCTTTCTTGTTCGTCAAAATCCAATACTCTACTCTTTCCTGCCAAGTCTTCACTCATCATTCCAGCACCTGCTATCAGGTTGTCAGATAGGGTAGTTTTTCCGTGGTCAATGTGAGCAGCAATGCACAAGTTCCTAATTTGGGGTAGTACATGCATAACTTCTGTTGCTTTTTTGATATTGTCTTCCTTACGGCCCATAGTATCACCACTCTGGTATACACTATCCACAAGAAAGGGGTTTATGAAATCGACTCTGAAAGATAGTATCAATTGTATTACAGTGGCTTGATTTTCAGCTTACAATTTTGCTATTGAATTGTCTATCCATCTCGATAAAAATATTCTTGATATCATTCTTTAATTGTAAGTATGTCGCCTTTATTTCAGCAATACGTTCTTTCATTTGTATTTTAGAATGGTTGAGGGTGTTTTTTAGGTCAGATTTTGCTTTTTGTAAATCATATAAACACGCCCTAAGTGAATCTCTTTTTTCTTTGAATATTTCATTAAATTTGCTTGATGCGATTTCCTTTTTATCGAGTTTAGATACAGTGTTGTTGAATTTGACATCTAATTTAGCAATTTCAATCGAGTGTTTGGGTGTAGATTTTAGATTTGATTTCAAGCCAATCCACTTGAAGGAAGTGATCCACCACTTACTGGGATCGACATGGTACCACTTGTGCCCATTTCGGTAATCTGCTTGAAATGTGTGATGGAAATTATGGTATCCTTCGCCAAAGGTGAGGAATGCAAGCCAGAAGGAATCCTTGCTAGTATTATCTTTGGAATAAGGTTGCTTTCCCCAAATGTGAGCTGCGCTATTAATGAGAAATGTACCATGATGCACGAAGACAATACGAACAATTCCTCCCCACACCAGACAACCTACTGCCGATGAAATACCACCAATTGCAAAACCAATTGCAAACGGTAGAATAATTCCAGATACTGCACCGATAGCAAAAATGTGCTTGTGTTGCCACATTATGATTTTACTTTGCTGTAAATCCTTGACATTAGAGAAATCATTCTCGAATTTATCCTCTTCAACCATAATCCATCCGATGTGCGAATACCAGAAACCTTTGGACGCAGAATAGGGGTCTTCTTCGTCATCGGTATGTTTGTGATGGTTTCTGTGGTCTGAACACCATTCAATAATGGAATTTTGGAATGCTCCAGCACCAAATATTGCATAAAACATGACTAACGGCCAAGACGCATCATGTGATCTGTGGGAAAATAATCGATGGTACCCTACCGTTATAGAGAGTCCACATGCAAAGTATAATGCCAAAAAGACAGATAATTCAGTTAATCCAGGGGCTCCGTAGAAGTAATAGTGAGAAATAATCCCTATCACTGCCAAAATTGGAGTTGCTATGAGGAAGATAGAATTCAGCCAATTGATTTTCGAGACGCCTGCGTACTCGCTCATACTTTATACCCCACAAAGTCTGTCTTTGACTGTTTGGGTTGATTGCACTATAATAGTGCGATAATTCAACCTTAAATCAACGGGCGCTTGCGGCGATTCTCTGTACTTCTTCTTTCTTAGCAACTGCGAAAGATGTTACGTCTCCAGAACTCGCCTTGGTAATTTCGTTGATAATACACTGAGTTAGGGTTCTCTTTGATTTCGAAGTGCCTTGTTGGGCGCCTTTTGCGAGATTTGCGAGGGCAACATCTAGTCTCCTCGAGGGAGAGCTGTCGACAGCCTTAGGCTGAGAAACTGCACCAAATTTGATTCGAGTAATTTCTTCCATTGGCGCAGCGTGGCAAATCGCGTCTACGAATGTTTGAAGCGGGTTTTCTCCGCTTCTGTTTGCAATGTTGTCGAGAGCCGCTTCGAAGGCCTTCAATGCACCTAGCTTCTTTCCTGTATACTTTCCAGTTCTCATCAGTTTGTTTGTAAATCTTTCAACAACAGATAGCCGTGATTTTCCAAACCATGCATTTGCATGTCTACCGCCTGTGTGTGGTACACCCACTGTTGTCAGGTTGATGTAAGGGGCGAGTCCGGGGTCGCGACATACAACTTCTGTAGCGTCGTACTTACCAAAGACGAGAGTTCCAATTCCTGCGATTGGAGTAACCTCAACAGTTTCGGTTTCTTCGATAACTTCTTCATCACTCATTTAAATCACCAAAATCAGCGTACTGGCTTCTCCTTTCTTCCACGGACCATTTCATCGAGTGAAACTCCATTCACCTGAATTACTTTGTATCTTACACCGGGAATATCTCCGTAGGAACGACCCATGCGACCACCGATACCCTCTACCATCACTTCATCGTGTTCATCAATGAAGTTGATCGCACCGTCACCTGGAGCGAATGCTGTCAATTTGTTTCCGTTCTTAATGAGGGAGATTTTTACTGCTTTTCTGATACCGGAGTTAGGTTGTTTAGCCTCGATTCCAACCTTTTCAATTACGATGCCTTTGGCCTGTGTTGAACCACCGAGAGGGTCGTGTTTTTCACGGGATTTTAGCATACGCTTCTTGTATCTTCGATCTGACCACCTAAATTTTTGGCGATCCTTGGCCATTTTTGCGCCTGCAAATAGTCCTCGACCCATGATAATATCTCCATTGAAGCATTTTGCCGACCTACCCCCCCTATTTCATGATACCGATTGATTCAAGGCAAATTGAACAACCGTTTGGGTGGGTTAATTGTGCCAATATTCATGTCTTTAATCTTACAGGGCTTGGTTATGGCGTTCCGAGATTTGCTGGGTAAGGCAGAAATTATTTCCGAACCAACTAGCGTTCAGCACGGCATTTTTGATAAATCTGCTTCAGTTGGACATGAATTATTATTGTTCGATAATATAGTCGAAGCACCGGGCCACAGAGTTGCAACTAATCTCCTCACGAGGCCCAGACTTTGTGATGCTCTTCAGATTGAACCGGAGGACTTCATTGACCTACTTGGTTGGGCGATGAATAACCCAAGCGATCCCAAGATAGAGAAAAATGGACCAGTTCTTGAAAACCTTCAGTCCGTAGTGGAGTTATCCAAAATTCCTATTCCACACCACTGGAGAGAGGATGGTGGCAGATATATGTCTTCGAGCGTCATTATCGCTGAATACAACGGAATAAGGAATATGTCATTTCACAGACAACTCTTGAAAGATGACAACCACCTCGTGGCAAGAATAGTTCCTAGACATTTGCATGGTTTCATTCAAGAAGCAAGAAAAAATGGACAAGAGGTGAATGTCGCAATAATAAATGCGCCAGACCCTGTCGTCCTTTTAGCAGCGGCAATGTCCTTTGATTCTAATATTGACGAACTAACTATCGCTGCAACATTGCATCAGAAAGTTCACAATCGTCCTCTAGGTTTAGTCGAGTTACCAAATGGTATCCATGTGCCATCAGAGGCCGAATATGCAATGTGGGGAAGAATCTTGACTACCGATGCCGATGAAGGACCATATGTTGACATAACCGGTACTGTCGATGACATTAGACAACAACCAATAATTGAAATCGATGGGTTGACACATAGAAATAATCCTATTTTCCACGCATTGATTCCTGCAGAATCAGAACATAAAACACTAATGGGATTGCCAAGAGCTCCGACAATCAAATCTGCTGTTAGTGAAGTATGTGAATGCTTAGATGTTCACATGACAGAAGGTGGAGGAGGATGGCTTTCAGCCGTCGTAAAAATTAGAGTCAAGAATGAAGGTGATGGGAAAAGAGCAATCAAAGCCGCCCTTGATGGTCACAGGTCCATGAAGATGGTGACCATTGTTGATGAAGATATTGACATAACCAATCCTGTAAGAGTTGAATGGGCTATGATGACTCGTTGGCAACCTGACAGAGATTCCATAATTCTCTCCAATCAAAAGGGTTCAAGTTTAGACCCTTCTAGACTCGATGATGGAAATACTTCCAAAATAGGAATAGATGCAACAATACCTTGGGGTTATGAAAGATCTGGTTTCAAATCAGTACAGTGAGGGATAACATGGAAAACTCTGCGGGTAATTTACAACACCCACGCAGAAATCTTGGAAATAGACACCGTTCACAAGCAAAAAAGTTTGTAAAATTGGCCCTAAAAGACCCTGAAAACTCCCAACAAAACCTTGGATGGGCTGAACAGAACGCTCAGCAATCTATTCTTCATGACTTCACAAATGAAGAAAATTGGCGTTGCCTTGCAGAAATTAAACATCTACGTAATGACGGAATTGGCCTTGAGATGGTATTGGAAGACCTGTTCGTTGTCTTGGGCAGGGACCCAAATCAATTGAACCAATTGAAAGGTGTTGACCACCTAAAAGTAGGATTAGAATTGTTAGAAGCAGCCTTCATAACTGACTCTTTGGACCCCGATAACTGGTTTTCATTAATAAGTAATACCGGATTAGACGACTTTGCTGAAAGATGTAAGAGACTAGATTTCACTGATCAGCGTACCAACATCATCTACGGTAGAAGACTAGAAAAAATCAGAGGCTCTGGTAATGAGGATCTATTCATCGAATTGGTGCAATATTTGTTGGCACACCGACCATCAAATCACGAACTCTGGCTCGAATTGGGTCGGCTACACGAGAGAAGAGATGAAATTGACCAGGCATGGTTGTGCTACGACCATGTGCAGCAAATTAAGCCCACAACTAATGTTAGGGATTTGTTCCTAAATAGACTGAAAGGTGCAATGGATGGAAAGGAAAAAACTCCCTGGAGCGGGCCGTCATTGGAAACGAGAAATGATTTCTTGGATAAGATGACAAAATTGTCTAAAACGATTTCAACAGAAACAATCGATGCTGTGGTTCAACCTGAAATAAATGAGGAAATCAACGAGGAACCGCAATTAAGTAAGCTAAGATCATTAATCGAATCAGGAGATTCCGCTGAAGCATTTTTCATGGCACGTTCACTTGTTACCTCTGGTGAAGAGTGGGCCGAAGAATGGATGGTTAAAGCACAAGAAATGATGGATTAAATGTCTTTTAATGTCATAATTTCAGTAACGCGATTCGTCCATCTCTGCTTTTCGTTGCCTTCGAATATAGATGCACAAATAGCGGCTAGTAGGGCATCTTCTACAACTTCAGGATTAGATAGCAAACTAGAAAATTTTTCCGTCTGGCCTAATTTTTGTGATAATAGTAGAAGTGTTCTCAAATCTGGACGCTCACTTCCTGAATAATCCGTTCCTACATTTTCTACGCACCATGAGAGAACACCAGTTAAGTCATCTGGGTGTACTTGTAGGACTACTTGATCCTCCCCTGCTGACAATGGTTTCGCAGTAATAATTTGGTCAGCGAATTTCTCTGCATTTTCATCTTTGTAAGCTGATGATATTTCTACAAAAATCGCCCCTGCTTCTATCGCTAATTCAATTTGTTTTGCAATTATGGCATGCGCATGAGAATTGAAAGCACATCTTGCTGCATCAAATAACTGACCAAAGGCCAAATGAATTCGTGCTGCTTGTATACGAGAAATTGCTATTGTTTCATGAGCATGACCAGCGTTACGGGAAATGTCTCCATGAACATGTAATGCCATCATGGGTTCATCTATAGAAAGGTGGAATGCTGCTTTATTTAGCATAGAGATGTCATGGTCTCTACTCGCTTTTGATACGGATTTGAGCCTAGTTTCAGCCCAGGTCAAATCATCTCTAGCAGATTCTATATCTCCGTTTTCAAAATGCACTAATCCTCTTTCCATTCTCAATCTGCCCTCCAGAGATAGGTCCCTTGTCTCTGGATTACGTGCGACTTTCAGTGCTTTTTCGATTGCTTCAAGTGAAATATTTCCATCTAATCTCAGTTTTACTAAATCTAATACTTCCTTTTCTGCCAAAGTCAGTTTATCCTCTAAAAAGTCAACAATTCCACTTCCCATCACAATACCTAATTCAGCCACACCAAGCCAACTGCTCCATCCCATTTTTTCCAGCAATGGCTCCAAATTTCTTTCACCATTATCAAAAGCAAGTATAATTTCTTCTGGATTCATTTTTCACGTCTCCTAATTCCAGCTAAAAGATTTATGAATCCAGATTCTGCTGAAACAGGATCAGCATCTCCTGACCATCCTGCCGCACCATCATGTCCGCCACCCTCTCCACCAATATTGGTGGATAACTCTTTCATTAAATTACCAAGGTGAACACCTTGTTTTGTTGAGTTTCTATTAGCCCTTGCAGTGAGTCTAGATTTGCCATTTCTCGTACGACATACGAGAGATACATCACCACCTGTTTGTAGTAGGAGTGACGCAATTTTTCCTTCTTGAATCCCACCGTTTGTGTGAACTAAATTCCAATCCCCTACATCTATTGATTTACAATTGTTGAGTGCCTTTATTATCGCTCCTCTATCACTGGATGATATTTTTTCATTTTGCAAGTGTTCTACGAATTCTTGGTATTCAAAGTTACCACCTGATACTATTCGTGATGCTGTTGCCAAAGCATATTGATCTGCATGTTGAAATCTACCAGTGTCAGTAATTAATCCAGCAAGTAAAAGTTTCCTTACTTCATCTGTGAGAGCGTTTGGATAATAATTTTCTAAATATTGAAAAATAATTTGTGTAGTTGACCTTGCATCAGTCCGAAATTCTAAATCATGTTCCCCAAATGTCCATTCGGATGTTGCATGGTGGTCTATTACACAGTACGGAATACCCTGAGGAATCTTAACTCCAGTCTGTTCGAGAGAAGCAGCGTCGACGAATATGAAACCACTCAAATTATTTGGCCAGTGGCCGTTTTCTGCAATAATTTTGAATGGTGCGTTTAATTCATTGCACATTCTTTTAGCTAGCCTTCCCAAATGTAGTCCACATGCTAATAATTCAGGTCTTGTTGAAGACAATGCAATTGCAGAACCAACAGTGTCCATGTCACCATTGCGACCAGTTACTATTGCAACAGGTCCATTGCGAACTCTGTCGCCAATCCAATCATGGAGATTTTCCAATTCTATCCCTCAATCGATCTTTTCAATTCATCATATGTTGCAACTAATTGTTGTTCCTTTTCCTTGATTGAGCCCAGAGCACTATTAAGTTGCTCAAGTGCTTTTTCCAAATCGGAAATCAATCCATCTCTGTCTTCAACTTCAACTAATATAGTTCCCATTTGACGATGTAAAGCCAAATCTTCAGGTTGGTTTTTAACGGCAACTATTGTTCCCTCAATTTCTCTCAACTGAGTGCTTAGTGAGGCCACTTGTTGTCTTGCGGCTTGGACTTCAGCGACCACTAACTGCAGTTGTTGCCCTAACTCCATATTGTTAGCCAATCACAACTACTTCAAGAATCCATCACTTTTAGGACATTGTATGAAACAATTACACTTCTCATACGTGTATTCCACATTGCTCTAGCATCTTTTGCCCGAGATTCGGATAAAGTGAATGAAAATGATGAGTTGCTAAAGTTTACATCTTCTTCGCTAGCTAGACTGGATGCTAAGGCTTCAGCGTCAGATGAATCCACCAGAAGGCGGACCTTCCACAAAAGAATCACTCCTCTTCATCAAGTTCGCCAGCATTCATAGCTCTCTCATATTCGATAGCTGCTTGCTGTGCGATGTATGCCATGTCTGCGGTAGTTGCTCCATCCGCATTTCTTCTAATGATTCTGTTATTTGCATCGGAAGCTCTTGTGTATGGTTCCCAAGCTCCCCCAGCAAATGTGTGGCCACATTTTCCACATGACCAGATTCCGACTGACTTTCTGGCAACTTTTCTGTATTGGCAGACCGGACAAGTGTATTTTGCAGATTTTTTCCTGAGTGCCATGCCAGCATTTCTTCTTACACTAACACCATAACGTGCACCAAACTTTCCTGTTAGTCCCGCTTTTTGAGTTCTTTTTGCCATGATTAGGCCTCCTTTGATTTGACGAGATTTACGAGTTCAGCACATCGATTTTGAGCCACTTCGAGTATCTCGGCGAATTCGGTCGGCGTGAAAGTTCCCTTTAAGCCCTTTTGTAGAGAATGGAGGTGGCCTTCCTCTGCAAGAGTTATGTGAATTCTCTCTTCTCCACCGTTTTCTTCTTGTTCATTTGCGTCTAATACGTACCTTCCACCTACTCTTGTGAATGTGCACATTGTTGGTGTCTTCTGAACTTGAAGAGGGTAGTCTTCTCCAACATCAAAACGCTCTGCTGGAACAATAGAAGTCTTCAGGGCAGCGATAGCTGCTAATGCAGATGCATCAAAGATGTTACCTCTATCTGATAGAACATGGATGTCTATCATCACACCCAAGACTTTCTCCCCTGGAATAATACATAATGAGTCCATATCAATACATCCTGACTCTCTGATTCCTCTATCAACCACTCTTCCTAATTCGATTGATTCTGGTGATGGAGGGCCAGCTTCGTACTTCAACCCGGCAACGGGTCTTAGCTCAGCGCCGCACATTAGAGAACCCTGAGTAGGCCGATCT
>Ga0181591_10005127_pt1 | contig 11367 bp, 17 predicted proteins | sample 071ome_33_FD_133757 | JGI IMG/M metagenome (GOLD analysis project Ga0181591, IMG submission 133757) | Coastal salt marsh microbial communities from the Groves Creek Marsh, Skidaway Island, Georgia - 071412AT metaG (megahit assembly) | ecosystem: Environmental > Aquatic > Marine > Intertidal...
ATTAATTGTATTTTTCTCACTACTAACTGAAGCAGTGGAGCAAATTTACTATATGGAGGAAGAAGAATGAAAGCAGCAAAGAATATTACAATTGTAAAACGAGATGAAGGAAACCGCGACGGCATTTATTATGCACCACAACCCTACGTTGGTGTTGTAGTAGATTCGTCAGTTGGGTTCAATGAAGGAACGCGAGTTATCTTTAAGGATGGCTTCGAATTTACATGGGACAATGTGAACTATGTTGCCCTAGATTTGTTCGAGATTTTGGCGGTGGTTGAATGAAGTTTGGAATTGAGGCGCGTGATGCCCTAAGAAGTGGTATTCAAAAAGTCGCTGATGCGGTGGGATGCACACTTGGTCCCGCTACTAAATCTGTAATCATCAACCGACAGGGTGATATTGCTCCATTGGTTGTGAACGATGGTGTAACAATTGCGAAGCATATTGTCCTTGAAGACCCTTATGAATATGCGGGTGCAAAACTTCTCATTGAGGTAGCACAACGCGCACAAGAACAAGCGGGTGATGGAACTACAACCGCCACCGTTCTTGCTGATGCCTTTATCCGTCATGGATTCGATGAAGTAGTTAAGAGCAATAGACCCCGTGCAGAAGTTCGACGCGAGTTAGAAGAAGCGGCTGAAGAGGTTATCAAGTCTATTAGAGCCTTTACTGCTCCCATTACTGAGGATGAAGACATTCTAAATGTAGCCACTATTTCCGCCAACGGAGATTCAAAACTGGGTGAATTAATTACCCAAGCTTTTAACGAAGTAGGTGTGGAAGGAATTATTACCATTGAACCCTCGGTTAAGGGCGAAGATGGGTTGACTATTGTTGATGGCTACGAGTGTGAAAAGGGATACATTAGCCCACTGTTTAAGAAGATTCTCGGACCTAAAACTGTAATGGAAAACGCGTTGGTAGTAGTTAGTAACGCTAGCATCCAATCTTTTGATGAATTGGTTCCGGCTATCAAAATCTCACAAGCAAAGAAGCAACCATTGGTTGTTGTCTGCCGAGAGATTTCGGGAGCGGCTCTACAATCTGTGGCTATCAACGTATCGTCGGGCAATTTCCAAATGTGCGTTGTTCAAGCGGAAGACATTTCTTTTTGGCAAGATGAGCGACTTGGCGACCTATCCGCAGTTACAGGTTCCGCTTTCTACAACGAACAAATTGGAATGCGACTTAACGATATTACTTCCGAAGAGATTGCGACAGTTGGTAAGGTAATTATCACCGCAGAAAAAACCACCTTTATTGACTATGAAGGTGAGCGAATTAACATCCGCATTGGTGAAATTGCTGACGACTTATCAATTGCTGATAATGAATTTTACATTAAGAAGCATAACTCACGTTTAGCTAGACTAAAGGCCAAAGCAGCCATTATCGAAGTGTTTGGTATTTCAGAACAGGAAGTGAAGAATAAACTAGACCGCTTAGACGATGCGCTAAATGCAACACGGGCTGCTCTTGAAGAAGGTGCAGTTCCCGGTTGTGGAGCATTATTTACTAACATGGCCGCTAATGATGAATTCCCAGATTGGGTTAGAGTTTCCTTAATGGCCCCATTGTGTAGAATAATGACTAACTATAACGACCGTTCCTTTAAAGAAAATATGAGTTTAGTGAAGGGGGCAGAACAATACATGCCCGTCTTCTCAGAAGGAAAGGTTGTAAATTGGGCTAAAGCATCCCATATTATTGACCCCGCTAAGGTGGTTATTTCCTCGCTACGCTCCGCCGTAAGTGTAGCAGGTTATGTATTAACGGCAGAATGTGTAATTGGTGAATGAAATGAATTGGACAGAAACATACAGACCGAAGACGATTGGACAGGTTATCGGACAGCCTAAATTGGTAGCCGATGCTGAGTCTTGGCTTAGAGTAGGCGATATGCCTAATGTAATGCTTTACGGTTCGCCCGGACTTGGGAAGACAACCGTAGGCCACGCATTAGGTAATCAATTCCTCGGTGAAGCCAAGAGCGATGATTTCCTAGAAATCAATGCTTCTCAGGACCGCAAGTTAGAAACAGTTCGTGAAACGATTAACAACTTTTGTATGACTAAATCGTATCACGATTCTAAGTTCAAGATGGTTCTGCTTGACGAGATTGACGGTATGACCCGTGATTCTCAACGGGCTTTGAAGCGCACTATGGAGAGATACCAAAACGTGCGGTTTGTGATTACATGCAACGACCCCTACGGTGTTGATGATGCTTTGCGCTCCCGTTGTGCAAACTATCTATTTCAACCCATTCCGGACGATGTTCAACGCGAGCGTTTGCTTGAAATTGTTAACGACGTTGGTGCAGATTTTTCTGAAGAATCTGTTGCTACAATTGTGGACCTTTGTGGTGGCGATTTCCGCCGTGCGTTGAACGAACTTCAAGCGTGTATTTACTCAGGCAAAACACCTGAGAATATCAACGCTGAGAATCTTGTTCCATACAAGTCTTGCATCCGTAATCTAACTTCTGCCCCTGATGAAGCCGCATCTTTCCTTGAGCGGCTCGTTTTGATGGGTCATTCTGTAAAGGATATCTGTGCAAAACTGCTTCAGGCTGTAACACAAATGGATATGGAGGTGAGCGAGAAGTTTAAGGTCGCCCACTGCGTAGGAGAAATGGAATGGAGGGGCCGGTCGGTAACACCGAAGGTCTTAGTTTATTGGTTTGTAGGGAATTTTAGGTGAGAAAAAACAAAGGAAGGTATGAAAAATGCTAGAAAGAATTGAAAAAGAACTAGGTAGCCTAGCAAAGCGACTAGGTATGGAAAATGATGAGATGAATGAGAAGTATGCAGAAATCGCTACTTCAAACGGCCTTGATGTGGAGGACGAGCGACAGTCTTTGGTTGCTCTAACTCTTACACGGAATTATGCCCGTGGTCGTCTTGCCGGTGCTAGAAACTCCGGTGGTGGAGGATATGGCGATACAGGCGTTGGTTATTTTGTAGCCGTTCAGCCTGCCCGCGATGTAATGGAATGGAAGAGGAAGAACGTCCTTTCCCGTTTCCGTGCTGATGAGAACCAAGCCCTTCAAGACGGACTTTGTGGCCTTGTTGAAGTAAATGAGGACGGACAATACGAGGCAACCCGCGTTCATAACGATGAGTGGGAAACCCGCGTTATTCCTCAAGTCCATGCTTCCGCTATTGAAGTAGGAGAGGACCGTTGGATTGTTCCTCTTGATGCTGTAAAGACTTGGGCATCCGGTGATGCTAACAAGAATTATGGTAAGCCACTTCCCGCAGAAGAATGGGTTGTTCGCGCCCACTTTGTAGGTAACAAGGTTGGTGAAGAATCCGGTCTTTGGGTTGTTCAATTGAAGGGTGATGAGGCAAAGAACTTCAGCGTTCAAACTTTCCGTCCCGTGAGTCTTTACGGTATCTTTAACGAGGACCGTCAAGCAATTTACGGTATTCGTGGAAAGACTCGCGCATCCATCCAATACATTGATACACTCGATGAGGATGATGAGCGTTGGTTCGATGTTTCTACTTTGGACTTTGAGGACGGCCTCGTTTCAAACATGGCCGAATATCTCGCTGACCTAATGGAACTTGAAGACTACCACCAACAGATTCAACAACAACAGGGCTACCGCCTCGTTGTTACTGATGGTATCGTAACTTCAATGAACCTAACTGTTAATGAAAAGACCGGCAACCGCGTTATGTGGGTTGAACCTGTGGATGCAAACTACGGTTTCTCCGACGAGGACATTCCCGAATCAACCCCTGTTTGGATTCCCTCTCACGTTGATATTAACTTCGGTGTCGGTTCTGATGTAATCGTTGTAGGTCGCACAAATCAGACACAAAAGAAGGACGATGATGGGATGCCTATTGATGGCGAGTTTAACCCCGTAAGCATCAACCTTTATGGTGTTCTTGCGCGAACTGCAACTGGCGCACCTGAAGGCATTACGGAGGCAAACGCCGACGAAGTAGATTTCTTCTGAGGTAACTCCATGATATTATCGGCATAGAGATACAGCGATAATATCAGCCGTGTATATGTGGCGGTTGAAAGACATACGATTGGGTGCGAGGCCCAAACCTCAGGTGATTAAAATGATTGTTAAAATGAATGAGATTGTGCTCGATATGAAAGAGGTTGAGTCTATCGAGTGGAAGCACGATGAGGACGAACAGTATTCAGTTCGCTTTCACATGAAGAGTGGAAAGATGTTCACACGCATTGTGCATAAAAACCAACTAGATAACCTAATTGATGAATTTAAGGAGGAATGATAATGGGTATTGGAAACAGTAAAGGAACAGCGTCAAAGACGCTAAGTGCAGTTAAGAAAGAAGATGATAAAAGCAGTTTTGCAGCAGCAAAGGCGAAGGCATTTACCCAACGCCGACAGTTGCTAAATCAAGAGTCTGCCTATCTAATCTGTGGTATTTCGGGTGACCCCGGCACAGGAAAAACAGGTATGGCTATTGATTGTCGAACAGAAGAGGAGAAGAAAACTCATTGGGTTTTTGTCCTCGACTTTGACGAAGGTGCAGAACCTACTTGGCGGCAACATTGGTCTTCTGATGATAAGGTATTTATTTACAACCCCCACGTTTACAACGAAGACATGACTGTGGACTATTTAGGAACCGCAGACATGGCTCGTTATTTCATGGGTATGGTAAAGGAAGCCATTGAAACAAAGAAGATTGACTTTGAAGATGAAGTGATTGAAGTAGAGGCAGTTAAGGCTATTGTATTTGATGGCCTCGACACATGGCTTGATACTACAAACATGATTGCTCGTCTTAATCACATTAAGGGCGGCGACCCTCGCGCCGCTGATAAAGTGAAGATGGTCCCGACTCAGTGGTTTGCGAGGACGCAGGAATATCAGCGTCTTTTCAAGGCTGCTTGCCAATTGAATTGCCATAAGTTCTTCATCACACACATGAAGGAAGTTCACGATGGCTTCGACATTGTGGGGATGAAGCCCGATTGGGAAAAGTCCACTACTGCTAAACTTTGGCAACACATCATTACCCGACGCGAGGAAAAGGGTAAGACGACGAAACTCTTCGCAAAGGTCGTTAAGAGTAAGACCAACGCGGAGAATGAAGGACAGTCCTTCGAAATTTTTGAAAATACAGACGGCGACGTTAATTGGGTCGGACTTGAGCAAATCAAGAACGGCACTCTCTGATTAGAGAGAACGTTTCCGTATAGGGGTGCTATTATCTTAGTGTTTATGAGCCTAAAAGGTGATGATATGAAGTTTACAATTGATAGTAAAGAACTGAAGAATATTTTACAGATTGTTGCCCTGCGGGGTAAATACAATCAAGGTTATACGAGTAAGGTTAGCGGGCTATCCTCTCAAGTCTACATTGAAGCGACTCCAAATATGGTTTACTTTTACAATGGTGACCCATCTACATTTGTAGTTTATCGCCATGAATGTGAGGCTGAAGAAGGTGTGTTCTGCGTTGATAGCAATATGATGGTTAACTATCTAACAGATGGTGATGCAACCATTATTCATAAGGAAGGTAAGATTAAGATGCTCATTGGCAGTTCAATCGTTACCTTCCCTTCAGTAATGCGTTCAGAACATCTTAACATTGTTATGAAGCTAAAACCATTTTTGTATAACCTTGACTACGATGCAATTAAGGAGAACGAATCAATCAAGGTGACTCCACTACTTTCAATGAAGAGCCGCTTCTTGGTTAGAACTCAAGAATTTTCTGACGCTATGAACCTAGCAGAACGTGTTGGTAACTCGGTGTATAAACTTGACTTTGATGGTAAGGGTCTTACTATCTCGTCTAAGACTAATACCCACGAAGTTACTACACCTATTTGGACTAGCACTGAATCTACACTTCCCGCTACGGTTGAAGTGTCGCTTCCCGTTGGAAAGATTCTTGGCTACACAGATGCACCACGCGTTGCTTTGTGTTATGAAGACGACCGCCCATTGGTTATTGCTACCGATGAGGTCACAATTTTACGCGCACCACGGGAGGAACCGAAATGAGTTTAGAAACAACACTAAAATTTATACAGATGAGAATTGACGAAATGTTAGAAGATATCAACCGAACAGAAGAAGAGTTTCTTCGTGGCTACGGGGATAGCATCAAGATTCAGTTAGCATACTGCATGGGTCAGAGAGAAATGTTAGCGAAGATGATGATTGCAGCACGGGAGGAAGAGTGATGTTAGGAAAGGCATTAGCGTTAGTAGGTCTTGCTAAACTATTAGAGGACGACTACTATGACGACGACGACGACGGTGATGAAGGATGATTGTAAAAAATTACAGTGACTATGGTAAAAACGGTATGCGTAAAACATTTTCTGTTATTCGCTCACATATTTCAGATTACACTAAAGAAGACCTTTGGGTTATGGAAACCCGCGAAAGTGAATTCGTTGACCTTATGGCTAAACAAGTAGGACTAGCTTATTGTGAAACCTGCCTTACCTATTGTCTATCAAGAGAGGTGTGTGATAATGGAGAATGATTTTAACGATAAAGTGCAAGCAGTATTAGACGAAATTCAAGCGATGCTTCATGCGAAGAATCTTTCCTATGGAAATTCTGCGCTAGACCCTGTGCGTATCTTTAGTAAAGGTAAGGCTTCTGAGGGTATTCGCATCCGCATTGACGATAAACTCAACCGCATGTTTCGTGGAAATATGCAGATTGAGAACGAGAAGGACACAATTTTAGACCTAATGGGCTATCTTGTTCTCCTCCTAATCTCTGAGGATTTGGTATGAAACTAACCCTACACATAGAGATTGATACAGACGAAAGGTGGGATTCACCATCCTACCTTATCGAAACGCTGAAGTATGCGTTTGAAGAAACGCTACGCGGTGATGGAATTAAAATAGGTGGAATTGAATATGATTATAGATTACAACAAAGTGAATCAAAAAGTGTGCCTGAGATATCGGGACGCGGAGAAGAAGAGAGTAGTGAAAGAGCAAAGTTTTGAACCCTATTTCTATATCGAAAGCGGTTCTCATAGAGAAACAAACCGCATTGTAGCAAGGACTCGCTTTGGCGAGAAGTCTTACAACATTAGAATGGTTAGAGGAACGTGGAGGAATCTCGATGGACGTTCCCTTACCCGCGTATATTACGGCAACCCTGATAACCGTTGGAATGTTAAGACCTACTTTGAGAACGAGGGTGTAAAAACATATCAAGCAGACGTGGACGTTTCTCGCTTGTATTCCCTTGATTGTTTAACCGAGATTCCTGAATACGAACTGCGTAAGTGGTATTTCGATATTGAAACTCAAGTGGGTGGTGAACATGACGGCAAGGTTACAGTCCTCAGTTTGTATGATAACTATACAGACAAATACACTGTAATGACTTGGTTTCCTAAAGGACATGAACACGACTTAGTGGCCGAGGGTTATACACTTATAGTTTACGCTTCCGAAGAGCATATGTTCAGGGACTTTCTTCGTAAGATTAAATACGAAGACCCCGACATGATTCTCGGTTGGTTTATCATGGGTTACGATATTCCCTTCATCATCCGTCGAATGATTGCCTGTGGACTTGACCCGTTGGATATGTCCCCACTTAATCAAGTGAAGGGCGTTTACAAGAAGGATGATGAGGACAACCGCGAGTTTAGTTTTGACTTCAAAATTGACCGCTATTACAACAGCGACCAAGTGATTGACGGGCGACTAACTGTATGTCTAATGGACAGATTTGAACGTCTTTGGATTGACTCACAAATGGGAACCCTCCCTTCCCTTTCTCTCGACTACTGTTCCTCTCGCGTATTGGGTGAGAAGAAAGTAGTGTCGCAGAAGTTTGAGGGGCAGGAGTTTTACGAGCGTGGGTGGTTGGAAGATACACAGACTTATCTTGACTACGCTATGGTGGACGTTGAACTCTGTGTTAAGATTGATGAAGTGATGAACGTATCGGAGAATCAGATGGCTCTTCAACGGCTGATTGTCTGCCCGTTTGGAAACACATATCACAACTCACAAATGGGTGGTATGTATTTCATGCGTAAAGCGGATTGGATTCCCCCAACGGGAGTGAAGGGAAATAAAGAGAAATTCGAGGCTGCTTTCGTGATGGACCCTGCTCAATATAGCACCTTTGGTTTGCATGAAAATGTGGCTATCTTTGACTTCAAATCTCTTTACCCAACGATGATGGCTAGCAATAACATTTCTTGGGAAACCAAAAGTGATAGTGGTTATCCCGTTTGGTGGAACACTCCGAAGTCATTGGCTGACTATGACGGAAAACCGAGCATTCATTTCAGCAAAGTTAAAGAGGGTCTACTCCCTCAGGCGGTTATGGAAATGATGGACCTTCGGGCCGAATACAAGCAATTGATGAAGGAGGCCACGACCGATGAAGAAAAGAGAAAGTGGAACTCAGCGCAGATGGCTACAAAAAGAGCCGTCAATGCTTTCTACGGAATCCTTGCAAAAGACGGTTACGGTTGGGGAGATATGGAAATGGCTAAGTCTATTACTGCTTCCGCTCGCCGTGCTATGCGTCTTACTGCTTTTAAAGCACAGGAACTCGGCTACGAAGTTATCTACGGACACACAGACTCCGTATTTATCAAGGTCCGCGATGTTGAAGACGCACACCAATTGAGAGAAAAACTTAACCACTACATCAGCCGAGAGGTCTTCCGCGACCCTGTGGAACTAGAGTTTGAAAAGTTTGCTGAGAAGTTCTTCCTAACCAAGAAAAAGAATCGCTACTGCGGTTGGCTTTCTTGGAAGGATGGGGATTTCCTCAGTGAGAATAAGTTTTTCGTAATGGGTTTTGAGATGAAGAAGAGTAATGAAACAGCTTTTGCTAAAGAGTATCAGAAAAACCTACTAAAGATGATTTCCCTATTTGAAGAAAAGGAAGCCATCGTTAAGTATTGTAATGACTCTTATAGTAAAATTATCAAGGGGGAAGTGGAACTGAATAATGTAATTAAACGGTCCCGACTTCGCCAGCCGCTTGAAGATTATGAAGCAATTAGTGGTGGAGTAGCGGGTATTGTATATTACAATCAGCAGGGCTATGGAAACATTGGAGTGGGAGATTCATACTACTTCATGCGTATGGATAACAAAGACCTAGATGAGAAGTGTTATCTACTAAACGGTGAATCTAAAGAGGCTAACTACATCGCCTTTAAGAACCTAAGTGAAGCGGAACAATTTACTCCCGACTTAGACTTTATTGCTGAAGCAGAAGTGATTAAGAAATCCGAACTAATTTTTGAAAGTCTAGGTTGGAGTATTAAGGAAATTAAACGCGACGTATTTCAACAAACATTAGATTCGTGGTGGTAAAATGGGAAAGAAAGAAGGAACATATATTAAAAGTATGATTAAGTTATACGAAAGAAAGAAGAAATTGAACGAACAGATGGAAGAACTAGATAAGAAATTACTAGAAGTAATTAAGCAAGAGCGACGATTTTGGGTCAAAACGGGGACGTGCACGATTTGCCAAGAGGTTAAAGAAACTGAATGGCATCACATCATTTCACAAAACCGTTGTCGTGAAATTGGACGTGAATATCTTATTCACTCCCGCTCTAATGTGGTTGAAGTCTGCCGTCAATGCCACGATGAAACAACCGCTTCTCTACGGAGAAAAGCAATTGATACTACGGGTGGGGCGAAATCTGTTAAGAACCCCAATGGCCCAATTACTACCCGACAGATTGACTACATCACTAAACTCTGTGATGAGAAAAACCATAAATTAAACAAAGAGTCCCTCGAAGGACTAACAAGAGGCGAAGCATCCCGATTGATTGATGAATTGAAGGAGATGGAAGCATGAGTTACCACGAAAGAATGAGATTGATGCATGAACGTATGAATGAAAGAGGGTTGGATATTGAAGATTTTAACCAACGATGTAGACAAATCATCGGCGGCTTCCTTCTTCTAACCGACGAGTTTACTGATAATACAGAAATTGGGTTTCTCGTTCAATGCATCTTCGGTGATGTAATGCATGATATTGATATTGTAAAAAGAAGTATTGAATACCTAGAAAGAATGGAGGAAGAAGAATGAAGTGTGAACATAATTGGCAAACGAAGAAAGAACGTATCCTATTCAGGAATGAAGATGAGGAACACGTTGAGGCTGAATTGCATTGTAGTAAATGCAAAAAGGTGGCCGTTGCGTTTGCTCGCAGAATGTGGGGGGAAGAAGAATGACGTATGTAACTGAATGGAGTGAAAAGGATTTGAACAACGGGTTCACCTATCAATGGAACCCTGATGCGGAAGGAGGGCCGGTGCTTAAAATCACCAAGTCCTCTCTCGGCAGTTTCAATTTCTGCCAAGAATCCTACCGAATGAATTACAACCCATTGGGTGAAGGTAAGGTTAAGCAGGAAGTAAATGCGGCCATGATTCGTGGAACGGATATCCACAATGCGCAGGAAGACTTTTGGAAAGCGATGGATATTGAGAAGGCGATGCCCCTGATTGACGACCCATCTGCGTTGGTAAAACATTTCCGAAAGTATTACCCCGAAGGTAAGGATGAAGAAAGTAAGGACATTTATCGCGCTATGTCTGCTTGGAATGCTGAACGTTTTCTTGAATGTGTAACTGAAGGAACCATTGACCTATTTAAACCCGTAGGAAATGAGATTTGTCTCGACGCTGAGTATGAGATTAACGGCATCCGTGTTCACCTTCAGGGAATTATTGACCGTGTGTTCTTAGATAACGGAGGCTACATTCCTCTTGAATTGAAGACCGGGCCTTGGAAGGATAGTAAGAAAACTCACATGCGTAAGGAGATGGCTTTTTATCAGCTCCTCTTTGAAGAGTGTGACGAACAGACACTAATTGATGCAGGGCTTGACCCCACTATTGGTATCACCCATTGGGGTTGGTTCTACCCTGCTAGTAATTACATCTACGTTGAAGAAGTAAAGAAGCGGTCTATGACTTCAGTTCTAAACTCCATGCAGAAACTAGTAGACGCATATTTGACGCAGACCTTCACAGCATCACCCTTTTACAAGAAGTGTGATAAGTGCGGTTACAAGACCGCTTGTGAAGCAGCAGGTGGCGGTGTAAATTATGATTTCTTCTGATAAGGAATTATTAGCACAATTACTTAACCGACCGTGGACCTTCGGAGAGGTTATGAAACTTGATGAAACACTTGATACACTATTGAGTAACTATGATTATAGTTTAGCTTACTTAGTAGAATCAACAGGTATGTTTTATTGAATTCTAGATGAGTTTAAACAGGAATTTACAAGAGAACTTAGACCCGTAATACTTAAACATCTAGAAACCGCTACCGTTGTTATGCAGACGGAAGAACAAGAAGAAAC
>Ga0181591_10005137_pt1 | contig 11361 bp, 13 predicted proteins | sample 071ome_33_FD_133757 | JGI IMG/M metagenome (GOLD analysis project Ga0181591, IMG submission 133757) | Coastal salt marsh microbial communities from the Groves Creek Marsh, Skidaway Island, Georgia - 071412AT metaG (megahit assembly) | ecosystem: Environmental > Aquatic > Marine > Intertidal...
CGGGTTGCCGGTTTTTTGAGGATTAAATCTAGGGATAGTATCAGCAACCAACTCATAAACATATTCATCAAACACACCTTGAGTTTTTTGGTGTGCAATTAGAGATTCTAAACTTGTAAAATAGAATCCTTTATTTGATTCATAGAAAATAAAATCTCCTTCTGATACAACATTTCCTTTAGCTCTTGTTCCTATAAAAGCTAAATTTTTCATGGGTGACCAATAACAAGAGGTATATTTAATTTCACTTGCATGAGGAGTATCCATCACAAGCATTCCAGTTTTTCTTTCGCTATCAATTCTTCTAGGAGTTTGTATCATTTCAAAAATTTGCATAGCTATATCAACAGTATTACCCTCAAATGTTTTTGATATAGCAATTGCATTATCTAAGTATGTTTCTTTTGAAATAAAATTCAAAGCATAATATTGTCCTCTATCATTATTTAATGTTTTATTGCTAATAGAATATACCTGAAATGTCTTTTCTATGGTATTGATTGGAGCATCTTCAAGTGTGGGCGTTCTTAGTTTAAGTGTAATAAGTTCAGTTCCCAACATAGGCAATTCTGTTATAAGATTGATAGAATCTGCTAGCAAAATAGAACCGTGTAATGTAGGAGAAAATATATCCTCATACAAATTTATTTCTATCATTAAATTTGATATGTCAATAGAATCAGGATTAGCAGCAGAAGTTATATAAATTTCTTCTACTACTACTTCTCCCGCATACTGTAGAGATTCCTCTTCCACTAGGCACCCACAAGAGTTTTATATGATTTTACAAAGTCTTTAAGGTAAATGGGTTTCAATATCAAAATCATTCTTTTCTGTTCATTTAACTCAAACTCATATTCATAGTTAGTTACAGGTTCAATGTCTGTTCTTGATGGATCTAGATCTACAACCAAACGATCTCCAGTAGTTTCTCTGTAATGATGAATCTTTGTACCGGTTGAATCATTATATTTTTCTCGCACTAAAGGTAAAAGTTCTGAATTAGGAATCGGCCACTCTGCGTAAGGATCCACTATTTCATTGATAAGAAAAAATATCCAATGATATCTTGTGTTACCATATAGCTTGTGTGATAAAATATCAGGCGTTTCACCGTCTTTTATCATATAAGAATTTAAGGTAGTTTTATTTACCTTTGGTCCGCGTGTAGTAACTCTATTAAAAATATCCTTTACATTTCTATGAGTATCGAAAAAAGGATAATTGATGTTTTTAATTGCTTTAAAATACATTAGAAGCTATCCTTATAATCTTGAGTGATACGGTCATTAGTAAGAATTTCTGTTTCAGCAAATTGTAATTCCAAATTAATGAATGCTGGAGCACCACCGGTTCCTTGGATTGTAACAAAATCAGCATTACCATATGTGACTTTCATGTTTTCTAACACACAGGAACCTATTTTACTTAACCAAGTGTTTCTATTAGACTGAGTAAAACCAGCATCAGCGGCAGCTGCCATTTGTTCCTCAGAATTAAATCTATATTCAATTTGAAACTCTGCAGGATATGCTAAGAACAATCTGTCTTTAGTTCTTTCTGGGTGCATATGATATTTAAACAGTTGTATAATTTGCATTATGTTTTCCATTTCGTTTGCATTTTTAGGAGCAAATTGATACTGAAATGAATGACGCCTAAATTCCATATTCTTAAAAAGCTGTTCCCTATATGGATTTGATACTTTCTTTGATGTGGCTTCAATAGCTGCTCCAACATTCATGTTGACACCTAAACTTTGCGGAAGACTTGCTGCCGCTGATATTGCACCCCTAGCTAGGTATTCTGCAGCACTGCCGCCGTTTCGCATCAGGGTTGTTAAACTACCTTCTTGTCCGGCGAGCGCGCCTATAGCACCAACATCCTCTTGATCGTATGAGGCACTATATCCCGCAACAGGAGGTGTTTGTGTAACCAACTCAATAGCTGAAAGCAGTCTAACTTGTTCTGTTACATTTGCCACTGCGTTACCCAAAATTCCCCCCGCAAAGCCAAGAACTACTTTTTCAGCGAATTTTACACCGGCTGATTTAGGGTCACCTTCAAGTACCGAATCTAGCATCTGGCCTGCGCCTACAGCTGTTGTTACAAAGGAGGCTCCTGCCAGAATGTCGTTATACTGCTCTTCTTTTATTCTGTTTTGTCCGGTTCTTTCTGCACTCAGTTGACTCTGTGCAGCTGCGAGGGCCGAATCAGCGTTTGCTTGGGCAGCAGCGGATGCTTTTGCACCTACAGCAGTATTTGTGCGAGCGTTAATAAAAAATATTACACTATGAGGATACTTAGCCGCGCCATCAACATTTGAATGAAGGTCACTAGGATAATGATAGACTTTAGGAGATTCAGCTACAGTTACGCCGCCGGTTGCTATTTCTTCGACCGCGGAGATTCCGTTTTCAGCGTTTTCCGGCTCCGGTGGTCTACTCCCTCCCGATTGTCCTGAGAGTCGTCCCATTTGTCCTCCGGCCATATTTAGCTCCTGTTATATAGTGGGGTTATTGTCCTCACTATTTATAACACGACCTTCAGAGTCTCTGGTAATTTTTGACCACTTTCCCATAGGACATTCGGCAAAGTCTAATCTTACTTTCGCCGGCATGAAGCACCCACATTTTTTACATATTTCTACTAAGGGCACTAACTCAGGACATTCTTTACATATCCATGCTCTGGCTTCATGTTCTTTCTTCATTTTTTAGGTCCTTGCGGAATTTGTGCTGGATGTGGATTGTTTGATACTTTATCAACATCACCTCTACCTGAAGCTAACGGCCTATACATTTCTCGCATTTCCAACGCCTTATCAAAATATTTTTTGATTCTTTCTTCAGGATTGTCATTAAAAGGAAATGCAAGTCCTGTCCATTCACACGCCAATATATTTTTAAACTTTTGAATAGCTGCCTCTTTACCTTCACGTTTTTGTGTAACAGTAAGTATTCTTGTAAAGGGTTGATACACACCGGAACTTTCAGCTGAGAATTTTGAAATATTATATATTGATTTTCCTAGCACAGCACCTACAATAAGCATTTCAGAAGCAGTTGTACTGTATACAGTCTTACAATTTTTTAGAAGATCCATGCCTGAAATATCTCTCCACAACACTTTATGCCAGCCTGCTTTCATGGCTATTTGCCTTAAAACCTCATACTCTGTTAAAGGGTGTGGCTTAATGACAACATCATCTTCTTCCTGTAAGAGTCTCTCTATTATTTCTTGGTCTACCAAGTCCATTAGATTGTGACCGGGAAGAAAAACAACATGGTCATATATAGGTTGTTTCTCATTGTCTAGCTGATACTTGTCAGTTATGTTCTCTACAAACTTTTCAAACAAATAATCACCAAGTTCACCACCATCAATTTTTGAAGCGTTGTCAATTATTCTACAGTTTATTTCCCTAGACTGGGTATCAATCCAAACACCTGCGCCTGGAAATTCTGTATATGTGAATTCGCTAAAGTTTGTGTTTTGTACAGAACCCACATCGTAGGATATGGGATATGGGGCTAAAGATCTTAAAGTTTCTTCAAAATCTTCAGCCCATGTGTTGCGTTCTGATCTACGAACATAATCTAAATTCGGATCATTATCTTCTTTAATTTTTTTATTCATCATCAAAACATCAGCATTTTTAGGCCGGCAGTGCCTAAAAATTTCATTCTGTTGTTCACTATTCATAATCTACTCCAATAATGTAATTTACTTTTATTTATTCAGGCAAATCAAAGAAGGTCGTATCATCTACCATATAAGGATTGTCTGCATAAGTATCTGTCATATCCCTTAGCTTTTGAGCAAAAGCGTCCAAATCAGCAATATTGTCAACAGGTGTTACACCCAATCTGACCTGACTATTATATCTTGATACTCTATCATCATATTCTCTCAATGCTTTGAGTCTGTATTTTTTTAAATAGACCCATCTTTCTCTAACTCTACGTTCTCTCTGTGCCTGACTTTTAATCTCAACGAGGCCATATTCTCTTTCGTATTCTTCTGTTTCTTCGTTGTACCTTGCAGTTGCAACACCTACCCTATGAGTAATGGTAGGTCTTAGTTCTGAAACTGAAGGAGGAACTTCTACATATTCAGTTCCTAACAAAGAAAAAGAAGTTATCGGATCGGGTAGAGTAGTAGAGGCAAAACGAGCCCTTACTTCTACATCAGACAAAGGAAATTCTAATACCTCCTTTGTTGCACGATTTATTCTCGCATATAACATTTTTATCTCCTAAAAATTATACAGTGAACCATGTTGTAGTTCTACTGGTTTGAGTTGCTGTGTTGCTACTAGTATTTGTTAGCCAGTTGGTTGAAATAGATGTAGCTGTCTGAGTCGTCCTACTTGTCTGAGTCTGATAATCTGTTAACCAGCTAGTTGATCCAAGATTTGTACTTGTTTGCCTTGTGTAATCTGTTTGACCAGGCGCTGTCCAACTAGTAGTAGTTTGCCTAGTTGTGGGTACACTAGTCTGTGTTTGTGCCTGGTAATAGCCTGCAATCCAAGTGGTTGTGGTATTTGATTGATATGTCCCAGAAACTGGAACTGGATAACAGGATTGGTAGGTTACATCAGCACAAACCTGTGTGTTAGTATTATAGCACGTTTGACAAGAATAGGGACAGGTGTAATTACAAACGTATTGATACTCGCCAATACAGGTAGTATTTTTAGGTGTTAATCTTGAAGTCTGTACTTGATAAGACGTGGTAGTTTGCTGTTGTGCATATACGTCACAACTCAATGTACAGCTAGCACCGCTACATTGTGGATCGTACGGGTTTTCATAACAGTTTTCATAATTAGTACACCCAAGTGCTTGATGGCAGCCACCCGGTTCAATTACATTAACACACCCTTGGGGAGCCCCCGGACACGGAAATCCAGTGTAAATAGTATTTACCAAAACTTGTGTATTCGTCTGCGCTGTCACCGGCGCTGTATACGAGGTTGTATACTGTGTTTGATAGGTATACTGAATCGAACCAGTTGGATTTCCGCATCCCGAGTGTACACAGTTTTCATATCCTGCAGGATAGGCAGCATTTTGACAATCATCCACACAGGGGCATCCTGTTACCGTTCCGCCACTTACATTATAATATACTGTTTGACAAGTTGCGGCCGCGCACGTTGTTGTTTGTGCGGTATAGCAAGATTGATACGTGACATTACCGCAGACGGTTGATTGATAACTATATGAAACAGAAGTTTGTGTCACCCGGCTATCATACGTAGGAACAGATGTATTCGTTTGAAAAAATGAAGTATAAGGCGTCTGAGTTTGTCTACTATAAGGATAATCTGTGTTTGTCTGCCAGATAGTAGATGTTGGCGTCTGAGTTTGACGCAAAGTAATAGTAGGAGTATTTGTCTGCCAGGGCGTGGTAGTATTAGTCTGCCAGGAAGTTGTGGTTATGTATAGGGTCTGCCACGTAGTTATAGTCTGTGTTTGGAAATACGTTTCAGTGGTAGTATTTTTACCAGGCTGCTTTAATAACCATCTTCTTAACATTATTAATCCTTATGATGCGTAAGAACGCCAAGACTGCACGCCAATCCAATTAGTTCCTTGATCGTATGTTTCTAACATAATCAAAGTGCTTCCTGTTGTATTCAGTGTAGGATTTTGTGCTCGATCCCATACAACGCCTGAAGGCCAAGTAATTGTGGGAACGGAAGAAGCTGACCATGTAATGTAAATACTAACAGTGTTTACTGCTCCTGCCATTAGATTAGACACAGTAAATGTGGTGTTACCGTTAATGGTACAAGTTACAATATCTCCTGAGTCTAGGTCAATATTATTAGTGCCATTAATAGTACCGAGGGCTTGCATCTTACCACGAATAGTAGAGTTTATTCGTGTGGAAGTAATGGTAGCAAAAGACGGACTGTCACCAGCCTCATACTTGTCAGTATCAAGGTTTCTGAAGTTATCATCTAACTCTTGGTGAGTTAGAGTGTCATTACCGACTCTATATTCTATGTTAGACATTTTTTATCCCGTAATATAAATATTAGGTTGTTCTTTTTAACTTATTTATAACACCTATGACATATACCAAACAATTATACCAAGGAAAGTTCAGACCTCGTAATCCGGCCAAGTACAAAGGCGATATATCTAATATTATTTATCGTTCGGGTTATGAGTTAAAATTTATGAATTGGTGTGATCTAAATGATTCTGTACAAGAATGGGGAAGTGAAGAAATAGTTATACCCTATCGCTCACCTATAGACAATAGATACCATAGATACTTTGTGGATTTCTATGTCAAGGTAGTTAGTAACAATGTCACTGAAATGTATCTTGTAGAAGTCAAGCCCTATCGTTTTACACAAGAACCTAAGATTCCTAAGAGAAGAACAAAGAGGTTTATACAAGAAGTAAAACAATGGGGTGTCAATTTAGCCAAGTGGGAAGCAGCTGAAGAATTCTGTAAAGACCGTAATTGGAAATTTAAAATTATTACAGAAAAAGAGTTGAACCTATAAAATCATTATAAATAATGGTATGGCTAATCCATTTGAAAATATAAGAGCTGAAGCAGGAGAACAAGACCGTTCATTTAGATGGTATCAAACTGCTGTCCGAAAAATGGCTAACGGTATCGACACTTTCGCTGAAGTGTCTCGTACTGATATAGGTGAATTTACCAGTGTATTAGAACCCGGCAATATGTATATGTTTCAGTACGATCCTAAGTTTAAGGACTCGTTGCCTTATTATGATAGGTTTCCTTTGTGTTTGCCTTTTGATGATATAACAAATGGATTTGCAGGAATAAACTTTCACTATTTACCTTACATGATGAGAGCAAAATTGTTAGGTACTCTTTTAGACTTTACTGACAAAGAATTAACCGAAAAAAGTAAAATAGAAGTTAGTTGGAGTATATTGAAAAACTTTGGTAGATTCCCAGCTGTAAAACCTTCTGTTAAGAAGTATTTGTACAGACACGTTAAAAGTAGGTATGTTAAGATAAATCCTGAACATTGGAAAGCCTCTATATTTTTGCCGACACATGAGTTTGAAAAGACATCAATAGAACAAGTTTTCAGAAACAGCAGAGAAATAATAAATGGCTAAGTCATATACAGGTTTTGAAGATTTCAAAGCCAAAGTTCTATCCAGTATCAGTGTACCTAGATCAGACAGGTTTGAGGCTATATTTTTTGCACCGTCTGCTATTGCCGGAGAGTTTTCTGAATATGGTGCCTCATACAGAGCGGCTGTGCTTTGTGAAGAATTACAGCTACCCGGTATTTCAGCTACCAATTTACCTATAAAGATAGGAGCTTGGACTGAATTTAGAAATCAAAATGTTGAATTTTTAACACAGGACTCAGTTTTTACATTTGTTGAAAATCAAAATTTACAGATAAGAAAATTGTTTGAAAAATGGATAGAAGCTAGCGTAGACCACACTACAAAAGAACTTGCTTATCATAGTGATATTGTAGGTGAAATATTAATTAATGTTTTGGATAGACAAGATAATATAAGGGCTCAGTATAGACTACTAGAAGCAGTCCCAAAACTTATAAGTTTGTCTCCTTTGTCATGGGGAAACACAGGTATAATGAGATGCTCTGTTTCTTTCGCAGCTAAGAAATGGATTAGACTTTATGACGAAGTTGAAACATCACCAAATGACGATTTAAAACAGAAAATAACCAACGATTTTAAACCCGAACCAGATGTTACCGGGAAGCCTGAGTCCATGCCTACGTTTGAAATGAAGCCAGATGTAACTGGAATACCAGGATCCGATCGAGTTTCAAGTGGACAAGCTCGTATTATACCAGATGAATGATTTTATTTAATTAGGAGAAAATTATGGCGTTACCAATTATTGACGCACCTACCTTTGAGTTGAATATCCCAGGTAGAAGCACTACTACAGTATTCAGACCTTTTTTGGTCAAAGAAGATAAACTATTAACACTTGCAGCTGAATCCGGCGAAACCAGTGAAATGGTAAATGCTTGTATACAAGTTGTAAACAATTGTAGTTTAGGAGAAATTGATGCTAAAGAATTAGCAATGTATCAGCTTCAATGGATATTTTTAGAATTAAGAAAAAAATCTATAGGCGAGTTACAAACTTATGTTCTTTCTTGCGGTGGCTGTAAAAATAAAATTAATTATGAAATGAGTGTTAGTGAGTTTGAAATTAAAGGCGACACTGAATCTGACAGAAAAGAAATAAAAGTAAACGAGGATGTAAGTTTGACTGTACGATATCCTAAATGTACTGAACAAGCAGAAATTACTAATATGTCAGACGCTGAAATACTCAGAGTTTGTATGGAAAGTATTACAAACGGAGAAGAAAATATAAACCCTGCTGAAGAATCAGCACAGGAGTTAGATGATTTTATTGACAGCTTACCATTAAGTGTAGTGGAAGAAGCTGAAAAGTTTTTTACAGAAATGCCTTTTCTAGCACATAATATAGAATATACTTGTAAGGCTTGTAGTAAAGAAAACTTTGTTGTCATAAATGGTTATGAACATTTTTTCGCTTAACTCTTTCTCAAGATTCGATTGAAAATTATTACAAAACGAATTTCTTATTGATGCAAGAACATCACTATAGTTTGACAGAGTTAGAAAACATGATGCCTTGGGAAAGAGAAGTGTATATAGGAATGTTGGTTACTCATTTAAAGAAGAAGGCCGAAAAGGCTCGTAATAAAAATAGGTAGAGGAAGCAATGCCAGATTATAGAGTAGAAGGCAAAAACATATTGGATCCCGGGTTCGGTGGATCCAATGTGAGAAATATGGAATCTGGACGCTTTGACAAAGAGCAGTCTCAGAAACTAGTAAAAAATATTAAGGCTGCTTTAGACCCTGAAACAAAAAAGACTAATGAAGCTCTTAGAAAAATTGCTGAGTCTATCGGTAAGAATACCATTGCCTTCCAAGAAGCTGCACAGAATTGGACGAATTCAGATAGGAAAAATGCTAAAAGTTATATAAATGCAGTTGCCCAAAACAAGAAAGGTTTTAAAGCAAGATTACAAAGAGAAAGTTTAGCGGCCGCTGCACCAGACGGTATTGACACCAGCAATGATCTTAAAAACACAGGCATAATTGCTATACCTGATCGCATAAAAAGTATAAGAGAAAAGGGTGTATTTAATTCAGTAAAAGAAGGATTATTCGGAACTAAAGATCCTAACGATCCACAGGCAAAGGCTAAAGGCGGATTTTTTCAGAATCAATTTGGGGCAGGTGCAGCTGGATCTTCTGGCTTTCTTGGTTTAGGATCAACCGCTGAAGGAAAAAGGGCCGCTGCTGCTAGACGAGCAGGCGTTGACACGTTAAAAGGACAGGGGCCTAGTCCCGAAAGTTTGATACTGGAGACCACGGATGCCCTCTCTGGCAATGCTAAGCCTGTAAGTGTAAACGAGGTAAAGGCTAAAAAAGATAAAGAAAAGATAGCAGAGAAAGGAACACAAAAAGTTTCAAACTCTGGAGTAGACAAAGAAACTCCTGCCGAAAGACAATCAGAATTACTTGAAGAAATAAGAGATGAATTGAAAAAATTAAACGCCAGTGCCGAGGGAGGTATGTTCGGTGGCGGTGGTGGCGGTGGCTTCGACCTGCCAGGCTTCGACCTGCCAGACAACAGAAGACCGGGTCCCAGCAAGGGTCTCGCCAAGTGGGGAAGTAGACTTAAATTCCTTGGAAGAAATTCTCCTCTTATTGCTGCAGCAGGATTAGCCGTAAAATCTGGATATGATGCTTATAATAATTATAATGAAGCCGATCAACTTGTGGAATCTGGAGCTGTTAATGAAGAAACAGGACAGATGTTTACAGAACAAGATGAAACTGCAGGAAAAGTAGAAGCAGTTAGTGAAGGTATTGGTGGGGCTGCAGGTGGTGTTGGTGGCGCTTATGCTGGTATGGCGCTCGGCGCCACTATTGGTAGTGTTATACCTGGTGTAGGTACAGTTATTGGCGGGGCAGTCGGTGGTCTGATAGGAGCATTTGCTGGAAACTACTTAGGCGAGAAAGCAGGCCGAGGAATTGGTGATGCTGCAACAACAACATCTGGAGAAGCAGCACTGGATGCGGCTAAAGAAAGCGGCCTTTACAACAAAAACTGGATAGGTCCTAGTGAAGTAAATTTAGAAATACTAAAAGAAACTACCGACACTGAACAATTATATGCTATCTTATCAGATGACGATATTAGTGAAGAACAAAAACTAGCTGTAACAGAACAATTAGACAAAATAGAAAACAATCAAATCTCTGAGGGAGAAACTAACAATACATCAACGTCTATAGAAAGCACTACTGAAAATAATACTACGGCTGAAGCTGTACCACCAATGACCTCAGGAAGTTCGAACAGGCAGCAGTCGCTGGTCAATCAGGAATTTGGGAACACCACGGCCGGACCTGCAATCAATATACCTACTCCACGTGAAAGAAGCGAAAGGGCCAGAGAATTAGCTGAACAGATGGGAATACCAACTGGCAGTCTTCAATATTCTGGAGGTGCTGTAATTACTTCTATTAATGGTATGCCTGTTCCGGAAGAGCTTTATACTGAAGAAGAAAAAACTATTCTAGGTATACAGGAAACGGCAAGTGATATGATTGAGTCATCTCGCCAGGCTGGAAGCATTGAAGAAATGCAAGGTGGACCTGAGTTAAGTTCAATTGAAAGGTCAGTTCTGCCTACAGGCGATGCCGTGGATAATATGACAGAAGCTGCCTCAACACAACAAATTGCTTCAGCAGCTCCGGTCGTCAATAATATTACTAATAATACTACTAACCCCACTTCTAAGCCTATAGTAACAAATCCCGTTACTCCGAGGTCTGTTGATAGTTCATTAGAACGATTACAGAATCAAAGAAGTGTTTTTCTTATGGGTTAGTCATCATTAGCAAGTTTGGCAAAGTAAGACAATGTATCATCTTCGTCATCCTCTGAAACTGTAGTCTCAGCCTTTGACATTTGTGTTACCTTCTCCATGTAGTTATCATCAGCAGCGTCTCCAGTCTGACTAGAAATGCTTTCTGCTGTGCCTACCTTGGCACTACTACCCAATACAAAGTCTAACTTCTTCTTCAACTCGTCATATGACTTGAAGTTACTAGGATCTACAATTTTAGCAAGTGAATGCTGTTGTGTCCAAATAGCTTCAATAGCAGCATCATCATCTGATACAGCACTTGGAGCCGCAAACTCAGACTTGTCATAGTTTCTGTAACCTTCTACCTGACGAATCTTAAGTTTGAAGTTAGCACCATCCCAAAAGTCAAAGGGATTCATAGGTGCTTCGTCTTGGAACTCA
>Ga0181591_10005143_pt1 | contig 11356 bp, 9 predicted proteins | sample 071ome_33_FD_133757 | JGI IMG/M metagenome (GOLD analysis project Ga0181591, IMG submission 133757) | Coastal salt marsh microbial communities from the Groves Creek Marsh, Skidaway Island, Georgia - 071412AT metaG (megahit assembly) | ecosystem: Environmental > Aquatic > Marine > Intertidal zone...
GAACATCGACCCCAATGGTCTGGCCCACCAAAGACCATTGATTGAACCGATGGGCTTGATCGGGTGGCATCGGAATGCCTTGAGTCAAGAACCATTGACTTCCTCTTCGCGGAAAACCGATTCGCTGGGATGCTTTGGTTAACCACATGAAAAGATGGTCGCGTGGATCCCATCGGGCGGAGACAGCAACATCAAATCGCTGGCTTCTCAAGGTGGACAAGGTTTGATGGAGCGATTTCCAGGGCCACCGATCAAAACGATATTTTCCACGGAAAGCTGTCCAAGGAGCATGCCAGGATAGGACTTTCGCATCGGGCCACAGCAGGGGTCGCAAATCATGCGCATAGGATTTCGCCACAACGGTGACCTGAAAACTTTGGGTTGCCTTGTTGATGAACGATGAAGCAATGGCCAGGTCTCCTAGTCCCCATAATTCCAGCACCAACAGCTTGGGCAGGTTCTTCATGGTTTGCGTGCCACCAGGTAAGCGGACCACCCCAGCCAATGAATACGGGCCGTGCATCTTTGGCGACTTGGAGGCAGGAACATGAAGAACGGCCACAAGGCGGCAAAAAAGAGGTTTCTTGAAGTCCCGGAATCTTTTACTTCAAACCCCTGTCTGCGACATAATTGCGCCAATGCCCCCATGCTGACAATGCGGGTATGAGACAAATCATCCCAGAAATTCATGGTAAAGGTGCCCACGGCGGCCCCTCGGGCACTACCCAGGCTCAGGGTTTTTGGATGAGGAGTTTCAATGTATAGCCGACCGCCGGGTTTGAGAAGGCGATAGGATTGTGCAATCAGCGGTTCGAGACGTTCCAAATGTTCGACCAAATGCATGCAGCTGATGGCGTCGATGCTTTGATCCTCCCAAGGTAAAGGCTCGTGATTGAGATCACCACGGTGAAACCTGCAACCTGTTGGATAGGCGTCGGGTTGACCCTCGATGTCGGTTGCGAAATAATTAAGATCTGGCCGCATTTCATGGAAATGCCTCAAGGTTTCCCCGTCGGATGATCCAATGTCCAGGAGCGCACCACGGGTTGGGGCCGATGATAAAAATCGAGCCCGAGTGTCAATCCATGGGATATGTTTGAACCATTTCCAATGCATGTGCTTCAGGTCAGTATCGCGATTTGTTCCATCAGGTCAAATCTCCGTTCAATTGATGATACAGCTTCTCGTACTGGTTGAAAACGACGGATGCAGACCGATGTTTGACCGATTCCCGTATGGCCTCCGGTGTGGCCATAGGACGCTGGTTTTGCAGCAACTCCCTCAGGGCATCGGCCAGAGATTCTGGGTCATCGGGTTGAAAGGTTTTGCCGCAAGATTCCTTGATGATATCCACGTTTCCTCCACTAGCGCTGACCAAGGCTGGGCATCCAAGAGCCAAGGCCTCCATCAAGGCCACCGAACAGGGTTCATTGGTCGAAGGAAGAATGAACCAGTCTGCCTCACGAATCTTTGTCTCAACTTCGTGAGTGGGACCTCGCAGGCGAAAGGAATCTTCCAAGCCAGCCTGATGGAGACGCTCCCGAAGTGCTTTCTCGAAGGCGATTGCCTCTGGTAAATCCGGGGTAGGGCCCCAAATGTCAAAGCACAGTTTGGATTGTTGGGAGGGCTCAAGCAGTTCAAGAGCCTTCAGAATGAGATCCCACTTTTTCCATCCTATGACATTACCAACCCCAACCAACTTGATGGATGTGCGGGGTGGGGTCGCATGAACCGAGGGGATCGGGCTGGTGAGAAGATCCTGTGCAAAGCAAGCCGAGATAATGGAAGTCCTGTCCCCTGATTCAGGAATGTTGTAATGCCGAGCCATGTTCGGCGTAAGCATGACGGTGTGGATGCGGGGTTGCCTGGCTGCCCACCGGTAGAGTCCCGTGCGGTGTGCGTAATTGTGATTGGTGAACAAGACCTTACGCCGAAGCATTTTTGATGCGAGTATGGCTACCAATAAGGTTCCGCGGCTGTGTGCGTGCAGCAGGTGAAAAGGTTCGTTTGACAAAAGCGATTGGAGTTCTCTGAAGGCCGGCCAGGCTTGAGCCAAAAGCTTCCAATGATGAATGGATTCCGCAACCACCGAACGACTGTAACGATATTGCAGCGGTGGTTTGCGACTCTCTCGATAACCTTCCTTCACCCAGACCGCATGCTCCATCGACGAAGCAGGCGTGACCATCTGAAGATTGCGGATGACCGAAAGAACCCCTCCTGCGTCCTCGTGATCTCCAACAAGGTGTAAGATTTTAAAAGGTTTTTTCATGATGGATCAACCTTCATCGGCGGTCGATGCGCCATAGCATGAGACTGCCAAGCAACTGGAAAAACAAATTCGGAAACCAGATGAGGAGGTGTGGAGCAAACTGAGCCTGGTTTTCAAGAGCATTGGCCAGAACAATGAAGGCGTAATAAAACGCTACCAATAACAATGCCAAGCCGATTCCTATGCTGGTTTCCCTGCGGTGAGCCCGCACACCCAGTGGAATACCGATCAATGTGAAAGCAAAGCAGGCGTAGGAAAAGGCAGCCTGGCGATGTATTTGAACTTTGACGGGAGTGACTGGGTCGAAGGGTTTGATCAAATAACTCTTCAGCTCAGCCCTCAGGTGCTCTGCATTGAAGGAGGGAAGAGCCTTGAGGTCCTCAGCCAGTGACTTGCGTTCATCCAGTTCTTCACGCAACTGAGCGAGGCTCATGTGGTGCAGCTTTGGTTTCCGAAAGCCAATGGAGTCGCGCTTGATTTCAAAAGGGTCTGCTGCAAGTTCCTGGGCCTTACCTATGTGCCAGGGGGTTTGTGTGGACGGCTCATTGCCTTGATCCACTTCCGAGGTGCTGGACTGAGCCAGGCTGAAAATGGTGCAATTGGTCATGGACATGAAGAGTTGTGAAGTCTCTTCATTAGCCTCCAGGATGCCGCCTTCGGCATAGATCTCCATGACAGGCTTGTTCCCATCATACTTGATGTAATGGATATTTCCCAGAGCCACCCGATTCCCCTGAGTCCTGCGATTCTGAATATGAATCACCTGTCCGGGAATTTCGGTCATGGGAATGCCTGGCTGCAGTAAATCGGTCAGCTGTCCAATATCCACCTCACGGATCAGATTTTTGTAAGCAGCTCGACACTTGGGTGCGATGTCGGTGTTGATCCAGGCACAAAGGCCGCTCATCAATAGGCTGATCGTGATGACTGGTAATGAGAGCCGGGTCACACTGACCCCACTGGCTCTCAGGGCAGTGAGTTCCTGGTCGGCACTCAACCTGCCAAATAAAAGCAAAGTGGCGGTGAGCATTCCCATGGGTAGGGCGTAGACCAGAACAAAAGGAATCAAAAGCAGAAAGGCTTTGGAAATGAGCAGAAAGGACACGTGCCCTGTGACCAGCAAAGCCAGGATTTCCTTCATCATGTTGCCCATTAACAGGGCAAACGCAAAGACCATGACCGTCATGCCCATGACCGCCACTGTTTGACGTATCAAATAAAGCGTGATGGTTTTCATGAACAAATAGATCGTGAGTGGGCCAAGCGCCTTCGCATGAGTGAATCACAGTAGCGAGGGTTGGGTCATCAGAGCATTGATTCGGCTCAGCAGGCGACCCGCAGCTCCCCCATCCAATACCCGGTGGTCAAAGCTCAAGGTCATTTCAGATTCCAGAATAGGTTGAAAAACGCCTTTTTCTTCATTCCATGACGGTACTTTGCGACCCGCACCCAGACCTAGAACAAGGGTCTGCTCGGGGAGGGGGATAGGCGTTGCCCAGGTTAATCCAAAGGTGCCGAAGTTGGTGATGGTGGCTATGGAGCGCCCCGTAGCGTGGCTCGGGAGTTTTCTCATCCGTGCCCATTCAACCAGTTGTTGATATTCCTCCACCATGGTTTGGAGAGGTTTCCGGTTGGCTTCTCGGATCACAGGTACTAGAACCCCATCATCTGCCTCGACGGCGAAACCGATGTCAATCGAAGCGGGATGAGCAATCTGATGACCGATCAATCTTCCAGCCGTGGCACTGTTTTCCGACAAGGCCAAGGCCAGGGCCCGCAGGGCATAAAGTGCCGGTCCGGGTTTTGGATCACTTTCGGAGCGATGCTTCAGCAATGGATCAAGGCAGACGGGTTGGCCGACAGTCGCCAGAGGCCGAGACCAGCTTCGTTGCATCGCGTCCGCTACCGCGACCCGCATGGATGAGGCTTGAGTGAGTCGAGTTTGCTCCAATTCGGTGAGAAAACGCTCAAAATCCTGAATGGTGACCCGGCCTCCGGCACCGCTTCCTGCGACGCCCGCCAAGTCGGCCTCTCTCAATCCCAACTCATGCATGCGTGCCTTCATGCGTGGCGACATGTATTGAGCGCCGGTAAAATGCGCTGGAACAGGAAGCCCTTTGATGGTGGGCTTTATCTTTGCAGAAGCAGGCTTGTGCTCTACCGGAGCTACCTGTCTTTCAGACGGTTTTACTGACTCAAACACTGCATCTTTGGGAAGATCCTTCGGCGAGTCTTGTTGCTGAGCTGAGCTGGGTGCGTCCTTTGCCGTGTCGGTGACATGACCCAAAACCTCACCGACAGCATAACTATCCCCTGGCTCGACCAGAAAAGACTCAATAACGCCTTCGCAGGGGGAGGTGACATTCATCGTGGCTTTTTGAGTCTCCACCTCAATGATATCCTGGCCCGCATCGACCCTTTCGCCTGCTGAGACCAATAATTCTATGACTGTGGCTTCGGCGATGGATTCGCCTAACTGGGGCATTAGAATGGGTGTTTGTGACATGATGGTTTTAAGGTCCCTCTGGAGGTCTCAATCAACTTCTCAACAGGTTGCGTGCAGCGGCGATGATGCTGGCTGCTGCAGGACGATGAACAGACCATAATTTAGGGTGGTAGGGAATGGGAGTGTCCTTTGCATTGATGCGTTGAGGTGGGGCATCCAGCAGGTTGAATCCTTCGGCGACCACTCGACTGATGACCTCCGCATTGACACCACCCCATGGCCATCCTTCTGCGGCACAAAGGAGTCTTCCGGTGCGGGCGACCGAAGCGATGATGGTATCGGTGTCCATTGGCTTCACGGTTCTCAAGTCCACCACTTCCAGTTCGATGCCTTCGCCGGAAAGTTCTTCAGCAGCTTCTAGACATTCATGCAGCATGGCACTGTATGTGACGATCGTACAATCCCGGCCTGCTCTGGCAATACGTGCCTTGCCGATGGGGAGGGCATCTTTTGGGAGGTTTGGGGCCTTGAGGTGGAAGTAGAGATACTTGTGTTCGCAGAAGATGACCGGATCGTCGAGGGTAACCGATTCAATCAGCATGCTGTAGGCATCTTCGACCGTGGCAGGCGTGCAGACTACCAACCCGGGGAAATGTGCGTAAATCGACTCCAGGCATTGGCTATGGAAGGGCCCTCCTCCCGAAGTGCCTCCACTGGGCAGGCGCAAGGTGATGGGGCATGGGGTTTCTGTACGCCAAAACAAGGTCGCTGCCTGATTGACCACTTGATTGAAACCAACGGTAGAAAAGTCAGCGAATTGAATTTCAATGATGGGACGCATGCCTTCAATGGCCGCCCCGACGGCCGAGCCAATCATCGCGTCTTCGCTAATGGGTGCATCGATGACCCTTTCAGGGAATCTTTGTGCCAGATTTTTGGTGGCCTTGAAGGCACCTCCAAAAGCTCCCACATCCTGGCCATAGATATAGACTCGGGAATCATGCTCCAGAAGGTAGGCTTGAGCCTCTCGAATGGCCTCAAGATAGGTGACGCTCATAATCGGTAAAGCACTTCAGTTGGGGTTGGTCTGGCCTGGATTCCGCTTTAGACCTGCTCACAAAGCTCCCTTGTGAAAAGACTTTTCCATGGGTGATGATAAGGGTCCGGAGAACCTTCTCCCTGGACTTGTTCAATGCCTTCATTGATTTCTTTAAGAGCCTCTTCCTTCCATAGGTTGAACTGTTCGCTCTTGATGGCGTATGCTTCCTGGAGCCACTGCTCGGCAAGATGCATGCAGTCTGTTCCAAGATTAGAAGCTTTCAGAGAATCGCTGACGTAGTGAGCGTCATCGTGCTCACCATGTCCGCACAATCTGAGAAGGTCTGCGATGACCAGTTGAGGTCCATTTCCATTGCGGGCTAAATCAGAGGCTTCCCGCATGCCTTCAAGGCATGATTTGAGGTCTGTACCATCCAATGTGTGGGCTCTGACTCCATACCCTATGGCACGATCACCCAAATTCTGGCAGGCAAATTGGCTCGCCACCGGAGTGGAATAGGCAAACTGGTTGTTGGCCACGACTAAAACAAGAGGGAGTCGCTCAATCGCAGCTTGGTTGAGGGCTTCATGAAAAGCTCCAGTCGAAGTAGCACCATCCCCAATGCTTGCTGCACCCACAAAATGCTTTTCTCCTTTCATGCGTTTGGCCATCAACGCTCCATTCACTACAGAGATACTGGCTCCCAAATGACTGATCATGGGGAGATAACCCTCCTTGGGTTTTCCTCGATGCACATTGCCGTCGCGTGCACGCATGGGGCCCAGGGGTGATCCGAGGCACGTTCTTAGCGCGTCCAAGGGAGTTTCCCCGAACGCCAATCGGCCCGCTCCATCTCGAATCAAAGGTGCAAACACATCGTGGCGTTGCAGAGACATGCCTATGGAAACACTTAATGCCTCCTGCCCTTTGCCGAGAAAGACGCCACCAAATATTTGCCCGGCTCGATAAAGTTGTGCCAGACGTTCGTCCAGTGTGCGGGCAAGAAGCATCCAACGGTATGCCTTGATGACCCTAGATTGATCCATGATTTGGCTCATGATGCCCGAGAACGGAGTCTTCTACTTCGCTCCCGCCCAATGTAATTGTCCGACGGAGTTTTAAGCAACGGTTTAAATTCCAGAATGCTATCGCTTCCGGGACTGCATGGTTGGGGAATTGCCTCTTGCCAGCTCCATGCAAGAACCTAAGATGGCCGGCATGCTAATGAAGTGGCTGTGTTTGGTGCTCTCTGCCCTGGTGTTGATTCCTCATACATTGGCCCAGGTAGACGTTTCTTTAAGCTTCAAAAAGGATTTTTACCTTGCCGATGAATTCATTCTCGCTGAACTCACGATTGTTAATTTTTCAGGAAATACACTGGTATTCGGCGAGCAACCCAATTGGTTGACTTTTTCGGTAGAGTCCTCGCGAGATACATTGGTGGCTCGCCAAAAGGAGCTCGATATCATGGGGCGCTTTGAAATTCCCAATGCTGGAAGAGGGATTCGTCGAGTGCATCTTGTACCAGCTTTTCGAATGGTCGACCAGGGGCGCTACCGTATCAAGGCAACCGTTGAGGTGCCGGAACTCGAATTGCGCATGTCCACCCAGGAAGTGGAGCTCGGGATTTTGACTGCCAATGTCCTATGGGAGCGAGAATTTGGATGGGTTTCCGAAGGCCTGGGCTCGGAACCCGAGGTGCGACGTTATGAGTTGATGCGCTCGGTCAGCGAAAAAAGCATCGAGTTGTACGTCAAGGTAAGTGACCAATATCGGGAGAGGGTTTTCGGTGTCTATAGCTTGGGAAATGTTGTTTCTTTTGGGCAGCCGGAGCGCCAGGTGGATCGGTTGAGCAATCTTCACGTCCTCTTTCAAAACGGCGCGCGCACCTTTCGTTATGCAATTATCAAACCCGATGGCCGCCTGCTTCTCCAGCAGCGTTGGGACTATTCCGACACGCGCCCCCGGCTGAAACTGGGGGATCAGGGTCTGATTGAAGTGGTCGGAGGATTAAGGCAACTGAGCTTTGATGATATCCCTTCACCCGATCAGTTAAGCGAAGTGCGTGAGCGCAATCTGGAGCAAGCTCAATCCTCCCAGGAGGAGGAAAGCATTGACGAATCCAGGGAGCTGGAGCCATCAGCGGTGTCACCGGAAAAGCCTCTGTCAGACGAGAACCAGCTCTGATTGGTGGGCGTGGAGGTAAAGGATCTTTTCACCGACTTCATCGAGTGAACTTGTAACGTAATCGCGCGGGGCTTTGCCCAAGTGAGACGAATCAAGCATCACGGACACACATCCGAGGGTGTGAGCGGCCGCCGCATCCTGCCACTTGTCGCTGACGACGTAAGAATGGTCCATATCGATGCGGTACTGGTGCTCCAATTCCTTGTAGAGTCCTGTATTAGGCTTGGCGCATGAACAAGCGTCGGAGGCCTCATGCGGGCATATGAGCACTTCGTCGATGGGGAGTTTGGCTCGCATGATCACGTGCATGCGCTCCAGTTCCCTTCGGTCGAGTGTTCCCTGGGACAAGCCTGGCTGATGGGTTGTTACGAAAATTAGAAGCCCTGCTTCCTTGATCGAGGCCATCAGCGCTTCGATACCACCCAGCAGCTTGAAAGCTTCGAGGGTCGTGGGTGACTCCTTGGGGGATGCCCCTTTGGCATAGGCATTGATCACCCCATCCCGCTCAAAGAAAACAGCCGATTTCATACAAGCATATACCTTAGCACCCTTTGAGTGATTATTCAAAAAGAGGTGCGGTATTCATGGGATAAGCTTCTGTTCAGCTCAAAGGCGCGTTTTTGATGGAAAAAGCCGGTAGGGGAGAGACCCATCCGGCTTTTCCTCTAAGAGACTCGTTTCAGAGCTTATCCAAATGGATGGTTCCAGGGGGAACGGTAGGCTCTGGCAAGTTTTTGATTGGCCTCAGCATCCTTCAGGATTTCGCCCTTTTGGGCATCCCATGACAATGCGCGGCCCAGTTCCATGGACATGTTGGCGAGGATACAACTGGCTGTTGAAATATGACCTTGCTCGATGTCTGCCACGGGTTTTCCGCGACTTGCGATTGCGTTGAGAAAATCGACCATGTGGCCTCGGATGGCGGGCGCCACATGTCGCTCCAGATCTTTTTCCGTACGGTCCTCAGGATACTGATCCAATTCCATGACAACATCCTGATGCACAGGGTCGGCACCTCGTTGCTGGGGAATGAAATCATAGCTGTTGACGCTCAATTTGAGGGTGCCTTTGTCTCCGTAAAGGAAAGCGGCCCACGGGTAGTCGGGATCCGGTGAGTGTCCCCATGTGCGGTGCTGCCAGACAACCTGCAGGTCCTTGAAATCAAAGGTGGCTGTCTGGGTGTCCGAAATGTTTGCCTTGGCCGCTTTGTCCACCAGAATGCCGCCAGAAGAGGACACCTGAGTCGGCCATCCCAAGTCCAGCATCCATCTTACGGTGTCCAGCATGTGGATACACATGTCGCCGACAATCCCATTGCCATATTCCATAAAGGACCGCCAACCGCGTTGATGAACGATGTTGTTGTACGGACGCAGCGGGGCTGGCCCCGTCCACATTTCATAGTCAAGATGGGATGGGGGAGCTTCATTGGGTGGATTGCTACGGTTTCGCATGTGGTAGTAGCAACAAATCTCAGCATGCGCGATCTTCCCCAGAGCGCCCGTATCAATGAATCGCTTCTTGGCGTCGATGAGGTGGGGTGTACTGCGTCTTTGGGTGCCTACTTGAACCACCCTTCCATACTGACGAGCCGCTTGAAGCATGGCTTGTCCTTCGCGGATATCGACGCTGATGGGTTTCTGCACATAGACATCGGCTCCCGCTTTGACAGCCTCGATCATGTTGAGTGCGTGCCAGTGGTCCGGGGTGGCAATCAACACAATGTCGAGATCTTTATTCGCAAGCATTTCGCGATAATCGGCGTAGGTTCTTGGCCGCTTGCCTGACTTCTGGCGAGTGGAAACCATGTCGGCGGCTCCCTTGAGCAACTGCTTGTCCACATCGCATAGAGAGACCACCTCCACGGGCGCGACTTGAATCAGACGGAATAGATCGGCTTTGCCATACCATCCCGTACCGATTAATCCGACCCGTTTCGGGGGGCCGTCGATGACGGCCGACAGGGCATCCTCGCTAAGAGTGGAAGCAGCAAATCCGGCTGCACTTGTTTTAATGAAATGTCTTCGATTCATGGCTTTTCAAGAGAGTGATTCAATGCAAGCAGGGCTCAAGGACAGGGAGTGCTTGCCTTGGGGATCTCTGTGGCGGGTATTTTTGAACCAAGTTGGGCATTTGTCCATGACCGAATCCACACAAGAGGAGAGATTTGCGAATGCAAGCCCTCACCGGTAGCTCTGGAGGGCTAGCTTTCCAGAAGTTCACGAATGACCGTTCCGTGAACGTTGGTGAGGCGTCGCTCAATCCCGTTATGATAGACGCTCAATCTTCTGTGATCCAATCCAACCAGGTGAAGGAGTGTGGCATGAAAATCATGGGTGGTAACCACTTTTTCAGTCGCCTGATAACCGAATGGATCCGTGGCTCCATGGCTGTAGGGGGCTTGAACGCCAGCGCCTGCCATGAAGGCTGTAAACCCCTTTGGATTGTGGTCGCGTCCGCTGGCACCCTTTTGAAACGTCGGCATCCTTCCAAATTCAGTGCACCACACCACAAGTGTATGCTCGAGTAGTCCACGCTGCTTGAGATCCTGGATGAGGGCTGCTGTGGGCTGATCCAGAACTTGCCCATGCAGCTGGTATTGTTTCTCCAGTGTCTTGTGACCATCCCAGTTGCTGACACCCTCTCCTCCTGTTTGGTAGGCTCCGTTGAAAAGCTGCACAAAGCGGACTCCTTTTTCAATCAATCGCCGTGCCAGAATACAATTGCGAGCATAGGCTGATCGAAGATTCCTTGTGTTGGAGTCACTTCCTGGAGCGTCGATGCCATAGAAAGCTTTGATGTGATCCGGTTCCCGACTCAAGTCCGACACTTCAGGCACCGAGAGTTGCATCCGGGCGGCCAATTCGTAACTCGAGATGCGGGCAGCCAACTCGCTCTCTCCAGGGTGCGTCTTGAGTTGATGACGATTGAGCGCATTGAGGAAGTTGCGTGTTCGTTGGTCGTTCTGGGGTGAGAGTCCTTTCGGCAACTTCAGATTTCGAATGGGTTGGTTGGCGTGAAAATCGGTCCCTTGAAAGGCAGCCGGAAGAAAGCCGGGTCCCCAACAGTTCACGCTCGATTGTGGAGTGCCTCGTGGGTCCGGAATGGCCACGTAAGCGGGAAGAGAGTCTGTTTCGCTACCAAGCGCGTAAGTGGTCCAGGCCCCAATGCTGGGAAAACCATCCAATGTGAATCCGGTGCACATGAAGTTCTCACCGGGCCCGTGGGTGTTGGTTTCACTGGTAAGCGAATGAATGAAACACAAATCATCGGCCAATGAACCGATGTGGGGGAGTAAGTCGGAGGTCATCTTCCCGCTTTGCCCGCGCGGTCTGAAATTCCAAGGGCTTCGGTTGAGGTTTCCTTGTTCCCCTTGAAAGGTGATGAGTCCATCAGATCCAGGCATGGGTTC
>Ga0181591_10005144_pt1 | contig 11355 bp, 19 predicted proteins | sample 071ome_33_FD_133757 | JGI IMG/M metagenome (GOLD analysis project Ga0181591, IMG submission 133757) | Coastal salt marsh microbial communities from the Groves Creek Marsh, Skidaway Island, Georgia - 071412AT metaG (megahit assembly) | ecosystem: Environmental > Aquatic > Marine > Intertidal...
TACTACGGCGCAGGTTCTCTGGTCCTGCAGCAGGACAAGCCAAGCGACTCTCAATACCTGCTTGGTCCGAGCAATGTTGTAGATGGCATCTTTAATTATTCGGGCACATCACAGAAGGCGCGGCATACCACCGCAACGGTTGCCTACCAGGAATACGACACTCAAGGCGAAGTTGCCTACGAATACGTCGAAGACCAGGACGCCGTTGCCAAATATGGCATTATCAATAAGGACATCAAGGCGTTGGGCTGCTACAGCCAAGGTCAGGCGCACCGTGCCGGTAAGTGGGCGCTGCTGTCCGAGCAAAACCTGACTGAAACGGTCACATTCTCGGTTTCGATTGATAGCGGCATCATTCTGCGCCCCGGAATGGTGATCGACGTTGCCGACCCGCTCCGTGGTGGCACACGCCGCAGTGGTCGCGTCAGCAGCGCAACAACCACTGTCATCACAGTTGATAGCGACACCAACCTGTCGGTCAATCTGTCGAACAGCCCAACGCTTTCGGTGATGATGCCCACCGGCTTGGTGGAAACCAAAACCATCAGCAGCATCAGCGGCACCGCAATCACTGTTAGCAGTGCATTCAGCGAAGCACCCAACGCCAACGCTGTTTGGCTGATTCAGACCAGCGACATTGAGTCCCAGCAATTCCGCGTGTTAAACGTTGCCGAATCTGGCGACGGCATCTACGGCGTTACTGCGCTGGCGTACAACGAGTCGATCTATGCGGCGATTGAAGCTGACATCAAGCTGCAGCAACGTGATATCTCCAACCTGTCAAATAAGCCGACTGCAGTTGATTCGATCACAGGCAATGAATATCTATATCAAGACGGTCAGAGCGTCTTCACGGCATTCGATCTGACTTGGCAGCACGATGGTTTGCGTACCATCGAATATCGAATCCAGTATCGGATTGATGACGACAACATTCAGACAGTCGTCACAAGCAATAAGTCCACAACGCTTAAGCAACTGCGAGCTGGTACGCTTCGCGTTCAAATTCAAGCGTATAACTTCCTAAATCGCCCAAGCGATACAGCCGTTGGAGAGTTTCAGCTCGCTGGTAAAACTGCTGTTCCGTTTGATGTTGAAGGCTTATCGCTGGAACCAATTAACGCAAACAGCGCACGTCTGAAATGGCTTCAGGCATCGGAGCTTGATGTCAAAGTTGGCGGTCGCGTAATTATCCGCCACAGCAGTTTGACCGATGGCACCGGAACCTGGAGCAACTCTGTTGACCTGATTGACGCTGTTGCAGGCTCTGCTACAGAAGCGACGGTGCCTTTAATTGAAGGCGAAATTCTCGTCAAGTTTGAAGATGACGGCGGTCGCCGCAGCACCAATGCAACCAGTGTGCTGGTGGATCTTCCTGATGCACTCGGCAACTTAATTATTGAACAACGCCGCGAAGACCAAGACGTTCCACCGTTCCAAGGAAACAAAACAGATGTTTTTTATAGCGACGAATTTGATGCGCTAACTCTAGATGGAAGCGCGGATATTGATGACGTTCCAGACTTTGATGATATTGCTGCATTTGATTTTGCCGGTGACGTTTTGAACCAAGGCGAATACGAGTTTGTGAACACATTGGATCTTGGTAATACGTTCGCACTAGACCTGACGCGATATTTCGTTACTCGCGGCTTTTTCCCCAACGATTTGATGGATTCGCGTACAGGTAACGTTGATACTTGGAGTGACTGGGATGGCGGCACGATTGATGCAGTAAACGCCAAGCTGTATTTGCGCTCAACGACTGATGACCCTGCTGGCACGCCCACCTATGGGAATTGGCAAGAGTTCAAAAACGGCACCTACAACGGTCGCGGGTTCCAGTTCAAGGTTGAGATGGAAAGCAGCGACGTTGCCCAAAACATTTTGGTTGACCAGCTTGGCTATAACGCCACGTTCCAACGGCGACAAGAGCAGAGCAGCAGCGCGGTTGCTAGTGGCACCAGCACCAAGAGCGTGACGTTCGCCAATCCGTTCTTCACTGGTACGGCAAGCCTTGGCGGCGTCAATGCTTACTTGCCGAGTGTTGGCATCACCGTGCAGAACCTTGGCGCAGGCGAGCGCGTCAACATCAGCAACGTGACTAGCACTGGCTTTGACGTGGATGTGCTGGACAGCGGCGGCAGCAATGTCAATCGCAATTTCACCTGGCAGGCGGTCGGATATGGACGACAGCCCTAAAGTGGGTTAAATGCTGTTCTGACGCGGACTAAGACATGGCAACCCATGACTATGTAATTGCCAATGGCACGGGTGCGGCAGTCCGTAGCGACTTGAACGACGCCCTGGCTGCCATCGTCAGCAACAACAGCAGCGCGACAGAACCCACATCGACGTTCGCGTTTATGTGGTGGGCGGATACGACTGCTGGACAGTTAAAGCTGCGAAATGCAGCGGATGACGGCTGGGTCACCATCCAAGAGCTGGATGGCACGATGCTGATGGAAGACGGCACGGCTGCAGCGCCGGGTCTTGCCTTCGCGTCTGACCTAGATACTGGATTCTTTAGCGCTGGAGCAAATGCGTTAGGTATTGCGACTAACGGCGTCGAGCGGGTTGAGTTTGGCACCAGCGAAGTGGTGTTTAACGATGGCGGCGCAGACGTTGATTTCAGAATTGAAGGTGATACCAATACCAGCTTGTTCTTTGTTGATGCTGGCAATGACCGCGTAGGGATTGGCACCAATTCGCCCATCAGGTTGTTGCATTTGTCCGCTGCTGATAACACATCCTTTAGCAGCGCAGACTTTGATCAAACTTACAATTTCCTGCGGATTGTAAATACTACCAACGATAGATCTGCTGGTATTTACTTTGGAATCGGTAGCAACGGTGAAGCTGCCATTACTGCATCAGAAATAACCGATGGTGAAACTGCTCTGGTATTTGGCACCCGTGGTGGTGGCGCAAGATCAGAAAGGGCAAGGCTAGATTCTGCGGGACGCCTGTTAGTTGGCACGGCTTCGAACACTGATGATGTTCGTGCCGTATTCCAAAGCAACCCAACAGATTCAACACTGGGTGGCGCTATTGCGCTTTCTTACACTTCTGCTTCGCCAGCAAACGGAGATTGGTTAAGCCGAATTGACTGCACAGATAGTTCTGCAAACCTTGCTGCACGAATTATCGCTGCTCGGGACGGAGGAACTTGGACTGCTGGATCTAGCCATCCAGGCCGCCTAACGTTCTCCACCACCGCCGATGGAGCGAGCACATCGAACGAGCGGATGAGGATTCATTCGGATGGCACAGTTAGTTTTAACACAGCTTCAAAGAGTCTTGATAGTGGCTCAGATTCAAGGTTTATTTATAACCCTGCCAGCGGCTTTACTGCTGTTCAAAGTACAGCAAATGTTGCTTTGTATGTAAATAGAAATACAAACGATGGAACCATTGTATTATTTAGACAAGCAAATAGCGATGAAGGCAGTATTTCTGTTTCTGGAAGTACGGTTTCTTATAACGGCGCTCACCTAAGCCGCTGGTCACAGCTTCCTGGTGGCGCAGTCCGCGAAGAGATCTTGCGCGGCACCGTTCTTTCCAACATCGACGAGATGTGCGAATGGGGAGAAGAAGATAACGAACAGCTCAACCGCATGAAGGTGAGCGACGTTGAAGGCGACAAAAACGTCTCCGGCGTATTCCAAGCCTGGGACGATGATGACGACACCTATACCGATGATTTTTATTGCGCGATGACGGGTGACTTCATCATTCGCATTGCTCAAGGTGTCACAGTTGAACGCGGTGATCTGCTGATGTCCGCTGGTGATGGCACCGCCAAACCCCAACGCGATGACATCATCCGCAGTAAGACCATCGCCAAAGTGACTTCAACTCACGTCAGCGAAACCTATGCCGATGGCAGCTATTGCGTGCCTTGTGTGCTGATGGCGTGCTGATTAGTCCTACTCTCTAACCACCCTGACCCGTTAACACCATGGCAACCACGTTCACCTGGAAGATCAACAACCTGGAACGCGAAGTTTCAGACGGCTACGTCTACAGCGCCCACTATTCGGTGGTGGGTATCAGCGACACCCTGGATCCCGAAGGAAACCCCTATAACTCCGGCGCTTACGGCAGCATCGGTCTCCAGCGCCCTGGCACCCTGATCCCGTTTGCTGATTTGACCGAAGATCAGGTGATTGGCTGGGTCAAAGAAGCCCTGGGCGGTGCTGACAAGGTTGCCGAAATCGAAGCAGCCCTTGAAGCTCGCATCGCTGAACTGATCAGCCCCAGCAAAATCAACGGGGTGCCCTGGTAATGGCGGTCAAGTCCAAGACTGCACTGGGGCGAATTGAACACCGCCCTGGAAAGCCTAAGAAAACCCGTCAAGGTGCGGGTCAACACTCAAAAGCCAGCCACGGTAGGAAGAAGTATCGCGGTCAGGGTCGGTAGGTGGACAAATACACCCGCGAGAACTGGCAGAAGATCAAAGACCATCTGGAGTCCGTGGGTGCTACCGATAACCACTACTACCGGCGAGCAGTCAAGATAACTCGCGGTGGGCAGGATCCTTTCGATGATCGAACCACTGGTCATCCCGAGTTTCCAAGTTCCTAGGACTCCGCTTTTGCCAGCTCCTGTATTGGAGTTGCCAAGGGCGGAGATTCCTTCTTATGTGCCGATGGTTATTCCGCAGGCGACGGAAACCGACACGCCACCTGTTCAGGTTGAGAAGACCGAAGAGCGCGACGAGCCTGAACCCGCGACTCCACCAGATCTGCGACAGCTAGTAAGGGAAGCACTGCGCCAAGTACAGGCAGCACCATCAGTGCAGCGGGTCGAAGCATCAAACCAAGCAGTTCCCGAGCCATTGGCGGCGGAAGTAACTGAGATCGTTGTACCGGGTACATCTATTGCCGTCCCTGTACCAAAAGCGGAGATCTTGAGCGCAGCGGCGACGACTAGCGTGATTAGTGTTGGCGCAACTTTGGCAGCAACGTCAATGTTTAAGCGACTGGTCAGCGTGATAAAGCCTGCGTTTAAGGCTGTCGCTGCGAAGGTGCAGAAGTTACGCGGGAAGAAGATTGAGACGTGGGGACGACAGCGGCTACGGGAACGACATCAGCGCAAAGGACGGCGTGGGGCGAATCTTCCCTGATTTTGTAGCCGGTCTTAAATAACTCAGCGCATTTCAGCGCCCTTACTAGCGCGTAGTCCAGCCGTTCTTTTTCAAGTTTGCGCCGGGCTAGTTCTTTGCACAGTTCGACCATTTCGCCGTTAAGTGGAACGCTCAGGCTGACTTGTGCGCCAAAGTTTTGGTTGCGGACCTAGGGGTCAACATGGACGTCATTGCCCAGATAAAAAGGTGTAAATACCAGAGTGGCGCTATTGCATTGGTGCCCTGGTCCGTAGCTCTGCTGGCTGTAGCTGCCTTGGTTGATCTGAACCGCTTGGTTGCTAACGCTGCCCGTTGACGTTGCGACCGGATTGGCGATTGCGGTGGTGCCGTCTTCCGCCCGCACTGGCAGGCAAATGATTACTGCGAGAAGACCGACAGCGAGTTTGTGGTAGCTGAAGTTTCGATGGTGCGCGTAATGTCTTGCTGTTCGACAACACCTGCCGCCCTGGTGACAGTTTCTAGCTGGAAGTCTGATCCTGCTGTTGTCACTGAATAGGTGGTGCCATTTGCGCCTATTGCACCCGATGGCGTGATGTTGGTTCCAGCGGTGTAGGAATAGTCGCCGCCAAAGGTTTGGATTTTGATTGTTTCTGTGACCGTCTGACTGCTGGTGGTCGTGCTGGTCATGCTGCCCTGCGTGAAGTTGGGCGTCACTGACTGACCAAATGCGGCAGCAGGCAGCAGTATCAGCGCCAGTAACAAACCGCATTTCATGGCTGGGGCGGCGTCTTTCTTTTAATCGTAGGGCGGCTGGCAGACGTAGTCGAACTTGACTGGTTCCCTTTATTTGCGGCATTTACTCCAAATACTGCAGAAGATCCGCCAAACACTGTTACGAAAAACATTTCACTTTTACTTGATACCCAACCCATACTCATAAAGGTCAGCATGGTTGCAGACCAGACCATAATTCCAAGCGAAGCGATGCGATTAAATCGCTCAACACAGAATGGCGGTTTGCGGTTACTTGCCATAATGAAAGGGTAGCTACAGGTCGCCAGTGGATCCCTTTTTGACGCCGTTGGTGACGGCTGCTGTCATTGCTGGCGTTGGTGCGCTTTGGCGGATTGATAAGCGAGCCAGCGTGATGGATACTCGCGTCGCTTTGATCCTTGAGCAAATTACGGCGTTACGAAGCGACCATAAAGAAAGGCTTGATGATCACGAATCACGGTTGCGCAGGCTGGAACAGCGCTTCAAATAGCACTAGGCTGATCTAGGTCACCATACTCTTATGGATTTTCTCAGCGAGCCTTGGTTCTGGGTCTTGATTGGCGCAGCCAGCGAGATCATCGGCATGTCGCCTTTGAAGTCAAACAGCGTTGTGCAACTGCTGCTTCAAGCCGTTAAATCGCTCAAGCCAAAAAAGTAGACGGCATCCCTGCGGACGGGCGCTGGCTTTATCGGTTCAGCACCCGTTCCAATTGGGATGTTGTTAATCGTGCCATTCAGGCGCGGAAGTTTCATGCCACCCTGCCGCACAAAATCGACGCGGAAGTCGAGCGGGTAGCCGAGATCATTGATTTAGAGCTGGAACGTCAAAAGCGTCAGCCTGAGATCAAGCACGAAGAACCAACGCCTGAGCAGACCGGTGATAGCCGCCTGCTGGGTGGACCGATGTCAATCTCTTCACCTTGGGACGATGACCCAGAACCGCCTTCGGCTGCATGACCTGTTCCGTTATTACAAGGAACTGCCGCATCAAACTGCTGCAATCACTGAATTAGAAGAAGCAATTCTTAAGAAGTCGCCTGCAATCTTTAACCGCGATCAGGAATGGTTCAAGACTTGGAGCCAGGCTGGCAAGCAAGTAGAGACTTCTTTTAAAAGCTTGTTTACTCCTGACAAGCCTTGGAGCTTTAAGGTCACGCCAAACGTGACCTATGGCGAATTGACGCTGATGGAAGAAGAGCGTCGCTTCACCAGGCAACAGCAATGTGATACCGCCTTGGAATTGTGCAAGTACTTAGAAAAAGTGCGGGCACATTTTGGCGGCAAGCCCATTGTAATTACGAGCGGGCATCGTCCGGCGGCAGTTAATCAACGTGTTGGCGGCTCTAGTCGGTCGGAGCATTTGTACAACATGGATGGCGTGGGCGCTGTTGACTTTTACATCGCTGGCGTCGATATCTATGCAGTACAGGAGTATGTTGATCAAACCTGGAATTACAGCCTTGGATACGGCGCACCTAAAGGGTTCGTGCATCTAGGCAAAAGACTGGGTGGTCCACGCATTCGATGGAATTACTGAGTGTCGGTTCTCTGTGATTGGCAGATTCGCAATCTCTGCGAAGGGCATGGCATGGTCATTCCCTTTAACGAAGAACTTCTGAACCCAGCGTCAATTGATGTTCTGCTTGGCGATCACTTGATGATCGAAGACCCGATGAACGTTGATCTTCGCAAGATCAGCATTCGGGGCTACACCGCAGAAGATCCGTACTGGATGCGTCCCGGTGAGTTTGTTTTAGCTGAGACTCAGGAAACCTTTGACCTGCCAGAGCATGTCTCTGGGCAATTTGCGCTGAAAAGCAGCAGAGCAAGGGCTGGATACAGTCACATGCTCGCAGGCTGGTGCGATCCCGGATGGCACGGTTCCAAACTTACTCTTGAGCTACAAAATGCACGCAAAATGCATTCCTTGCCGTTGTATCCGGGTCTAAAAATTGGACAGATTATTTTCTTTGAAATGAGTGAACGTCCAATTAAAAGTTACGCTGTAACAGGACACTATAACAACGACAAAACAGTATCAGGTTCTAAAGTCCATCCCTGAACTGATAAATCCATTCCCAGATGTAAATCTCGCGTTGCAATGTATAGAAATTTTGTTCTCTATACCAAAGCGTCCATTCTGTTGATCCTTTGGATCCATTGCAGCGCAGGCACGCTGGCACTAGGTTCTCTATCACGGTTTGTCCACCGCGATGCCTAGGAACCACGTGGTCTAGCGACTCTGCGTGCTCACCGCAATAGGCGCATTTACACTCAAAAGCTTCAAATATTTTTAACCGGAATCTCGCTCGGGTTTCACGCTTAGGGATCAGACTTGTCTCGTCGATCCACGCCCGCATGACGGCTCCGGTTTTGCCTGAATTTTAGGCAGATCGACATCGAAAAAGTAGAAGAGAAGATGATGCCCGGTGCTTTTCAGACGGACGGCTTTGGTGCCGTGTGGGTGACCTACGGTGTCATGGGTTACTGGTCTGCGTGGTATATAAAGCAAAACACTGTTTTTTATCTACCAGACTGCTTTGATACCGAGAGTATGGCGGTGAATGCCGCTAAGGCAAAACATGGAATCGCATCCCATTGAGCGCACTACTGAGAGCATGTTCTCGGAAGCTGCTACCGCCAAAATGCTTGAAGAGTGGCTGCGTGCTGGTGACATCAAGGGCATCTACAACGCTGCCCTGCTGCTCAACACAGCGCTGCATCAACAACGCACCATGACAAAATGGCTTGCCGGGGAAGCTGCACGCAATCTCGGCAAACCAGAACTGGAAGATGAATTGATTCAGGACGCAATCCTTATGGGCGATCAGTAGTCGTATTGCCTGCTAAATGCTCGCAATAGATCTCAGCCATCCACAGGTCGTCCGAATAACGACATAAGCCACCTTTGCAGCTTCTGTACAGGATGTGCGGACCGTCTTCCAGCACTTCGATCACCGTGCCATTGGCTTTCGAGATTGTTGATGAAATCCGCCAGTTCCGATAGATCGTCATCGTCGGGCTCTTCGTCGTCGTATTCTTCATCATCGTCGTCGAAGGGCGTCGCTTCAATGACTTCAAGCAAGCGATACGCCCAACATTTCAAATCCGCAATTCCTTCGCGGCAGCGCATCAAGTTGTCAGATGGCTGCTCGCCATTGCGCATCAGTTCAGCGCTGGCGTTATCGATCCACTCCTGATGTGAGTCGCACATCCAAAGCAAGATCCGAACGTGGCCTTCGGTGAATTGAAAATCGGCGTTTGGTGCCATGACCGGAAGCCACCTACTTGAACGGTAGCGGGGAAGACGGAAGAAGGCCTTCATGCCGCTTTTACGTACTTCTGATACAGCCCAGTAAAGGTGTGATGCAGCGGGTGATCAGGTTTGCCCCTGCCGTCCATTTCGTACAACGCATCCATTAGATACGTACGGTTTTCCATGGCAAAGGTGTCCTGTGCGCCCGGCTTGTGCGGATGCACTTCAAGAAAAAAAGCCACCGACTCTTCAAGGTCGGCCAAGTCAAATTTCGTCATGACGGGTCAAGCCTTCTTTTTTTGAGAAACAATTCGGCGTCCTTTGCCGACTTCAACGATGGAGCAGTTTGGGTGCCGGTTGCTAAGGATGCGAATCGCGTCCTGTTTGTCAACAGCGCGAATGCACCCGCGCAGGCTCCGCTCGCCAGGAAGAAGTAGCTCATAGTCAAACATCCGTGCATTGGGTGCTACGCAGTAGGACACGCCTGGACCGCGATTTGGTTCCTGCCAGTCAGGGAACAGTTCCGCGAAATTAGCGACCTTGTTCATCCTTCACCTTGTAGTAAGCCGTCATCAGGGACTCGTTGCCAGCAGCAAACAAGTCAGCGATGGCATCAAGACGCCGTTGATCGGCACTCTGATAGCCCTGCTCTTCTGCTTTGGCCACGTTTTTAAGCATGGTCTGCAGCGCGATGATCTGCTGCACTTCCTGCCGCATTGCGGCAACGAGTTTTTCCCTGTCCATCAGAAGACCACGTTCGGGACGGTGACGCCTTCAGACTTCTTTGCCCAGACCTTGCCGTTGATGTAGCTGGTGCCGCCTTTGGACTGGGCGTTCCAAGCTGAGACGGGAATCTTGATAACGGTGGTGCCGCCGTAACCATCTTCACCGGGCTGAGAAGTCAGCCATTCGGCCAGCTTCATGGCTTCATTGAGTTCAATTTCAATGGAACCGGTCTTGTCAGGAGCACGCTCCGACTTCTTCTCCTTCACGTCAAACAACGTGAACTTGGCGTCAAACGCCGATTGAAAGTCACTCATGGTTGTACTCAAGGATTGCGTAGTGAGACTTGATGATCTCGTTGGCCAAGGATGATTCCGTGACCCGGTGCGGGGTGTCGTAGCGCTGAATGATCTCGCGCTGCATGGCTTCGTATGCCTTCGGGTCAAGCAGCACTTGCACCTTGTACTTGTTGCCCGCAGGAATAGCCATCACTGCTTCAAAGCTGGTTTGGCAGACAGCTCGTCAATGCAGGCTTGCAGTTGATCAGGTGTCATCTGCTTTAGCTTGCTGCCATCGCCGTCAAGGCTCCATTTTGTTGCCTTATCGGCAATCCATGCAACCTGGGCAGTGCGATCAAGACGCTGCTGGATCAGCTCCATGCAGGACTGGATCAATTCGTCTTTAATTGATTCGGACGAAGACACAGCAGGGGACGGCTTGGGTTGCTGTCCCTTTTTCTTTGCCGGCGGCTTTTCCTGTTGAAGTTGAATCTCAGGTTGAGTCTCAACTTTCTCAGGATTGTTGGCAGCGACTTCATCGCGCGCCCAAAGCTCAACAGCAAGCGAAAAGTAGGCGCAAGCCGCAGAGCAGACGCCACGGCGGTGACTATCTGCAAGATCACGGGCGCTGATCTTTTCGTAGGCAATCGCGTTGTTGCGATTGTCCATGACGGCGTAAGTCCAGACCGGAGTGCTGTAGTTGCCGTTGACGAACTGGATGCAGAGATAGCCAGTCCCGTTGGGAGCTTTGTGAACGTAGTCACCATCTTCAGTGGGAACAAGTTCAGGCAAGAAGCCATTGCAGTGCTCATTAAGCAGCTGCATTACCTTGGCCCAGGGGACATAGTCAGCGGCGTAGGAGCCAGAACCCTTCTGCTTTACGTCAGAGAGAGTGATGACTCCCGCCAGATTGGGAAGAGCGGGAGTACTGAGCATCAGACGTTTGCTTCGATTTCAGTAATGCCCTGCTCAAGGATCTGACGGATTGCAGCAGAAGCAGGCAAGTTGTGCTCTTTTGCAGCGGACTTAATCCGCGCGTAGAGATCTTGATCAAGCTGCAGCATCACGGTCTTGGTGCTGGATGCTTTTGCGGTGAGTTGGATAGCCATGGATAGCTATGTAGTACCAGAACACCATAACCAAAAAATCAAGATTGGGTTGCGTCTCAGACAAGTTTGTTAAGACGGTGTTCAGGGATACCGGAAGTTACTTGACGGGACTTTGGAACGCGCATA
>Ga0181591_10005148_pt1 | contig 11353 bp, 9 predicted proteins | sample 071ome_33_FD_133757 | JGI IMG/M metagenome (GOLD analysis project Ga0181591, IMG submission 133757) | Coastal salt marsh microbial communities from the Groves Creek Marsh, Skidaway Island, Georgia - 071412AT metaG (megahit assembly) | ecosystem: Environmental > Aquatic > Marine > Intertidal zone...
CGAAGCCGAAGCCGAAAGCAGAAGCTAAGCCGAAGTCAGAGTCAAAGCCTGACAGCAGCGACGAAAAGAGCAGCAAGGCGAGAGCAGCGCTTGATCGCTTGAAGTCTGGCAAGAAAGTCGAGGTTTCTGAGAAAGACCTTGAGGGGTTCCTTGCTCGTTTACATGCGGCTATCAAAGAATCGGAAGAGACAACTGGATCAACGCCAAATGTGAACTTGTGTCAAATCACCGTTCCGGGGACGAACCTGTTCTGCGGCGAGAACAAGGGCGTGCCTCGCAAGCAAATGCCGCAGTTGGGTGGTAAGCCTCGCAAGGGATCAAAGGCGGACAAGCTCCCCAAGGACAAGAACGGCGAGGTCAAAGCTGAAGGTGAGTTCGTCAAGCATTTGAGCGATAAGGGGGTGGCTGTGAAAAGCAAGACGGTCAAGGCTTCGTCTCTCAAGGCCAGCCAAACTGAACTCGTGGGAGCAAAAGTTGTTGGGATGAAAAACAACTCCAACTTCGATCCGGGGGATGGCGAAATTTTTGTGTCGAGAGACGGCTACGTCATCGACGGCCACCATCGCTGGGCAGCTCAAGTTGCTCGTGATTACACAGATGGTGATGGTGACGATTTGGACATGAAGGTCAAGGTCGTTGACATGGACATCATGGATGTGCTCAAGGAAGCAAATTCTTGGGCGGACGATTTCGGCATCATGCCGAAGGAAGCAAAGGCAGGGAGCTGATGAGCGACTTGAGTTGGGGTGAGCTGCACAAGCACGCTCAGCACGATCAGAAGACACACGGCAACTGGGCGAACGGGATTTCGGCTGGGGACATTCTTGCAGGCTCGCAGGGGCGCTTTGAGGTAGTCGCTGTCACTCGCCCTGATGGCAATAAGCCAGCGAAGGCCAAAATCTTTGATGTCAAAACTCGCAAAACATTCGAGATGGACCTCAAAGATGTGTCAGTTGAGCGCACTGGCTTGACCGACACTGGCGGAGTCCGGCGCTTCGTCGGCAAGCACGCTCAGCACGATCAGAAGGCTCACGGCAACTGGGCGAAGAAGCTTCTCAAGCCGTTTTCTTCTGGCTCTAACCCAAAGAGCCGCCGTAAGGGCGAGCCAGAGGAATGGACAGGGTATGAAGCAACGTCAAGCTTGCCTGCTTCATCAACTATTCTTAGCCAAAAGGGCAAGAAGGGTGAAGCTGTTACGGTGTCTTTGGAGCGGTGGCTGGAGGAAGCTCCGATCGGCTCCACGTTGCATATGAATCGTGATGAGCGAAAGCCTGTTGTCTACACAATTACAGAATCGGGTCCAGTCAAAGGGAAGAAAATCATGAACAAGTCATGGCAAGAGTTGCACAAGCACGCCAATCACGACCAGAAGAGCCACGGCAACTGGTCCAAGGGCCGTCGTAAGGGCAAGCCGGAGAATTGGACAGGGTATGAAGACGATGCCTACGAACCGGGTTTTGGGCTAGAGGTAGATGACGGAGAATACGGCAGGGCGGATTATTCAGTCGATGCTGGTATGACATGGGAGCGGTGGGAAGCGGAAGCCCCGGTCGGCTCCAGAATGGAGATGTGGCGTGACGATAGTGGTCAACCTGATGTGTATGTCATTACAGACTCGGGCATGAAGCGCTTGGGGAAGCAGCCCTCGCAGTACAAGAAGAGAAGGCCGCTCGGGAAGAAGTAGAATGACTTTAGCTCTAAGACCTGAGCTTTATTCTGACGATCAACTTGATGAGTTAGACGCGCTTTCGGCCTACTTCGTCATGCTGTGGGCGAAGCAGGAGTACGACGCTTCTCTTGCTAAGCACGCCAATCACGATCAGAAGAGTCACGGAAATTGGGCAGTTCGATCCGATCTTGCCGAACTCGGATTTCGTCGTCCGTCTTCAGGCGCGGGACCGTTGTCTTGGGAAGAACGTCTTCACCGTGACCATGCTTTTCTCGGCAACTGGAACCCGGAAGGTAAGACTGTTGCAGAACGGATGGTGGGGGTCACATCCGAAGCACTTCTTTACGCTCGAAAGTACCTAGCGAAGAAGTGGGAAAAGGTTCGTCCTGAAAAAAAATTAGACCCGGAGGCGGCGGAACGGCGTGAGAGGTTCTTCGATGAAGCTGCCCTTCGCAGGTCGTACATGCAAAGAAATATCCAGCCGATGCCTCCTGCTACGAAGCGGCTGTTTGAGCAACTGAAACAAAACTACCACGAAATTGCTGGCACTTGGCCTTACACCACAGAGGGTGTGTACGAGCATTTGATGGAGGCTTATGCCGAAGATGTCGGTTTGCCGGTTGAGGTTGCTACGAGAGAGTTCCGCTCTATGCGGCAAGAATTTGACCCCCTTGGCCTTTTCTATCCAGAGCTAAGTGGCCCGTATGGCTGGACAATCGAGAAGGGCAAGAAGTTCACTGAAAAACTCCGAGCAGAGTTTGCTGCGCGCAGGATGCAGGATGCTGCTGCTAGGAGGGCGAAGGGCCTACGGAGGATAGCTACTGTAGAGAGTGCGATGTTCTCGGTTCTGGATAATCCTGCCCCATCACGGCCACCTGAAAAGGAAGCTTGGGAAGAATACATTGCCCGTCGTGAGCGTTTGCGTGAAAGTGAGCGTAAGAAGGAAGACAGAAAAAAGCGCTTCTACGAGTTCATTGATCGTGATGGCGACGGAATTATTCTTGAAGGCACCCCGCTAGAGCGACGAATTGGTAAGCACGCTCGGCACGACCAGCAGTCTCACGGGAACTGGGCTAGGGGCCGTTCGGCTTACGCCGGTGGTGAACTTTTACCGCCCAGAGACAAGCTTGACGAAGAGGGGCAGTATTCGCCTGAAGCAAATATGTTGGCAACTCAGCTTCGTGGTTCTCAAGAAGTGCATGAGCCAGCGATCACAAAATTGTTGGACACTATCGCAGTCGATACCGGAGGGATGCTGGAGGGAATCGACTTTCGGATGAAGACAACGAGTTCACTTGCACGAAAAATTGACTTGACAAGTATTGAGGACGGGATTTCTAGGCAAGAGGCAGCGCAAAACATGAAGGATGTTTTGCGATACACGTTCAGGTTTACCGAGCGTCAGTACACCCAGCGAGTCAACGATGTTTACGAAGCTATGGCTGCTCAGGGGTTCCGTCTGGTGAACTCCAAAAATTATTGGGAGTTAGGCGATGCTTACGATGGCTTGAACGCCAACTTCATGACGCCTCAGGGTTTCGTGATCGAAGTTCAGTTCCATACTGCTTCTTCTTGGAATATGAAAGACCCTTCTCATAGGCTTTACGAGTTGTATCGAGGAGACGAGAAGGCACTTTCTGAAATTGGCTTGACTCGTGAAACTGTGACGGAAACTCAGCGCAAAGCATGGTGGGACGAAATGGTCGGGATGTGGGAGGAAGTCAACCGGCCTAAAGGCGTTTTGGAGGTGCCAACACTCACCGGTGTCATGGATTATGAGCCACTTGCCAAAGCTGCTTTCCGCTACTTCGCCAAGATGGACGCCATCGGCCAGCCGAGGGCTTACTACCGGCTTGCGAAAGGCAAGAGTCGGATAGTGGAAGAGCGCTGGGATCGAACGCAGGGCCGGTGGGTTGACGACAAGAACAAGTTGGTTTCGTGGTGGATGGTTTCGGGCGAACCGATGGAGTTGGAAGAGGTTCCGAACCCCGGCCTTGGCAATGCCTCCACGAGCGTGAAGAAGTCGAAGAACATTCCGTCGAACCCGAAGTTGTACGCCAAGGTCAAGGCTGAGGCGAAGCGCAAGTTCGATGTGTATCCGTCGGCTTATGCGAACGGCTGGCTGGTTCAGGAATACAAGCGACGGGGCGGGACTTACAAGACAGTTGAGAAGCAGCAGCCTACGAGTTCAGATGTTCATGTACCTTCGACCGATTGGAATTTCAAGCGGAAGAAGAAGAAGCGGAAGAAGACGGGTTTGTCAGGCATGGTCGGCAAGCACGCTCAGCACGATCAAAAAGCGCATGGGAATTGGGCGAAGGGCGGTGGTTCCCCAAAAGTTTCAGGGCCGACGGCAAAGCGTGATGCCCACATCTCTCAATATGGACTGATGTGGACGGACGGAAACGAAGAGAACCCTGACGTTCTTGCGGCGAAGCGGATTCCTGACGAGTTGTGGCGCAAGAAGCCGAAAGAGATGTTTGACCCGGCCGAGCTACATCCGACTGAAGAGTGGATCGGCAGCCGTCATGTTGACAAGGTTGTTTCTGGCCGTGAGCCGTTCCGTGAGGGCTACGACCCGTATGTGATTCGTGATCGTCTAGGCAAGCTGTGGATCGTTGACGGCCACCATCGTGCGGCGATGTACGCCGGAATCGGCCAGAAGATGCCTGCCCATGTGTGGGATTGGGGAATGCGCCCCGATGAAGCTATTTCACGGTGGGAAGAGACGATCAAGATCACTCGCCGCCGAATGAACAACTTGTCGGCTGATTACCCCGGCAATGAGCAGGTTCAGTCGCTAGAGCGGGAGAGGATGGCTGAGTCGATCGTCTCAATGAAGGCGAAGATCAAAGAGCTGGAAGCGGAGAAGAAGGATCGTAATGACTGACTATCAAGGGCACTATGTAAAGGCGACCCCTGAGTCCGGTCAAGGCGCTCCAAGGGTTGTCTTCGGAGAGTGCATTGCGAAAGCAGATGGTGGGCTAACAGTTGATGGGTTCGCTGTGATCCCTGCGACGGTTCGTCCCACTATCAACTTGGAAAAGAAGCAGCCGATCAAAGACCCGAAGGGTGGACTCACCGCTGCTGGCCGTCGCCATTTCAAGCAGAAAGAAGGGGCGAATCTCAAGCCGGGGGTCAAAGGCGCTGCTGACACGCCGGAGAAGATGCGCCGTAAAGGCAGCTTTCTCACTCGTTTCTTTACGAACCCTTCAGGCCCAATGACGAACGACAAGGGTGAGCCAACTCGGCTGGCCTTGTCGGCGGCCGCTTGGGGTGAGCCGGTACCGAAGGACCGTTCGGATGCGGCGGAGTTGGCGGCGAAAGGCCGTCGGCTTCTTGAGCGCTACGAGAACACGAAAAAGAAGTAGCTCAAAAAAAAAATTTCCATTGACTCTTGAGTCGATGAAATCATCACCAATATGTTCCTCCTCGTGACTGTCGTTGGGAACCGTCTATCTGACATGGAGTTCGATGAGGTAAGCCTCGTCAACCGTCCCGCGAATCAGTTGAGCAAAGTGGTTTTGTTCAAGTCCGCCGATTCAGAGGAGCGTGCTGTGCCGGGTCACAAAGATAAGAAGATGGACGAGGACGAGGAAGAAATTTCCAAGCCCGGTCATTACGGAAAAATGGAAGACCACGATGACGAGGACGAGGAAGAAGATTCCAAGTCCGGTCACAAAATGAAGAAAGACGACGGCGAAGCCATCGACCTTCCTTCTGAGGTCTATGAGTACATCGACGCTCTTGAGTCAGCAAACGCCGAAATGGTGGATGAGCTTTCCAAGATGGCCGAGTACATCGAAGAGGAAACCGACATCCTCAAGTCGGCTGACCCGCAGATCGTTGAGATCGTAAAGGCTGCCGAGGAGCGTGCTGAGGCCGCCGAAAAGATTGCCAAGGCTGAGCGTGATTATCGCATCGAGCAGGAGTTCATCGCTAAGGCGGCTGAGTTCAACGCTCTTTCGGTTGACGCTTCGTCCCTTGGTCCGGTCCTCAAGGCTGCTGCCGAGGTCATGGACGAAGAGGCTTTCGGTGTCATCATTGATGCGTTGTCTGCTGCTAACGAAACAGTGAGCGAGTCGGGCCTTTTTTCTGAGGTTGGCAAGTCCACCTCGTTTGAGTCTGGTAGCTCGACCGATTCCATCGAGAAGGCGGCTGCTCGACTGCGGGAGGAAGACACCTCCCTTACTCACGCTCAGGCGATCAGCAAGGCCGTCGAGCTTGACCCTTCCCTTTACACCGAATACCTGCGAGGTAACTGAGCATGGCAACACAGTCTGCACAACCTTTCAAGACCACGTTGGAAGCGGCGGCTGACCTTTCGGCCAAGCAGTTCCACTTCGTGAAGCTTGATTCCAACGGTAAGGCTGCGCTTTGCGCCGCCGCTACCGATGTCCCCTGCGGAGTTCTTCAGAACAAGCCGTCTACTGGTCAGGCAGCGACCATCGTTGTGATGGGCGAAACGAAGATCAGCAGCGATGCCGCTCTCAACGAGGGCGATCTCATTGGCACTTCCTCTGACGGACAGGCCGATGCCAAGCTGCCGGGAACCGATACCACTGAGTACGTTGTGGGCCAGATGAAGACCGCTACTGGCGGTGCTGGCGTCATCGGAACTGCCCTTGTCAACTGCGCCAATCCGCATCGAGCGGCCTGATCCGAGGAGTAAAGAAAAATGCCTCAGCCAACCTCCAGCGACGTTCATGTTGATGCGATTCTTTCGCAGATCAGCGTCGCCTACATGCAATCGAATGATGTGTTCATTGCGAATCGCATCTTCCCGACCATTTCAGTTCAGAAGCAGTCGGACCTCTACTTCACCTACACGAAGGGTGATTGGTTCCGCGATGAAGCCCAGCTTCGTGCCCCGTCAACTCCGTCGGCCGGTTCGGGCTACGGGCTGTCCACGGGCACCTATAGCTGCAACGTCTATGCCATGCACAAGGACGTTGACGACCAGACTCGTGCTAACGCTGATGACCCGATCAACCCCGACCGGGAGGCGACCCAGTTCGTCACCCAGCGGATGCTCATGCGCCAAGAAATTGACTGGTCGAGCACCTACTTCACTACTGGAGTTTGGGACACCGACGTAGTTGGTGGCGTTGACTTCACGCAGTGGTCGAACTACACGAGTTCGGACCCGATCGAAGACATCGAAGTCGGCAAGGCGACGATGCTGAACGCAACGGGCTACTTGCCGAACACGCTGGTGCTCACCTACGACGCCATGCGTCAGCTTCGGAACCACCCGGACGTTATCGACCGGATCAAGTACACCTCGGCCAACGTGCCGACGGAAGCGACTCTTTCGTCGCTCTTCGGTGTTGATCGAGTCCTGACGGCTCGTGGCATTCGCAACACGGGTGCTGAGGGTGCTGCCGATTCGTTCGGTGCGATCCACGGTAAGAACGCCGCTCTGTACCATGTCGCTCCGTCTCCCGGCCTGATGACCCCTTCGGCGGGTTACCAGTTCGCATGGGATGGCGTGTCGGACGGGCAGGGTTCCACGGTGGGCATCTCCCGCTTCCGTATGAACGAACTTCGTTCGGATCGTGTCGAGGCCCAGATGGCTTGGGACTACAAGGTCATCGCTAGCGACCTCGGCTACTTCTTCAGCAACTGCGTCGCCTAATAGCTAAGGAGCTAAACCATCATGCCAAATCAGGCAACACGAGGACAGCTTCTTGTAGGTGATCTCATCGTTTCGGATGAGAACGCAACGTCGGGCGCTCCGGTCCCCCGCACTGCACGGGTGACTATGACTGCCGCCACTGGCAACGCTGCTGCACTCAGTTGGGGAAACCCGACGGGTGGCCGCATCATCGTGCAGAACGTGGTAATCGACATCACGACGGCGAGCGGCGCAACGACCACGATTGATGTGGGAGTTGACGCTGATGGCACCGGCACGGATGACACGCTGATTGATGGGAAGTCAACTGCTACGGCAGGGGTCATCTCTTCGATTGACGATGGTGGCACGAACGGCAAGGCTGCTCGGGCGCTTACTTCGTCGGAGTACGTCACTGGCTCGATCACCGGAACGATCGGCTCCTTCGAGGGAGTCGCTTACATCACCTACATCCCCGCCTAATGAGTCAAGGAGTGCCCCATAGTGGCCGTTGACCCGCTTCTCGAATCTATTACCCCGAAGACGGATTGGTACGTTATCATCCGCCGCTTGCAGGGTGACAGCCGGTTCTTTGAGCGGGGTGAGGTTGTCGATACATCCGGCTGGCGGCGAGTTGATGCACTTGTCGCCAACCGCTATATCGCTCCTCTTCCTCACGGGGCTAAGGTGCCGGAAAAGAACTCAAGTGGAGTTCGACTTTTGCAGCAAGCAGAGTCGGCACCAAAAGCCAAGAAGGCTGTGAAGAAGACGACAAAGAAAGCGCCCTCTACTCGGGCAACAACGAAGGACATGACTGATGGCTAGCGGCCTTTACGGAATCACATTCCTCAACATGCTGAACAACACGCACGCTGTTGATCTCGACAGTGACACGTTGAAGATCATGCTTGTGACCAGCGCCTACACGCCTGACTTCGGGACGCATGACTTCAAGGCTGATGTCACGAACGAGGTCGTCGGCACCGGCTACACGGCGGGCGGCGAGACGCTGACCTCACTTTCGCTTACGCAGTCGGCCGGTGTGATTACCTTCGACGCCGCCGATGTCACTTGGTCCTCTTCTACGATCACGGCCCGTGGCGCAGTCATTTACGATGACACGATTGCGAGCGACCCGCTCATCTGTTACATCGACTTTGGCTCCGATCAGTCGTCGTCGTCGGGTGATTTCGTTCTCAGCTTCAACGCCTCAGGCATCTTCACCATTGACCTGACGCCATAGCCGTAGGGGTGCCGCATGGCAGCTCCTGTTCTTGAGTCAAGCAACTCGACGGTCCCGACCGCGCAGACTACGTCGCTGACGATACCTGTTCCTTCTGGTATTGCAGTCGGTGACTTGCTGTTTGTCGGTCTCACGCTTGCAGAGCAGTCGGGTGCGGTTACGGCTCCGTCAGGTTGGACGCTCCAAAACAGTTTTGCCTACTCTGGCGGCACTTACGACTGGTTCTACAAGATCGCAGTACAGGCAGACACCAATGCAGTCAGCTATGTCTTTTCTTGGAGCGGCGGTACTAGAGCAGCGGGATGGATTGCTCGCATCTCAGGTGCAGACACGACAACTCCGGTTGCGTCAGACAACTCACAGTCTCAAGCTGGCACTTCACCGAACCCGCCTCAGTCGGACACCGTTTCTTCGGGCGACTATTTATCGCTCGCTCACCTTGGCATCGAGGGTAAGTCTTCGGCGACCGCAGCGCCTCCGAACTACACGCTGCAAGAGAGCGTAGCGACATCAGGAGGCGGCTCACCGGCATCGCACTGCGGCGTAGCTCTCGCAACCCGTGGATTGACGAACGTCAACAACGAGAACCCAGATCCGTTCTCGGGTTCTAGCGACGATCACGTTGTCGTCACGACGCTCATCAACGAGCCGCTCACGACCTCGGTCACGGTCAACGCTACGACGATTGCTTGCACTTCGACTGCTCCGGCTCCGACCATTACGCAAGGCACAGGCGTCACTGTTTCCCCTGCCACGATTGCGGCGGTTGCTGCTACTCCGACCGTCACTGTTACGCAGGGGTCTGGGGTAACTGTTGCGCCCGCAACGATTTCAGCTAGCTCGTCAACCCCGGTTTCCTCGATCAGGGTCAACGAGACGCTACTTCTTGCCGTTATTGCGGCATCAACTTCTGCTCCGGCCGTCACTGTCACCCAAGGTTCGGGTGTCACGGTTTCGCCAACTTCGATCAGCACCGCTGCATCGACTCCAGCGGTTTCGATCACTGCGGGTTCTAGCGTCACGGTTGCTCCGGCGGTTGTTGCGACGACGGCGGCCGTTCCTGCCGTATCGGTACAAGTCTCCGATCAGCACGATGCAGCGGTCATCGCTGCCACTTCGACTGTTCCGTCGGTATCTGTCACTCAAGGCTCAGGGGTCACCGTTGCCCTTGCAGTTGTTGCGACCGCAGCCACGACTCCAGCCGTTTCAGTTATCGTCAATGAGAGCTTCACACCTGCAACTGTTGCCGTTGCTGCTGCGGTTCCTGCTCCGACAGTCACACAGGGCACCGGCGTTTCCGTCGCTCCGGCCACAGTCGCTTGCACTTCGACAGTTCCCGCACCGACTATCACTCAGGGCACCGGGGTCACGGTCAGTCCGGCCGCTATTGCCACGGCCGCAACGACACCGGCCGCAACGATCAGCACAGGTGCTGGAGTCACCGTTTCGCCATCGACCATTGCGGCGTCAGTATCTACTCCGGTTTCTTCGATCAGGGTCAACGAAACACTCCTGCTTGCGGTCATCAGCGCAGGGGCCACCACTCCGGCTGTAACGATCACGCAGGGGTCAGGGGCCACAGTTGCACCGGCCACGATCAGCACGGCCGCTACGACGCCCACAGTGGCTGTCACGCAAGGCTCAGGCGTTACCGTTGCGCCCGCTTCGATCAGCACGGCAACTACTACTCCTGCTGCCACAGTTCAGGTCAGCGACACTGTCTCTCCTGCCACGATCGCAGCCACTACGGCTACTCCTACTGTCACTGTCACGACCGGCACGGGCGTCACAGTTTCTCCTGCTTCGATCAGCACACTTGCCGCCGTTCCGGCGGTCACAGTCACTCAGGGCAGTGGGGTAACGGTAACGCCGAATTTTGTTGCATGTACGACGACGTTGCCGTCGCCCTCGGTGCAGGTTTCCGATGGTGCTTCACCTTCGACAATCGAGGCAGTTGCTTCGGTCCCTTCACCAACCGTCATCATCAACGAGTCGATCGTTGCCGTAACTATCGGCGGGGTCACAACCGTTCCCGTTCCGACGGTCACGGAAGGTTCGGGGATACTAATTGCTCCGGGCACTGTTGCGTCATCGTCCACGGTGCCGAGTGTAACAGTCACCATTGGCACTACTGCAACACCCACCCTCGCAACGATTGCGGCTACTGCGGCAGTGCCATCGCCGTCGATCCAAGTCTCTGACGGTGCAGCGCCCGCCACGATCGAAGCAACCACAACAGTTCCGGCCCCTACGATCACTCAAGGGTCGGGCGTTACAGTTTCGCCCTCAACTATCGCTGCAACTGCAACAACGCCTGCGGTTACCGTTCAGATCAGCGACACGGCTTCTCCCGCAACGATCACGGGCACCACAACAGTTCCGGCAGTTTCGATCAGCACCGGCACCGGAGTCGCCGTTAGCCCTGCGACAATCGCCGCTGTAGCTGCCGTCCCTGCTCCGACCATCACGACGGGCACCGGGGCTGCGCCGTCGCTGGCAACGATCAGCACCGGAATTTCACTCCCTGTTGCTTCGATCAGAGTCAATGAGACTCTGCTTCTTGCAACCATTGCGGGCATTACAACTACCCCGGCGCTAACCGTCACTCAGGGTGCGGGGGTGACAGTCAATGTCGCCACTATCGCTGCAACCTCTACGGCCCCTGCGCCAACGGTCAGTGTTGGAACGGGAGTAGCGGTCAGTCCGGCTGTCATCGTTGCTACGACAACGGTCCCGGCAGTCACCGTCCAAGTAGACGAGTCGATTGCCCTTGCCACAATCGTTGGGGTTACAACTACTCCAGCGGTCACGGTTACGACGGGCA
>Ga0181591_10005155_pt1 | contig 11351 bp, 7 predicted proteins | sample 071ome_33_FD_133757 | JGI IMG/M metagenome (GOLD analysis project Ga0181591, IMG submission 133757) | Coastal salt marsh microbial communities from the Groves Creek Marsh, Skidaway Island, Georgia - 071412AT metaG (megahit assembly) | ecosystem: Environmental > Aquatic > Marine > Intertidal zone...
GTGAACGCCATCCAGACGCTGTTGATGAAGAAAACCATCTCGCATGGAATGCTTGGCGGTTCGGCAGGGTGTTTATTTCAAAAAAACGACCCTTGCCTACGATGGACATGTCCCATGCCTTATTTTCTGGAGCGCAGAAGCTTGTCCGAGCGTTTTTTTGTTTCTTCACCCAAGGTTTGCTCGAGGTCCCTGATGCCAGGTAAGGACTGCTTCTCCTGGCGAGCCATCATGGCTGCTTCTTCGGGAGTTTCCAGGACGGTTGCTCGCAACAAAATGATCAATTCGGTTGAAGTGTTCTTTCTTGATTTCGATTTGAAAAGGTTGCCCAGGACAGGGATGTCCTTCAGCAATGGAACCCCGGAATTGCCGTTTTCCTGCGACTGTTTGATGAAACCACCCAGCATGATGGTATCGCCGTCCCGTACGGTCAGAGTGGAGGAGGCAGAGCGCTGGTTGACCCTTGGTGCGGATTGACGATTGTCTCCGGTGCTGACTTCGACCAAACCCTTGTCGATATCAATGTTCTGCATGATTTCCATCACGATGTAACCTTCCGGGGTGATAAAAGGCTGTACTGAAAGCTGCAGACCCACTTGAATGAATTGCACGAAGGATTGTGCAAAGTTTGAAAACCCCCCAAAGGAGCCTCCAGAAACATAGGGAATTTGATCCGCCAAAGTGAAGAAGCCTGGAATGCCGTGTGAGGTTTGAATGCGGGGCCGTTGCACCACTTGAGTGGTGGATTCCGTGGCAATGGCGTCAATGGCCATGGAGAGAGTATCTCCACCAGAGGTGTATTTCATGAGGTAGTTGAAGCCAACGCTACCCATCGTATTTGGGGCTTCGGTGATAGCGGAGCCATCGGCAGCCGTCTGGGGAATGGCTCCTCCATATTGCCAACGATCTCCAGCACCGCTGCTTTGAGTCACTTTAACACCCGTGCTTTGATCGTCCCCGATCTCAACTTCCAGCACAACGGCCTCGATGAGGACCTGGGCCAGCAACACATCGACCTTGGAGACCATGTTGGTAATCATGGTGAGATCTTGTTTGTTGGCGAAGATAAGAAGAGAATTGGAACGTTCGTCAGGCACGATGCGTGCATTGGCGAGCAATTCGATTTCTTCTTCCCCATCGGCCGCTTTGTCGATCACCTGCCTGAGTCGATCCTGAAAGCTGCTTCGATTGCTGCTCACTGATGCCTTGCTACCTGAGCTGCCGCTCCTCACTGTCACGGGTGCTGAGCTTTGAAAGGGTCGGTAACCGCCTCCATACATGGAGGATCGGCCCATGCCTCCCATCCCCATGCCCATTCCTCCCGTGCCCATGCCTCCCATGCCCATACCTCCCATGCCCATACCTCCCATGCCCATGGAACCACCGTTGACACCGCCCGCCATGCCGGTACCTGTAGCGGCTCCCCCGCCGCTGATGAGCGCATTCATGGTTCCGTAAAGATCAGTGACCTTGCTGTATTTGATAGGAATGACCTCCAGTGAATAGTCCAGTTCGGGTTCAATATCGATTTTCTGGATGACATCGAGCATCTGACGGATATTGACGGCATAATCATGCAGAATGAGGATTTGCGTCGAATCAATGGCGATCATGCCATCGGGGTTGGCACTCATGGGACGCAAGATTTCAGCGACCTCCGAAGGGGTTGATGAACTCAAGCGGACGGTTCGGGTCAGAAAAACACCTGACTGAGGGATATCAGCTTCATTTTCCGGAGTCATTTCTGGTGCATGCTGGATGGCCTCTTCCTTGGGAACGGCCTTGACAAATTTTTCACCCATGGGGACCAGAACGACGTTGGCCAGCGCCAAACTGGTCGTGATTGCTTCAACGGCTTCTTCGGTGGTCAGTTCAAGCCCGGCAGCGGTGACGAGATTGACCGTTCCCGTCAGCTCTGGCGAGTAAAGCACCATTTTTCCAGTGAGTTCACTGTAAATGGAGAAAATGGGTTCAAACGGCATGGCAGGAAAATTAAAGGAATGCAGATTGTCTTCGGCTTCCTCTCCTTCAGCAGCTGCATCCACACCCCCTGCCGCTGCTGCCAGAAGACCTGCCACATCCGGAATTCCGTTCTGAGAGCCGGGGCTTGCGATGGTGTTGTTGCCTGCATCGTCGTTCCCGCTGACTGTGTTGCTTGGCAAGGCCGCCGGATCATTGCTCAGGTTCGAACTTCCCGCTGCAGGTGAAGCGTTGGTGGAACTGCTTCGACTCAGAGAGGGCAGATTGATGGCGCGGTTGGTGGAGGAAAGGGTAGACAAGGGGCGAGGTCCACTCAGCGCCGGCGTCGTTTGGGTAGTGTTGGAAGGGTTTTGTTGGGTTGCCGTATCCGGAGCTGCGGAGTCCTGTTCATTCACCTCTGATATCTCATCAGCATTCTCCAATGACTCAGCCAGGGGGCGGAATGATGCTGCCTCTGCTTGTGAGCCCGCCATGGCGCGCTGCACCAGAGCTTGGAATTGCGCATCCAGTTCCTGAGGCGTTTGAGCCTGTATCGAAAGGGTGAAACTCCCCATGAGAGCGAGAATGGCCCATACCAAACAGGCGCTTCGCATGCCCAGTTGGTGTTTCGGTTTGAGTGATGAGATGGTAGGATTCATGGCTGAATGGATGGACGGCAAGGTCGGCTGAGGGTGGTCATGGAAGTGACTTGAGCTGGGTGTGGAATGATTGTCAGGAAATGTTTTTTCGATGTCTAACATTTGAAACACCTTATTCTTCTGATGGTTGCTTTTGATAATTGGCCACCAGGGTCATGTTGCAAATCAATTGAGAATTTTGAGGGGGCTTGGGTTTGAGATCCAGATCGTGGACTCGAATCATGGAATCGCCACTGCCAATGGCCACCAGAAAGTCGACCAGGTTCATATCCTCCGTGGTGACGGTGAGTCGGTAGGCCTTTTGATCAAAGAAAACATTATTGGTACTCCGCTCATTGGAAAGTCGCACAGGACTGATGTTGGGTGTGGGTAATTGACTCTTGCGTGCCTGGTCCTGAATCATTCGAATCAATTCGTTGGCTTGGGATTCACTGGGAACATTGGAGCCAATGCCCTCCAATTCAATCAGCTTACCCTTGAATTCGGTGGCCCGATTGATCAGCCGATTGTAGCCGGCGATCTTTTGCTTTGCCTGATCCATCCGGCTGCCCAGTTCTCCCCAATCCTTGAACCTTGGCCAGACAAACACCATGTTGAGAATGAGAAAGATGATGAAACCAACACCCACTACCAGGCGTCTTTCCGAACTCGATAAACTGTCAAAAAAGGACTGCATTATTCAAATCCTGAGCGTCTGAGCTCGCAGTTGAAACTCCAGGTGGAGCTTTGAACGGGGTTGCGTCGCGATGTTCCGGTAGCACTGATGGTCGGATCGCTGACACTCTCAAAAAGAGGCTTTCCATCGACCTGGGCCCCGATCAGTGATTCGTGATAATCGGTCACTTTTGCGGTCTGGTCGGTAGGCACATTGCCCCTCAAGGTGACAATCTTACCTTGGCGAAAATTGAACGAAAGGAGGGACATCCCATCGGGCATGAGTTCCGAAATCATTCTCAGTGAGTCCAGAGCTGAGTATTTCAAATCCACTTGCTCCTGGAGGATGTTGACTTTTGCCTGCAGTGCCATGGTGTTGGTAAAGGCGTTGGCGCGGCTTCTCATGGCAACCTGCAGGTCCAGGTTTTCGGTCTTCCTCCACTCCATGGCAGCGAAGTAGATGCCAACGGCAAAAATGTAAATAAGCCCAACCCCTTTGAGGCTGCTCCACCAAAGACCGTCCACATAGCTCTGACGATATCCCCGATGAACGTCCTCCGGCATGAGGTTCACCGTCGACTTTCCGCGTACTGATCGCTCGGCGCATTGATGGGCCCGGACTTCGGAATGTGGGGCATCCTCATGTTCGACGCCGAGGCTGGACCATTTCTTGGTGGCCTCGATCCACGAGCCGGGCTCTTCTTCAGGGCCTTCAAACCTGACCTCAGGTGCCTGCTTGAGCCAGCCCTCCAATTCGCCGGACCACGCTGCGTTGTTCAGGTGATTGACCAGTGCCTGAGCGCCTCGTTCGTCCATTGGGACATGCACCAGGCCTGCATCCTTGGTCCATCCATCGATGTGCCAGGAAATGAGACAATCCGCAGAATGTTCATCCCTCGGTTCCCAGGAAATACGGACGCAGTCGGATGGGGGCTCAAAGCCAACCAAACCCTGCAGTCCGGAGAAAGTGATTTGATCTGTCTGGTAACCGATGCTTTCCAATTGGCTCAGTACGCCATCTACGGCACTGCGTTCGGCCAACACGAGCAGCAAGCTCTGCTGTTCAGGGTCAGGGCAGGGTAGACTTTGAAAAGACCAGACAATTTGATGGACGGGGACAGGACTGATTTTTTCCAGCTGGAATTCAAGCATCTGCCTGGTTTCCTCCCTGTCTTCGCAGGCGGGCATTTCAATGACGCGCAAATAAAGGTGCTCGGATGGAATCCACGAGAGGTTTAGTCGTTTCTTGAAGAATTGGCGCCAAGCTTGTTCGACCTGCGCCTGGGGAAGGGGAGTGGATTCCGAGTGTGTGAGCTGGGACTTTTGAGCAACCTGTTTTTCAGAAACGGCAAAATGCCATAGGCGTGCCTCGCTTTCTCGAAATTGAATGAGATTGCAATCATTCCATTTCTGCAGCTTTGGCTTCTTTTTCTTTTTGCCTGTGGCCATGGTTCAAACTCAATCTGCAAGCAATTCCATGTGTTCCTCGGACTGAGTCACTCGAAGCACCTCTTCGATGGTCGTGATGCCGTTTTTGACTTTTTCCCAACCATCCATTCGGAGAGTCCGCATGCCCTGTTCCATGGCCTTCTGGGCAATGGTCGAAGCGGCGGATCGATTCAGGATCAGTGGCCTCAGCGACTCGGTAAGCACGAGCAGTTCATAGATGGCCAGTCGGCCTTGATAGCCCAACTGATGACACACCTCGCAACCTGCGCCGTAATAGAAGGTTGTGCGACCGATATCTTCCTCCGGAAAACCGATTTTCCTCAAATAATCTTCGTCGACCTTTTGCTCGGTTTTGCAATGCTTGCAAATGGTACGCACAAGGCGCTGGGCCATGACTGCCTCCACCGAGGAAGCGACCAGAAACGGCTCGATCCCCATATCAATCAATCGGGTAAAGGCGCTGGGCGCATCATTTGTATGGAGAGTGCTGAAAACCAAATGCCCCGTAAGGGCAGCGCGTATGGCAATTTCAGCTGTTTCCAGGTCACGGATTTCCCCAACCATGACCACGTTGGGATCTTGTCGGAGGATATGACGCAGACCCATGGCAAAGGTCAGGCCGATATCCGATTTCACCGGAATCTGATTGATCCCCTTGAGCTCGTATTCCACCGGATCCTCAATGGTAATGATTCGTTTGGTGACCGAGTTGATAGTACTCAGAAAGGCATAAAGAGAGGTGGATTTTCCGGAGCCGGTGGGGCCAGTGACCAAAACGATCCCATGAGGCTTGACGATCAATTCGCGCAGAACGGCTTCATGAGCAGGGTCAAAGCCCAGTTTATCAAGGCTGAGGAAGATTTTACCGCGAGTCAGCAATCGCAGACTGACGCTTTCGCCATAGACCGTTGGGACGGTGGACACGCGGATATCGATTTCTTCACCCTTGATGCGAACGTTGATGCGTCCATCCTGAGGTAAACGTTTCTCGGCGATGTCCATACCAGACATGACCTTGACACGGGAGATGAGGGCCGATTGAAAGCGTTTGAGCTGTGGGGGCATCGGCGCCTGATGGAGGATGCCGTCGACTCGATAACGAATGCGCAACTCATCCTCGGCTGGTTCAAAATGGATGTCTGTGGCGCGATCCTGAAAGGCTTCCCAGATGATCTGGTTCATGAACTTGATCACACTGGCCTCCTGATCCCCCTCGGTAATTTCCTTGTCTTCGCTGACGACAAGTTCGATGGGCTCATCCTCTTCAAGCTCATCCAGGGTCTCCGCGCCGACTCCGTAGTATTTTTTGAGAGCCTTGTCGATTTCTACCGCCGTTGCCAGACCGTAGCGAACAGGGCCTGATGCCTCGTATTGAACCGCATTGAGCATGCCGGCGGTGAAGGGGTTGCTGACGGCAATCAGCAGCACGCCATCTTCCTCGAAGGCAGGCATGATGCCATATTGAAAAGCGACTTTGGTCGAAATACGTGACCGGATTTCGGAGGCGATGCTAAGGCTTTGAAGATCCACAAAGGGCCACTTCAGGGCATCGGCGAGCTGCTTGAGGAATTGCTCATCGGTGACACCTTTCTCGCGGGAGAAAAATTCCAGCATGGTATCCTCTGAGCCCCCTTCAACGGCAGTTCTCCATTGCTGTGTCCAAGTCTCGAACTGATCCTGAGAGACCAATTCCGCCTCTTGGAGGATGGTTTTTATCGATAAAAATGGCGCAGCCATGGAGTTCTTTATGCCCCTACAAACGCCGGAACATAGAAAAAGTTGCGATGCAGGTCAAAAGAATTGATTTTTAGCATGCCCTTCTTCGAGCAAAGAACTTGCCATGCATTGGTTTTGCAGGCTCAAATCATGTAATATGTCTTCATTGAGAGTGGGAACCATCACGGTGATTGGCCGAGACAAAAGTGGTGTGGTTGCGAAGGTAACCCATTGCCTGTTTGTCCAAGGTGCCAACATCCTCGCCCTGGAGGAGCAGGTGACTCGAGGGCAATTCAGCATGACCCTTCAGGCGTCCTGGCCTGCCAGTCGATGGAATCCGAAGTGGATCCAGGCCGATCTCAAAGACCTTGCCGATGCCCTGGGGATGGAAATCAAGGTAAACTTCAACCCATCCCACGGCCGCCAGCGCATGGCCCTTTTTGCCTCCCTTGAGCCCCATGCCCCCGAGGGATTACTTGAGGCGGTCGCCAAACGCACGCTCAAAGCAGACCCCGTGGTGATGATTTCCAACCACAAATCGCTTCAGAAGATTGCCCGCAAGCATCAGGTTCCCTTTCGTCATGTGGATTGGAGCCAGCGCCAACAGGCTGAAAAAAAGACTCTGGAGTGGATGGAGTCCTACCAGGTCGATTTCATTGTGCTGGCGCGGTTTATGAAAATTCTCTCTCCAACCTTTGTCTGGCATTTCAAAAATCGGATCATCAACATCCACCCTTCGCTATTGCCAAGCTTTCCCGGACCCAATGCCTATCGCCAAGCCTATGAACACGGAGTCAAGGTGGCCGGGGTGACGGCTCATTTTGTCAACATGCACCTGGATGAAGGCCCCATCATTGCTCAGGAATCCTTTGTCATTACGCCAAAAATGACCCTCAAGGACGTGGTGGCTGCCGGACAGGCCAAGGAGACGAAGGCCCTTGTGCGGGCCGTCCGTCTGTTTTTGACCAAACGTCTGGATGTCCACTGGGGCACCGTCAAGGAGGTGTAGTATGTCGTTGCGTCGCGTCCTTGGTTGGATCTGGGCCATCGTGGGCAGGGTGCTGCTCTATGGAACGGCTTGCCTGGTGATAGCCTTCCTTTTCGTGCGTCAGGAGTGGGAGCAACGAGGCCGCTCATGGCAGGGGCGAGGCAGGGGTGGTGGAGGATGGCGTGGAGACCGCGAGCCGGCCGAGCGTGTGATACCTGCCGTGAACCACGCTTACGATGAGGCCTTACGTCAGCAAAAAGAGCAATACCCGCTTCAGATATGCCTGGTGGATGGCAAACCCCTGGATGCCTTGGGGCAACCACTTGATTACAATCATCAGGGCTTGTTGGTTCGCCTGTGCTGCGAGGATTGTCTGGTGGTTTTTCGCGGGGAACCCATGCATTATTCCAAGTCACTTCTCCAGGCGTCCCTGATTTCAAACCCGGTGCAGGGACCCCCTGCCTCAGGGGCTGACTGAGGCTAAAACAACAGGGGGCTCCTTACCCGGGAATGTGACAGTCGCTCAGGCTCTTTGGTGTCTCTGGGTCAATTCCTCCAGCCGATGGTCATAATCCTTGTGGTTGGTCCCCATCCAGCGATCCCAAAAGTTGAAATAAATACCATAATTACCATGAGGCTTTTCATGGTGCATGACATGGTTGGTGGGTGTGTTGAAAACCCATCGGAACGGGCTTTTGACGAGCCAGTTGGGATAAATTTCAAAGCCGGCATGTCCCAGGATGTTGTTGAGCAGCTGCCAGCTCATGAAGGCACCAAAGGCAAGCGGATGAATTGGTATGAGTGCAGCGGTGAGTGGGAAAATCCCTGCCTGAACCAAAGCCTCCCATGGACCGAAGGCAAAGGCAGCCCATGGACTGGGATTGTTGGATTGATGATGAATACGATGCATCCATTTGAAAATGCCCGGTCGGTGCATCCAGCGATGCGTCCAATAAAAATAGGTATCGTGCAGCAGGATCGTGAGCAGAATACTGGTGATGAACCAGCTCCAGCTGTATTGGGTGAGGTCAAAATACATCCGCATCCATCCCTTGCGTGCGGCCTGCAGGGTCAGGGCTCCAATGAGCCCAAAGATGCATGCGCTGGAGAGGCTGTAACCGATTTCCCGGAGCACGTCCCAACGATCGGGCCAGCGCTGAATGATTTTCCGGTGAAACCATCTGGAGGCAAACAGGCCATAAGCCAGAGACCAGGCGATCAGGGCCATGATTCCGTAGCGTGCGATCTGCAGCGCCGAAATGCCCATCCACAAGTCGACCGTATTCCAATGGGTGATCATGCTCACTTCAATACCAACCAGTCCTGATGTATCACGTGGTAAAACTCCGTGCAACCTGTAAGCAGTGAGAAGTTTATCTCCTTCAATGGGATTGCCATGGAGCGTGGCCCTGACTACATTACGAGAATGCTCAAAGTGCTGTCCAAGCCATCCGTTCTCAGGAATATCCTGCGCTGTGCTTTGTGCTTTGGCTTGTGGTTCGGAAAGGGTTTTGTACCGCGCATGGATGCGGCTGATGCGGGTGCTCTTCGCTGGAGTCAATCCCGGATCCAAGGCAGACCGGATGCCATGCCGGCTTACCAGCTTGAGCGCATCTTTCCTTCATTGAAGTTTGACCAGCCGGTAGAATGCGTTGCCATGCCTGGCAAGGGCGGATGGATGTGGGTGGTGGAGTTGCGAGGTGCCATCCACGCCTTTCAAGCTCACAATGCGGAACCCACCCTGCAGTCGGTCGTTCGACTCAAGGAAATGATCCCGGGCGTTGCTGAGGCCTATGGCCTGGCCTTTCATCCCCGATTTGAAGAAAACCACCAAGTCTTTGTCTGCTATGTCATGGGTGGAGGTGCCGAGGATGGAACCCGCCTCTCCAGATTCAAGGTGGACCTCTCAGACTCACCCCGATTACTGATGGAAAGTGAGGAAATCCTATTGACCTGGAAAGGGGGAGGGCACAACGGAGGGTGTTTGCGATTTGGCCCCGATGGGATGCTTTATATCAGCACGGGTGATGGAAGCGGGCCGGTCCCCCCTGATGGGCTTGCAACCGGGCAGGATCTTTCGGATTTATTGGCTTCGGTTCTCAGGATTGATGTGGACCAGGTCACGCCCCCTCTGGCTTACGGCATCCCTCCAGACAATCCTTTTGTTCATACAGGGGGCGCTCGACCTGAAATTTGGGCCTTTGGCTTTCGAAACCCCTTCAAGATGAGTTTTGAATCCCGTTCGGGCGATTTGTGGGTCGGAGATGTCGGCTGGGAACTATGGGAATTGGTGACGCGTGTGCGCAAGGGTGGCAATTACGGTTGGTCCATCCGCGAGGGAAGCCACCCCATACAGCCCAACGCCGTGAAGGGACCCGGTGACTTCAAAGCCCCAATAGTCGAACACCCTCATTCCGAGGCTGCCTCCATTACCGGTGGCTTTCACTATCGAGGTTCGCGGATTCCTGAATGGCGAGGGGCCTATATTTACGGAGACTGGCAGACCGGCAAGATTTGGGCTCTTCGAAATGAAGGAGATCGTGTGACTGAGTTACAGGAATTACTGGATAGCTCCCTACAGATCGTCACTTTTGCCGAAAACCACGATCGTGAATTATGGATCTTCGATTATGGCGGGGGCATGTATCAGTTATCTCCTCAGGACACGTCCATCAAGACAGCCACTTTCCCTACCCAACTGAGCCAGACGGGGCTCTTTGAAGATACCCGCCACCAGCGACCGTCCCAAGGGGTGATTTCCTATCGGGTCGCCATGGAACCATGGGAAAATGGCGCTCAATCCCGACGTTGGGTTGCCGTTCCCGAGCCTATCCCGATAGAGATCCGAGGGCAGTCCCCAGTGTTTCCAAAGGGAAGTGTCCTGGCAAAAACGCTCTCATGGCCGAATCCTGATGGTTCCCGCGGCATTCCCATCGAAACTCAAATACTTCATTTTGATGGCCAGGAGTGGACTGCCTATGCCTACGTGTGGAATGCGGAAGGATCGGATGCCTTCCTGGCTCCCAAAGAGGGACAATGGCTAGATCCAGAGACGCCCGAGAGTCCACTGAAACCTCTGCAATCACTGGGAGGCCCCGCACGCTGGCAAGTGGCCTCGAGGGCGGATTGTCTTCGTTGTCACAATTCGTGGAATGGGTTTGCACTTGGATGGAATGCTCTCCAGCTCAGCCCGCATCGGTTTCTCGATGATGACCTGCCACCATCTTGGGAGGCACTGAAGGCAGCTGCTTACATCAAGCCTGAGGCGCGACCTGCTAAGCTCGCAGAGGAAAACCATGATCCGTTGACTTACCGTGCAAGATCCTACCTTCATGCCAACTGCGCGCCATGTCATCGCGAGAATGCGGGCGGAATGGTGGATGCCATGCTCTATCTGGACAAACCCCTTAAGCGAGCCGGATTGCTGGATCAAAAGCCCATGCGTGGGGCACTGGAATTACCGGATGCGAGAATCATTGCGCCAGGAGACCCGTTTCGCTCGGTTCTCTATCTTCGCATGGCCAAGACAGGAGCTGGCCACATGCCTTTGATTGGGCCAAGGGATGTCGATGCGGTGGCACTGAATGAGATCTTCGATTGGATCATCTCCCTGAAGCCTTCGAAATCAGAACGGAACCTGACAGGCTCGGTCATGCAGCAGGTGAAGGCATTACGTGAAGCGGACTCCTCTCAGGTGAGGCAGAAAACGCTCCAGGCCCTGCTCACAACGGTTCCGGGTGCACTGGGAGTTGCCAGAGGATTGGATCAGGCGCTTCTCGATGATGAGATTGCCAACTGGGTTCAGACGCAATTCACTGAACTGAGCCACCCCATGGTTCGAGATGTCCTCAGACGCCTTCTTCCCCCGGGGGAAGAAAATGCCGGTGAGAAGAGTCTCCTTTCCCTTCATTTACTGGATACTGATGCGA
>Ga0181591_10005166_pt1 | contig 11344 bp, 25 predicted proteins | sample 071ome_33_FD_133757 | JGI IMG/M metagenome (GOLD analysis project Ga0181591, IMG submission 133757) | Coastal salt marsh microbial communities from the Groves Creek Marsh, Skidaway Island, Georgia - 071412AT metaG (megahit assembly) | ecosystem: Environmental > Aquatic > Marine > Intertidal...
AAAAATGACCCCGCCTTAGCGGGGTTATCCACAGGTTGTCCACAAGGTTATGCACACTTGACCATCATCACCCGCCACACAGCGCCTTGCAAGGTGGCGGTATATTCACAGCTTTGCCTTCTTCGGGGTTAACCTGCTGGGAGGCGGGTAGCGGACTTACTGTCCGTCTACCAGCTCGAGAACCCATTGGATTGTCTCAACATTGCTTCTGCCTAAGCTGTCAAAGTGAAACAAAGGTCTGCCTGTTTTCTCTGCAAGTTTTCTTAGAAGAGCTTTCTTGCTTACTCTTGTTTTTTTCTCGATTGCTTTTGCCATAATAAACCTCCTTTCTTGGCAATTTTCGAAACCATTTCCGAAAACATGAGAATATTATAGGGGAACTTTGACGCTGGGTCAAGAAAAAATTGAAAAAAACTTAATCTTTTTTATGTCCAAATAAAACACGCACCTGCGGCGCCGATTTTACCACAAAATTTTAGCTGGGTCAATACCTGTGCGTAAGATTGCGACAACTATTTTTAACTTTAGTCTATTTCGCCAAACCCTTTAAAAATGGGCATTTCAGCCCTGCATGGGGTGCCCTGCGCGCCAATAAGTGCAAAAGTGAAGTATAAAAGTGATGTATGCGCGCGCGAGCTAGTGCAAAAACGATATAATAAGTCTTATTTATATTTTATCACGCTTTTGCTGGGTTGTCAAGGTTTTTGCGAAGTTTTAACAAGTTTTTTGAGGCGTGCGCAAAGCCCAGTGGTGGTTTCGCGTGCCGCCCCCGAGAGTTCCTAGCGTAATTTTTAGTAAAAATCTTACGCCAAGATATTGACTTTTGAAAAACGCTCTGTATAATAGTATGTATGAAATCGAAAATAAAAGAATGTTTCAAAGACGCTGAGTGTGCTTTTCACGCTGTTGCAGTAATTGTAATGGTAATCGTGCTAGGTGTGCTTTATGTGGCTTAAAAAACTTCTTGACAAACTTAACAAGCCCCTATATAATAGTAGGTATAATTTAGGAGAAAAAATGGCAAGTAAAAACTATACAGACGAAATGGTTTCAGCTATGGTAAAACAATACGAAGCTGAGCCAACCCTTGATACTGTTGCTACTTTAGCACAGGACTTTGGCAAAACAACAAGAAGCATCATTGCTAAGTTGTCAAGAGAAGGTGTTTACAAAGCACAACCAAGAACAACTAAGACTGGTGAGCCTGTTGTAAGAAAAGACGAGCTCGTGGCTGAGATTGCAACCATGCTTGGTATTGACGATAGCACAATCGCTACTGTCAGCAAGGCAACAAAAGCAGACCTTAAAAACCTAGTCCAAAGACTAAGCGAGATTGTCTAGTGATAGTAGTAGACTTACTAGTAGGCTTATGGGTGTTTATCATCTGTAGCCTTCTAGTCTACTACCTTTTAATCGAGCCAATATTTAATATATTTGACGATTAAGCAAAGAAAAATAGTTCAAAATTTTTCTTGACAAAACGATAAAAGCGTAATATAATATATGTATAGAAATCGGAAATAGTCGCTAAACGGAAGAACAGAACGATATTTCCAGCTACGAAAAGAAAGCAAGAGTAAAATACTTCTTGACAACAGTAGAAAAGCGTAGTATAATATCTATATAACTATATAAAAAGGAGATTTGGTGAGCGACCTCCAACGCAGACTGATAAATGAGCAATGCCATCTTGTCAGTAGCAAAATGGTCGTGTGGTGGTTGGTGGGATTTACGCTGTTCTTTTTATGCTTTTGCTAGTTTTCATTTTTGGAACGACACGAAAAATGGTAAAACTAGCCCTAACAATTCAGCGAACTGTGGTAGACGCACTATGTGGATAGAAGGATTTACCGAGTTGTGGCTCAACATGCTAAAATCAGTAGTAAAGCTACACCACACACAGTTCGCCCCTAACAACAATGCTACCGAAAGATAGGCTTGGTGTCGCGTTTCACGCGGAATCCTCCCTAAGTAAGTAGTATAAAAGCGACTGGAGCAAGGACTACCATAAGAACGACTTGCTAGCTTGTAAGTCCATACCGAGTGAGGTAGGCAATAGACTGTTCGCTAATCTTCCAGTGGAAGCTTTGCTTATAAGCTGGGAGCGTGAGGATTGGCTACTTTACACACGATAAACAGTAATGTAGTAGGTGATTGACGCGTAGATAGTAACCTAATTAATTATCTCGCAAGTTGTCAGTAAGCTGTAAACTGTCAGTTTGAAAGTGTAGCTACAAAACTTCTCATACATGGTGTGTAGTCAGCATTGCTGGCCAGACTCGGGAGTTCGAAATCCTTGTTAGTCTATAAGAGCGATGGCAGGATAACAAACCGATTCGGTAGTGCCTGCCCGCTTCTTGAACCATGATAAACCTTCAGAACAGAAAAGCGAAGTACAACTACGACAGTCTTGCGACTGCACACTGTTCGGCTCTCGGCACGCACTGCATTCCGATTGTAGTTGAAAAGCGAAGTATGGAATCGCCCAAGTGCACTGTTGGCGTCAGATTGGTCTTTATGCTGTAAAGTGGACTCGGCTGAATTCCCATGGGCAGTAGGCCGTATTTTGAACTAGGCACTCATTCGAGTGCCTTTTCTTTTTCTAAACTCGACAAAAATAGTTCTTGACTGACATCAAAATTCGAAGTATAATATATAGTATGAAAAATGAAAATTTAACACAAATGGATTTGCATGAAGCTATTCGTATGCTAGAGAAGCACTACGACTGCATTATCTATGGCGTGCTAGACATGGAATCGCTAGAACATGATCTTAGCTACTTCAAAATCTTTGATAAAGAAGTACTAAAGCTAAGTGAAGTTTCTAAAGTAACTATGCGAAGCGCTATGGAGTATGCTTATGATAGTGTGGATACAGAAAGCGATAACTATGATTATATCTTAGAGCTATGCTACAAGTATATAGTTGATGCACTAACTAAGAAGTGTAAAGACTGCGAGTGGGGCGACTTACAAATGCCGCTCTATGGCACAGTTGAGTGTAAAACCTGTAAAGGCACAACACGAGTAGCAAAACGAGCTAATCCATTAAATACATTAGGAGGATATAGTGGCTAGACGACATGTGAAAACATACGGGCCTGGCTTCGAGTGGAATGGTCGTAAGATTGTAGACCTGTATTACGCTGATGGTAGTAGACCAACAACAGTAGCAGGATTCAACGAAGAAGGCGAGCCATGTGGTATTCCATATGGTAAGAACGAAAGACTGCGTATTCTTTGGTCTGATGGAGAAGAAACTGATAGTAGTGTAATTCCGACAGATGTAAACAGAGAGCGAATAATCGCAGGTAAGAAACCTATCGTAAATTACGAGGAGGGTTGGTAGTGGCTTGTAGAAAGTGTGGAAACGAAGTAAGCCCAGCTAGGGTTAAATTAGTAGGCAAACTATGCTTGGATTGTGGAGATAAAGTAGCAAATCTACTGAGTGAACAACGCAGACAGCAGTGCGCTCCTATCTTTAACAAAGGTGGCTACCAGTATATAACTGAAATGGATTTGAAAGATTTAGGGAGATAAAATGGCAAATCATGTATATTTTACAATAACGCCTCAAATGAATGAAGAGGCAACAAAAGCATTTTCTGATGCTATGCTTACAGAAACACATGAGCGTAAACTTTGGTTTTCAGAAGAAATGCAAGAAGTCGAAGAATTAGTAGACTTAGACCACTTACCCTTCTTACAGCTCGGACAAGAGTATGATGAAGACGGCCATCTAAAAGATAGCTGGAATTGGTATGTGGATAATATCGGCGCTAAGTGGTGTAATATAGAAGAATGGGAAGATGGCTATATAAGTGGTTATTCTGCTTGGTCAGCTCCAGTAGCTTTCTGTGAACACTTGCTTAGATACTTGGTCAGTTTTGACAAAGATGCTAGTATGCAAATGACCTATGAAGATGAGTTCAGAAACTTTATTGGAGTAATGGAGTTCTTCAATGATGGTGAAGGTGATGTAGACAGCGACTATAGTGAAGTTGATGGAGACGAGATTGCTGATGCAGTCAATTCAAAGTTCAAACTAGAAGCTGGAGCAGAGTGGGAAGACGAACATCAAGAGTACGCTGACGAATTAGTATATGGTTTCTTTGATAGCAATGGTAGGTGGAACTATGATTATGACTGATAGTTGGAAACCTATCAAGTGCTATCCGAGAGATTTTAGTAGTAAGAAAGAGGAGTTTGAGTATTATCTACCTGTGCAGACTACTGTGCATTTAGAAAGATTACTAGACCTCTTTCCTGCTCACCGAAGTAGAAAAGCAATAGAAGAAGAACTAGAAAGGAGAAAAAGTGGCAATTAAATTTAAGAAAGACGAGAAAAGAGTAACAAGAGGTACTAAACAAGTGCAAGTAATAAAGCACTACATTAAGCAGACTCCGTTAGACGAGCTGATGAAGTATATTAACAACCCAAACGGCAAACCAAAAATAAAACAAAAGTGCCGAAACGAAGTAGTAAGACGAGGATATAGAATTGAAAAAAAGATACAACTTTAAAGACAACGACTATCCCATTGAATTAGTCCTAGGTTGGATTATATTAGTAGTATGGATAGCATTAACAGTAGGATATTATTATGGCTAAAATAAACACATTAGAGAAAGTAACATTAACACAAAGCGAGTATCAAGATATGCTACTTTCAGTAGCAAAACTAAAGAAAGTAGGTGTAGCACTAGACTACACAGTAAGTAAACCAAACCAAAAGCGAGTAGGGGTTAAATTCAATCAAGAGTATGACCTTGAAAAACTAGCAAAATTAATAGGAGAATAGCATGAATTTAAAATTTATTAAATACACAGACGCTCAACTAGCAGAGTTAAAAGACGACCAAACACCTGATGGTAAACTTGCTAGAAAAGAGATAAGAAGACGAGAAATGGTCGGCTACTGTGATGGCACAGCAATAAATAGAGGAACAGACGCTTTAGGTAATCCTAAGCCCAACCCATTTGCAAGATGACACAGTATAAAGACGAAGTAGAAAAACAACGAAAACTGCTAGAGTATGAAGAATGGGCAGAGAAGTGGAACAATATTTATATAGAGTTTGGCGTAATGACTATAACTTATAACTCTGGCAGAGTCGTAAAAGATGGAGTAGAGATTAAACCAGCTAGAAACTGGGAAGATAACTATCGAAAAATGGAGCAAGAAAAAGATGAATTACAGCGAAGATGATACAGCTAATATAGTCCAGCAATATATGGAGAATCCAACAAGAGCAACAGTAGACAGATTAGCTGAAGTATATAATAAAAGTGCAAGAAGCATTATAGGAAAACTAGCAAAGGAAGGAGTTTATAGACGAGTAGAATACCGAACAAAAACTGGAGAAATCCCAGTAACTAAACTAGAGATAGTTGAGGATATTCAATCCCAGCTGGGTTGCGAGGCCCTAACTGGGTTAGAGAAGGCTCCAAAAGAAACTCTAAAGATATTACTAGAGAGTATAGAACGATAGGCGAAGAAATTTGCCATAAATTGAGGGAGAATTTACTCCCTTTTTTTATGTCTTAAAAATTTTCGGTTCGGCGAAAGTTGCGGTTGTTTAAGACGAATTTTTAGTAATTTGTAAAGTTTGTAGAATTATTTTAGATAAGTCTGTTTTTATACAGCTTAAGTGATTAACACAATCAAAGACTGTGTTTTTTCCCAGAAAGGGATAAGACCAAACACCCCAGCTCCTACGCTTAGGCTTCGTAGCTGTGGATTGTTACCCAATCCTGTTTAGGGAAAACCAGTCTGGTTGGTGGTTTGGTTTGGTCATCTTATAAATTAGATATAATTATTATACCACAAAATTCGGCATAAGTAAAGATTTATTTTTTGAAGGTCATTGAATACCGAGTAAAAACAAGTTACCTCAATGTAAAAATAAATTATTTTTGGAGAATGAAGTTATAAATCTTCGTGTTTTTCTTCGGTAGGTAATGCGTCAGACACTCTTAGCTTTTTTAGTTTACGGTCCTGCGCTTTCCAGTTTTGTAATAACTCTTTTTCAGCTAGGTTTTTTCGGCGATTTCGACGAATCGCTGCTTGTCGAGTAGCATTTCTTTTAATGCTTGGTTTTTTATATTCCTTGCGTTCTAGCAATTCTTGTTTGAGTTCCTTGCCATAAGCTCGAAATTTTCTTAATGCTCTGTCTAGTTTCATATGCTTTGTATGTATTTTCAAAATGTCCACCTTCTCTTTCTTAAGTACTGAACTTGTTTGCGTATGCTATTCTCAGTTCTACCTAAATGCTCAGACATTACTCGCACAGGTAAGTTTGAGTAATTATCCTTGAGGTATTGTCTTTCTTTGTGTGTCCATTCTTTCATTCCTCTATTATACTTCAAGTTGAGCAAAAAGTCAAGAATTAAATTTTTTTACTTGACTTCGCACTGAAATATTGCTATAATATAACTTATGAATATTGATACAGCATACCTAATAATTTTAATAAGTAGCAATGTTATAACCTACTTTATTACGAAAAGACTAATAATTGAGCACACCATAGATGTGCTAGAACGAGAAGGACACATCAATTTCGATGACGAGTGAAAAAATAGTTCTTGACTTAAAGTTCAATTTGTTATATAATAAGTATGAAAACAATGGAGTTTTCAGTGCTATACCGAAAGGGTAGCTCATAATATAGGAGTATAATTATGACAAATACAATGTTAAGACATTTTCTCGGATTTGATCCAGCGATGTTTGAAACAGTCGATACCAACTATCCACGATACAATGTGGTGAGAACAGATGATGAATCTGTGAGTGTGGAGATTGCAGTGCCAGGCTTTCATCGAAAAGATGTAAGTGTGGAACAAGATGGAAATAAGTTGCTTATCAAAGCAAAAGCAACTGACTGGTTGCAAGAAGGCGAAAGCTATTTGCATAAAGGTTTCAGTTCAAAAGGTTTTGATAGACAGTTTATACTCGGCGAGTTTATGGAAGTAGATTCCGTAAGACTTAAAGATGGTATTCTTACAGTAAATGTAGTAAAGAATATTCCAGATGAAAAGAAACCTAAAACATTCGACATAGAATGATGGTTTATTGCAAGACTCCGCGTTCAAGGCGGAGTCGCCTTTCTAGAAAAAAGGAAAGAGAAAGAAGAAAACAAAGCGACGCTGAAACACTTGCCTTAGTGGATAAAGAAATACAGAAGTGGGAAAGAAGATTATGCAAATAAGTAAAGAGGGGTTAGCCCTAATTAAGAAGTTCGAAGGCTTTGAGTCTCGAGCATATTTGTGTCCAGCAGGAGTCTGGACTATCGGTTACGGACACACAAAAGATGTGAAAGAAGGCGATGAATGGAGTCAAGCACACGCAGAACATATGTTAGAAATTGAATTAGAAGAGTTCTGCGAGTACGTAAACAAAATGGTAAAAGTGCCATTAGAACAGTATCAGTTTGATGCTTTAGTAGCTTGGGTATATAACCTAGGCGCAGGAAATTTTAAAGAATCAACACTATTAAGAGTGTTAAATCAGGGCGACTATGACGATGTTCCACATCAAATCAAAAGATGGAATAAGGCTGGAGGACGGGTTCTCCAAGGACTTGTTCGCAGACGAGAGGCGGAAGCGCTATTATTCCAGAATAAAGAGTGGGAGCATGTATAAAGTATTTCTAACTACTACTCTCGTTGCAAGTGGTCTTTGTTACTACTTGTATCAAGAAAACCAGAAACTGATAGGTAATGTAAAAAGCCTAGAAGTTGCTGTCCAAACACAGGAACAGACTATAGAATCGCTACAGAGTGACTTTGCCCTACAAGGGCAGAGTCTACTCGACTTACAAAGTAAAAATCAAGAAATTCAGTTAGAAATGAATCGTTATCTTGATATATTTAAAAGGCATAACCTAACTAAACTAGCCGCTGCAAAGCCAGGGCTAATTGAAACTAGAGTAAACGATGCAACAAAGGAAGTATTTGATGGAATTGAAGAAGACAGTAGGGATATTGACAGTGCTGATGATGGCCTCATCTTGCAGCCTCCTACCACAACGGACATTAGAGGTTAGTGCAAAACCAATAGAAAGGCAGATTATTCAGCCTGTATTACCTCGTGAACTAGATTTAAAAGAACCATATTGGTATGTAGTTAGTGATAAAAACATTGATAAGTTTTTAGCTGATTTTGAGAAAAGAGAAGGACAAGTTGTTTTTCTAGCAATGTCAGTACCAGACTACGAATTAATGGCATACAATATGCAAGAGTTAAAACGATATATTCGTGAACTCAAAGAGGTAGTAGTTTACTACCGAAAGGTAACAACCGATGGAAGCGGAGAACAGGAATGAGGTTAATATTGACCTCGATAAGTATATGTCCTTAGTGGACAAACTAGACGAAGCAGAAGATACGATTACAGCTTTGAAAGCAGAAGCTGAAGCAGCTAAAAAACAATTAGCACCACCAAAGAGAAAGTTTATAGACTTATTCTTAGACGACAATGATGTGAATGAAAAAGCAATCATTGGTTTCGTTTCTTTCTTTATTATGGTCGTATTTGCAGTATGCGATTTAGTAACAGCGTTTATGGGACAAGAGTTAATAATTGACGACACAATATATACATCGCTAGTAGTGGTAACACTTGGCGCATTTGGTATATCTGAGGCAGGCCGTGCTTTTGGTAAGTAGTCTGCTCTTGCTCTCTATCATATCCTTGGCATACATCAAGTATGTCAAGGACAATTTCGAAAATAATTCTTGACAAACATCTTAAATTCACATATAATATATCTATGAATTTGTTTTATTTAGACGAAGATTTAGATAAGTGCGCAGAATACCATGTGGACAAACACATTGTAAAGATGCCATTGGAAGCTGCACAGCTTCTTTGTACAGCAGTATGGATAGACGAAGTGCTGGGGTTTGTACCTCGTGCATTGAATCGTGAGGAGTCTGCTGTTCTAAATGCTGAGAAAGCTAAGATAAAACATTTACCAATGGAGGAGCGACCTTTAACTCCATATCTGCCGATGATGTACAATCACCCTTGCACGATATGGACTCGTTCCTCTTTGGACAATTTTGAGTGGGTGCATTGCTATGCTAATGCGTTGAATGACGAATATCATTATCGTTATGGTAAGGAGCATAAGTCAGTGGTTGAAGTAATTAATAAATTACCAGAACCTAAAAATATGCCTAGAGATGGACTCACTCCTTTCGGTATGGCTATGCCAGATGAACTGAAAGACCCAAGCGATGTCGTAGGTTCGTATCGCTTGTATTATCACACAGACAAGGCAACCTTTGCAAAGTGGTCGCACAGACCACAACCCGATTGGTGGGACGATGGGTTGGCTTGGTATGACCAAAGGATAACAAGTAAATGAAGAAAAATAGAAAAGAAGCACTAGAGATGTTAGTGTATGAAGCAAAAAATAACGGAGCGTTTGGAATATTTGTAACTAACTCGCATGAGAATATGTATGAAGCCATCAAAGTTGTAGAGAAAACACTCGCTAAGTTAAATGTAGACTATTCACACCCAATAGAGAAAGACCCTCTAGGAAACGATTCCGTTACTGTAAATGACTTTCATCTAGCAAATGGTGGAAGAATAGGAATTGCAAACGACACTCAAGAAGAAGATGTTAAATGGGGTTATACACAAACACAATAAATAAATGGAAAAATTTTTTTACAGAGGAATAAATATATTTATTCCCGAAGGTCTGTCTGAACTAGAAAAAGATAACTTCATACGAAGTGCAAAATCTTCAGTAAGCAGATGGAGACCTCATAATCGAAAACCTAAAAGGAAAAGAAGAAATGTATAAATTCAAAGAAGATTTAGTGTTAGCTGAAATTAAAGAATGGATAGATAGCACTTATGGTAAACATTACAGTATGAATAAAATACAATCTACAGAGTTCATAAATGACGCAGGTCATGGAGAAGGTTTCTGTTTAGGGAATATAATTAAATATGCTCAGCGCTATGGCAAGAAAGATGGTTATAGGCGAGAAGATGTATTGAAGATAATTCATTATGCAATTATATTATTAAGTATAGAAAGTGATAAAGAAAAAAGATTACGAGAATTTAACTAAGTCAAACATACAACGAGTAATAGACTTACTCGAAAGTGAGAAGCCAATCACAAAGAAAGAAGCATGTCAGATGCTTAAAATAACATACAATACAACAAGATTGGCAAGAATAATACAAGACCATAAAGATCAGGAGGCTTTTGTTGCACTCAGAAAGTCCCAAAACAAAGGGAAACTAGCAACAAAAGAAGAGATACGAGGCGTTTGTGAAATGTATATCGAAGGATATAACTTATCAGAAATTGCAACAAGTCTATATCGCTCTCCAGCTTTTGTAAAAAGTATTATTGAAAGAGTCGGAGTACCTTTCAAACACCCTACTGATGGTTATAACTGGAAAGAAGTTATGTTACCAGACCAGTGTGTATCTGAAAGATTTGACATAGGAGAAAAAGTTTGGTGCGTAATTAATAATACACCAGCTATTATTCAGAGGGAGTGGAACAATCCAGACGGACAGTATGGATATACTGTTTATACGATTGAACCGCCTTTTGATTTTAGTGATACTTTCTTTCCATATGTAAAACATGGGGGTAGATATAGAAACTGCCTTGCATGCAATCTAGGAAGTCTTCGACACCTAGAAGAATATGGAGTTAAATTATATTGATTTATTTATTGCGTTTTGGTTTGCAACAGTAATAATGGCAGTTGTTCGCCTTTGGTGGCCTGCTATAACAGTATTAAAATTGACAAAACCTGATGCAGTAATAGTAAAATGGTGGTTTGTAAGTGGCATCTTATTTGTATTGATGTCATGTATAGTTGCGCCACTACTTTTACCAGCAGTGCTACATGAAAAATATAGATTCCGTTTTGTAGCATCATATGTAGAGGCAGTAAAATGAACTTTTTATTAAAAGCATTATTAAAGAAACTAGAAGGGCAAGTAGAAGTTGCAAAAGCAAATGTTCTTGCCTACATTAGAAATCCTGTGGGAATTGGCGAACACTCAGAAATTGTTGAAGCAATCGAAATAGAAATCGGCAAAATGGCAGAAGCAGAAGATAGAATTGAAACAATCAAAAAGCATTTTTCATAGGAAGTATAAAATAGTTCTTGACATTATTCCTATTTATAGTTATAATATATATAAATGAGTGATAGATTTTATTTTCAGATGAGGCAAGCGACAGGGTGGGCGCCCGGGTTGCCAGAATCTTACAAAAAAAGGAGAAGCAGAATGTCAAATTGGACAGACGAACTAAAAGCACAAGTAGTCGAAGACTATCAAAGTGC
>Ga0181591_10005178_pt1 | contig 11332 bp, 9 predicted proteins | sample 071ome_33_FD_133757 | JGI IMG/M metagenome (GOLD analysis project Ga0181591, IMG submission 133757) | Coastal salt marsh microbial communities from the Groves Creek Marsh, Skidaway Island, Georgia - 071412AT metaG (megahit assembly) | ecosystem: Environmental > Aquatic > Marine > Intertidal zone...
AATTGTTCCATCAATTGTGCCGTTTCTGGGTGAGGGCAACGGGTCGGAGACACTTCCACATCTTGAAGGGACGGGATAGATTCCATAATGGGAGCTGCAATGTTGTGAATTCTTTCCACATAAGCCCTTATTTCAATGTTTTCGAAAGCTAATACTTTTTTGGCAATGGCCCCAGCGGCAACTCTGGCAATGGTTTCCCGGGCAGACGACCTTCCGCCTCCTTCATGGTTTCGGTGACCAAACTTGGACTGGTAAGTAAAATCGGCATGGGAAGGCCGAAACTTTTCTTTCATCTCATCGTATGCCTGAGGTCTGGCATCTTTATTACGAACAAGCATGGCGATGGGTGTGCCCAAAGTTAATCCGTCAAATACACCCGAAAGAATTTCAACATGGTCTGCTTCATCTCTTGGTGTGGTGATTTTACTCTGTCCAGGCCTCCTTCGATCAAGATCTGGCTGAATGTCGTTGACTGAGAGCGGAAGACGAGGCGGGCACCCATCAATAACCACACCAATTCCACCTCCATGGCTTTCCCCCCAAGAGCTTATTTTAAAGAGTGTCCCGAATGAATTTCCCATGGTTCATTTATCTACGATTCACCTCAAAAAGCAAAAGGAAAAGATGTTCGAGCGAATTGTGTTTCTTTGTGCGAAAAATTCGTTGCCCTTCACAAACGGATGTTAAATAATAGAGATTAAGGTCGGGTCCCATGCGACAACGATTGGAAGAACCCCGTCAGGTCCGGAAGGAAGCAGCGGTATTCGCAATGGTTGTGTGCTGTGGGGTGCCTGGCCTTTTTTGTTTTTATTATTTCCTTTATTTCTTGGCCCAAGTGTTAACATCATAGGCTTGCCTCTCTGAGAAAAGACCCTCAAGTATTTGTTCTTTATGTCATCTAATTCCTACCAGGTAATTGCCCGTAGATGGAGGCCCAAGCAGTTTTCTCAACTAGTAGGGCAGGACCATGTCGTTCAGACTCTTGGCAATGCGATTGACCTTGGAAGGATTGCCCATGCTTATTTATTCGTCGGTCCTCGAGGAACCGGAAAAACCACCTCGGCAAGGCTTTTTGCCAAATCTCTCAATTGGGAGAACGGGCCATCTCTTCAGGTTCCTGAAGATTCAGAAATCGGACAGGCAATTATGGAGGGCAGGTGCCTTGATGTTATCGAGATAGATGGTGCTTCCAATAACTCTGTCGAGCAGATAAGAGATCTCAGGGATGAGTGCCAGTATGCCCCCTCTCAATGCAGGTTTAAAATCTATGTAATTGATGAAGTGCATATGTTGAGCCAACAAGCGTTTAATGCATTGCTTAAGACCTTAGAAGAGCCCCCTCCCCATGTGAAGTTTGTCTTCGCTACAACTGAGTCGCACAAGGTATTGCCCACGATCGTTTCGAGGTGTCAACGATTTGAATTTCGGTCGATTCCTGCCCCTCTTATCGTGCAAAAGCTAAAAGAAATATGTTCTGCAGAAAACATCGAAATTGATGACGAAGCACTCGGTGCAATTGCACGAATGGCCATGGGAGGAATGCGTGATGCTCAGAGTATATTGGACCAAATGATTTCGTTTTGTGGCCATGCAATCAAACAATCGGATGTGCTCGAAGTTTATGGGTTAGCCTCATCAGCAGCCATCGAAAATCTTAAAGTTTCCGTGCTCGCCGGAGACTATGAAACGATTTTGAAGATATCGGACGAATTTTCTACGAGTGGATTAGACTTTTATCGTGCATTGCTTGATCTATCTGAGTTTTTTCGAAGTAGCCTAGTCAGTTCCTTGCATTCGAGCGACCTCGATGTGTCTCCAGAGCGAATTGCAAGAATTCTGGATGAACTAAGAGCTGGGGAATCACTGGTACGTTCTGGTCTTTCTGAAAAAACTAATTTTGAAGTGACTCTCTTTCGGGCAGTGGAAGCTGGGCGTACACGATCGATTGATCATGTAATAAGAAAAATTTCTCAATTAACCGCAAAAGACCCGAAAAAAAAAACGAAGTTAGTTGAACGGGAAATTTCCCATCCTTCTACTGAAGCTGAAACTCCTAACACTTCGAATCATTCTTTTTCTGCCCAAGATGTAACAGCGCCACGCAAAAAAAACGATGAAAGCGTAGCCAATCGAGATTCCTCAGATTTGTCCTTAGAATCTGCAAAGGTAAAGCCTGCAAGTAAGGAACAGGATGTTCAAAATGAATCGGGTCCCCAAACCTTACCAAAAGAAAAAGATGCCAACCCATCTTCCCCCAAAAAGACTCTTCAAACAACCGACCCAGAAATCATTAAGCAAAGAATGGAGGCATTACCTCAAGAAGTTCGCAAGGTAGTAGACGAAAAATTCCGCGGTGAATATTTTGCCATCGAGAAAATTGATAGCACCAAGTTGTTGTGACCATCCCATGCTTCTAAACTTTTAAGTAACCAGCTTAATCGATAACGGGCCTAAACTCTTCTTCTTTTACCCACCCTTTGTTTAATCCAGAGAGACTTCTCATAAGAAACCATTTTTCTCCATCTGGGCTGGTGTGAGCTCTGGGTTGTTTATTCTTTCCCAAATCCAAAAATAAACTAGAACCTGCAGGAATAGAGGTATTTGCACTACTGGCATTACCTGCAAAAACACGCAGGGAAATACGGTCGCTGGGTTTGTTGGTATCTTTGGGAGGTTGGTAAGCGATTACTTCTCTTTGGAGCATAGACGAAGTGTTCCTTTGTTGGTTATAAAATCCATACATTAAAATGAGTAGGATCAGCCAAGAAGCTACCCAAAAGAGAAAGGACTTGTTTTTAATGGGAAAGCGTGTGAACCAAATGAGTAAAATGATTCCTGCCCAGAACAGAATACTTAATGAAATGAGCGAATATTTGTAAAGGGTAGGAGAAAAAGAGAGGATGTTTTGGTTTCGACTGTCTTGGCTAATTCCACACTTATCCAAAGCAAGCGATAAGTTCGCTTTATATTCACGGTTTTCGGGATCGAGTAGAAGTGCTTTTCGAAAATGCAAAACACTAAGTGGGTAGTCATTTAACTTGTAAAAGAGGTTGGCCAGATTGGCATGAAGGGGGGCGGAGTGTGCCTCCTTTATTTCGGTATAGGTTTCAACAGCTTGTTGTAAATCACCAGTTGCTTCTGCTCTAACAGCATCGTAAAACAATTGGTCTTTTGAGGCTCCATAACAAATGAGCACTCCCCAAGATTGAGTAAATGCGAAGATCAAAAGAAGGATCGAAAAGTTTTTCACTTTATTTTTTTCAATAGTGATTGGGACTTGCGAAAAGTAGAATCAAGGTCGGTCTTTTGTGTAACCGAACCAGCGTACTCCAGTTCGTCGCAAAGCCTTAAGAGTTCGAGGGCCTCATCAACTACTTCTTTTGAGAAGGATGCACTTTTAAGCAATTCAACCACCTCTGGGCTTGATAGTGCATGTGTTTTTGCATGCTTGCAGGCAATGCCCACTCTCAGTCTTATGCTTTTACTAAGGATACGATGAAACCCAATAGAGTCATTGTGCTTAAGTGCTTCTCGAATTTTGATGAGAAGTACTTTTTCCTTTTTCTTCAGCAGTTCACTTGCTGACTTTCTTTTTCTGATACGAAGATAGATTACGACCAATACTGTTAAGAAAAGGACGACCTGCAAAATCCAAAAAGAAGCAGAGTGTATTGGGTCGACCAAGCTGAGAGAGGTTACCCAAACCCCAGGGTCAGAATCTGTTTGGAACAGGTCTTGCACCTGTTTTTGTGGTACTTGCTTTGGGGCATTGGATAAGGTTGTATCCGCTGGTGCAATCCACTCCTTTCCTGGGTCTACCCGGATTCTATGAGCAGATGTATTGAGGGAAAAATACTGTTCTTTTTCAGGATTGAAATAGGCAAAAGAGATGGAAGGTATTTCAAGGATTCCTGCCTCCAGGGGTGTCACTATATATTCAAAGGTTTGTGATCCTTCTTGTTTTGTCATGCTGTTTCCAGAGAAAGAAAATGCAGGTGGGCCCACTTTGAATTTATCACCAAAAGATAAATCTGGTGCAGGCATAGCCGCGAAATTTCCGGAACCATGGATTGTACAAGTTAATCGAATTGGATCTCCGACAGAAACCTGGTTCTTATCCGGGTTAGAATTGATCTTCAGGTCCCCAATGGCTCCCTGAAAGGAAGTTGGCCGATCCTTGTTCGGTAATGGTTTGATCTCTAAGTCTAAAGTATTTGATACAACTTGGAGGCTTTCTTCTCGGCCAAACCCAAAGAAAGGATCATTGAAAAATGGATTATTAAAAGGGGAGTTGCGACCATTTCTAATACGCACACGGATGCTCGATTCAAAAGTAATCTTATGATTGCCAGTGATTGCTCCAGTAAGACCAAAATTCCAGGAATAAACGGAATAGGTTTTGTTGAATTTCCTTACATTTCGCTCCTCACTTGGTTGTCCCAGTTCTGTGATTGATATGCCATCTGCATTTTTCGCCGGTACTTGATCGATTCGAGTCACTGGTAGCCTGTCCCAAAGAAATAGACTGACCTTAGCTTCTACAGTTTCACCTTTGAAGAGAAAGGGCCTGGGGCATGAGAATTCTAAGAAAGCAGCTTGTCGAAGGTCTTCTTGTTGTTGGCGCTGCTCTGCTTGCCGAAGTTTGTCCTTTTGGTTTGGAGGCAGAACCTGCAACTTGGCCGAGGGAACCTTGTGGGTTTTGTTTTCTACCTCAATTTCCCAACTTGGAACGATAAAACTGCCAGGTTTTTCTGGAGTTACCGTAAAAGTTAATTCAAACCTTACCGAGGGAACACCGTTGATGAAAGAAGCAGATCGGAGTGTTCGCGGGGGAGATGAAAATTTTAAACCTTTGACGGAGGGTACCGAACCGCTTGGAGCTTGTTGGCTGCCATGAACAATAATTTGGTATGTGGACGCATTCGATAAAGTAATCGTTGCTGGATTAAAGAAGCTTTCTACCCTGATATTCCCAAAGGAAAGGATTGTTGGGCCGGCCAAAAAACAGGCGATAAGTAGAAATCTGTAATAACTTAAAGGCATTAGTAATCTCTACCGGTAAGAGTAGGGTCATATCTTTCGGCTTCTACTTGAAGCGGTTTGCTTTTTGATTCGGTTTCCTGAAGCAATCGTTCATACAACGCATTGGTTTCTTGTTGTTGTTCTTCAGTACCCTCCTCAGTGTTCTGTTCTTGTTCAGACTGCTCATCCATAGCATTTTGCTGACTTTGAGAGTCTGAGGAGTTGTTCTCTGAAGAAGGGTCAAAAACTCCGAAAAGTAGAGGGTCAGGAGATTTCTCAAAATCAATCCAAGTGAGGTATGAATTGTGGCTTTCGAACGGAAGAGTAACATTTGCTTCCGCATTGTCGGGCTGGATGCATACCGTGTACTGACCGGGTGGCGAAAGATGCGAAAATCTTCCATCCTCATTCGGTTTAAAGGATGTTTCATTCTCATCCATCTTAGAATTGCCATTTTCATCGAGAAAAAGGGTAACGGCAGAAGTCCCAGATTCATTTTGGTCTTGGATGGAATTAGCGTTTTGGTCATTCCACACCATCCCTTTTATTTCTGGGGCCGCTCTCCAAGGAATCGGAATGGAATAGGTTCCAGGCTCCTTCATTGTAATAAAATGATTTTTAATGTTATTCGCATTTAGTGGGGGGAGCGGTGGTGGAAAAAGTGGGAGGAGGGGAATCTTAGAAGTTTGGTTATTTTCTTTTAAAACCGAACCAATTTCCAAGGAGTTTGGAAAAGTCCCTGAGATCCATTCAAACGCAAACTGACCATTTAAATTTGTTTCCACGAAAGGTTCCCTTGATTGGTTATGCTCTCCATTGCTATCACGATCCCAAAATACTTTAGCTTCCAGTAGAGGTTCATTGCTGTCTTGTAGTCCATTCCCGTTTATGTCTCTCCATACGATACCTTGAATTTTGCAAACTAATGACTCAATCCTGTCTCTAATTTGTTCGTTGAGGTGATTGAGGTTTTCCTCTGCCAAGGCATTCCTTTTGATAGAAAGAGAAGAGCGGTAGAACTCTCTGGCTTTTTCCCAGGTGCTTCTGGCTCGGTTCACATCTTGCTGATCGAGAAAGGCATTCGTTTTTAAATAATATAAATTTCCCAGAGCACTTAAAGCCTTGGATTGCAATTCGGGGAAGTCGGTTGATTTGTTTAAAGAATTTTGGAGGTTTTTTTCGGCTGCATCCAGGTCGCCAGCATCTAAGTAAGAAAGGCCGGCATTCAAATACAGCTTGCCTAAATCACTGCCATCTTGGTCTGCAACCGTTTGAATTTCCTGAAGGTAAAAGTTTGCAGCAGCTTGAGGATCGCCATTTTCATTGGCTTCTTCTGCCTGCTTGATATTTTCGGTTTTCCAGCAACCTGTAAAAAAGAACAGAAGTGTAATGAAAAGATTGAGATGACTGGAAAGGTTTTGTTTTTTGGCAGTCGATGTAAGTACCTCACTTACAAGAAAAACCAGTCCCATGAATACAAAAATTTGGTATCGGTTTATCGGTAGGGTGGTGGACAATTGCTCTCGCAATTTTTTTTGACCAAAAGTTTGAAGCTCAGAAAAAACATGGTCAATACCTTCCCCGGTCGGTCCTATTGGAATGTATTGGCCGCCAGTAGAAGAGGCGATGTTTTTCAATGCACTTTCATCCAATCGGGTCAAAATTCTTTTGCCAGACCTGTCTGTAAGAAAGCTTTTGGCTTCTTGGTTTACCGGGTCAGTCGAGATGAAGGATCCTTCCTCAGATCCAATTCCAATAGTAAAAATCTTGATCCCATCTTTGGCTACCTCCTTCGCTTTAGATAATCCCAGACCCTCTAGGTCTTCACCATCCGAAATTAAGATTAAGAATTTATCGGTATCATCTTTTGAAAAGGTATGCGCAGCTTCCTCAATGGGTTTGGCAAGGTTGGTGCCAGGCCTTGGGATTAATCCCACTTTTAAGTCATCCAGGCTTTTAGCAAATGCTTGATGATCAAGGGTAAGGGGGCAATGCACGAAAGCCGTTCCGGAAAATGCAATCAATCCTAAGCGGTCCCCTTGCACCTTGGAGAGGAGGTTGGTAAGGGTTAATTTGACTCTCTCAAGCCGGTTGGGCCTGACATCTCTGGCAAGCATACTTTTAGAGAGATCCACCGCGATTAAGATATCTAAACTTTTTGGCGAGATACTTCTTTGAGTCTCTCCCCACTGAGGTTGAGCAAGCGCAATGACAAGGAAAGCAAGAGCAAGCAGGAAGACGAAGAATTTAAAAAACTTTCTTTTCTTGGAAAAAAGTGGAACTAGTTCGTGAATTAATTTATTAGCGACCAATAACCTTAATTTTTGATCCGCAGAATTTTGACTTTTTACAAAAAGAACAAACAAAATCCCTGCGATAACAGGAATGCAAAACAAGAGCTCAGGCTGTGCAAAAAAACTCAAGGGATTTTGAGGTAACGGGTTCGAGCGAGGATAAATTCCAAGCATAGGAGGAAGAGAGCAGCCATGAGGGGCCACATGTAAAGGTCTTCAAAAAGTGCATTTACTTTCATTTCGACATTTGTTTTTTCAAGCCTGTCGATCTCATCATAAATATCCTCAAGGGTGGCTTTATCTTTTGCCTCAAAAAATTGAGCACCTGTGATATTTGAGATTTTAGATAATATTTCTTTGTCTACTGGGTAGTCTGCCATACGAACAATGGGTTGTCCATTTGGTGCACGAATAAGGTCTCGGGCATTAGAATCGAAAAGATAAGTTCTGGTCCGGGTACTCGATCCTATCGCGATTGTGTAAATCTTGATCCCGTCCGGTTTCGCACCATTTGCATAGATGAGAGGACTGTGAGGGGGGGCAGGCTCATCTTTTCCGTCGGTTAATAAAATAAGGATTTTTGATTTGGATTTGAGGTTTCTTAAACGATTAATTCCCTCCGCCAGAGCAGATCCAATGTTCGTCCCTGTTTGATGGGTAAGACCGACCTCAAGGCGTTCCAAGTTTTTTTGTAGATGTTCTTTGTCTAAGGTAAGAGCACTCACCAAATAGGGGTCAACGGAGAAAGCCACGAGACCGATCCGGTCATGTTTTCTTTTTTGAATAAAATCCTTAAGAACTTCCTTAACCACATCGAGTCTGGTTACTTCTTCAGTTGGGTTTTCACTCATGTCTAAAGCAAGCATCGAAGCTGACAAGTCTATCGCGAGGACAATGTCCACCCCGCTCGATAGCACGCTATTGGTGCTACGGTCCAATTGTGGCCTGCACATTGCTAGAATAACAAGTAAAATGGACACATTACGCAGGAAGTATGGTATCCATGTCCATCTTTTGGCATGCAATGTGCCCGCTGCCATCTGGACGGATACAGATGGAAAAAGCAGGGCAGTTATTCTGGAGGAATTCTTTCTTTTTAGCCAAACCAACACAGGGAGGATAAGAATAAGGGCACCCCAGTATGGATCGGCCAAAAGAAAATGATCGGTAAGGGAACTCATCGAGGTTCAGAGATTTGGCTTGTTTCTGAATCGTGCTTTGTCTCAATCCTTTCTTGAGTAAGCTCTTGTTGGGTCTGCTCCACAAAGCTGCGGGCGGTCTCCAGTAGATCATCCAGGTGCTTCGTTTCAAATGAATAAGAGGAGTACTTAACCCGGTCCCCTTTTTGAACAAATTCTGCGAGTGATTTTTCGAAATTTTTCTTCAGGAAGGAGTGTTGAGAAACTTCCCTTAAAAATTCTTCGCCAGTCTGTTCCAATGCGGGCAATTTGAATTGGCGCTCAATGAACAACCGGATGATTTCAGAAAGCTTAAATACAAAAGGTTTAGGGGGAAGCCTTGGGGAACTTGCAGATAAAAGGTTAATTTGCGACAAGGCCTCTTGAAAAGGATCAACCTCAATTTCTTTATCTTCCACAATTTGTTCAGCTTTTTTTCTTCTCGATAGAAAAACAAAGAACAACAAGATCCCTAAAACCAAGAAACCAGAGAGGATGATCCATAAATTCCCCATTAGTATTTCAGAGATGGATCTGATTACCGGCAGGGGTGGTTCCCTCACTAAATTAAGGTCTAGGAGGTAAGGCTTTTGCGAATTGGTAAACAGGATCATCCAAATCTCCTTTTTCCTCTTCTTTTGAAAAATGAAAAGAGGTCTTTAGCAAAATCTCCCTCCGTGGAAATAACAAACTCGTCTATGCCTCGCCTTTTTAATTTTTGAGAAAGTAGTTTTGATTTTTTCAGGTATGTTTCAGAGTATTGTTTGCGGGTATTTGGGTTCGCTGTGTCCAAAGTAATCATCTGTCCAGACTCAGAATCTTTTAGAGTAATAAGGCCGATATTAGGTAGCTCGGTTTCTCGCTCGTCGAACACTCTGACGCAAATTAAATCATGGTTTAAACGAGTATAAGATAATTGATGTAAAAGGGCTTCGAGGCCCAGTCCTTCCTCGTCATCGAAAGCTTGGTTTAAAATAAAATCAGAAAGTAAGAACACAACCGCCCTGCGTCGGGTTACTTGGTTAAGCACCCGAACGGCATTGTTCAGATCGGTGCTTTTTCCTAATGTAGGTCGAAACAGGATTTCTCTGAGGATGCGCAATACATGTTTGTGTCCCTTGGTTGGAGGTAAGTAGAGTTCCGTTTCATCGGTGAATAATAAAAGGCCAACCTTATCTCCATTGCGGCAGGCTGAGAATGCTATGAGTGCCGCCAGTTCGGCTAGTTTTTCTCGCTTACTCTGAGTATCTGATCCGTATCGAGTACTTTTTGATATATCAACCGCAAGAAGGATGGTTAATTCTCTTTCCTCTTTATATTGCTTAACAAATGGAGTGCCTTCTTTTGCGGTTACATTCCAATCAATTGTACGTACTTCATCCCCAGGTTGGTATTCCCTGACCTCTTCAAAATCAATTCCTTGCCCTTTGAATGCACTATGGTAGGAACCAGCGAATAATTCGGCTACCAAGCGGTTTGACCTAATTTCTATCTGCCTGACTTTACGCAGAATTTCTCGCGTAAACTCAAGGTCTTGTTCACTCATGTAAACTAGAAATCAAAGGGAAAACTCCGAATCGACAAAAGTTCGAACTATGGAACTGGAACCGTTTCTAATATCTTTTGCACAATTGCATCACTGTTGATGTTCTCAGCCTCGGCTTCGTAACTGATTATGATGCGGTGCCGGAGCACATCTGGGGCAATGTCCTTAAGGTCTTGAGGGGTGACAAAGCTTCGCCCTTGCGTGAACGCAACCGCTTTTGCAGCAAGGGCTAAACTTATTGTTGCTCTCGGTGATGCCCCAAAATGAATGAAGGCTTCGAGATCGGAAAGTCCGTGCTCTGAGGGTTTGCGGGTGGCCAGTACAAGATCGACCAAATATTCCTTCAGTTTGTCGTCCAAGTAAATTTGATCGATTAATTTACGTGACCTGAAAATGGTTTCAGCATCAACAACAGGGCTAATTTCGTGGTTGGGGGATACGCTGGCATTGGCATCCAAAATTTTCAATTCTTCGGAGCGATCAGGGTAATCAATAAGCAATTTGAGCATGAAGCGGTCCATCTGTGCTTCGGGCAACGGGTATGTTCCTTCTTGGTCGATAGGGTTTTCGGTGGCTAATACAAGAAAAGGCTGAGGGAGGGCATAGGTTTGATCTCCTATCGTTACCTGTCTTTCTTGCATGCCTTCTAACAAAGCACTTTGTACTTTTGCAGGAGCCCGATTGATTTCATCTGCAAGTAGTAGGTTGGCAAAGATGGGACCCTTTTTGGTGGTAAAATTACCTTCGCCCGGATTGTAGATGAGTGTACCAATGACATCAGCTGGTAAAAGGTCGGGAGTGAACTGAATCCGCTTGAAGTCTGCCTGTATACATTCTGCCAGAGTCTTGATGGCGAGCGTTTTAGCTAGTCCTGGAACACCTTCCAGCAATACATGCCCGTTCGCCAGTAAGCCTACAATAAGTCGGTCCACGAGGTATTTTTGTCCAACAATTACCTTGCCGATCTCTTGCCTTAGTAAACTCACCCAGGCAGCTTCGCTTTTAATTCTTTCCTGCTCCTCAGGAGCGGGAGGTGTATTCACAGTGCTAGATTCTTTCATCAGTATTAAAAGTAGATTAGAGAAGCGTAACCAACGCAACGATTTGTCCAAGGTAAAAGCGTTCAGTAAGAACTCATGGTCCATTTTCGACTTGCCCAAAAGAAGGACTGGGGAATTCTAGCCTTTAGAAAAGTGTCACATGAATAAATTTTAATGAGAGTAATTTTTAATGTTTAAATTAAGTAAAGAATCGAAACGTATTTTTTTCGCCCTCTTGGTCATTCCATTTGT
>Ga0181591_10005179_pt1 | contig 11330 bp, 15 predicted proteins | sample 071ome_33_FD_133757 | JGI IMG/M metagenome (GOLD analysis project Ga0181591, IMG submission 133757) | Coastal salt marsh microbial communities from the Groves Creek Marsh, Skidaway Island, Georgia - 071412AT metaG (megahit assembly) | ecosystem: Environmental > Aquatic > Marine > Intertidal...
AACTAAACTGCAGGTTTAATGAACAAAACGATCCCGATGTCTGGAAGCACGTTTATCACGACGGAAAGTTTACAGGTGTCTTTCAGTTTACAGCATGTCTTACTAGCTCATCGATGATCACGATGTCTGACGGTTCGATAAAATCAATCGCTGACGTAAGAGAGGGAGAACATGTCATTTCTTACAACACAGAAACTTGCACATTTGAAATCAAAGAAGTTGAAGCATTTATGGATCAAGGCGTTAAAGAATGTCTGGAACTAACGTTAGAAAATGGAAAGACAATTGAGTGCACATATGATCACAAATTTTTTACGACAAATAGAGGATGGGTAGAAGCTCAACATCTAGATGAAACCGATGACATTGTTGAGTATTTGTAAGTGTTGTTATATAGTTATACTGGAATGATCCAGCGGAGTAAAGTATTAGCTATGAAGACAAAAACAAATAAGTGTAAGTGCGGCAATTCTATACACAAGGGTTCATTAAGATGCTATTCGTGTAATGTGCAAAGCAGAAAGCCTAAATTTTCCGGAGATATTCGTGTTGTTGGAATTGTGGTCTTAGAGGGTAAAATTATTGATTTAGCAGAGTTTGAAGTATATGATCTATCTACTAAGATTAAGTTTTCTAGAAAACATAAATTTGACATGGAGTGTATTGTATGCAAGGCAAGATTCAGTACACATACCGGAAGAGAGATAAAAAAGAAAAATAAGTGGATGTGTCAATCGTGTGCAATATCATCTGAGTGGGCTGACAATGATTATAGAGTGTCACATGTCAATGCATTAATTGACGCAAAAAGCTCAGATGAGTCTAAGCAAAAACATTCACTAGCACAAAAGAAAAAATGGCAAAACCCAAAAATTAGAAAAAAGATGAAAGATTCACTTCGGAAAGTATGGGATACAAAAGAATACCGCCAAAATCTGTCAGATAAGTTGAAGTCTCGCTGGCTCGAAAATCCACCGAAATGTTATTCTAGAAAGTACACGATTCAAACATCAAAGGGTAACATCGTAGTGAGGAGCTCATATGAGAGAGACTTTATACGATATCTAGACGCTAATTGTATCGAATGGGAGTACGAACCCAAAACTTTTATGTTAAAGTCATATGAGAATCGATCTTTGATTCCTGATTTTTATCTTCCGACACTTGATCTATGGGTAGAAGTTAAAGGATACTTTTGGAAAGACGCAAAAGAAAAGTGGGAATCATTTTGTCAAGAATATCCGGATATTAAAAAGACATTGATTTTCAAAAAAGATTTAACACAATTATTAACAGAGGAAAAGAAAATTGAAGATTATCTCTAAAAAAGCTGTAGGAAAAAAGAATGTCTATGACTTGACTGTCAAAGATAATCACAATTTTGTAGCGAACGGTATCGTGGCACACAATTCAGGTGCTCGAAAGTTTTGCCTAGAAGCTCAACCAACAACAATTACAGAATTGGCCGCATTGACTGCTATCTACAGACCAGGACCTCTCAAAGCTAACGTCCATAGGAAATATGTAAAAGCTAAAAGAAATGTCTCAGAGATCAAGTATGATCATCCTGTCATTGAAAAAATCTTAGGACCTACATTTAACTTCGTTGTTTTTCAAGAACAATTCATGACTCTGGCAGTAGAACTAGCTGGTTTTTCACCTGGTGAGTCTGATAAACTTCGCAAGACGCTTGTGAAGAAATCACTTGACACTATGGGGAAAAAAGGAGGTGAAAGGGAAGAGGCGAGAAAGAAATTTGTTGATGGTGCTTATGACCTTCATGGGATTGACAAGAACATAACACAGGCTCTATGGGAAACTATCGAAGCATTTTCTGTGTACGGATTCAATAAATCACACGCTGTTGCTTACGCTATTGACTCTTACTATGCAGCCTGGTTGCACACACATTACGAAAAAGAGTGGCTTGCAACAATTTTGCAGTCTGAGAACAATAATCCATCTGCACTAGCTAAAGCAATGGCAGAAATCAAGAGTTACGGTTTCAAGTTCGCTCCGGCTGATATCAACCTTTCTGGTGAAGAGTGGACTTATTCCGAGGAAGCAAATGCTTTTGTTCCTCCACTTTCATCTGTAAAGGGTGTAGGTGGGTCTGCCATGAACGAAATTCTTGACATGCGTCCTTACAAATCTCTTGATGATCTCTTTTATGATGAGAACGGAGTTTGGAAACACTCTAAAGTAAACAAGACTGCATTAACTTCACTTTGCAAGATTGAAGCTTTTTCTACAATCGAAGAAATGAAATCAGGAAAAGTGGATAACCATAGGCAACTTTTGGCTATTATAACTGACGAAAAGAACTATGACCTACTCAAGAAGGGTAGATTTGGAATGACAAAGACACAAGTCAAAAAAGCTCAAAAGAATAATGAGCTTATGGTGCCTATTGTTGAAACTCTAATCGAAAAATACGAGGGACTACCAGACTGGACACGTCATGATAAAATTGCTAACTATGTGGAGATAACATCAGGAGTGGATGCAGATCTTGTTTTTCCTCCGGAACTCATGACACGAATAGAGGAAAAGAACATGGGGTCTATTCATGATGTCCCTCCGGGTGACAGGGGGATCGGCTGGTTGTGCGCGTCTGAAGTAATTCAAAAAAAGACTAAAAATGGTAAAGTTTTTCATAGAATTAAAGCAATAAACAGCGACTACCAGTCAGTGTGGCTTCGCGTATGGGGTCAACCAAACGAGGCAATCATGCCATACAGTATTTGGGTCGCTGATGTTTCTCATGACGAATCTTGGGGATTTTCAACTAGTTGTTACAAAATGAAAAAAGTCGACGCATTTGACTAAGGAATAAAAATACCATGTTTGATATCAATACGATAATCCTAGAAGGCCCTGATCTTTCCGGAAAGACAACACTTTATAACGAAATACACAGACTGACGAAGTATAGGTGGAACATTCAGGATAGGTCTTCACTTTCTATGGTTTGTTTTGCTAGACAGTACGGTAGATCTGAAAAGAGTCTACGGAGAGCTTTGCTCAAAGAAATCACATACCTCAACAACAGGATGATTGTCTTGCTTCCCGACTGGGATGTTATTGAAGAAAGATACAAAACGCGAGGAGATGAAATTCAGACTCTAAGCACGTTGAAGGACCTGTACACGATCTTCCAGGAAGAGGTCGCTTTACTCGAAGGTTTGCCAAACGTTCATGTCATTAGGGATGTAAAAGACGATCTGGCTAATAATCTTGTAGAAGATCTGAGGTTAATAGAACACAAGTCAGAACTTGAAGTCGGGAATGAAATAAGCGAATTCTTGACTTTTCACTCTAGCGACGAAGTAAAGATAGATGTTTCGTTCACAGGAAAGATTAATGTATCACACGATGATACGATTCTCGCAGATCCTTTGGAGGGGGAATACTATAGGAATATTAAGTGGGACTTCGAAAATGTCATACGCAAGGAACTTCGAGGTCTAAACCCATACAATACACCGCAACAACCACTTAAAAGCAGAAGGTTTTATTACAGCTCAGATTCCTGTATTTCTTCTATACACTTTATGCCAAGAGAAGACGTTCTGAAATGTTTTGTTACGTTTAGAAGTACAAACGCTGTCAAGAACTCTGCCATAGACCTTGAGTTTATTAAATTTCTTGTACATGATTTAGGTAGCAAATATTTTTTGATGTGTAAGGTTTACGAACTTGACGTAAGAATGAATAGTGCACATCTTGTTAAATAGACATGCAAAGTTTGAAAGAATATTTAATTCACTGCTAAGGAATTTTTTGTAATGAGACAACCTTATTTTATTGTGTTCACGGGTCCTATGTTTGGGTCTAAAACAACGAGAATGCTATCAGCAATCGAAAGAGCTGTATATCAGAATAAGAAGGTCATAGCTTTTAAGCCTAAAATGGACAATAGATACTCTGAGGGCGAAATTGTCACGCATACAGGTATGAGATACATGGCTAAGAATGTGAACACAGGTGAACAGATCTTTAGTCTTGCTGGGGAATACGACGTCATTGCAGTTGATGAAGCTTTTATGATAGATGGAGTTGCTGATGTGCTTATTAATCTTTTCAAAATGGGAAAATCTATAATTGTGTCGTCGATTCAACTATCAGCTTCAGGGCAAGTCTTTGAAGAAATAAGAGATATTCTACCTTGGGCTACAAAAATAGAGATATGTACAGCCGTCTGTCCTAAGACGGGAGCTGATGCTTACTACACAGTGAGAAAAAGATCAAGCGAAAGCGAGATAGAAATAGGTGGATCTGACTTATACGAGCCCAGAGCTTGGTCTCACACAAACTTTATGAACAATGAATATGGGGAAAATCATGGTTGAACCAACAAGTGTCGATTGTGTGATTTATCATGCAGATTGTACAGATGGTTTCGGAGCCGCCTATTCAGCATGGAAACTACTAGGGAACAGAGCTGAGTATCATCCTTGCAAGCACGGAACTCCTCCTCCCGACGTTAAAGATAAGAATGTAGTCATACTGGACTTTTCTTTCGATAATCCTACTACTAAGCAAATGATAGAGGATGCAAATCAACTTCTTGTAATAGATCATCACAAGTCCGCGATGGTCGAGCTTCACGATATCTCTAACACCAAGTTCGATATGACTAAATCTGGAGCGATACTTTCTTGGGAGTTTTTTCACCCGGGAAAAGAACCTCCGAAATTCATAAGGTACATTCAGGACAGAGACTTATGGTCTTGGGAGCTTGATTATTCGAAAGAATTTAGTGCCGCTTTCGATATGGTTCCATTTGAGTTCGAGGAGTTTGAAAAGTTCGAGGATGACTCCGTGTTCGACGATGCTGTAAAGAGAGGCTCTTATATCCTTGCGTACAGCAAGACAGTTGTAAAGAAAGTTTGCGAAAAAGCCCAAGTTCGAAAGATCGATGGCAAGGAAGTTTTGGTTGTAAACGCTTCGCACTGGATGTCAGAGATCGGAGCTCGACTTGCTCCTGATTGTGATTTTGCCATGATATGGTACTGGGACCATGATTCTATGGAAACAAAAGTAAGCCTTAGGGCATTTCACGATACTGTGGATGTCTCTGAGATCGCTAAGCGATTTGGCGGAGGCGGTCATAAAAAAGCATCAGGATTTCAGCTTCCTATAGGAAAACACGTTGAGGATATTTTCGATAAGCCTGAGGCCGAAAAGCCCAAGAGAACTTCGCGAAAAAAACAGGCACAGACAACAGAAAAGTCGTGAGGTAACTTATGAGTTCTAGACCTTCTTGGGATGAAGTTTGGATGAAGACAGCCGAGGTGATCTCCGAGAGATCCTATGATCCTAGGAACAAGGTTGGAGCAATTGTAGTTACGGATGACAACACACAAGTTCTTGCTGTTGGATATAATGGGAACTACTCCGGAGGCCCGAACGAAGTAGAATCAACTACACCAGGTGAGTCGGGAATGTTACATGCCGAAATCAACGCTCTTCTCAAGATGGATTACAACAATCCAAAGAAAAAAAAGATGTACGTTAACCTTCTACCCTGTAGAATGTGTGCAAAGGCTATCATAAACGGAGGAATATCAGAAGTCGTTTATAGAGAAGAATACAGAGACACATCTTCTATAAAGATTATGGAATCTGCAAATATAACAGTCAGACATTTTACAGATTGAACAAATTATCTATGACGAGATGATAATTATAAACGTACTTTTGCGAGAATGCGGGGCTTACAGTGATAAAAGCAAGTAGAGATAAAGAGCTTAATGAAATATTTTATAAGTGCATTTCAATTCGACCAGAAACTCTAAGCGTTTCTCTGTCTGAGAACAGTTTGGTGGGAATGCTAACAGAAGGCCTTGATGAAGCTGATGTAAAAGAAGTTGCCAAAGCAATAGACACTGCTGAGAAACAGCTTAATCTCATTGACGAATACTTTGATGCTTTAGAAAACTTTGACAGAGGAAAGATTTCTGAAGTCAACGATTACCTTAGTGACCTCAAGAACGCACTAGAGCGCACTAGAGGATCCTTGGCAGTTGCAAGTTTTAAGTCAGGCGCAATTTCTAAATTTCTAGGTCAGAAAATAACACTTCCACAGCTAATTCAAGCTTCGATAACTATTCACACCAAAGCAAAAGATTTTATCAAGGGATTCTCTGAGGCTGTAAGGAATATTGAATCCAACCTAGGACCTTTAGTCAAGAATGAGGAAGACAAGACAAAATCACTCAGGGAACTTTCCCAAGCCGGCATAATCCCAGACGAACAGAAGCTCGAGAATGGAATTAAAAAGGCGATGAAGACTGCTTTGGGCGGCGGATTTTTTACTAAAATCAAGAATTTCTTTACAAAGGCGATGACAGGTGCTGAAAAGAAAATAATGGACGAATTGCCTGAACTTAACATCGACGTTGCAGCCGGAGAAATAGCTGATGCATTTTTAGACTCTTCTATTGAAGCTTTTAGAGAATCAGCGGTTAAGCTTCCGAAGCCAGAACCATCTGGGCAACTGAAAGACGTGGCTCAAGAATCACAAAAAGCTGAAGAGGCGGCAGCTGAACAGGCTACTGCATCGGCTGATACAGGATCTGGTGGGTCCGGTCCTCCTCAAAATGAAAAAGAATCTAAAGAAGAACAGGACGAAGTGCAAGCTCAACTCGTTGCAGCTGTGAAGGACGAAGCAAAAGATGCACAGTCTCCAAAAGATGCATCACTAGGAGCACTCGATTCTTGGGCAAAAAGCTTGAGTAAATCCAGCCAGACAGCGCTGAAGGCTTCAAACAGGCTTGGCAGTTTAAAGGATCTTGTTGGGACCGCTCTTGATGATTCTGCAAAAGCTGTTGAAGGACAAGTAGCTGCAGCAATAGCTGCCTGGAGAGAAGAACACGAGGAGACTCTGATAAAGGGTAAAAGATTTGCAAAAAAGAATTTTGACGAGTTGGAAAAGTTAATTTCTACACTTGCAGGAAATATGCTTAAAAAATCGAATGAATCAAAATTTAAGCTAAGTAATACAAACGTTCAAAAGATAGTTTTTGAATTTCTTAACAGAAAGTTTTATAAAGATTACGATAAGATTCTTTTTGAGGGAGAGAAGAAATTCTCAGAAGAAACACTTATTGTTAAAAGAATGAACAGAATGGCAGGGCTAGAATAATGAACCAACTCAAGGAACTTGATGTACAGGATAAGCAGGGAAACATTGTAATTTCTCCTGACTTAAAAGTTCGACATAAGGATTCACAGTACGAATACACCGTTGATTCAGTCATAAAAGACGATGAAGGTGAGACTGTTGTACTTTTACGATTACCTGAAGAACCTAGGATCGATCCTCAAGATCAAACGTCTTCACCGCAGCTGGTCAGAGATTTGAGCGCCGGAAAAGTTTTATATGAAATAGATCCTGATGTTTCTGTTTATGAGCCAGAAGAAGAAGAACCCGAGACTGAAGAAGATCTTTTGGCTGTTCCAAGTTCAGAATTTGAAAAAGAATACGAGGTCAAATAAATGTCTGATATCAAAAAAGATCTTAAGAGAGTTATAAGAGAGTCTCTTAACGGAGTCCTTGAAGAGTCGTACGTAACTCAAGCTAAAAAATTCGATCTTAAAACAGAATCACTTTCAGAGAAGGTCAAAGCTGCTAGACAAAAAGAGCTTGAGCAGTTTGTTGAATCTTTGAATGAAGTTAGCGCTCAACTAGACACTGTTGATAGAGATGCAGCAAACGATAAGAAGAGCAAATTTAGAGGTCTTAAGATAGACGAAGCTCACTGCATGAATGCAGCTTTTCTAAGAGCACTTCACTTAGAAAACATATCAGATCTTAGAAGTGAAATAACAATGGATGATATCTCGTTTCTTAGACTTGAAAGAGACTTCGGTGGATTCGATGCTTGGCAGAAGGACTTTATAGCATGCGGCATGTCGTCTAGGGACGGTTATGCTATCACAGGTTATTCTACATTTCTTAAGCGTTACATGAATATGGTAATAGACACAGAGTCTCTTAACGTTCCTATTGGTTTTCTTCCCGTTATTTCACTCGATGTCGCAGAAGGCGCTTACTATAGAGATTACCTAAGCGATAGAAAGTCTTACATTGTAAGGATGATGAGAGAGTTTAATTGGGATGTTATCGAAAAGAGATTCAAGAGAATTGAATCATCTATTAAAGCTCTTCACAAATAGGATTAAAGAACATGAGCAAATACGACGAAAGTTTTCACGAAAGATTCTTGAGATCCATGCTTAATGAAGCGCCTGAAGATGAAGAAACTGATCTCTTTGGGGGAGATGAAGAAGAAACTGAAGAAGAAACTGAAGAAGAAACTGAAAAGAAGCCTGATCTTAAAGGAAACTTCGAAAAGTCTATAGACGCTGATCTTGAAGCTATTTTTATTGATTTCGAATCAGAAGCAAGAGATTCTGTCGTTCAGGCTGAGTCGCGTTCAATAAAGATGCTGTATGAAGAAAATGATATCGATGAAATCAATATCTCAGACTTCGCTGCTAATGTAGCAAGGCTTGTAAAGAATTATGAGAACCTCTTGGACATGGAATCTATTTTGGTCTCCAGAGCTGGAGAGTTTCTTGAAGATAGATATGGAGAAGAGGCTAAGACAAAGCTTGAAGACGAGCTCATGACTGTTCATGACATCGAGGTCGAAGAACCTAAATCCCTGAACAGCGATGCAGATGTACCTCTTGCCTTAGGCGCTAGATCCAGTGAAGGATAAAAAGAAAATACAAAAACTTACGGACTTTGAAACAAAGAAGTCTGTTCATATAAATTTAACAAAGAAAACTCATTCGGGTTTTCGAGGAGTTTTATTTGAACACGATCTTTCAATGCAGGAAGTTTTTGAAAGGTTTGCGTATCTTGTATCTTCCGGAGATGAAAGAGCTGAAGACATATTGACCGAAGCTAAGATCATCAAAAGAAACAAAACACTGGAGAAACTGAATCAAAATGAAGTTGATAACTTATATGATGCAATATCTCACGTCGATCCTTTCGACGGAGACTTCTAAAGAGACCGAATCTTCTAAAAGAATAGACGTCCTAGAGAAAAGAATCAAAGATCTTGAACAAAACATTCAAGAACTTGCGTTTTGCATTCAGCAGATGGCAGCCACAGTTGGAACACTAATAACACACACAGCTAAGCAGACAGATTCCGTGTCATCAGCTGATGATTACTTAGATTCTCTTCTAAAAGACGACGACGACGGATCAGGATACTTACATTGAAGGAGGCAATAAAATGGCAAGACTAAAAGCTTTTCTAGACACACATGTTGAAAGATTCATATCAAGAAAATTTCTTGCGTGGGGCACAGCAACTTATCTGTGCCTTTCAGGGTCTGTTACTAGTGGAGACTGGGTAGCAGTTACTTTGGCTTACATCGGATCACAAGCACTTGTTGATCTTGCAACCCAGTGGAAACACGGTAAGTAATAAGAGGCACTTCTATGAGCACTATGTGGTTATGGTTAAAAGAAAAGTGGAAGATAACTCTGGCAGCAATTCTGGGACTCCTAGGTATACTGTCTGTTTTTCTAAGACTTCGAGCACAAAAAGCTGTATTGCAAAAAGCGAATGAATCTCACGAAAAAGACAACAAGCTAAATGATGATGCTATCAAGGATCTGTCCGAAGGCATGGGAAAGATAAACTCTGAAACTGTTGAGGCACTTGAAACAGCCCGCGTGAAGCATGACAAAGTTGAAAGTGATCTTGAGAAAGAGAAAAAAGAGTTTGTGAAAGAAGTTTCTGAAGGCGATGACCTCGCTAGAAAACTCGCAGAGGAACTAGGTGCGAAGTATGTGGAAAAAGATTAATCAGATCATCGCAATTTTTTGTTGCATTTCAGTTACATACATGCCTGTTTCAGTTTACGCAGAAGAAGGTCTAGTAACCCAAGTAAAGAAAGGAGATGCAGCTCCTTTTACGGGAGTGCTCCTTTCAAATGACACGGCTGCAAAACTCTTTGGAGATATCAAATACTCTAAAAAAGAATGTGATGCGCGTCTTTCAAAAGAGCTTGAATTTTCGAAAATAAAATTTGAAAGTCTCTTAAAAACTGAGCAGTTAAAATTTGATGTTGAAAAGAAAAGACTTGACGGAATGATTGCTGTTCGAGACGATAGAATCAAATTCTTGGAAGATAACTACAGACCTCCTGCATGGTATGAGAGCGGAGAGTTCTGGTTCGCTTTCGGTGTTGTAGCAGGAATTGGAATTACGACAGCCGCCGGATATGCAATTGGTCAAGCGAAGTAATATTTAAAGATCGAGGTACCCTATGAAGAAAAATATATTTTTAGAAGATGTCGCATACGGAATCTACGATAGGCCCGGACCAACTGGTCCTGTTGCTGATCTGGATAAAAAAGAAGAGGACACAGTTCCCGATTCTACTCCTATAATGCCTACAAATCAAATGGCAACACAGCTTTCAGTTGAAAGACCTCCGATTGAAGATGAAGATTATCTTCCTGTGAATATAGAAGAACTTTCTCGAGCTGCGAGTGCTATTGCGAGAATGGTGCCTGCCGGACAAGTAGAATACTTTTATAGAAGGCTTCATGAACTCCTTGATGATACAACAGATCAGACAGTCAAGCCTGACGAAGAAGTAAAAAACGAATCTGTTAAAAGAAAGATTCGAAGCGTGCTTAAAGAAATGCTGTCAGACGAAGACAAAAGAGAATTTGAAGAATTTAGGTCTGGAAAGAAAGTTGACTACTTTGGAGAGACCGAGCCTGAAGAAAAAGAAGAAGGGATGGGATTAGAAGACATAGCTTCTAAGTTTGGTTATTCTAGTGCATCAGGAGCACGACAGGAGATCCAAAAGATAACTGATAGACTCCAGTACTTTGTAACAAAGGTAAAGCCTGAGGATCTAGATGGCTTGATAAAGTATGCTACTGGAGAATATGTCGATACTCTTCTGAAGGGTGACTTCATAGATCAAGAGGATGCTGATGATCTTCGAAAGGTTCCTCACACTTGGTTCAAGGAAGAGCTTCCATCTTTTGGATTCTTTTTCGTCTCAGCGTTTGTCTTACCAGCATACAGAGAGGTAGTTAGAGAAGCCACAAAGAACCTCAAACAGAAGATCTCTGATCTAGATATTCCTGATGAATTGCACCAGACAGTTTTCAATCAAGTCACAGGTGCAGCCTCTAGAAAACCTGAGGTGATAGTTCGAAAACTAGAAAAGTTAATAAACAGTGGTAAGATAAAGCCAAGAGAGGCTGCTGAAATAGCTAGAAAGATTTCCGATGCAAGACCTGCCCTGCAGAATTCTCTAGAATACTCAGATGACTT
>Ga0181591_10005181_pt1 | contig 11328 bp, 9 predicted proteins | sample 071ome_33_FD_133757 | JGI IMG/M metagenome (GOLD analysis project Ga0181591, IMG submission 133757) | Coastal salt marsh microbial communities from the Groves Creek Marsh, Skidaway Island, Georgia - 071412AT metaG (megahit assembly) | ecosystem: Environmental > Aquatic > Marine > Intertidal zone...
AAATTGCCAACTTGATGATAGATTCAGGTCTTCTGGTATACGATCCCCGGCCGCCCTATAATGCACTCTTATTTCGGGATGCCATGACATCCCGCCCGGTACAACGGGCCTATAACTCAGTTGGTTAGAGTAGCGGACTCATAATCCGTTTGTCCCAGGTTCGAGTCCTGGTGGGCCCACCATATTTTTCAAGTACTTACGAAGCTGAAGTCATCTGACCCAGCTTCTTTGGACCAAATTTGGACCACTTAAAACTGAGTTCTACATCCATCATGGCTTGCCATTCGCCTTAGCCCTTAGTACAGGGCCCAAAGTGGTAATTAAGAACGTGACCCCACTTTAAACAAAAAGCCATGCGTAAATTCAACCTAATTTCAATGTCGGTGCACGGCACCGCAAGGTTATTTTTCGCATCGCCACTATCGATAAGCGCATTTCCCCCCGCACAGGTAAGGTCACCTATTGTGCACGTGTTAGACGCGTCAACCTCCCTGACTTAACCAAATCATTCTCCACAAAGAAAAAAGTGATACAGTGGGCCTATTCAACTAAAGCAGCACTTCTAATAGGCAGATTGGATGATGCTTCAATCTTAAAAAAATACTGCTTGAATGACGTTTTTGATCTATATGAACTCGACATCATCAAGCGACTAAAAGATCCTTTTAACCGAATCTGACACCTCATGTTCTGGCGGGCTGAAATCGGTCAGATTCCACTCCAAGATCTTTCAGCCTCTGCCATTAGATCTCCACGCGAGAAATGAGGCGCCAGGATTGCTAGAAGCAGAGTTTGACAGACTCAGCGTTGCTTTCGGTCTTTCTTTTGACAACATAGGTGATATCAAGAAGATACCTCCTCAAAAGAAAACAAAGCCCAGCAGGAAATTGTGGCAGGACAATTTGGTTAGACCTGAACTATGTTGAACATCTAATATTTCCTCCTCCACCGAAAACGAATAGCAATTACATATTCCCGTGCTTTATAGACAATCTTGAGATCATTTACTGTTTCCCAAGATATCGGGTTGTCAAAGTAGATCCATCAATCAAAATACTTTGTAAATCGGCTTCCTCAGGCTATGTAAAAAACATCCGACTGGGAATCTGTGTTATTTGACGGCAAGGCAGACGAGCCAGTCGCAACAACAGTACACGGGAGGGAAAAAAGAGAGAAAAGAGCCGAATACAAAGAGAAAATGAAAGAAATATACGAATTGTAAGAACTTGGCAGATTGCATGATTTCAGGTGGAAACCTGTGGTGTTTATATATTTCTGCTTTTTCATGGAAAGAATCGTCGCAGAATACCGATTAACTTGCCAGTACCCTACAGTGTCACTACTGTCTTAATTGTGTGTGGGCGATCAGTTTTTATGCATGGGCTCTGGAAATCTGAAGGCCAGACACTATCGGCAGCTGACCTTGTATAGGTGAAGCAGTCCGGCAATAAGCATGATAACCAGGAAACCTTCGATAATACCCATGACATAGTAATGTCCCGTGGTGAAGGTAGGCAGATAACTGCTGAGCAATCCCGGTTCCCGCTGAAAGAAAATCACTACACTTCTATCAACTAAATCAATGCCGCCCGGCGGTACGGTATTTACGGGTGTATATTTGAGATGGCCGCTTATCCCAAGCAGCAAGGCGATTAGTCCCAGCAGCGCATAACCGGCGGCAGTAATCGTCTGTAATATGTTCCAGCGGGAGTGTTTTTGGGGTGCCGGGGTAAAACCATAGTGCACCAACAAACCAGCGCAGGCGCCTATCTGATTGAGGACAAAATCATTGAAATCAATATAGGAGCTGTTGTTTATTGTCAGGTAAAAATATTGATTGAGTTCATCAAGAATTCCCAGGCCCGTAGTCATGAACATCAATGTAAGGAGCGGCCAATAGATACGATCCCTGTCAAAGGCATAGGCCAGCATGAAGGCTAAAATGCCGTACTGGAGAAAGTGAATCATTTCCACGGCTGTAGTGGTGATCAGAAACATACAGGCTGTCATTGCTGCAAATAAGAGCAGCCAGCTGGCCAATGTGATATTCCGGTTGCTGCCTCGAAACCAGAGCCTAAAAACCAGGGCAGCAACCAGCAGGCAGACGGTGAAGGCAATTGGCTGGGTATGATCGCGGGGGACAAAGTCGCCAAACGGTGTCGAGTAGTTGACAATAATCCAGTTGGAGAACTCAAGATGCAGCATGACATTGAACAGCCAAAATACCAGAGCGACAAGGGTCCAGCTCAGTATATGCCGGTCATTCAACGGCCTGCTCCTCGTTGCAATGCAGTGAATCAGGCGTCGGCATGTCGCGCATCACCAGGGTAAACCCCAACCCCAGGGCTGTGTTTATGCTGCAGGCTGTATAGCTTTTCATGCCGTCGAAGCGGTTTTCACCGAGGCCGGTATCAAGGAAAAGTGACAGATTCGGCGGTCCCTGTGTAGGCGTTGCCGGGGTAGTGCCCGGGTAGGTATCGCTGCCGTCATGGTCGTGGAAAATCAAAATGGAACGGTGAGCAGATGCTCCCAGGCTGAAGCCGCCGGCTTCATGCAGGTCGTCACCGGCAAGATCCTCGAACAGGACCAGGCTGAGATCCCAGGACAGGCCGGATGACACAAATTGACGGGGCTTGTAGTGGTCATTGCCGCCAGCTTCGGGGAAATACCCCATCCCAACATGGGCGCCCCAACCGAAGTTGTAGCGGGCACCCAGGTAAGCATCATCCTGGTTACCATTGTCTTTCAGCTGGCCCAGGCCGTAAAAATATCCCCCGCCCTGGGAAAAGGAGCCTGCCCTGGAGTCATCACTGCCATATTCATCCTGCAGGATGCCGACACCGCCTGGCGTTGTATCACGAACCCCGACGCCGATGCCCTGGCTCCAGCTGTCTGAAAGTCCAGGCGTGCCGTAATTGGTGGGGACTAGCCCTATTGCCAGGTAACTGTCGTTACCGGAAAGGTCAGACAAAATGCCTACGCCCTGTGTCATGCCCGTCCCCTGGCCGAGTCCTTGAACTTGGTAACGGTCGTTACCCTGGTTATCCAGCAGCAGGCCGATGCCGTAGAGAGACATGCCCTGGGCCGTGCTGTTGGCATTGTATTCATCGTCTCCCGGTCGGTCATGCAGGACGCCAACACCCATGAGGCCGAAGCCCTGGGTGAGGGCGTCACCATGATAGGTTTCGGTACCCTGGTGATCGACAAGGAAAGCGGTACTGCCGATACCTGCTGCATAGCCGCCAGGTTCCTGGGATTCATAGATATCATTGCCGGCAAAATCAATAACCAGCTGTGGCAGTCCGCCTCCCCACGGTGAAACCTGTGGCATGGAAATAACGACGCCGTGATTGTCCCTGAGAAATTGTGCGTCTGCATCCATCAAGCTTTTGTTAAACCGGTCAACCAGTTGCCTGCTGACATCCACAACCTGTTGAATGGCGTCATTAAGGCTTTGTGGTAATGGCAAGTTCAGTACGTAACACCTTGAATCCAATGGGTACATTGCCTGGTACAGCGTCAGGAGCTTATCGGGTAAAGGCCCGCCATTTTGCCATCGGGGCAGCCCTGACATTGCCGTCTGGAGTATCGGTGCGAGCGCATTGGGAGCGTCAATAAAAGACTTGAAGGGTTGAGAAACATCCCCGAGAGGTTGAGGCCGGGTTATATAGTCCCCCAGGGCAACATAGACCGTGACCATCGTCTGGTTATACTGCGGATCTTCAGCAATCCATTTTTGCAGGCCTTGCGGACTGGTTTCCTGGGCGTGCAGGGATGCAACAGCAGTAGCCAGGAACATGGCTTGGACAAGGGACAAAGGCAGCAAGGATCGAATGGACAGCAAGAATATTTTCTCCTGAATATGCGGTGCTAATTAAAGCACATAGGTAAAGCAGTCTCTAAACAGGCTGTCATAATGATTATATGGAAGGTGTGGACTGATGCCCCCCTCCCTGCTTGTGCTGTAGTCTTTAACCGGAGAAGGTACACTAGCAGGCTCGATAATCTAAGAGAAAACTCTATGAATCATGACACCTCATAGAATATCCAGTTTTTCTCCAGACTCGCTCGTGCGGAAGCCAGTAGGATTCACGCACTCCTGCAACCCTTCCTTAATGGTAAAAGACCCATCAACCAGGAATGCCTGGAACAGTTGGTAGTGGTGTTAGGTGAATTCGGCACCAGGATCAGCGTTCTGGAAAAAGCAGCGGAACAGCTACTTCTTGTTGGCAATCCGCTCCATGCCCATCGCAGCCTGCAGCGGGCTTATATTCCTGATTGATCACTCTTTGTGCGCTAAATTATCTCACCTGTCGATCGATTCGCGTTAATATTGCTGCATGAAAGTTCTTCATGTCGGCAAGTACTATTCTCCTTTTGAAGGCGGAATCGAGAGTTTTCTGTCATCCCTCCTGCAATCCCAGGCCGGCTCTGGAATACATCATTTTGTTTTAGCTCACCATCATAAGCTTTGCCGACAATCCGACCTTTCCACTAGGGATGAGGCGCAGGTCTTTCGGGCGTTCACATTATGCCGCCTGCTATTCACGCCAATAGCGCCGTTTTTTTACTTCAATCTCAGGAAAGTTATCGCCCATTACAAGCCTGATATTATTCATGTGCATATGCCAAATCCGTCCGCTTTCTGGTTACTGCTACTGACCGATGCCCGGGATATTCCGATAATTGTTCATTGGCATGCCGACGTAATAGCATCCAGAAAGAACTTTCTGCTGGGAATCGCCTATTTTTTTTACCGGCCCCTGGAGAAAAAATTACTGGAAAAAGCCAGCACCATTGTTGTCACCTCTCCGAACTACCTTGAGTCCAGTATTCCGCTCAAACCATGGCATTCAAAATGCCAGGTTATTCCACTGGGGCTGGAGGTTGATGAATCTGCCGATAATACCAATACTGAAAATTACTGGACAAGCCAGGACGCCTTCAAAGTCCTCTGTGTTGGCCGATTAACCTACTACAAGGGGCAGGAATATCTCATTCATGCTGTTTCAATGCTGAATAACATTGAACTGATCATGGTGGGTACAGGAAAATACGAAAGTAAATACCGGCAACTTATCGAAGCGCTTGGTTGCAAACACAAGGTCAGGTTGTTCGGTCATGCTGAACAGGCAGAGCTTTTGTCCCTGATGGCAGGCTGTGATTGCCTGTGCCTGCCTTCCATTGAGCGCACAGAGGCCTTTGGACTGGTTCTGCTCGAAGCCATGGGCGCATCCAAGCCCTGTATCTGCACCGATGTAGAAGGTTCCGGAATGAGTTGGGTGGTACAAAACGGCGAAACCGGCCTGGTGGTTAAAGCAGCCGATACGCCAGCCTTGCAGGAAGCCTTGCTTTTACTGGATGCGGACAGGGAGTATGCAAGGCAACTGGGGATTTCGGGCCATCAACGCTTAAATAGCTTTTTCAGCCTCGCCACGGTGGCTGATCAAATGGCCAGGCTTTATAATCAGGTCATGATTAATTCCATCCACGCTCACCAGAAGTAAGTTGTCTGCAAATGGATACCTCCAAAACACTCATTATCATTCCGGTTTATAACGAGGCATTTGCCATTCCCTATGTACTCAATGAACTGGCAGAACTGAGTGATATCGAGGTGCTGGTTATTGATGATGCCAGCACAGACAACAGCCTGGCCGTATGTTTATCCAGGGGTGTGAAAGTCTTGCCTCTGAAGCTCAGGCTTGGTGCATGGAGCGCAATCCAGACCGGCTTGAGATACGCTCAAAAGCATGGGTATGACTGTGTTGTGACCATGGATGGCGATGGGCAGCACCATAGCTGTGAAGTGCCTAAACTACTCAAGGCTGCCAACAGCAATCCTTCAGCCGATGTGGTTATTGGAGAATGTATTGAACGGGGCAGCCGGCTTCGCCATGTGGCCTGGCGTTTCTTTCGAAAAATCACCGGTGTGGGGATAGAGGATATTACCTCGGGTTTCAGGCTCTACAGGAAGCGTGCAATTTCCTTGTTAGCTGGGAATGAAGCAACCATACTTGATTATCAGGATATCGGTATCCTGTTAATGCTCAGGGCTGCCGGGATGAATATCATAGAAACAAGAGTGGCCATGACGCCGAGAATCAACGGTAAGTCCCATCTTTTTTCAAGCTGGCACAAAGTAGCCTATTACATGATGATTTCGACTGTGCTGTCGTTTTGTAAATATGGAAAGTTTACAATCAGGGATTAATGGGAATTATGGAAAAATACCAGATCACTTCAGCAGTTATCGGCATTCTGCTTGGCGGTTCTATTTTCTGGCTGGCAAGGCGGGATCATCTGCACGGCCGCTTTGCCGTGTGGTGGCTGGTAACGGGTTTTGTATGTGCAGCCTTGGGAATCTTTCCACAATTTGTTGACTGGGTTGCGGCAGGGCTGGGAATCAGTTATCCGCCGATACTCGCCCTGGTCCTTGGCATAGGTTTGCTGGTGCTTAAAATTATCATCATGGATATCGAAAGATCCAAAAATGAGATCAAGCTGCAAAGACTGACCCAGCGCCTGGCCATTCTCGAAGGGGAATTACTGGACCAAAACAAAAACCTGCCAGACTAGTCACTAACAAGGCTGTAAATAATTGCATGGGGAATACTAAAACGCAATCAACGGCCAACACCCTTTCCGCCCTGTTTGCCCGAAAAACTGTCCAGTACCTGGTTCTCTTGGCGCTCATCCTCCTGTGCTACGGGCACACCCTGGACGTTCCCTTTTACTTAGATGACAACTATTCCCTGCGCGGCAATGAGGCTATCCAGCAGGTTGATCTAGGAGCCCTGTGGAAGCTTTACGCCGCCCGCATAGTGGGGTACCTCACCTTCGCGCTTGATTACGCGGTGCATGGTTACACCCTTGCAGGTTACCACCTGGTCAATATCCTGATTCATGTACTGGCCACGTTTATGGCTTACCAGGTGGCGTTGGCGTTATTAAAAACTCCCCGCCTAGAATCAATGGCCAATGAGCAGGCAATACTCTGGCTGCCCTTGATCACGGCGCTGATATTTGCAATTCATCCGCTCCAGATCCAGGCCGTGACTTATATCGTTCAGCGACTCGCCTCGCTGGTAGCACTGTTCTATCTTTCTAGCATGTACTGCTACCTGCAATTCAGGCTGAGCAAAACACCGGAGAAAAAAATAATATTCGGTTTTTTGCTGATCATCAGCGGATGCCTGGCACTATTCACCAAGCAAAATGCGGTCACCATTCCCCTGGTTTTCCTGCTGCTGGAATGGATTTTTTTTAATCCACAAAAAAAGTTAATCATTGCCGGGGCGATTTGCAGCTCGATCAGTTTACTCGGTGCTTATCTTCTGTTATCCATTGTTCTTAACCAGGAGCTCTTTGCTTTTATTTCAGAGCGCACCCGGGAGACCGTATTGCTAAACAGGATCGAGTATTTGTCGGTCCAGATGTATGTGCTGTGGAACTATATTCAGAAGTTTCTGCTTCCTGTTAACTTGGCACTGATTTATGAATACGCGGTGCCCGAGAGTTTCTTTTCGCCGGGCATATTCTTTCCGGCAGTTTTTCATGCAGGGCTGATACTCGCCGCGGTCCTCAACCGAAAGGCATTTCCCCTTGCAGCGTTCGGGATTCTTTTTTACTACACTGCCCACCTGGTTGAATCGAGCATAATTCCCATCAGGGACTTTGCCTTTGATCATCGTACCTATTTGCCGAATTTTGGATTATGCCTGCTGGTTGGCAGTCTGGTAGTTGCGTATTTATCGAGGAAGCCGCCAACAAAAGCAGTCCTGCTGTTGGTTTGTCTCGTTGTTTTGTTGCTGGTGGCGTTGACCTGGTCGAGGAATCAACTGTGGCGAGACCCAATTGCTTTTTTCCAGAATGAATTGGCAATCAATAATGATAGCTTCAGATCGTATTGTTTACTCGGGGAGGCCTATTATTCCGCAGGGCAGTTGCCAGAGGCGATCTCGATTTTTGAACGGGCCCAGCCCTACGTGGATAATCTTGTAAACCGGGGAAATAACACCTTTGAATCGTGCTATTCAATCTATGCGGCCTCGCTGAAGGAAGCCGGATACCTGGATGAGGCCAGAGAGTTAATCAGCAGAATCCCGGTGACTACCTTTTCGCCGCAGATGCAGTCAGTTGTGACTATGACGCTTGGCAATGTTGAGGCGCTCAGCGGAAACTTTTCAGAGGCCGAAGCGCATTTCAACAGGGCCAGGACCCTAGACCCCGACAATATTCACGCCGTTTCCAATCTGGCCAAGCTGAAAATACTGATGGAAGAATTACAGCAATCCTATGAATTATTTATCCAGGTTCAGCAAGCCGACCCCGGCAACGTGGATGCTGCCATCGGTCTGGAATACCTGTCGCCCCTGCTTCGGGATAACCCGCAACAGTAAGCAATAAAAACAGTGAAGCAGTAAGTAGCTCGACTTTTCTGCGTGGTTTCGTTTTGGGCTTAGGCTTGGTAAATAGTGCCCCTGCTAATAACAACACCAACACTAATTCACTCACCCCCTTTACGCTTAACTCTACTATTTCTGACCTTTCCCCTGTAATTCGTACCAGGATTAGCGAGAGTTTTCCTTTTAAACTTACGATGAGGAGAACTCGATATGAAGCGCAAGCGTTTTACAGAACAACAGATCATCAAGGCTCTGCAGCAGCATGAAGCCGGGGTTAAAGTTCAGGATATCTGCCGGGAGGCAGGGATTGCAGAGCAGACCTTTTACCACTGGAAGTCGAAGTACGGCGGCATGGTTGTCTCAGAAGCCAAGCGACTGAAGGCCCTTGAGGAAGAGAACATCCGCCTGAAGAAGCTCCTGGCGGACACCATGGTGGAGAATGCGGCCATCAAGGATGCATTATCAAAAAAGTGGTAATGCCAACCCAGCGTAAGGAAGTGGTCAGACATTGGGCAAATCAGGGTTGGCTGAGTGAACGGAAGGCATGCCAAGTGGCCGGTATCAATCGATCTGGCCTGAGAAACCGTTGCAAGCGATCTGAACAGGATGTTGAGTTGAAGGAAGCATTATTAGCCACGGCCAGCCAGTATCCCCGTTATGGGTATCTGATGCTACATGGACTGCTGAAGAACAAAGGGCTGGTGGTGAATAAGAAATGGACTTACCGGCTTTATACGGAAGCTGGACTGCAGGTGAGGACCAAGAAGCGGAAGAATCTACATCGTCCCAGGGTGCCGATGTTTGTACCCACAAGGGCCAATGAGCGCTAGTCTATGGATTTTGTTCATGATCAGTTGGCTGATGGTAGACGATTCCGGATCTTCAAGGTCGTGGATGATTACAGTCGGGAGTGTATTGGTCAGGTAGTAGATACATCGATCAGTGGCTACCGGGTATCCCGGACATTGAATCGCCTCTAGTTCACTAGACAGATTCCAGCCTCATCTTATACTGCTTTTCATACTCTACCGGAGACAGTTGGTTATTGTAACCACGCCTGTGCCTGGCGTTGTAAAACATTTCGATATAATCGGACACGTCAGTCTTGGCTTATTCCCTGGTCGAATATGTTTTCCCCTATGTCCATTCCCGCTTCAGTAGTTTGAAAAAGGTCTCGGCCACCGCGTTGTGATGACAGTTACCCTTCTACTCATACTGCCCTCCAGGTTATAGTCTTTTAGGAAGGACCACCAGTAATGGCTGGTGTATTGGCTGCCCTGATCCGGGAGCTCCATTACCTTGGATTTGGGATTTCTGCGCCAAAAAGCCATTAATAAAGCATTGAGTACCAGCTCTATGGTGATCCGGGATTACATCGACCAGCCCATCACCTTGCGGGAGAACAGATCAACCTCCACGGCCAGGTATAACCAGCCTCCATGGGTGCGTATATGAGCGATATCCGTTACCCACGCATGATCCTGAGCCATGATGGCAAACTGCCGCTGTAGTCGGTTTTGAGCAACGATATGAGCTGCTCCGCCTCTGTGCTTGGGCTTTCTGTAGCCTGCAAAGAAAAAAGAGAAAAATAGCAGTGCAGCCGTGAACAAGGATTGCTGGCAAGATATAAAGAATAATTTGCGTGGACCAAATTTGGACCAATGCGGAACTACAGATCACAGCTAATTACAACCAGTGGGAATTGAAAATCTCTTGTTTTACTTTATCCAAAGCGATGAATTTTGTTGTAGTAAGTTGTGGTTGATTATTTGCGAGGGACTCATAATCCGTTTGTGCCTGGTTCGAGTCCAGGTGGGCCCACCATTTTCCCAAAGCCAAAACAACCATATCTCTTTGATTTGTTGATTCAAAGATTTTCCTGCGCCAACTGTTGTGACAAATAATCAGCCTGGCGCATGATCAGGGAAATGATTGTCAGTGTCGGGTTGGCCGAGGCAGAGGTGGTAAACAAACTGCCATCTGACACAAACAGGTTGTCAATATCATGGGTTTGACCCCATTCGTTGCACACACTGGTGGCTGGGTCGTCACCCATCCTGGCAACGCCCATGTTGTGCGTGGCACCAAACTTTTCAATGGTGAACACCCGGGTTGCTCCCAGTGATTCGTACAGGCGCCGGCCCACATCCTTGGCGTAGTCCAGCATGGCCACTGTGTTGGGATGGTTGTTATAAGTAACTATCGGAACGGGAAGCCCGTTGCTGTCTTTCCTGTCGGGGTGCAAGGTAATCCGGTTGTCTTGCTGGGGGACATCTTCACCCATCACAATCAGACCGGCAAAGTTTTTGTATTTTTCCATAATGGCGGCGTAATCTTCGCCCCACCCGGCCGGGTTGATATTGTTGACCAGGTATTCTGGACCCAGGCTGAGGGTATGCATCTGGAAGCCGCCGCTGAAGCCCCTGGAGGGATCGTGTTTGATCTCGTCCCGAATGACACCGGCACATTGTGCCCCCTTGTAGAAATGCACTTCGCCAGGCATCAGTCCCAGAATTTGCACCATGGCATGGCGCATGTAATTGCGTCCCACCTGGTCACTGCTATTGGCCAGCCCGTTAGGATGCCGGCTGTTGGCAGAATTGAGCAGCAGCCGTGTGGTTTCAACCACGTTGGCAGCCACGCTGACAACGCGGGCTTTTTGCTCCTGTAAATTGCCTTGTGGATCAATATAGCGGACCGCCGAGGCCCGGCCGTTTTCATCGGTAACAATCTCAGTGGCCATGCATTCGGCGCGTAATTCGTAAACATCAGTAGCTTCGGCCTTGGGAATGTCATTGAATCGCGTCGTCCATTTGGCATTGATGGCACAACCGCTGGAGCAGAAACCCAATTGCAGGCAGGCGGGACGGCCATCTCTTGGCTGTGAATTGATAGCCATGTTGTAGGTATCAATGTCTGT
>Ga0181591_10005190_pt1 | contig 11317 bp, 15 predicted proteins | sample 071ome_33_FD_133757 | JGI IMG/M metagenome (GOLD analysis project Ga0181591, IMG submission 133757) | Coastal salt marsh microbial communities from the Groves Creek Marsh, Skidaway Island, Georgia - 071412AT metaG (megahit assembly) | ecosystem: Environmental > Aquatic > Marine > Intertidal...
AACTAAATTTTTTTATTGATTATAGGTTAATAATAAATAAAAACATTCGTTCAGGTCCCTTCGTCTATCGGTTAGGACACATGGTTTTCATCCATGAAAGAGGAGTTCGATTCTCCTAGGGACCGCCACAATTAAATATACGACATAGACATGCAAAAAGCCATTAAAACAGTTAAAAGCAAACAGCAACTGGCCTCACTGTTGACCGGCCTTGGTCAACATGACCGTGAGTTGTTACAGCAGTGGATTGATCTTGATCCCATCTATACCGGCACTGTGAACAAAGCAGATTATGAAACCAGCATACGCAAACATCTGGAGATGTCAGCAGACCTGGCCCCGCCGGGTGGACTTTGGTGCGAATTTGGTGTCAGAGAAGGACGCAGTCTGCGATGGTTGATTGAACACAGTCCTGATCAGGTTATACATGCCTTTGACAGTTGGCAAGGCCTACCAGAAGACTGGAATCACGGCACTGGCAAGGTGGCAGACATGACCTGTGATCCGCCCAAAGTGCCTGAACACATACACCTGCATAAGGGATGGTTTGCTAACACTTTGCCTGTGTGGAAACGCACCAACACACAATCTATCAGTTTCTTACACATGGACGCTGACATCTACAGTAGCACCATCACAGTTCTCACGCAACTAAACGATCAGATTGTGCCTGGCACGGTGATTGTGTTTGATGAATTGTGCAACTTTAGACTGTCAGGCAAAATGAGTCAGTGGCAACAGCAGGAATTCCGGGCTCTCACAGAATGGTTGGTGAAATACAACAGACAGATACAACCGGTCAATAGAAATTGGTGCTATCAAGCCACGTGTGTTGTTGTCAAGTGACTTTGGTTTTGCTTCCACGTTTTAACGCACGATTACACAAGTGACTACTGTCAACATAGTTTTCAACGCCAAGGAACTGCTGTAACTGATCTATTTTTTTTGCGTTGGCAGATTTCATGTCATTGTATGTGAGATGAAACACTCCAGGACGTCCTATCCATTTTGCCACACTGTGTATTCTTGCTAGAGTGGGTTGGATATTTGTGGGTTTTCTGCCACTGAACTGTTCCCATCTTTTCAAACTGTCAAGAATTTCTGGTTCGGGTCTTGTGACACATATTTTGTGATAGTCTGCGAGCAATTGTTCAGTTTCAGCAGTGTACAACAAGTGACTGACAGCAAAGTGACCTGGTTCAATCACGTCAATAGATTCTCTGAGACGCTGTCTAGTTTCAACTGTTTTAGGATTACGTATGGCCGCTTGATAGTTTGGAGCCGAGGGTGGTGGATACTTTTCATATTTCTTTTCTCCCAAGTGATAACCGTGAAATTGAAATCCAAGTTCTTGAAGTACATTGGCACAAAGATAAGTGCCTGCTTTGGGCTGACTGATCACTATTACTTTTTTGGACATAACTGATTTTGTTGCACAAACTGTGCGAGATTCTCGGCCCATGCATGATGTCCGTGCATACTAGGATGTCCATCACTTGGTGATTTAGTCCAACCGTTCTTGGCACAGAACTCAAAGTGACTCTGCACATAATCTGTGTTGGCAACCTGCACTCTATGATTTGCACTGCTCCTGTTGGCTATCTGCATGTTGACATTGTCTTTAACATGTTCGCTGGCTTCAAAATTGTAAAAATGTTTACGATCAATTTGATCTTTCAGCAGTTTTAAATCTGGTCTAGGTTTGCCATTGACTTCTGTTTCAGGAAGGTCATTGCTCAAAGCATGGTAAAACACATAGGGAATATTGTGATATTTCAAAAAATATTGTAGGCTGAGAATGTTTGTGTATAATTTTACAGCACTGGCCAATTCCACATCAAAATCTTTGTCTCTCATAAAAAAGTCATGTTGCCACAACTGCCACGTGCCCCATTGATAATCAAATTTCAATAGTTCACCTTTGATTCCTCCCTGTTTGCTTGTGGGAGTTTTCATACTTGAAGCATAGTCCCATCGATAGCCTGTGGTCCATCCTATGCTGACAAAAGTGTCTCGCATTCGTTCTGGATTTTTGTAGAACCAATGCATTGTGGTGTTGACTATTCTGTCATTGCCTCTACCGCCTTTAGCCATGTTGACAGTTTCTGTGGGTATGTTCAAAAGTTGTCCTAGTTTTTGATGACAACTCAAAAATGTTTTTTTGGTACTAAAACTGCAACCATTGGAAAAATGATGTTCCATATTTCTACTTATCGAATACTTTTTCTCACATGTTGCCAACAGTGACCAGACTCAAACTCTTTTGTACTCCACTGACACATAGCAACTTTTTGCATCCATCTAACACGATCTCCCACATATCTATTTTCAATGTCACTAAAGTTATGGGTGCTTACTTCCCAAGCCATGTTGCCCGGGTCGTTAGTCAAACTAGGCACGCCAGCCAGCACAGCGTCAACAGCACTTCCTGAAGCAAAAGAAACAGCACAGTAACAGTCTTCAAAATCTAAATTTAGTGGTCTTAGGTTGTTAGGCAAGACATTTTCAACCATTGTTACATTATCGTACATAGCAATTGTGTTTGTAAATGCTGTAAATCCTTTACGTGGTAATGGATGTGGTCGAACCACAATGGGTCTATCTGTTTGTTTTTTTATTTCGTCAATTGCACCATAGCACCAATCAAATATGTCAGTGCCTCTAAGACTGGCATCTCCTGGATTTTGTAACAGAATCAAAATGTTTTGGCCTTGTGTTTGCCATTGTTGTTCAATGTCATAGCCAAGATTTTTCCAAACTGTTTTATATCTGTCAGGATCAATGTATTGATGTCCCCACTTGCCTTCGTCCCAAAGAAAACCATTTACTCCCACACGAAAATAATCATGATCAATTGTACTTGCACTTCTGCCTATAACAGGAGTTTCCAGTTGTACAAAGTTTTTGAATGTTTTTGCTATCTTTGTTTTAATCTTATGATGTGCTGAACCTCTGTAAGACTTGTAACTTCCGTAAATCACTGCCGCGTCATAATTTTTTGGATTAGGATCATTGTCAATTTCAAAAGTATCTTCACATTGACTTATTCCTTTGGCAAAACTATGTAGTTTGTCTTTATAGATTTGTTTATGAGCAGACGCTAATACAATTGCAATTTTCATTTTTTACTCACTATGTATTTGTCTTTTTTACTGCTGGGTACTTTGACAACCACTAGACAGCAATCAGTTATAAAAACAGGATCAGCAATTTCTTTTTTTTCAAGAACAAATATATCATTTGCTTTCAAAATTTTGTTTTGAATTTTCATTTTGCCTTTGATCAAAAGATTTATTTCAATTGATTTTTTATGATAGTGTGCCTCCCACTTTTCGTTTTTTTTATGAATTTTATAACTGACCTCAAAATCTTTTGTTTTGAATGCTGTTGGCTTAAAGTTTCCTACAAACCAACCACCTATCATGTTTTTAAAATTATAAATTTTCATCTTTGTATCTTTCTATATTGTCACTACAAATACCTGAAAATTTTTTCCAGTTTGGATTTTTTTCAGGAAACACAGTGATAGCATTTTCTCCTCCAGGCTCTCCTGGATATGCCCAGATCCACCCATTGCTAGTCAAAGTGTATCTATCTGTGTGATGAAAAAAACAGTGTAATTTTCTTTTTACTAGTTCATGTAAAGCCAAGTGATCTTTTGCATGTATCCACAAAGGTCTGGATTCTAGCCATCTCGGAGAAACTTTTTCCTGTGGATGGTCATGACCAAACCAAAAATTTTTGCCATCCCATTTGCAGATGTCAACTTCAACATCAAAACCCTTAGCAATTGCTTCATCAATATATTTTTTAGTGTTTTCTCTTTTGGGATTTTTTCCGTTTGTGTTTCCTCTGTGAGATATTAAAATCATTGAACTCCCCACTTGTTGACGGCTTGTTTAAATTCTGGTCCAGGTACATCATCTATGGCTTGTCTCATCGCTTTTGCTCCTGCCAATGTACCTCCTGGGTGACTGTGTATTGCTCCTCCAACGTTAGCAATAAAATCAATTCCAACAGACTGAACTGTTGAATGTACCAAACCAGGGTGCATACCACAACTTAAAGTTGGCATGGTATTTCCTTTAATCACTGTTTCGTAGGCCTTTTTAATTGTTTGTTCTGAATCGTTGCTGTACCCACCAAGCATACCTATATGTATTGTATCAACACCCATCATGGTTGCCAACTGGCAAATCACCGGCCAGTCTATTCCAAAATTGTGTTGTGGATTGGTATACACTTTGTCTCCAGATTTTTGAAAGTGTATGAACAGTCCTGTATCTAATTTCCTTACTGCATTGTAAACTCCTAGTCCTGCCCAATGGTTTATGTGTATTGCGTTTCCGCCCAGTGACTCTACTTGCCATGCACGTTTTAAAATGTGATCATGATCTCCTGTAATGCAGACAGCATACACAACTTTTCTTTTTTGTTTGTTCAACCAATTCATTACAATTGGTACTCGATCTTCTATCGAACAAAAACTTGGATTAGCCATAATTTCGTCTTCTTTTATGAAATCAACGCCACCGTGATACAAATCTTTTACAACCTCTAAAAGTATTTCTGGAGTCAGTCCTGTTTTAGGTTTTATAATTGCTCCACTTAAAGGTCTGTCTGTTTGTTGAACAAATTTTCTTAGTCCCGATATTCCGTGTTTTGGTCCTAGAAAATTTTTTTTGACCGACAAAGGAATATCGAGATCAACAAGTCTACAAGATTCAAAACTGTTGATATCCATTTGTCCTCCCATAACTTGACATAGTAAATGACTTATTCCATCTCCTGTCCAGTCTGTGTTAACAACTGGAAAAGCAATTTTAACTTTACCCTGCGTTTTATTTTTTAATTCATTCTGCGAATGTAAAATTTTACAACTGTGTTTTTCAAAAAGTTCATCAGATTCCCATTGACTTCTTTGATGAGGATTGCCCACACTCTGTCCAACAGCCAATTCCCAACTTGCTTTCAACAAATCACTGTTTACAGTTTTGATTGAATAAGTTGCTATAAAATAATCTTCTTTTTTGATCTGTGTATTATATAAGTCCATCTGGTTTAATATTATCTAAAAAATATTTTAAATCCTCTGGTGTACCAATTGGATACATTTCGTCTACAGGCTTGGTAATAAATTTTTTATTGTCTGCTATTGCTTCATTGTAAACAGGACAAACATAAAATTCATTATTTGTTCTAATATTTTTATTAATCATTTGTTCTGCATATTGTACATAATCTTTGCCAGTTTTCCAATGATATAATCCAACAGTGGCATGATCTGATATTGCTTGTTTTTCAGCCACCTTTGTGACATATCCGTTTTCAATAAGTGCAAAACTGTTTTTTGTATCTCTGCTTTTGAATGTGAGAATACCTCCGTCATATTTTTCAAATTCACTAATAATTTGATCAAGATTGCATTTTATCACTTGATCTGCATTAACAATTATTAATGGTTCATTGTTGTTGATGTGTTCTTTGGCTAACAGCACAGTTTCAGCGGCTCCAGATGACAAACTGTCAAGTTTAATGATGACACAGTCGGGCACTAGTTTTTTTAGAATGTTTTCTATATTGTAAGTTTCACAGTGTGATTTTTGGACGCAAAAAATATGTTTACCTTTCAATTTTAAGTTGTTAACCACAAAAGATATCATTGGTTGATTGTGAACAGGCAACAAAGGTTTTGGAGTTGAAAAACCCATTTGTTTAAATCGAGATCCTGCACCAGCCATTGGAATCACTATGTTCATTTTTGTTTGTCCACTATGTTTAAAATTTTATCTACTTTTTCAAGATCAAGGATCATATCCTTGTCTAAGTTTCTCCTATTACGATCACTTGCAAATTGATCAGCAGTTTTAGCAGTAATACTGTACCATTCCAATTCTTGAGATGGAGCCAGACAATTAAAAGCACAATCTGATATTTTTGGCAACAGTTCATCCTTATGATTAAAATCAATTACAGTTGATCCTTTTTTCATTGCATGTGCATGACAAAGATTAGAACCGTGTGCAGACAAAATTATTTTTGCATTAGAAAAAATTTCAAGTTTTTCTTTTATTGTTTTTGCACTTAGATTGTTTACAATTTCAAAACCCCTACTTTGTAAAAACCAAGATACCTCTCTGTCATTTAATAGTTTTCTAGCATTTGCATCGTCTCTCGTGATATAAACTTTTGCATTACCTAAAACTTCTTTTTCTGCTTTAAGATGTTCAGCAACAAATTGGTTTGCCCAATAACTGTTGCCACTTAAACTTGTGTCAACACCTGTTTCTGTGTAACAATTTATTTTTGGAGAATCAATCACACAAGGATGTCTTACTTCGATCAATCTATCACTTATTCCAGGAAAATATGAAACAAGTTCATGTTGCCAATCATGCAGTTTATATGTCAATATTGGTGCATTGTTGTTAGTAAAATGTTTTAGGTTGGGCAAATCTTCATAAACAAAATGCCAATAGGCATCATCTGTAAACCACAAATTAATTTCTTCTCCAGTTATAAATGAAACTTCAGCGGGTACACTAATAGGATCTGAAAAGATATTGTCTTGCTCGTGCCTTATTCCTTTTGTAAATTTAACACATTTTGTTTCTTGTCCTTGTATCTTTCCAAGCACATGGTGTTTCGGTTTGTTGTTTGCTTTTTCATAAAACAGTTTACTGTTGGTAAAACAATAGTGATAGATATCGTTTTCTTTGAATTTGTGTTGTTTCACAGTTATGTCTTGGTCGAGAACAGATATTTTATATTCTCTGTCTTTACCTTGCATCACTTTAGTTTTAGAAATATTTTCAGCAATTACCATATGTTTAAATATTTACTTACAATTATTAACACTATATTATTTCAGCGATATAAAATAGATATCAAAAAAAATCTAAAGCAAACAGAGCATTGTTCTCGACCCTTTGACACAATCTTGATTGATAAGATGGGTTCATGCTATGCCTGTGAATGTCAATCCTGGTTGCCACAGAGTATTGGAAATTTACAAATTGCACCTTTAGATAAAATAATAAATTCGTCTACACACAAAATTCTCAAAAGTTCTATTGATGATGGATCATATAGATACTGCAATGAACATCAATGCACATATTTAAAAACAGGTAAATTTTATCATGGTTATCCAAATAAAATAAAATATCTGCGTTTGGCCATTGACGATTCCTGCAATTTACAATGTCCTAGTTGTAGAACAAGTCTTGTGTTTCATAAGAAAGGCAACAAGTTTAATTTAGGCATACGACTTGCTGACAAAATAAATCAATGGTTAAAAAACTGTGTTGATCCAATTGAGGTTCATATAGGATCAGACGGTGATCCTTTTGCGTCGCATGTTTATAGACACTTCATGAAGAATACTCCTATTAAACAAAATATAAAATACAGTCTCTTGACCAACGGATTGATGTTCAAAGACTTTTATAGCAAGGTGCCTTGGGTAATTGAAAATCTAAACGAGTTAGGTATTAGTATTGATGGTGCTTCAAAAGAAACTTACGAAAAACTAAGACTGGGAGGCAAATGGGACAAAATAAATGAAAACCTACAATGCATATCCAAACTTAAAGAAAAATATAATTTTAGATTTAAATTACATTTTGTTGTACAAAAAGACAATTATCATGAAATGGAAGACATAATTCAACTAGGCAAAGACTACAACGCCGACAGAGTTTGGTTCAGCAGGATACAAGACTGGAACACTTGGAGCAATTTTTCTGAACACAATATATTTGATGTACAACACCCACAGCACAGCGACTACAGAAAACATTTAAAAAAACTAGTAAAAAGAAAAAGTAAAATAGTTGAAGAAGCGACCTTAAGACAACTGCATTAAGTCAAAAGGATCTTTGACTGGCATAGTTGCTAACATTATTCTAGGATATTTTGCATTTGCACCGGGCATGACTCTGTGAGGAAGATAACTGTTGAACACTATTGGACACTCATGCATATTATACGCCACACGCAAAGGATAAATTTCATTTACTGTATCGTGTATAGAACTTAAATCATAACATGATTGTTGGGTGTGTTTGTTTATAATCACAGGAAATTCCTTTAACTTATCATCTGGAATGTCGTACCATTCCGTGTAAACATCTTCGGTATTGTGAATTGGAAAATTGATTTTAAAATTCCTTCCGGGTGATCCGTGGTGCATTTCAAATCCGTCTGTCATGACTTCTGTCAAGACTCCTACTGTAATTTCCTGTATAGGTATTCTAACGTGTTTGAAATATTCGATTATGGCTGGAGCAGACTTGGCAAGGTCCTTGTAGTCAATCTTCATCCAAAACCCTTTGCTAGTTTTGTCTTGCAGGAAGTCTGTGTTTTTTTGTATCCATTCCATTACTTGGCTTTTGATATCTTTTAAATTAAACACAGGAAGTTCATGGCAGGCTTTGAATCTAGTTTGGTCACCTAGGTAATCTATCATACAAAAAATATTTATATATACATATTGAAGACTACTTCAATCGAGATTTAAACTTATCGTAAACTAGTTCTGCAAAACGTTGATGATGTTCAACACCGTAGTGTACACCGTCTTTGGCTAAACTTGGCTTTGAAACCGGAACTCTGTTTTCGTGATCAGTTTTCAAAGTTGACCAAACTGGCCAACATTTTTTAATAGTGGTTTTGGTAAAAGCATCTACTTCTTCAACATCATAGACATCCTGAGCAAAACAATGTAATGCCTTTGCTCCAGTTTTTTCCGCGAACTTTTCTACAAAAAATACATTTTTTAGAAAATTGTTTTGATCCGTGTGTTCATTTTCGTTTTTCAAAAGTTCATCATAACTCATTAGACTTTTTGGGTATGTGTCTAGTCTTTCTCTTCTACTGTAAAAAGGCCAACACACAATTATAATTTTAGGAAATAATATTTTTTCACAACCATATAAAATTCTTACTACCTTGTCTGCACTTGCTCCTGGTTGTGCAAGATTCCAAAATCTCAGTTTCTTTTGATCTACTTTTTTGTACAGTTGATCAACCCAAACTTCTCCGTCGTCTAGTCCTTCTCCAAATGTGTGACTGCACCCTAACACAACAACATTTTTTTTACCTTCTGGCAAAGGAGTCCATTCAGGACATCTATACCCATAACTGTTGGTTTTGTAATCTACAATTGGTTTGCGATCTATTGCTACACTTTTGGGTATGTGTTTATCTGAGTAATAGCCAAATTTCATTTTTAATCTTCTATTTTTATTTCAACGTCTTCGTCTTTGTAGTTTTTGTTAATTATGGGAGACAACACCCATCCTTTGAGAATACCCCTAGTGTTTTTTGCTGACATGTGAATTGTGCTATGACCTTTTGACCACTGTATTGCATTGGTCTGAAAAAGATCAAAGTTGTGTTCAACCCGGTGCGAGTTCCAAAACACTTTTAGTTGGTTAAATGTGTCAATCATTCTAGTAGGTACATGTTCATGTGTTGGCACTTGTTCTGCTGTAAGTTTTTTCATGTCTTGGCTCATCCAGTTCACAAACACATGCGGAATTAGACAACCATGATCAGCGGTCACTGAAAACAGTATTTTTTGATTTTGAAAATACCGTTCAAATTGTTCTTGAGTATCAAAAAGTTTTTCAAACTCTAGTTTTGTGTTGCCCGAGTCAAATGCTATACATCTTATCTGTTGGGCATTTAAAATGTCCAGAACTTTTGCTCTGTCTTGTCCTGGATGAATAAAATACCGACTGTGTCTTGGATCCCAATGAGCACCAAGGGGATTAGCAAATCCATTGTTTTCCAGATAGTCTTTGGCCAGGTACACACATTTGATGTAGTGTTCTGCTGGGTGTCTAAGTCTACCCCAATCAAATTTTTCGCTTTCCATTTTCATTGCTTCATAAAAGAATTTTTTTGTTTGTTCATGCAAAGGTTTGGTGTTGAACAAAATCTGTTCACGATCAATAGTGGCAATACCAAAACGCTGTTCGGGTCTTTTGTATTTGTAAAAAAGACTTAGATGTGTTTGGGAATCTGGTAATTCACGTAAAAAATACATTTGGAATATTTACCGCTATAAATATTTGCATGAAAGACAGTGACATCAACAACATTTTAAAAGATGATGGAGTTGCCAAAGTAGACCTAGATACTTTTGTAAATCTCAACAACATGGGTCTTGACAGACTAAAACAAAAACTTGGCACATCAGGTTGGGCGGCCAGAGTGGCACACAATGATAGATTTCAATCAGTATTGATTTGTCAGGCACCCGGCGAAGGCAACAGGAAACATTATCATCCAGACAGTGATGAGTTTTGGTACATTGTGGATGGTGAACTGGAATGGTGGATCGATGGTCACGGCACAAGAAAAGTCAGCAAAGGAGACTTTGTGTGTGTCAAAGCCAAAGTGGGACATCAGATTACCTGCGTGGGAGACAAACCAGCAATAAGATTGGCCATTGTCAAACCAGACGTGGAACATGTCTATTTAGACTAATGCAATTGGATTTTAACAACAAGACAGTTTTGGTATTTGGCGGCAGTCGCGGCATAGGATTTGGTGTGGTCAAGGCCATGGCAGAAATGGGTGCAACAGTGTACTATGCGGCCAGAACTGAAAAATTTTACAAACATGCCAATGTCACTTGGATCCGAACAGATGTGCGTGACCCGGAACAGATTGAACAGGCTTTTGCTCAGATAGACCAACTGGATATTTTGGTCAATGCCACCGGAATCAATCATGCCAAAACACACGACAAAATCTCAATGACAGAATGGCAAGATGTTTTGTCAGTGAACCTCAGCAGTTATTTTTTGACTTGTAAATTGGCTTTGGCCAAAATGATACCGCAACGCAGTGGCAAAATTGTCAATGTCAGCAGTATTGCAGGCAAACACAGAAGTGTGGTCAGTGGCTGTCACTATGTGGCCAGCAAAGCAGGCATTCTGGGACTGACTCGTCAATTGGCCTATGAGACTGCACAGCACAACGTCAATGTCAATGCAGTATGCCCCAGTCAAACCCAAACAGAAATGTTGAACAACAGCATGAACAATGATCAGATCAGTCATTTGGTAAAAACAATTCCAGTGGGCAGAATAGCCAGCGTGGATGAACAGGTCAAACCCATTGTGTTTTTGTGTAGTGGCAGTGCAGACTATATTACCGGAGCCTGTTTAGATGTCAACGGTGGACTGCTGTAATTAAATACAGGCAGATGTTTGACTGTAAAATAGACTCTGCAATTCTTGATCAATTCCAATCAGCCCGTCGCATAGCCTTGGTAGGCACAGGTGGCAATTTGAGCATATGC
>Ga0181591_10005192_pt1 | contig 11313 bp, 14 predicted proteins | sample 071ome_33_FD_133757 | JGI IMG/M metagenome (GOLD analysis project Ga0181591, IMG submission 133757) | Coastal salt marsh microbial communities from the Groves Creek Marsh, Skidaway Island, Georgia - 071412AT metaG (megahit assembly) | ecosystem: Environmental > Aquatic > Marine > Intertidal...
AGAGGACAACGCAGACGACAAAGAAGACGACGGCGAAGTTCCAATGCTGGACAAAGACTTCGACGAAGGTGAAGAAGTGGAACTTGACATGCCAGCGGAAGACAAGTTCACAAACGACCTAGACCCAGCAGAAAAAAAATAATCCAAAAAATTAAATAAGTGTATGCGATTACACTTGACCGACAACAGATTCAACACGGATCCTTATTGGACGGAACGTGTGAAGAGCATATTCGCATGTCCACCAAAAGAAGTTGTCAGTATGTTTGACCAGAACGGATATGATCTCACACGACTAGAACAACTGTATGCCGTGGCCAACGGTGCTGTCACCACACGACACAGGAACAGTTCTCACATAACACTCCGTCAAGATTGGTTCACAGCAGACGAGACCGAATCGGGTCCACACGTGAACCACGCCCTTATGTTTGAAAGGAAGGGATACTCAGGAGACGCACTTGCCCAATTAGAGGCATGGGCCGGCTACAGACCACACTTCCATAAATTGGTGGCAATGCGACCAAAATGGGGATTGGACTTCTCAATAGACTACTGTGACCGTGAGGGCAACGTTTTCGAATTGCTACACTGGGAATATGACGGATTCGAGTATAATGAGATTGCGGACAAGAAGTCCAAGATGGAGGAGTTCCTACTAAACCAGGATTGGGACGAACGGGCAAAAACAATGCTGGAACGCAAGTCAGAATGGCATGGACTAGGGTTTTTTGAACAGAGCGACTGGAAAACCAGGTTCTTTGGCATAGACAAAGAACGTTTCAAGATAGTGTTGTGGAAATAAATACACAAAATGAGCTCAATACCTTACAACTACGGCAAATACATAGATGATAAAGTGTCTATGACCAACAACGGACACGTTGACGCATCAAAACAGATCAACTCGCCCGCGAGTGCTGGCAGTAGAGGTTTGGCTAAAACAACACAATTCACTAACAATCCAACACAGATGAAGATGGGAGAATCAATCACCATGGAAGACATGAAAAGTTTAATCAGCAGGATAGATGGGTTGAACGTCCCAACCAATGAAGCACCAAAACAAAGCGACATAGATTACGCAAAATTAATGTTGCAGATTTCTGCAATGAAAGACAGGATAGCAGAACTGCCCATAGACGATGACAGGAAGACATCGGCCCTAACAGCACTGGGACAGGTGGAAGACGACCTGGCAATGGACGAATCAGCGGTGCAGGAAGACGACGACGAATCATACGGATATGAGTGGGAATGTGCTAATTGTGGAACAGAAAACGAGTTTGAGATGAGCCCACAGGAAAGAGCCGAGTACATCAAAGACTGGGAAGAAGACAATCAAGATCTAGTGGCAGACGGTGAAACAGGTTTAGATGCTCTAAATAATCTATTAGACACTGGCGCAGAAAGTGGAATGCACTATGGTGAAAAATGTATCAAATGTGGTACTGAAGCGACGAATCCATATCAAAACGAGGACGAAATGGCCAGGCTCAAGGAACTGTCAGGCATTGAGGAAAATGCTAAAGTAAAATTTTCTCCGGAACAGATCAAACAGTTGAAGATGTGGAATAAGAAATACAGTGTTTATTCAGGCAAGAACGGAGACGAACTACCCACGGGATTGATCAAGGCCAACACTGACTCGGGAATCACATCAGACGGCTACGAAGAGAACGAAGTCAAACAGTATGAAAAGATGTTTGGCAAGGAAGAATTTGACTGGGATGACGAACAGCACGGTGAGTTCCAAGAGAGATCAAAGATCACAGGCGGGATGATGAGTGACCTAGAAAAAATAGTTGGTGTTGGAAATGCCGACGATGAATACACACTGGCCGAGATCGGAGAGAAGATTTTAGGAATGAGTTTCGGCGACACCTACAAAGAGCAATACAAACCATTCCCGGAAGAGGACGAGATGACGTTCGAAGACGACGATGCGTTCTACGAAGCATTCGGTGAACTGGGTTTCCCAGAAGACGAGACGGAATTGTTTGACGCGGAATACAGGGGCAGGAAGGTGCCACTGAACAAACCAATGCGTGGTGATGTTAAGAAATTCAAAGTGTACGTGAAAGATCCAAAAACAGGAAACGTGAAGAAAGTCAACTTCGGACACGGTGGCAGTTCAGCGAGGAAAGCCGGACAGAAGACCATGAAGATCAGGAAGTCGAACCCTAAGGCAAGAAAGAGTTTCAGGGCGAGACACAACTGTGCGAACCCAGGGCCAAAAACAAAAGCGAGATATTGGTCTTGTAGAAAGTGGTAACATGCAGATCCGTGAAGTGGTTGGTATCACAGAGGAAGAGTTCGAGCAATTGGCAGAGAAGAAGGACGCCTGCTATCACAAAGTAAAATCAAGATATAAAGTATGGCCTTCGGCCTACGCCAGCGGTGCACTAGTGCAGTGTCGTAAAAAGGGTGCGGCCAACTGGGGCAACAGCAAGAAGAAATAATGAGAGCCAGTGAGATAATCACGGAGAAGTGTTGGAAGGGCTACACCAAGAAGGGCATGAAGACCATGTTCGGAAAACGTGTGCCCAACTGCGTCAAGAAGGAAGATGTAGACTTCTGTGTGTACTGTGGTGAATTGGTGTTCTCAGAAACACTGAACGAGGACCTCAAGAAATGGTTCAAGGACAAATGGGTGCGTTTTGGTCCTGATGGCAAGATCAGGGGCGACTGTGCGAGGGGTTCCAGCAAAGAAGGTAAGCCTAAATGCTTACCAAGATCGAAAGCACACGCACTGGGCAAGAAAGGGAGGAAGTCCGCGGCCGCAAGGAAACGTAGGCAGGATCCCAACAAGAACAGACGTGGTAAAGCCAAGAACGTGGCCACCAAGAAGAAATAGTTTGCATTCATACGAAATCTGTTATATACTTGTTGGATAACAACAGGAGAAAACAATGGCAGTAAGAAACTTCAATGACGCAGAAAAGCAGAAATTGATCCAGATCATTTCCCAAGGTTCACAGGTACTAGGTGAGGTAGAGGACTTGAAGGGTGGATTGAGAGACACAGTAAAAGCAATATCAGAAGAACTAGAATTGAAACCAGCACTGATCAACAAGGCGATATCCGTTGCACACAAGGGCAACTACCAGAACATCGCAGACGAGATGGACACGCTGGAGAGCATACTTAACACGGCCGGCAAACTTTAATGTTAACGAAAGTCAGATCATTCTGGCTTCGTAGTTTTGAGAGTGACAGGACGGCGTTCTACTTCGAACTAGTCAGTTTCATTTTCACAGTTGCGGCCAGCATGACCCTAGCCATATCTGCCAGGGATCCAAACATGCTCATAGTGTATCCGGCATTCTTCGTTGGTGCGACCACACAGTGTTACGCATCATACAGGAGAGGTGCGGCATGGGTGATGATTTTGACTTTTTACTTCAGTTGTGTTAATATATTCGGATACGGCGTGGCCGCAGGATGGTGGTAAGATGAGTTACATAGATGCATTATACAAGAAGGACGAGGACAAGATATACGTCGTAGAACGTGATCCCAAGAAGGGCAGGATATTCACGGAGTATGATGCCAGGTACGTGTTCTACTACGAGGACGCCAGGGGCAAACACAGGTCAATGACTGGTGCACCTTTACAGCGGGTGCAGTGTGCCACACACAAGGAATTCATAAAAGAACAGAGGATCAGATCCAACAAACAACTGTACGAGAATGACATCAATCCCGTGTTCAGGTGTTTGGAAGAGAACTACTTGGGCAAGGAGACGCCCAAGTTAAATGTTATGTTTTTTGATATTGAAGTGGACTTCGATCCCGATCGAGGTTATTCAACGACAGATGATCCGTTCATGCCCATAACTGCCATAAGTTGTTACATGAGCTGGACGGACCAACTGGTCACTTTCGCAGTACCTCCCAAGACCATCAGCATGGCGGATGCCAAAGAGCTGACGAAAAGGTTTGACAACACCATGTTGTTCGAGAAGGAGAAGGACATGCTAGACGCATTCCTGGAATTGGTACAAGACGCAGACATCTTAAGTGGATGGAACAGTGAGGGATATGATATCCCATACACCGTGGGCAGGATACAAAAAGTATTAAGTTCAGACGACACAAGACGTCTTTGTTTCTGGGGTGAAAAGCCTAGAAAGAGGGTATTCGAGAAGTATGGCAGGGAGCAGTTGAGTTTTGATCTCGTGGGACGTGTACACTTGGACCTGTTGGAACTATACAGGAAATACACATATGAGGAAAGACACAGTTTCAGACTGGACGCAATAGGCGAGCATGAGTTAGATGAGAGGAAAACTGTATACGAAGGATCGCTGGATAACTTGTACAAGAACGACTTTGGATTGTTCATAGAATACAACAGGCAGGACACTGCACTGTTGGCCAAACTGGAGAAGAAACTGAAGTTCATAGAACTGGCCAATGAGATAGCACACCAGAACACTGTGTTACTACAGACAACGATGGGTGCAGTAGCGGTCACGGAACAGGCAATCGTGAATGAAACACACAGACGTGGAATGCAGGTACCAGCCAGGAAGTACAAGAAAGACGGTGAAGAGAATCAGCCAGCGGCAGGAGCCCACGTGGCGACCCCACAAAAGGGAATACACGACTGGATAGGGTCTGTTGACATAAACTCACTATATCCGAGTGTGATTAGGGCACTTAACATGGGTCCGGAGACCATAGTGGGTCAGATCAGACCTGTGATAACTTCAGCAGAGATCAACAGGGCCAAACACGCCAAGAAATCATTCGCGGCGGCGTGGGACAGCCAGTTTGGCAGTTGGGAGTACCAGGCAGTGATGAATCAAGAGAAGGGCACCGAGATAATCGTGGACTGGGAAGACAAGACCAGTGTGCGTATGAGTGCCGCACAACTGTATGAGATCATATTTGATGGCAACAACAAATGGATGTTGAGTGCCAATGGTACCATATTCACATACGAGTATGAAGCAATCATCCCAGGTTTATTGAAACGTTGGTACGCAGAGAGACAGGAAATGCAGAAGAAGATGCGTGAGTGTGGAGACAACGAGATTGAAAGAGAGTACTGGGACAAGAGGCAACTTGTAAAGAAAATTAATCTAAACAGTCTGTATGGTGCGATCCTGAATCCAGGCTGTAGATTCTTTGACATCAGGATCGGACAGAGTGTGACACTCACAGGCAGGTGTATCACCAAACACATGGCCAGCAAAGTCAACGAGATCGTGGCGGGCAAGTACGATCATAAAGGCGAGAGTGTTGTGTATGGAGACACAGACTCCGTTTACTTCTCGGCATACAAGACATTACAAAAAGAGATCAATGAAGGTGTTATACCATGGACCAAAGACTCCGTCGTGGCACTGTACGACAGGATAGCAGACGAGGTCAACGGATCTTTCAAATCATTCATGACCAAGGGCTTCCATTGTCCGAGCACACGTGGAGAAGTCATAGCGGCGGGCAGAGAACTTGTGGCGTCCAAAGGTCTGTTCATCACAAAGAAGAGATATGCTGTACTGTACTACGACAAGGAAGGCAAACGTGCGGATGTCGACGGCAAGGATGGCAAGATGAAGGCTATGGGACTGGATCTCAAAAGATCAGACACACCTGTTTTCGTGCAGGACTTCTTGAGTGATCTCCTATACATGGTTCTACAAGGCAAGGGCGAGAAAGAAGTACTAGAAAAAATCAGCCAATTCAGATCAGAGTTCAAATCCAGGCCAGGATGGGAGAAGGGATCTCCCAAGAGGGCCAACAACATGACCAAGTACACTGCGGCCGAGGAAAAGGCCGGGAGAGCAAACATGCCGGGCCACGTGAGGGCCAGCATGAACTGGAACCGGTGCAGGGAGATGTATGGCGACAAATACAGTATGCCAATCACTGACGGTGCGAAAGTGATCGTGTGTAAACTGAAACAGAATCCATTGGGCTACACAAGTATCGCATATCCCGTGGATGAGATGCGTATACCTGAATGGTTCAAGGAACTGCCGTTTGACGGTGATGCCATGGAAGCAACGATACTGGATCAGAAGATCGACAACCTCATAGGTGTTCTAGGATGGGACGTGCAGTCAACGGAGACCACAAACACATTCAACAAACTGTTTGAATTTTAAATAGTCATATGTTAAGCATTGAAGAGATTAAATTGTTAATAGAGAAACTGGAACGAGTCAAGAAAGAGGACCTACAGGAGTTGATCGACTCCAATTTGAAAATTTTAAAGGATCTAGAGTTGGCCGTTGACGCCAACAACAGTGAAATAATAGACAGGATGGACAAGACTCCAGAATGGTTCCTGAGGGATCTCGATCAAAAGATTAAAAAACCTATAGTGGACGCATGGTTGAGTAGAATGGTGCAGACCAAGATCTTCCAATTCTCTAGATCAAACATCTACAACAGTTTGGAGATAGGTCCGGGACTTGGCATGTTCTCTATGGATTTCAGGGCATGGAGATTGAATTTTTTCCTAGATGTCTTGCCCCAGGTTGAGAAAAGTATACGTGCAAAATTTCCAAGTCAGCATCAGAAATACCTAAAATTTTGCATCACCCGGAACACCGAATGCTCGAACGTACCCCAAGGAAGTTGTAGTTTGGTTTTCAGTTGGGACACGTTTGTGTTCTTTACACAACAGCATGTGCAACAGTATCTACATGACATCAAACGAGTGTTGATTCCTGGAGGATACGTGTTCATACAATACGCAGACTGCCATTATGACCATGATCTTTTACAAGCAAAAAACGGTTATTGGAACTACAACACCAAGACAGCCATGACACAGATGATCAAGGACGAGGGATATGAGGTTGTGGAAATGAATCAGTTCAGACCCGGGGCCAACTACGCAATATTCAAAAAACCTGGTAAACAAAATCCTGTAGTGTACAAAGTTAGTGAAATAACACTAGACTAAGACCTAAATATCATATACAATAAGAACATTATGATAGACATCTTAAAAGACATCGTTAAACATACGCATGGACTGGGATTCTTGGATCTTGTTAAGATCACTGGAGACGATAAGGAAACTACAATCGATTCCATGGCCGAAGACAGATCTGTGATCCTACAGGGGTCTTTCCACAAGCCACAAACGGAGATGACGGGTACGTTCGGTATGCCACAGATGGGCAAACTAGACATACACCTGAAGTGTCCGGAGTACAAGGAGAAGGCGAACATTACTGTGTTGTCCGGTGAGAGAAACGGTGCGACCATTCCCACAGGAATCCATTTCGAGAATGAAAAGGGTGACTTCAAGAATGACTACAGATTCATGAACGCTGAGATCATCAACGAGAAACTTAAGACCGTGAAGTTCAAGGGTGTCAAGTGGGACGTTGAGATCGAGCCTAGCGTGGCAAGTGTGCAAAGATTCAACTTCCAAGCAACTGCAAACACAGAGCACAACTCATTCGTTGTGAGGACCGAAGATGGGAACTTGATTTTCACTTTCGGTGACCAGGCATCACATGGTGGTGAGTTTGTATTTGCAACTGATGTTAAGGGAACACTTAACAAAGGATGGAGTTGGCCGGTAGGACAGGTGCTACAAATACTTAAACTATCAGACTCGGCAAAGGTCACATTACACTTCTCCAACGAGGGTGCGATGCAGGTCTCTGTTGATTCAGGATTGGGCAAGTATCAATACATCATACCAGCACAGGCGCAATAATGACGACAGATAATAGTAAGCAAGAGCATCTAGGGGAGTTGAGCAGAGACTTCGCGGTGTTCTTGCCTGCTATATCTAACTTCTACAACACGTTTATCAGCAAACAGAGAGTTTCAGGAGGCAAACACATCTCCGAAGACAGGATTCCAAAAGGCTTTGAGAATGGAGTGGAAGGGCTTAACTTCATCAATCCAAAAGAAGGAATGTTCACATACCCCACAGCACTGTACTCGGCGGGACACGCCTGCCTGGACATGGAAAAGGTTGGCGACAGAGATCACATGTTCGTGAACAGAGATAGAGAATTTTCTACTATAGTAGGTGACTCAGGCGGATACCAGATAGGAAAAGGTGTAATCAAATTTGATTGGAAAGATTTCGAGGGTAACAAGGCAAACAAAGTGAGATCTGACATACTAAACTGGCTAGAACTCACAAGCGATTGGGCCATGACATTGGATGTACCCACGTGGGCGGCAGATGATCTCAACAGACCTAAAACAGGATTGAACAGTTTCCAAGACACACTGGACGGTACCATATATAACAACAAGTTCTTCCAGAAGAACAGACTGGGACAGACAAAACTATTGAACGTGTTACAGGGTGACGACTGGAACACAGCACAGATATGGTATGACGCAGTCAAAGACTTTGAATTTGAAGGATGGGCTATGGGTGGTATCAACATGTGTGATATGGAAGTCATGCTTAAACGTCTGATCATAATGAGAGATGAGAAGAAACTGGACGGCAAGGACTGGATGCACGTACTGGGTACATCACAGATGGATTGGGGTTGCTATCTCACACAGGTACAGAGACAGGTTAGGAAACACATAAACCCAAACTTCACAATAAGTTTTGACAGTGCATCAGCATTCTTATCAACTGCTAATGGATTGGTCTACACGCACAACTCATTCACTCCAGACAGATGGTCGTTCGTGATGGACAAGGCTCCAGATGACAAAACATTGAAAGGATCAGACATACAGTTTCCTTTTGACAGTGGCATTGGACGTAGATTGAAGATGAAAGATGTGTGTTGGTATGGCGAGAAAGACCTAAACAAGAATGGCAAAGTAGGAGCAACCAGTTGGGACAGTTTCAGTTATGTGCTGATGATGGCCCATAACGTATACAACCAGATCAGGGCCATACAGATCGCAAACGATCTCAACGACATAGAATCAAGGAAATACAGACCAGAAGTGAAACATTGGAGAAAAACAAAAGCAAGTGACAAGACTGATGAGCCAAGCATATACGTTCCAAGGAACATATTGTATTTCAACACACTGGTTGAAGAAGTGTTCACTAGCGAGAAGCCAATGGATGTGATCTCAAACGCATCGAGTTATCTAGCAGACATCCGGGGAAACAGATGGGCCAGGGCCACAGGTGGTGGGAAGGGCACAAACAATTTCAGTTCTTTATTCGAGTAACCCATGACAGATAACTTCTGTATCATGCCATTTGTACACGCATTCGTGACTCCAAACACTATAAGTCCTTGCTGTGCATACACCAGTAGTATTAAATTAAATTCAAAAGAACAATATTGGAAGTCGTCACAATTAAAAAACATACAAAAGAACATGCTAGACAACATTCGCGACGAAGGTTGTGGCATATGCTGGAAAAAAGAAGACAGAGGTTATAGCAGTCTAAGACAACACAGTAACCAGATCTATTCTTCTCACATAGATGATGTCAAGCAGAACAAAACCGTAGACCAGCCATTCTATATAGACTTACGTTTAGGCAATCTGTGTAACCTGAAATGCAGAATGTGTATCAGTGAATGGAGCAGTCAGATTGCTGGCGAGATACTAGATAATCCCAACGAGGACTGGCTAGATACGCCTACACAGAAAGTGATCGAATTGGATGATGACACATGGAATATTTTACACAAATGGATTCCATACGTGAGACGGGTGTTCATGACAGGTGGCGAGCCCACAATAATAAAACGGAATCTAGATTACATCAAAGAAATAAATGACAGTGGACACAGCAAAGACGTTGAACTTATTTTCACAACAAATGCAACCAACATCAATCAACAATTTATTGACATTGGCAAAAAATTCAAAAGTGTTTCCTTCAATGTATCCGTAGATGCTGTTGGAGAATTGGCAAGATACATTAGATATCCCAGTGATTGGGCCACCATTGAAAATAACTTGAAAAACATCAAACACGGTGTCTCACTCAATACCACAATACAATGGTTGAACATGACCAGATTGAATGAAATATTTGATTACATAGAAAACTGTGGGATGGCGTTTGGAGGTATATGGTTCCAGTTGGTGACTGATCCGGCCTATCTCGATCCAATATATGCACCAAAATTCATGAAGGAAAAATGTATAAGTGACATAGATAATTTCCTAAATAGACCATTCCTTCACGAAGAAAAGTACAATGACATACTTTACGGTGAACTAAAACAGAGTTTGATCCAAACAAAAGAATTTTTGATTAAAAACATGGACAATGTGCAACACGTGGAAGAATTTCTAAAGAGAATGGAAATATTGGACAGGCTCAGAGGACAAAAACTATTTGAAGTTTTACCAGAATTACGACAACTAGGAGGATAACATGGTAACAAAAAGGAAAAAAAGCAAGAAACTCAAGAAATTACAAGAGGAGCACCAGTATCTCGACAGGAAGGTGGCACAACTTACCAAGGACAGGCTCAAGGACAGGAGTACCGAGAGCAAGGAAGTTCTTACAAGGTTAAAGAGGACCAAGTTGATGATCAAGGATGCCATCGCAAGGGCAAAAGCCACGTTGACAAATTAGTCAAACAACATTATAATAAAATATGGACAGAGATTACAAAACAGGCAAGAGTGCAAGTGTAGGTGTGTTTTCAGGTCTGGAAGTGGAACACACTCCGGCATTTGGAAAACAGACATTGTTCCTGGCAAGGAACGATCTTTACTATGATCAGATAGAAGAGATGGCCAAGAAGGTCGGTGCAGAAGCAATCTACTTTGGAGCGAACAGGACTTTCATGCACACCCATGCCACACAGATCAATCAGATGATCAGGTTGCTTAGGAAAGGTTACTACGTCACTATAGACTATCCACACTCAATACACAAAGAAGTCAAAGCGAGATTCGAGAGCATATGGACACATGAGAAGTTCATACCTTTCTGTTCAATCATATTCCCCAGGTCAGAGGATGATGATAACCTGTGTATCAAAGTGGATGATGTTGATTTTGACAGCACCAATCCAGGTGTGTGGACCATGACCATGGACCACTTCAAACAGACAGCGGGTTTCACTTCCTGGAAGGAATACAAACAAGACGAACCGATAGAGGAGAGTGATGCCAAAGAAGCAGTCTAAGGATAAGGCAGACAAAGAAGGCCTGGCTAGTTATAATGCTTGGTTGAAAGAAAATAAAAGATTAGAGAAGATGGGCCTGTATGGTACAGATCACATGGCCAAACGGATTGATGAACTAGAAGCACAAGTCGAATTGTTAGAAGATTTACTAGAAAAAGAAAGGAAACGTAAGAAATGAGCACCGAACAGATGAGAGATCAAGCACTTAAGGAACAGGCCAACAAGGCTACCAAGATGATAT
>Ga0181591_10005197_pt1 | contig 11308 bp, 16 predicted proteins | sample 071ome_33_FD_133757 | JGI IMG/M metagenome (GOLD analysis project Ga0181591, IMG submission 133757) | Coastal salt marsh microbial communities from the Groves Creek Marsh, Skidaway Island, Georgia - 071412AT metaG (megahit assembly) | ecosystem: Environmental > Aquatic > Marine > Intertidal...
ATAAAGTCCTTCAGACTTATCCACATTGTAAGGGGTCTATTAATAGCTGTGTCTAGACGTCGTTCTTTTATGAACCCAAGAGCTTTCTTGACTATTGTCTCATTTTTGTATAAACTCGTCTGGAGATCATCGAAAAGATTGATACTATCTTCTGGTAATGTTGATACTTCAAATTTAGGACTATCGTCTTTGATAAGAGAGTCCATAGGAAGGTACATATAATCACCAGACTCAACTTCTTCCAGAATTTCTTTATAAGTCATTCCGGCGACTTCCATCACCCATTTAATAGGATTACCGGACCAACCGCAATTATGACAATGAATGTAGTTGCCCCTTGTCATATAGTAAAGTCGTCTCTTCCTTCCCCAGCTCTTACCTTCACGACATGTAGGACAGCCACCTTCATAAATTGCTGTACTGTTCTTATAGTGAACATACCCAGCATACTGATAAAATTTCTGTACGAAGTATTCTGGCGATATCTCCATAGTTATAATATAGAGACACAAATAATATTTTGCAAGATATTATTTGTCTTTGCGATTTACTGAAACTGTTTCTCTTTTTATGAACTTCATTGTACGAGGACAGGTATAAATCGCTTCTTGATATACTTTACCACGTTCAACGAATGATCGTACCTTAGGCTGAACCCAGGTATTACAAAAAGGAGACTTGATCTTTGGTAGTTCCATTTAATTATTTACCAAAAAAGTCAAGAAGCTTATTTTCGAAACCATCTTGGAAGAACGTTTCCTTATATTCATGAAATTGGATATCATGTAACTCATGCTCCGCACAAACCTCCTTAAAGAGTTCAGGGTCAGCTGAAACATCTGAGAGTGTCTTCAACTGTGCATCATATATTTCCACTTCTTCTGGGTGATGGTCAAATGCTTTACGCAAATCAACGATCTCCAGGTTGCGACAATACCGTTGGTAATCTTCTTCCTGTAAAGAGCAGAATGAATTTTCTTCGATGATTTTGGCTGCACGCTTAGGACCGACACCAGCAATGCCTTGGATGTTATCCGAAGTATCACCAATAAGCGCTTTATAATGTAAGAAATGCTCTTGAGGACATTTTACGATTTCACAAAAGTTACTTTCAGTGATTAACTTATCCTTGATTGGTGAATATACTTTTGTATTTTCATTGACTAACTGCAGTAAATCTTGATCTACAGAGACAACAACCTTCTCATGATGTGTAAGTTTATCAACTAAGTAGCAAATTACATCATCTGCTTCAAGAACTCCTGGAAAAATATTCCGTATTCCACACGCTGCACAAAGGGCCTTAATTCCTTCGCAATGGCGATAGATGTCATCATCCTTTGACCTGTCGCGTTGTCCTTTATAGTCATGCTCACTATCTCTACGATAGTTAGAACCTGCACGGAGTCTTTCATCCCAGACGGTATAAATTACATCCGGCTGGAATTTGTTTACAAGCTTTCGCAAGCTATTCAGGAAAAGTTTAGATACAGATCTATTTCCTGGGCGGTTAGTTGCAATCCAATAAACCCTCATTAGAAGGTTATTGGAATCGACAATCAATGTCTTTTTCATTACTGTATTGGTTGTTAAGATTTGTGTTCTCTTATACTAATATAATAGCAGAAATCGCTGATTTTTGGAAAATAAAAATCACGAACCTTGGTGGATATATTTGTTTATTAGCATTGTTAGTGCGTCCATCTCTTGAGGATTGTTCGCGCATGTAAAGGTAATTGGTGCTCCGTCATACCCATATCCAAGAATAACGAAAGAACCCATAAACTCACGAGCAGAGTCTACTACATGGCCAACAGACGCTTTAGCTACGTTTTGTTTATCGATGTTTTCAAGCAAGTGATGCTTGAGTGCCTTCCTGATCATTTCCTCTTGTTTAGGATCAGGCGTCGGAAGAGCTTTTTTGTTCTCGTCTGTCATTGCTATAGTTATTTATTTTGTCCTTATGTTTAAACAGGTTACTGTCGGGTGTAACACCATTCTCCATTAAGTACTCAACAATCGATTCAACAGATTTAGTTGATAACTTTAACCCGTTGCTGAATCTTAATGTACCACCATCAAATTTAAAAATCGGTGCATAATCCAGTTCTTGTTCATTAACATAACATGTAATAAGAATAGATTCTAGCCCAGGATTAACCATAATGGTCCATTTCCTAGTATCACCTACGTTGTATTTGTCCATTATCTTCCAAACTACATAACCGCAGTTCTTCAGTCGATACATAATGTACCCCAAATTCTTAACACTATTTTTCATTATCCTGTGTATCCTGATGCAATATAATTTAATCGGGTCTTCTCATCAGAGACGTCAAAAAGAAACACACTGTTTTGTGTGTTTATCAATGCATTTACCGAATCAAACTTACATGTCGAAACCCACCTCAGAAGTTCAAATGAAACAGACTGTGCTTCGGATAAATCGCCCCTAATATTAGAAGAAACAATGCGACCATACGAATCGGTGTTGTCTTTCAATCTATCCGTTAGTTCTGCATATACATCAGTACCTTCCGAATAAAAGTAAATCTTCTTCGTATCTGTTGCAAATCCACCTGCCTTTACAATATTAACAAGGAGTGTTTGAGGAATAGAGAACGCTACATCAAATTTACATTTCTTGACCTTCTCAATATCAATTTTAGGGATATCGATTACATCATCATCTAGGAAGTGGTGCTTAAACCTAACTGTCTTAGATGTATACCTCATGTGGTTATCAATAACCTCGATTGTCATCTTATTATCAGGAACAGAATTTATTGCATTGATAAGGCGAGAACCCCTATTAATATTCAAATGAAATGGTTCCATTTCCTCCGAGCAAAGATATGTAGCATATAGAACTACAGTCTTGCATGGCGAGTTGACCAAGCATGTTATTAAATTCGGATTAGCCTTATCACGCTTGACTACAAAGTCCTCGGCAACTTTATTAATAGGTGCCAGAAATTTAGATACGAACGAATCTTTATCTGGAATGTTAATCTTCATTAAGAATAATTTTAATCTCTTTATCGGAATTTTGCAATGAAATTTTAAGCAAACTAATTAGCGTATTGAAGTTATTGACGCCTGAAGACTCTGTACTCTTGGAAATAAAGTTAACTCTATTAGGCATATCAAAATTGACTAATGTTTCTAGACGTGCGATCTTCTTTTCGAGTTCAGCAGCTTCTCCTGGAATTGGAGGCGGAGTTGCAGTTGCCTTGGGTAGTTTTGGCATATATGCTCGTTCATGGTCCCCAAGACCTGGATCGGGTGCCTGGACCTGTTGAGGACTTTGAGGTGTGGATTCATATACTCGTTGTTGGGATGCAGGTTGAGTGTATCTTAAATGGCCAAAAAGAGCTTCTTTACTAATGTGCTGTGCCTTGTTACTTGAATGACGATGCCTATCTGCAAGAATGTCTACGGTATTGAGTTCTGCCCCAACTAATTGCGCGAAATTCCCAACAGCGGCTACTTCTCCGCGGTTGACTGGCAAATGATTGGCCTCGTGTCGAGCCATTAAACGTTGAACAGGAATCGCATCTTTAGCGTTTGGGTCCTTAGGATCCATAGCCCTCTCAAGGAGGGCATTAGGATCCACTTGAGCAGGACCTTTATAGTCCTCAATTTTATGATCTTCTAAGTTACTGTAAGGTAGGTCGAAATTACTCATCGACACTATTTATACCACTTAGTAAGTTCTTCACGGCCGGGTCATCGAGTGGGTCATCGGACGATTCCTCGTCTTCGTCACTTGATTCCTTGCTCTTAGGTGGTGTTGTTGCCTTGAAGTCCTCTGGCATATCTTCGTCTTCATCTTCATCTTCATCTTCCGGAGCTGCTGCAGTAGAAGCATCTGAGGAACAGAAGAAGTGCTCGTCGAGCATCTCTTGAAGTTCTTCGTAAGATTTGACAGGATAAACCTCCTTAAGATCAAAGATCTGCTCAGAGACGTCGTCCAGGGTAGTATCAATCTTAGACGGCATCAAGAACTTACTTGTTGTGTAAGATGGATAACCACCTTGATCGGTTACATTGATACGAAGATTGCATCCTTCTTTTGTGAAGTCAAATACACGCATTCCAAACTGGTCGGAATCAACACCATCAATAGCCTCTGAGATGATTTGATCAAGTTGTTTACCGTAACGGAGAATCTTTACGGTTCCTTCGTTGTCAGGATTGGTTGGGTCTTTAACAACATAAACGTTGATCATCCATTGTTCCTTACGGTAAATGGCTTCAGCTTTGTCTTTAACAGACTGAGCGGCGTTTTTGTCTCTCCAGATCTTGTATCGGTACTCACCGATAGGATCACGATCACCGAATGTTTGCGGAGAAAGTGCACTGATATATTGACCAGTCGCAAAGGACTCCCAGCCGTGTGTGAAGTGATGGAAGAATGTGTCTTTCGGACTACTCAAGTTAGGGATAAGACGCACTTCGTATGTCTTGCCTTTTTCCATCTTTAGGATGTCCTTAAATGCGTTATTGCCTGAAGACTTAGTCTCGGCACGTGCAGATTTAAGGGCATCGAACATATTGCTTGTGAATGAACTCATGATTAGTATTTCTAGTTAGTTATTATCTGTTTTTCTGTTAGGTTTTGCAACTTTTTTAGTCCTTCTTTGACTAAAACTTTTGCCTTAGAACTAGCTGCGAATCTAGTTCTAAAAGTGTCAATTCGTTCAAAAATATTTTTGAACATCATCTGTCTAAGATCGTCAGGCAGACTGTATAAAATTTTCTCTGCTCCAGGAAGGCCAAAAACAACGAAGACACTAATCTTGCGTTCTTTGAGGTGGATAAGGAAGTCATTTGTAACATCAGTCTTGTATGATATATAATCACTTAACTGTATGTTTTTATCCCCACAAAATGCCAAAATAAATTTTAGGCTTCGTTGGATGAATGCGAGTTGGTTTTTACTGTCAGGTGGTTCTTCTTGTTTCTTTGTTTGGAAGATAGTGTACACCTTGAGGGCTCTTGGTGTAACATAGAAACTTAAATCAAAATACTCCCCTGATTCATATATATGATAAGGGGCTATAAAAAACTCATCCATATCAATGTGTCTGAACCTATTGAAAAACATTCCGAGTTTTTTCACATAAACATAATTCTCATTTTCCTCGAAGTCTGAAAAATCCTTACGTAATTTGAAAGGCTTATTTTGTTGACCTCGTGATACCGCCAGATACTTATTGTAAATCGATTTCTCTAGTTCAGTCATTTGGGTCTATGTGTCTTTTTATGTATTTGGATTTATAAAGCGATGGATTATAGTCTAAGAAGAGTCTAATAGCCTCTCTGACGTCGTCAATTTCAATCATCGAGAGATAGAGTTCTTTGATATCTTCATCATTTAATATCAAAAGGAAGATCTTTGCAAGATTTAATTTCTTGTTTTTTATAATACAAACAAGAGAGCAGAATGATAGACAAAGATGTTCAAACTCCTCATTATGCATAAAGACTGCAGGATCTGTGTTTTCATCTGAGCTTTGGAGTAACATTTTTAGATTTCTTGGAATAATTTAGTAAAAGTCATGAAGTTTTCACTAATTTTAGCTCCAGTGGCATATTCATGGCCGCCGCCTCCATCGAAGAAATGTTCAGTAAACTTAAGAAGATCAAAGTCTGAGTTACCTCGTCTCATACTTACTTTATCTGTCTCAGAATTAACAACAATAGCACAATCAGCATTATGATCCTTAATTAAGTGATCAGCAACATCATTAATATAGCTACTTGCAAAAGCGGCAACTATTTTGAATTGTTTGTCGAATAATTTGCCCTCGTAGGCGTAATGAGGAGCATCCTTAATTGTCTCCGCAACCTTTGCTTCGTGGTATTTGATATATCGTTTTTGGTCGGGTGTGAATCCTTTGAAGCCATATCCAAAAAATGCCTCAAATTTCTCTAAACGATTCTGGAAATTCCAATAAACAATGTTCAAATGTCTGGATTGTGGAATGGTTAGTGTGTAGGAGTCATAGTCATCAACTAATGCAACAAGAAGTTGTTGGTATTGGTTAAGCTTAAAATTCTTGTCCTTGCTGAGGATATTGTAAATCAATTTAGCACAACTGGACTCCTCAACAATCTGACCTTTTGCTTTTTTATACTTTGTCTTATTATCTATATGTGATTTATGGTGGTCGATAATAAAGACCTTCTCTTTGTCTGCTAATTCAAGATGATCCTGCGATACATCCAAGTCCAGAATGTAGATCTCGTCATATGAATCACTATACTTAGCATACCAAGCAGGAAACCATTCTTGAAACCGAGTTATACTACAGGTTTTATAAGGAATTGGTTCTTTGTAGTACCATTTAAAAAGAAGGTAGCTCATTGCACCATCAAGGTCTATATCACTGATAATAAATTTTTTGCTCATCTATTTAAATTATACTATACTTATAGTCTCATTGCACTTATCCAACCATAGAATCAGAAAGAAAGCTAAGTGTCGAACCTGTTGTGTTAAGTTCGTCTCCTGCATTAATTGTTTCATCTTCTCTTAGAGTTAGGGTGCTATAGTCAATGCCCATCGAAACATTACCAAAATTAGGACCAAATCTATTCTTCATCATACCCATCTTAATGATTCCTAACTCAGCATCTTCTTCTTCCTGCCAGAGGCTCATAATAGCATCAGCTGTTGCTGCTAAACCGATACTTTCACTGATAGTTGAAAGATCTGGAGAAATTTCATTGTAGCCTGAACGATTCAATTGTGTGGCGGTAATAACAGGACAATTGAAGACATAACTCAGCGCGCGAAGTTGTTCAGTTGCATCTTTAACCCTTTCGTAAGAGTTATTACCCATCTGTGCCCTAAGGAGATTAACATAGTCGACTACAATAGCATCGATTCCGATACCTGACTGAATGATCTTCTTAATGTATGCTCGAATCTGTGCGCAGTTGACCGTATTAGGCGGAAACTCTTTAATGAGAATACGGGAACGAGAGTGAGCGTCAATTCCTTTGTAGTATTCAATCTTCTTTCTAAGATCGTCTGTACGTTGATTGAGTCTACCAATAGGTATCTGCGTCAATTTAGAACTGATACGTTTAGCATAAACTAGCTCTGACATTTCTAGTGTCAATAAAAGTACCGTTTTATTTTGGCTGGCTATATTACATGCGATATTTCCTAAGAAAATAGATTTACCTACATTTGTCTCACCTGCAAATATATAGATAGCTCTTCCGTTTTCCAAGAAACCACCACCAAGTTTTTCATCCAACCAAGGCCAAGTACTCGGGATGCAATTATCGGTTGTTTCGAGATCACTAATATGTCTGTCAATATCGTTGAAATAATCCAGACCCTTATCAGTTATGAGACTAATCCCACAGGCCTTTTCAAATCTTTCCAGAATTTCAGATGTGTCTACATTTCCTTCAGCACAGTCATCAATTACACCATTCATTGTATGATATACCGCCTTCTCTTTAAGAAATTGCTCTGTATTCTCTGTTAGTTCATCACGATTAAAATTCTTGGTCGAAAACGTCTTAAAATATCCAACGACGTCGATGTATTGGTTCTTTAGCTTATCGTCAGACAAATACATCTTAATATCGTCTAGACTAGGAGGCTCCTGGCGTTTCTCATAGAAGTCCGAAACAATACCCATCACAGCCTGAATACTACTATTCTCGAAGTATTCAGGCTGCACATGTTCGACAATCGAAGCGAGATATGATTCATCCGTCAATGCATGGTATATGATGACCTTTTCAAAAAAGCCTGAGTCAATCTTAAGTTCTGACATACTTTACTTAGTATATCTCAATCATCCATAGATTTCCATAAATTTCTTTTCAGACGCGATGAATGTTTCGTCATCTGGGTCGAGACCAGGGGAATCATGAATAATATGAATTGGGAATACACCAATTTTCATTTTCTTAGCATTTGCATCAAGACAACTTGATAGGTCATAGTGATGGAAGGCAAAGTTTTCATTAAACTTCCAGTCTTTGTCAATTGCTTCTTTGAGATTCACTGCCATGAAAACACCATCAACAAATGCTACACGACTCGGAGTAGGACCGAATGTTGTCATGTGCATTGCATTTGTTTTTGGAATAGAATGAGCGCAAAATCCTCGATGGTCCTTCTTGTCGGCCATTAAGTGCCACAGAGCAGGAACAGAGATCGTTGGATTGATACAGCCAGCAACGCCAACAATATCGAGACCACTGTTAACCGCGGTACACAACTTGCCCCGGAACTTGAGATCATCAATATAAACGTCATCATGAACAAAAGCCACAATATCATGTTTGGCTAGTGTTTTCTCATTGATATATTGATTATAGACTTTTGGAAGAGGGTCTTCATTGAGATAATGGATTTTAACATCAACATCCTTTTTCAAGAGCTTAAGTCCTTCTAAGAGTCTGATATTTTTTTGGTTTGTCTTCGATTTTCTTGTTGCGCTGACAACAAGAATTTTCTTTCCGTGTATTCTTGTACTACTCATTTGATAACATATTTTAATAAATTAGCCGCCAAATTTATATACAGCTTTGATCTTTTCTTCGAGCTTTGGGAGGATGTAGTCCCATACATCCTGTTTTTGACTCCAGGTCTTGTAGTATCCTAATTTAGTACCGTCAGGGAGAGAGTTTCGTGAACCGTCTTGCATAATTACACCATGAGCAACTGCCATATCCTTTAGTCCTGAATAGATGTCTAAGCCTGTCTTATAGTTAAGGTAAGCCTCTTGCTTCAGAAAGGGCGGTACAAATCTGTTCTTTGTCGTAAGCATTCCGAGCGTAAATCCGCTATACATATTCGCTTCGGGAATGACTTCGTCGTTTTCGTTGTCTTTGTTGTGTTTCTCCTCCTTACGTGAGAGTTGGACGACACAAGAGCTCATATATAGAGGTCCTGAACCACCTGACATGTTTTTCTGCATTTTAGGGAACAATGCCGATGGATCGTCGTATGTGTGATTTGTAAAGAGAATGGTTGTACGGGAAGTTTGTGCCTTCTGTGTAACATTTCTCATCATTGATTTCAGTGCTTTTGCTTTTAGACCCATATCAGCAGCATCTTTACCTTTAGCAATATCTGCAAGTTCCTTCGCACTTGAGAGATTACCAAGAGAGTCAATTGAAACGATGAACTTGCCTTGCTGACCTGCGGCCTTGACATCATCCATGAACTGACACAATTGATTTCTACAATCTTCCACTGTGTCTACTGGAACATACTTCACTCTTGTTGGATCTAATCCTACACCACGTGTTGATCCTTCGTCGATTGCTCCTTCAGTGTCGAAGATAACAGGGATAAGGCCCTTTTCTCGTTGAGCAATTGCAAGGATTTTATTGACAATGTATGTCTTACCTGTCGCAGATGGTCCCACAAACCCAGTAACACGGGAATCAGCAACACCACCATATAAACTGCCTGATAAGATAGCATTTAACGCCATACACCCCGTATCATGCCAATCAGTTACAGTAGATAGTGAGTTCTCTGATAATAATGTTGAATCACTATTGAGTTTATCGATGCTCTTGAAGCAATCTAAGGCTGCCTTAGGAAGCGCTGTTTTCTGTGTCTTCTCCATTGTCGTCGAATAAATCTACCTTTTTAGATTCTTTGTTGTTTACTTCCTCTGCGCGGTCCTTGAAGTTTTGGATGAGGTCAGTGTACTGTTGTTTGACACTATCAGGTAGCTTATGGTCTTTACTGATAGTAAGGGCTTCTTTAGGGAAATCCCACGAAACCTCAGAAACACAGTCAGTGGAGAGAAGTTCATGGAAAACATATGGATGTAAGCTCATATGATTTCTGCCGGTCTTCTTTGGTTGGCCTGTTTGAGGATCAATGACAGGGGCACCTGTCGTAGGTTGTACTTCAATTTCAGGAACTACCTGAACGATGTATGGGTTTTCAAGGCGATAGATGTTCTCGCCCTGATTTGCAATATCTGCAACGCGTCCCATGATGATGCGACCTGACAAGTCGACCGCAACTGTAATTTCTTTTTGTTTGAACATGATATATATTATATCATGTCGAAAATTAAAATCAAGCTCTTGGCATGAGTTTTCTTAACTGATTTGCATAATCTTTGAGTCTTGAACCCCACATAACTGCTTCTTTTACCCGGATCTCCTGGCTTTTGTTCCGCTTTGAGTCATTAAGATCTTCAAGCGCAACAGCGACATCTGCTATATTCTTGACAAGTTCATCGAGTGTATATGGAGCATAATTCTCTGGTGTCTTGCCAGGAACCATCTCAAAATCTTCATAAATTGTCTTTAGTTTGTCTTCAAACGCGCTCATGGTATTATTTAATCTCTCCACTCTCTATCTGCATTCTTTGCCCCTTGTGCAATCTGATGACCAAGATTCTTGACTTCCATACCAACAATAACAATGTCACGTAATGTCTTATCAGTAAAACGTCCTCTAGTTTGAGTCAATTCGTCCATTTTAGAAGCCAGCATTCGAAGTTCGTCACCATATTTTGTTGTAGTTTTAGCAGGAACATCAAAATCCTCAAGAATTGTCTTGTAAGTGTCATCAAACATGAGATTATTTACCCAAACATCGCAAATAGGTCCGTTTTGATCTGTTCATTTGGTTTTCTGAGAATCCATCCTGCTCTTTTATAGAAGCGCTCGATTGTATTGTAGATAATCTTCTCAAACATCATCTCATAATCAACAGTAAAGAATTGTTCAAATTCTGCAGGGAAATGATCCTTATATGCAATCTTCTTGATATTGTATTTGTTAGGCATATTCAAATGGAACATGCGGATTTTATCACCAGATGCGATCTTTTCGTGTTTTGCTGTAAGTTCGAGCTTCTCTAGGAGGTAGTTATAGTAGTAACTTGCCTTAACGTGGTGAGGGATGCCCTTACAACACGTAAATCCGTTACATTGTGATGCCCATTTATCATAGTTCTTAATACCAGAGCCCATTGCGTATTCTTTAGGGTCCAATCCTTTGAAAATATCGAATGTCTCAACAAATGCATCATTTGTTAAGGTCTCGTCTTGAGTTTCCATCATTGTCTCTACAATTTTCTTAACATAAGGCTTAATTGCCTTAGGCATTGTAGTGCGAACAACTTCAACTCCAGTATATTTGAACTTATTGACCTTAAATCCTTCATCGTCAAGTACCCGAAGAACATAACGCTTCTTAGCTAGGAACATTCCGGTATCGCAAATAGTCTCACGCTTAAACTTGAAACGAGAATCCTTACTGTTGAGGATATTTGCTGCCCACTTATTGATCCCTG
>Ga0181591_10005199_pt1 | contig 11304 bp, 17 predicted proteins | sample 071ome_33_FD_133757 | JGI IMG/M metagenome (GOLD analysis project Ga0181591, IMG submission 133757) | Coastal salt marsh microbial communities from the Groves Creek Marsh, Skidaway Island, Georgia - 071412AT metaG (megahit assembly) | ecosystem: Environmental > Aquatic > Marine > Intertidal...
GTCAACATGCAACTCAGCTTGAGAGAAACCAGCAACGGCCAACAAAATATGCTAATCATCATATGTCTGTAGTACAAGATTGCAGGGGAGCTAGATAACTTTTGCTTGTTTCGAAGCCATATCTACTTCTGCTAAGAAGTAATCAAAGCCGACAAAACTTGCGCGTGGAAATAAGCTTCTAACGCCTGTCATATTTACCTCCTAAAGTTTAAGCAAGGTTAGTGTATACCCGGACCACCCGGCATATACAATACTATATATACGACATTGGGTTTATAACACCTTCGACTCCAAAACTAATTGCAAGTCTTGTATTGATTGGTTCAATATAATGGTATGTCCCTCTGGGTATCCATAGTAATTCGTCTGGGTTGAATACTCTTTCCCAAAACTTTTCAGCCTTATCTGAATCTTTTCTTGGGTGAAATGTATCCTCAGGTGATACAAGAGTATTATGCACTGGATTTACAGGTACAGTAGGTCTCCATAATGATAATTTTACATTACCTAAGACCTGTAGATATATAACATCCATTCTGTCTCTATGTATTCTAAAACTTGAAGCATCTGGGCCAAAGCTTCCAAATCCTAGTGCTGTAATATGGTTCTTATAAAAAGTTTTTTCCATTCTACCAAGTAAGTCCTTGAACCATTCTGGCATTGAGCCTCTTCGTTCAAGATGTCTTAATTCAATAGCATCTTTTTCCGGTTTATATAACTTAAGCTGTTTCTTTTTATTTTCTAATTTATTTAAATCTTCTAAAGGATGTGTTTCAATAAGCTTAATCCAATCAATATAACCAAAATCTTTGACTTTGTTTATTTTACCAAAGAGATGAGGGGTACCGGTTCTAACGTTATTAAGAAATTTATTATTTACTACCGATGTTGTACTTTGCGCAGAGTTCCCACTCATCTTTTTCCTTAAATGATATGATTTTAATTTGACGTAATGGGGCTACAGGTTGTAATTGTTCTGGGTACTCGACTGTAACTAAACCCCAGTCACTTAATAGAGTGGCAATACTATTTCTTCTAGCGATATCACCCTCTTCTAAGTTTGCTTTTCTACCATCTAACAAGAATAGTTCTTTAAAATGTACTATAAAATATCTACCTTGTTTATGTAGTATATGACATGATTGAAATAATTTGTTGCCTTGCCTAGAAGCAACACCAATACGTGTAAGTGTTTCACGTACCTTTAAGAAATCATCCGGTTCGTTTAATCTGACCTCAAGCATGCTTGCTGGAGACCATTCAATTATTTGTTCTTCTTCCACCTTTATTCACCTTTTCTTTTAGTTGTTGTAATTGCTCAGAGTTGAGTAGAGAAAGTATCTGCCTTGCTTTTTCATTACTATATCCATAATACTCCATTATCACCTCAACATCTTCGCTAGTTTCAGGTTTAATCCATTTTGAAAATCTTTTGCGTTGTCTAATTATATTTATAAGAAAGTCATATTGTAAACGTTTATCCAAATGATGGTATCGGTTCATTTCATTTGCAATAATTACTGTATCCGAAAAATATGAAAGACTTCTATTAATAAGAAATGGAGCATAGGACTTTTCATCTATATCGTCCTTCATGATATGTTCTTTTGAAAAATTAATTGTATTAAGATATTCGAATGGGTTCATGTGTTGCCTTTGCATTCATTGCGATACACACTCTCTGTGCATCTGGATTAATTGAAGGAAGTACTCCATGTGAAATGTAATTGTTAAATAATAAAAACATTTCCGGTTTTGGTTCTATTTCAATATCTGGGTCTTTAAATACTAGTGTTCCACAACCTTCATCTGCAATAAGATAATATATTGCAGAAAAACTATGATCGCCTGGGTGTGCATGAAAGTTTGTTCCTTCTCCATTTTTATAATCTAGACCCCAGGTTTCTTTAGTAACCTCATACTTTGCCTTTAATATTTCTGATATTTTTTCGCTGAATATTTTATTTACTTTCAAAAAATCATCACTTTCATATTTCCAAGGTTGATATATGTTACAATATGCTGTATCCAATCTTATGGAAGTTCTGAGTTGGTCTCGAGATGCTTTTTCCTGTATAATAGAAATAAGATTATCTCTATCATCCAATTTAAAAAAATCTTGATATATTTGTGGACTATTATTTAAAGTTAACATTTGCCATTACTTCGGTTAAACAAGCAACAACATTTAATTCATGGTCAGCCACAAAAGCATTTTTATATTGATAATCAGCAAGGATAAGAACTAATTGAGGTATGCTACTACCATCAAGTTTATCGTACATTTTATCATATATAGATCTAAATATTGCACTTGCATCTGTATCTATATTATCCACAACCCATCTTCTCATCTTTTTAAAATCTTTATTTTTAAGATGAGAGAACAATTCATCATAGTTTGAATTGCTGATTATAACTTCAGATGATAGATTACCACCTATGGAATTTCTTTGACACTCATTAATGATGCGTCTCCAATCAGGAGCATGTTTCATAATAAGTTCAATCAACAATTTTTTATTGTATTCTACATTTTCATTTTGAAGTATAAATTCAAGTCTTTCCAGGAATTGTTCTGCAAGTCCAACCATATCCTTTTTGGTTGTATTAAATTCATAAACACCACATCGAGAATGAAGTGGTTCAATGATACGATTCTTGAAATTACATGTAAGAATAAATCTACAATTGTCAGAAAATTCCTCAATAAAACCACGAAGTGCTGGTTGTGTAGACTGAGGATTAAGATAATCAGCCTCGTCAAGTATAACCACCTTGTAACCACCTGTGAGGGAAACAGATGATGCAAATTGTTTTATCTTACCACGAAGAGTGTCAATATTACCATCTTCTGAACCATTAATGAGAATATAATCAAGACCTAGTTCATTACAGATTGCTTTTGCTACTGTTGTTTTACCAAGACCGGCTGTTCCTGTAAACAACATGTTTGGTATCTCAAGGTTTTGTACAATTTTGGAAAATGTATTCTTTAGATTACTGGGTAGAATACAATCACTTATATGTTTAGGTCGGTATTTTTCGACCCATAAAAAGTCTTTTGACATTTTTCACCTTATTCATAATATAAAAATAAAGGGAGGCCGAAGCCTCCCCATGTATTAATCGGCAGAAGAAGCTGCACGATTTTCTTCACACAACTGAACTAACTGAACAGCTTGATCTCTAAGCTGACCGATTGTTGTGAGTTCTTCACCACGGAATCCACCGCGTTGAACGATTGTATCAATTACAGCGATTACTGACCGTGATACCCGGTTGGAAAGATCATAAACAGCATCGTGTTTATTTACTTTACCTTCATCTGCTTTTTTATCAGCCATTTTATCCTCCGAAGGTTGAATGTTTCTCTAGCGCTATGAAATATTCCAAATTTTGATCCTCATTCGAGAATTTTGAAATAAGTTTAGATGACATATTGACCTTATAATCAGCAGGTATTAGTTTTAGATTATCTTTCAATACATAAAACTTAAAATTTTCTGATGTATAAGTTCCGTCAATATCAATTGAATATAGGTTAGATGTTGAATTTTTAGGATCAACAACAGATATATTCAATGTACTGTCAACAACAGAAATACAAATTTCTGCATGTCCCAAAGTATTTGCTGCCTTTAATACCTTATTCAAAGTATTTTTATCAAGGTTAAAATTAACCTCAGCCTCAGGCATATTAATATCCTTGGTTATTGTTGTTAAAAGTTCTGGGTCGGAAAAGTAGTATTTAACTCTTGCTCTACCAGATGAATCACCAATGATAACGTGTTTTTCCTCAAACTTAAGTCTGGGCCCATCAACAAGATCAATTACACTCAGAAATTCATTTAGGTCATATATACCAAATGTCTGAGTAAATTCGTTATCAACGGTAGCATTACCCATTACATTTTTTGCTTCTGCAATGGTTCGTAATACATTACCTGGGTTTACGACAATACTAGGATTAATTGTCGAATAGTTTTTTAAAACATTTATGGTTTTTTCAGTTAGTTCCATTTCAAATCCTCATAATTAAGTAAGTACATTATATCATAACTAGTTTTAAAAGTAAATATTTTATGCAACTTTTTTCATTTTACTGAAGTTTTTCTCTTTAATAAATTCCATTTTATTTTGGAATTTACCATCAAGCAAATCTCCTTTATGACTTATAACAAATACATTGGTATTATCATCAAACGAATTAAGTATTTTCATAAGATTTTCTACACCATCATGATCAAGCGATGAATCAAATGTTTCATCAAGTATTAGAAGATTAGTTGCCACACTATTCTTCATTTTGGCTATCATTCTCCAAGTGAATAATAAAGCCAAATCTATTCTCTGTTTTTCACCTTCGGAAAAAGAGTCATAACTAAAGGCATCTCTGTGCCTTGAATGAATTGTTTCATTAAAACTTTCATCAATATCAAAGTGAACAAAGAAATCAAGAGTTTGTAAATATTGATTAATAAGTTTATTCATTACAGGTAAATATTGTTTAATAATTTTTGTCTTAATACCTGTATCTTTTAATAATTCAACAATAACATTATTATATTGCATCTGATCGTTCAATTGTAATTTTTCATCAGTTGCATTTTGTTTATCATTTTGTAAATCAGATAATTCTTTATTTGCTTTTGCAAGGTCCTTATTTTCAACTTGCATACCTTCAATCTCTTGTTCCAATTGAGTTATAGACTCTTGCAATCTATTGATTGTCATATTATTACTATGAATATTTTTCTGATGTCCTCTTATTTCCTCAATTTTTTGTAGTAGTTCACCTTGTTCATTTTTTAATTCATCGTATTGTTTATTTGTTTCATCAATACCTTGTTGTAAATCTCGTGCTCTTTTTTTAGATTTGTCCAATTGAATTTGTTTTATATTTTCAGGTATTAATTGTTCACATGATGGACAGTTTTCATTATCCTCATAAAATTTAGCATTTGTAACAACTGATTTCATTTCAATTTTGAATTGAGTTGAATATTCATTTATTTTAGCCAGTTTTTCCTCTACTGATTTACTTTTCTCTAGCGTAAGAGGTTCCGTCTCATCAACGATACGACTGAGAGATTCGTTTTCATTGTGAATATCTCTGATCTCGTTACGTAACTTCTTAATCGATCCAACCTTGCTTTCTTTGATGTCCTCATTAATTTGCGTGATGTCTCTAAGGTACTTTCTTTGTGATTCGATCTTGGTCGAAATGATGTCAAGTTTGTGTCCATTTTCTTTAATCCTATCTTTTAAACTAGATATTTTTTCCTTTATTAATGAATTCATTCTGGAAAATATATTAATGTCAAGTAGATCCTCAATAATTTCTCTACGATGACCAGGTTGTAATTGCATAAATGGAACAAAAGATGATGAACCAAGTACAACAATTTGGTGAAATGATTTGTGATTAAGTTTAAGTATGTTTTGTTCTAGTATTTTTTGATATTCTTTAGCATGGGAATCTTGATTGATCATTTGATCATTTTTCCATATCTCGAATTTATTTGGTTTAATACCTCGCATAACCCTATAGGTATTATTCCCTATGCCAAAGGTTACATCAACAAGAGTTCCTTTCTTGTTTACAGAGTTGACCATTTGATCTTTTTTAATTTTTCGGTGTGGTGAACCAAATAAAGCAAAAGATAGAGCATCAAGCATGGTAGATTTACCTGCTCCATTTTGTCCTACAACAAGTGTGCTTTTACTTTCTGTGAAATTTATTTCGGTAAAGTTATCACCGGTGCTCAAGAAGTTCTTGAACCTTAGGGTCTTAAACGTTATCATAATCTATTTGTTTTTTATTTGTTTCAATCTGCTCTTTGCTTTTTTCAGCGTAGGAACAATTTCATTATATACTATAGTCTTATTTTCATTATAGCCAACAATTCTATACTTTATAGTTTCATTGTCAAAGTATGCTGGTATAATTTGATAATCACTATCCTTCATCAAAAGATCTCCATTGATTGTGCTTCAATCATTAAATTCTTTACCTGTAGTTTTAACTTATCCTTATCTAGATCAGTATCAACTGCATCAATATATGTACTTAATAAACTATCAGTATCATCAAGTTTTATATTTTCATCCTGTACATTGGAACCCACAAAATCTTGAAAGCTTTCTGCAATTTTAAGTTCATGTATATTTCTATTTTGTATTCTATCAATTAATGTATCAAATACAAATGAATCCTTTTTATTTACAACAATTACTTTTACGAATTTATTATTTAAAAAGTCTAAATCCATATTCATATAATCATAATTATTTGAATCATCATAATAAATTTTTTCAAATAATCTAATAGGATTTTTTACTGGTGTAATTTCTCTTGTATCAGTATCAAATATATGAAAGTATTTTGGATCATCACAATCTGACCAAGAAAATTCCATTTGAGAACCTAAATATGTAATATTACCTCTGGTCGATTTTGTATGGAAGTGTCCTGATAATACAGTTTCAAATCGTGAAAATACATCTGGTGACATTCCGTCCTTACATGGAATACCTTTATGCATTTCAAAGCCCGTAATTTCCAGGTGAGCACCTACTATGTCAGCATCACATGTTTCCAAGAAATTATATATCTGATTTTCATTTTCGGAATTAATCCATGGTAATAACGCCATTTTCATTCCGTCATAATCCATAACTGTTGGGTCCATAACCAAATGAATCTCATTCATATAATGACCAAGTAATTCTTTTAATGAGTTTAAATCATTTGTGTTTTTATAATATACGTCATGGTTACCAGGAATAAGATCCATAGTAATACCATACTCTCTTAATTTTGATAAGAATACGCGGCGATGATGATGTAATCCTTTAATGGAAATAAAACGACGATTGTCAAAGTAATCACCTAAATGAACAATATGTTTGATATTATTCTCATTCATATAAGGAAAAAATACATCCCTATAAAATTGTTCTTGATGATCTAAAAATATATCAGCGGAGTTACGAACTCCTGCATGAGTATCGTTAAGTATTGCAAATTTCAATTATAAAAACTCCGATAGATCTGAATCAGCATAAACTGTTCTCTTTTTTCTAGGTTTCTTTTGTTGTTCGGCAAAGTCTTTAACGGCCTGGTCTGTATCCTTTACACGATCAATTCTTTCTCTTAAACTATCAACATAAGATTGAATTTGTTTAGTTGTATCATTATCTCCTTCCTCAATAAATTCCTGAATATCAATTTGAGATAACCATTTAAGTTTGATGTCTTGTTGTTTCTTTTCTTTTGCTATCCTTCTTAAAAAAGCATACCAAGTAATCTGTGTAAAATATGCAAAAGCATTTGCATTCCCTGTTCTTGTGGCAGTATCAATATTATAGTTTTCTATTGCGCGCAAACAGTTCTCGACACCATCCATTACCATTTCTTCTCTATATGTGTATCTCACAAAATTTGATTTATGAGACAAACCTTCTGAAATTTTTAAAAATGATTCTGCTATGTAGTCTGGAACAATAGGAACTTTTTCTTTTTTCTTTTTAGCAACTTTTACAGCCTGTACATACTCCATAACAGCCGCGGAAAAATTTTTATTGTTTACATAATGTATGTTAGGTTTTCTAGCCATAATATAATTCCTTTTATATGTTGTACATTATATCACAATCTTGATTAAAAGTAAATGTAAATATTTTTTACAAGACCTATTTACTTTAACACAGTTTTATGATATAATGTATTGTACCCCGGTGGGAGGTTGGATATAAGAATTAATGTACTGTATCTTTTTCATTTTTATTAAAAAGTCTTACAACATTATCATCTTTTCTTTCATTTTCAACTTCAACTTTTTTCTTTTTTGCATTTAAAGATCTTTCTACATTTTTTAATTTTTCTTGTGCTTTTAAAAGATCATCTTTAAATTTTTCTCTTGCTTCCATTTTTTGAGTATAAGCATCATTCATTTGTTTTATACCTACAACATATTGATCCATTAACATAGGAGAAGGAATTGATTCTGCCATTATATATCCACTTCTTAATGATATTACATTCTCACATGATTCACCATATACCATCCATGGATTTAAAGCATAATATCTATAAGGTTCAGCAGTTGGATCAATATCGTATACTTTTAATTTAAGTTCCATAACAGCTTTAATCCACATATCATATCCAACACCTTCTGGATCAATTTCATCTTCATAAAAATGTTCGACTACTTCACAAATGATTTCCTCACCATTTATAAGTTTGAATTGTCGTATATCTTTAGTCATTTAACCTCTATTGGGTAAAGTTTATATTCAAATTGTTCTTTATCGTATATTTTGGTTCTTTCAGCACAGTGTTTGAGAGTGAAATTTGTCCTATTTTTCCAATGTAAATCGTCGCCAATATCATAAAGTTTAGTATCTTTTCCGTTATCACTTTTTCTTAATCCTCTACCAATACTTTGTAACACTCTAATCTGTGATTTGCTAGGTGAAGCAAATATAATATTATGAAGGTTTTTAATATTTATACCTGTAGAAAATGTACCTAGAGATGCAATAATAATAGATTTCTTTTGTTTTTCAACAATACCTCTAATAGCCTCGCGATCTGTGGTATCTGTTTCACCTGATACATAAAAAACTTTACATTCAGCCTTATTATCTATCATATCATATAACACCTTTCCATGTTTTTCAACATATTGAAATAGAACAAGGGTATTACCTTCCTGTGTTGTAGCCAGATTTGTAATAAATTTATTACGCCATTCATTTGATACAAGAAAATCTAATTCCTCTTGATATGTTCTTTCTCCAAATTCCTTTCTTACTTCCTCGCTGTATTTTAACATTAACACAAATATTTTTAATTTTGCTAAGGTATCATTTTCCTGTAGATCCTTAGTTGTAATAACCTTTTTAACAGGACCAAATAATCCTGTAAGTACTAATCTATTAACCTGAGTACCATCCAATGTACCTGTTGTTCCATATCGGTATTCTGCCTCGGTACATTTGTTCATAATAGAGGATAGTGATTTTGCTTTAAATCCATGACATTCGTCACCGAATACACAACCAAATTGTTCAAACCAATCTTTACCTAATTTATAAATTGATTGCCAGGTTGAAATAATTACTCTTTTATCTGTATGTTTATCCTTACCTGAATATATGATATGACATTCATTATCAGAATTAAATCCATAAGATTTAAAATCATTAAACATCTGTTCAACAAGTGATGTTGTAGGTACAACAACAAGAACATTTTGATCGTGATTATCTAGGTACCATCGTAATAATGTATAAATGATAAGTGATTTACCGGAACCAGTAGGAGATTGTAATACAGCTTTTTTGTTTATTGTACCATAAGCAACAGCATCATACTGATAGTCTCTTATTTCCCATGGTAGTCCAAGATTACTAATATATTTCATTAACTCCATATGATTAATTGGATTTTTTACATTAGGTAATCCATATTCATCACTTTCTTTCATGGTCATTGTATAACCACGATTCATACAGAAATCTTTTAGTTTGAGATATAACCCAGAATTGAGTTCATTTGTAAGTCTATTGAATAAACGAATTTTACCGTCCCATACCTTTCTTTTGTATGGCAACATAAATTTGTATCCAGGAACATAGAATGAAAAATGTTCTGAAAGCTCTGCACTTATTCCAGGCTCACAGTCAATATATAACATACTATGATTTTTTAATGTGATTTGTAGATTATCCGCCACTCTCGAAACGTTTCCAATCAATGATATTCTTAATTGTCTGATGTCTCCAATTAAGATTACCAATTATTTCCTGTAATGTTTCAACTACAGTTTTAAAATATGCAATTCTTTCCTCAGATTTTTGTATTTCAGGATCTGAATTATAATAGTAATCCATTTCTCCTTTTAATACCTTTAATCCATTAAATGGGTCCGGTTCCCAATTTTTTTCTTCAATTTCTTCTCTGGATAATTTTCCGTTATAATATAACCATTTATCCTTTAACAAAGTTTTTTGTTCAGACTCTACTCGTTTCAGATTTAATTTTGCATCTGAAAGTAAAGAAAGATACTTTGCATGTAAAGTGGGAGTGTTACGGGAAGTCTTATCAAGACTCATCTGATCTATTTGGGCATCTTCAGCCCATGTTTCAAGTAATTCTTTTAGGTTCATAATGTAGCATTATATCACAATTCGTGATAAAAGTAAATTAAATTATTTTCCAATAATCAAATCTAAAGTCAACAGTATATGTTATAGGTGTTACATCTCCAGCAATTGTATCCAATGATACTGTACTTAAATTTGTAGGAAATGCACTATAGTATTTAATCTGTTTATTTTGGTTATTATGGCTAGTAAGTACAATTACAGTTATATCACCTATCAAAGCAATATTATTTGCATCGTTTAATGTACGTTTATCCTTTAATGGTAATTCTACCATTCTTTCAAACCAATTATAAAGTTCTGAATATGAAGCCATATTTTCATCCATTAACACTGTAAAGTTAACAGGAGGAAATGTTAATTTATCACCAGGATAAAATACATTTGCTCTTTTAAATGGTACTTCTGCTGGTGATATATCCACACCTGGGTGAGCAATTGATTGTGCAAAAAATTCAAAGTTAGGGTAATTTTCTCTATCTACAATTACCCTAAAACCTGTAGGTTGTAATAAACTTACAGTACTTATTTTATCTACAGCAGCAGATACAGAACTTTTTTCGTTAGTTGAGAATGCCATAGTATTATTTATATATTTTATTTCTCGTTTACAAACTCATTTAGTTGTTTTGCAACATTAATAACATCTTCTGCATTAATAGTTCTTAATGGAAGCTCTTTTGTGTTTCCTTCATTGTGAGAGTTCCATTCAAAAACTGCTTGATATTCTCTATCAATGTTAGCAGTTAATAAGTCTTGGGCTTGTGATAATAGATTGGCTCGGATTTCGAACCCTGATTTTGGTTGTGACATTTTTGTCTCCTGTGTTTGTGTGTGTTTAAATTTTAAAGAGGGGACCGAAGTCCCCTCTCTATACCTCCGTACAAAAACTTTACTGAGGTAGCAACTAATTCTTATTGAAGAATGTTGTCTACTCTGAAGATTCTGTAGTATTGGTTAGTTCTAACAGCAGCTAGACCGTCAGTAGGTGTTAAACCTACAAATGGGTTTGATACCATTCCGTAACGAGTTTTGAACCCGATACGTGGTTGGAAGGTATCCTCAGCAACTGCTCTGACCATTTGTAATGGAACATATGGGCAGTAGAACACGCCAGCATCATAA
>Ga0181591_10005209_pt1 | contig 11297 bp, 14 predicted proteins | sample 071ome_33_FD_133757 | JGI IMG/M metagenome (GOLD analysis project Ga0181591, IMG submission 133757) | Coastal salt marsh microbial communities from the Groves Creek Marsh, Skidaway Island, Georgia - 071412AT metaG (megahit assembly) | ecosystem: Environmental > Aquatic > Marine > Intertidal...
CGGTCGAGTTGGTTACGCATTGCAATCAGTGCTTCTTGAGTAGCACGAAGTTTGGACATTTCCTCGTTGATGTAGTGCAAACGGTTGTTAATCTGGCAACGGTCCATACCATCAACGGTGGGCATATCGTAGACAGTGTTGTTGATTTTGCGTGGTTGCAGTTGGACAGTCATTTGATCCGTTTCCTTTGACTCTTATAGAATACACGAGAACCGACCCATTTCAACCGATAGTGGACACTTCATTCAACTGGCACAAGGGAGGTCAAGAGGTGGGGTGTGCTTGATTTAGCACGAGCGACACACATTTCATGGTAAGTAGGATCAATCTCAAACCCGATGAAGTTTCTACCTTCCTCGATGCACATTTGTGCGGTTGTGCCTGCTCCCATGAAAGGATCGATGATTAGATCACCTTTATTACTCCACGTTTGGATATGTCCTCGTGCCAATTCTTCAGGCATAGTAGCAGGATGCTTATAAGATGCCTTGGATGATTGACCAAAACCACCACTATTCTTGATCTTCCAGATGTTAGTGCGGACACCATATTCTCGGATCTCATTAGACTTTCGTCCAGGATCGTGCATCGTGCCGTCTTTCTTTCGGGTCTTAGCATTACCGAAAGAAGTATAACCTGCCCACTTATTCTTTTTGTCTTGAATTAGATTTACCGTCTTAGGTTTGCCCTTGGATAGTACAAAACAATACTCAAAGATTTGTGTGTATCTTACACTCTGAGGACCAGATGCAAAGGCAGTGCCAGTCTTCTCGTAAATCATCGTATCATGTAGACGCATACCATGAGCGTCCATAAAGTGAAGGCACTGCCGAAAACTACTACCAGTTTCACTACCTTTTACCGTCGCATCATTAACATTCCACATAATCACACCGCCAGGTTTTAGCACTCGTGCTAACCCAGCAGCAACATCTTTGAAGACGTTGAAATCCCATTTGCTGCTGTCATTATAGGTGCGAAGGTCATCATAAGGGGGAGATGTGATGCAGAGATCTACACTCTCTGCATCCATTTGTTGCATCCCTTCGATACAACTCATCAGGTAGGTTTGGTTAATATCAAGCATTGAAGATTTCGTATTCAGTATGGATATATTTGCGGGCATTACGAATTTTACCATAGATTACCTCAATTTTGTCTGCATCCTGCTTGAGGATTTTAAGAGAGGAGAATCCATTGTTATTATTACCAGTTTGGGTGACAGAATCATCCCAACCGCTACCCTCAGACAGAGCAGGCACATCAATCAGAGCAGCAAAACATGAGGTAAAGATATTACCAACGTGCTGCAATTTCATGACAAAGTGAGTATGATCTTTCACTTTGCTGTGGTTGTTACCAGTAGCGAAAGAGTCAGTAGACTCCATCAAGGACATTTTGTCCTCAATAGTATATTCAATTTCTACCGTATCTTCAGTAAGTTTGATAACGGTATCGTAACCGCTTGCATCTACAAATTGATAGTCAATACCAAGTCGATCTGCTGCATCCTTAAATGCTTTGGGTGCAATTAGAGCAAGAAACTTAGTCTTGTTGACAGTATCACCAAAGGCATCAAGATTCTCGATTCCGAGTATAGGAAGTGCCTTATTCAGGCGAGTTGTCATGATGTCTAGAGCAATAGGAATCATCTGGCGATAGGTATTGCCGAGAATTGTAGTGGGTGCCATGAGACTTGTTTTGTATGAATGTAATATAAACGAAAAAAGGAGGTCTGTCAAGACCTCCCAACCAGTTTAGCAACTGGCACAGTATCACTTATCCTTTCTGACGTAATTAGGATTTTCAGTGTCAGGATTACGGAAACGAGGATTACCACCAAGGTCTTTGTTTGAAAGACGTGCTAATGTCTCGGGACCGATACTTAGGTTTGGATTTGATGCAGCAGGGGACAACTTGTAGTCCGAAATAATATCGTGAAGAATGTACATAGGTGCCTGAGCAACACCTCGACCCTTCACAATATGCTTGACTTGCTTAGTTTGGGGAAGGACATTACGAATATAATGACCAAATGCTTTTCCTCTACCGTTACCAAGTTCCTTTTCAAACTCAGCAAGCAAACAAGTAGCGCGAAGCATGTAACTGTTGACCGTCTTCTCGTTTGGATACATTTCGTTGAGAAGTTTCATACCATCAGCAAGTTTTGCCTTTTGATTGCGAGCATAATCGCTAGTCGTCAACAAATAGAAATGATAGAAAACTTCGATTTCACGAGCATCATCTTTATCAGATCCAAAGTTATCGCTAGTGACATTTAGCAATTCCATGCAGTCAAGAATATGCAGAGATTCTTCGTTGCCGCTATAGATACCAGCACGAATTTCATCCATCTTGCTGGGTTTCTTGCCGAGACTATTCAATTCAAAGAATAGGTTGGACTCAAACTTAACGCAATCTTCAAGAGATGCAGTTGCTGCGTGGTGATAAACTTGCACAGGTACTTGACCCTCATAGTCACTATGAAGGACTCGCATTGTGCGATGCTGTCCATCTACAACAAAATATCCACCATCATCACCAAAATGATCAGGTCGCTTGCATACAACAATCGGCGTGAGTTTGGTGAGATCTAGCGGACCTCCTTTCTTTAGTGCTGCTGGTGAAATGTTGCGCTGATACTTCTTATCGAGTTTGAAGTTACTAACATCCATCATTTGAATGTCTAGCAGTTTTCCCTTAGTAAGGGTAGACAATTTCAGTACAATATGACCCAATGCGTCTTTAATAAACATTTTATACTCCTTAAAATAAGTTGAGTTTGTTTTGGTTATGCAAAATCATCTCATGATGATTTGCTAGTTGCGAGATGATCTTTGATCAATCTCGTTACTATGTATAATAACACAAAAAAAGAGGGGTGTCAACCCCTCCACTCAGTAACAATTTTTAAGGTGTAAAACTTCTACAATTTCAGAAACTTTTTGCATCTGTGCTTCATAGTCTTTTGCACTTAATGATTTTTCTTTGTAGAATTTCTTTTGAATATCGGAAACATACATGAATATGGATTCCCGAAGTACTTGTTTTTGCATATCATCCAGAATAGCGGATTTGGGGGTCATGCGTCTCTCCGAAGTGTTTGAAGATACTCAAGAACATATTGACGGATATACATCAATTCGTGATAACATTTTTGATTGTGAGCACATTGACGTAATGCTGGATCGGGTTTTAACACCGATTCAATAAACAAATCGAGTCCACGATTAAACTTAACATCCACTGATTCGTTGTCAAAGTCCATCAATACTGCACCGTGTAATCTAAATCGTAGTCTACTTCAGAAAGATCATCAAATTCGATTTCTTCGGATTCTTTTTGCATTTCTGCTTCTTCTGCAATTTGCTCAAAGATTTTATCTTCAGAAAACCAACTAGATGTCATGACCATTCTCCTCCTTCATAATTGTCGAAAGACTCTTTATATTTAGATTTGCGGGTGTCGCTTTTGTTTGATTGATACGATTCATCATAAGAATCGTAATTATTACGACTAAAACCACCCGATCGTTGACGCTTATCTCGAAGAGATTTGCCAGGGGAATAGTAACCACGCTCGTTACCACCGCGTCGAAAAGTCTTGCCCATTGATTGTGATTGTTGAGGAAAAATTAACTACACTTTATATATTACATTATGAAAGTTAGTTTGTCAACTTCCATAGTGCCACTTCAGTCAGTGACACGATATTGGGAATAGTAAGATGCAATTTTTTCGCAATCTGCTTGACTCAGATATACTGAATCACTTACACCTTCGTCTTCATCTTCGATATCTTCGGTATTTTCCCAGGGATCAGATTCTGGATAAGTTTGAATCTGCAATTCTTCAAACACAAATCCGATGCCATGGAGGAAGTCTTGAGTTTTAGCAACTACATCATCCAAATAAACACCCTCAAAACGCTTTTCGGTCGTGGTGCCATCTTCGTCACGACAAATTAGAGTGAATTGCATTGCCTCAAGGCGAAACTACCCCAGTAGTATAGCACACTCCCAGGGCAGTTTGACACCAGTGTGCCAGTTATTATGCTGGATATCTGAGGATAACTACACCAGATCCACCGTTTCCGCCTGCTTCGGGGTCTTCACCACCACCGCCGCCACCAGTGTTTGCTTGTCCAGCACCTGCAATAGTACTACTATTTTGACGACCACCAATACCGCCGCCACCTAAACCACCATTACCGACAGTTGCGTTATTTTCAACACCACCACCACCGCCGCCAGCGAGATAATAAGTTCCACCAGATAATTCACCAATTTGTGTAGCAGCACCAAAGGGATTAGGTAGACCTACGCCACCATTACCTGCTCTACTTTGTGATGGAGCACTTTCACCATTACCGCCAGCGCCGCCACCACCACCTTGGGGATAGTTACTTCCACCTAATCCACTACCACCATTAAATCCTTGCCCTGCTGTACCTTGACCAACACTACCATTAGCAGTTGCACCACCACCAGATCCACCATTGTTACCAGTTCCTCTACCCCAACCAGCACCACCACCACCGCCGAGTGATACAATGCCATTGAAAGATGAATCTCCTCCGTTACCACCATTACTGCTAGAACTTCGGACACCAGCGCCGCCAGCGCCAACAACAACAGTATATGATCCTGGTGTGATTGTCATTGCTGCTTCAGCAGAACTATTTCTACCAGAAGTTGCACCTTGAGCATTAGTACGGAAACCTCCAGCGCCACCGCCGCCGCCAACGTCTCCACCACCACCAGCACCACCACCAGCAACAATTACATATTCAATCGTTGAACCTGCTGGAGCAGCACTGACCGTAAATGTTGAAGTACCAGATGAAGTGAAGACATGATAACGATAACCATTAGCATCAATAACTTGATCTCCACCAGTTGCTACAATAGATGCAACAGATGCCGTGATTGGATACCAGTCTGCCCCACTCCAAATTTCTAAAGCATCATCATCAAGATTAAATCCAACATCACCAATAGCAGTTCCAGATGCAGGTCTGGTTGCTGTATTCCAAGTAGGCACCTTTCCTCCAGTGCCAATATCTTGCCATGAAGATCCGTTATAAACTTCTGGAGTATCAGTTTCAGTATTAAATACTGATAATCCTGATCCAGGAGTAGTTGATGGTTTGCTTGCAGTAGTGTATCCTGGCAGTTTAACATTTCCAGTAACAGTATCTGTTGCTGTAATGTTCTGCGCTACGTTTAGTCTTCCTGTACTAAATTCAGACATAAACCATCAACTTAATTACTAATCAATTTTATTTATAATCAGGAAAGTAAACAGAAGACCGCAGTGCTGTAATCTCTTCTGTTGGTGTTGTTACCTTCTGTGCTTGGATAAATGTCCATAAATGCTCGTCTTCCGTCATCATATCCAAACTGCGTTTGGACTGATTCATCCTGACCAGTTGTTGATCCACTAGCAATAACACCAAACTTACCATCACTACCATTTGAGTGAATGTTGAATGATCCAGGACTAGTAAATGCACCTTCAGAAATATTCTCATCGGTGTCAGATATTTGATAGAAGTTGAATCCAGTGTTAGTCCATCTTCCTCTACCATCATAAGCACCATCTACGCCAAAACCATTTCTTCTTACTCTGGGCAGACCGCTTGACTGTCCACCTGTCCAGAAATTTTTCCATGGTCTATTGCTTGGAATACCCCAATACCAATCCAAGTTTCTAGTATTTTGCCATGAAGTAATATCATTTGTGCCAATAAATCTTTGGAATGTAGGGTTAAAGTCACCAAAGTCAGCAGAGAATACCGTGCCACTCGAATTATCGACAGTTTCTCCTCTACTTGTTGAAATTGTACCTGCAACACTATCGGAAGCATCAGCAGCGAACTTACCAACAACCATCCATCCTCTGTTGCTAACTGCGGAGTCAAAGATACAGTAGATACGCTGCACTCCTCCGTTTGGTGTATCGATGTAGTAGTAACCATCCGTAGCAGAAGAATTTGCTTCAAAGATTGCTTGAGCAGATGCGGCAGGATTACTTTCACTATCGCCAGCAAAACCAGTTTGAGGAGTAAGTGCTACCCATGTAGATCCGTTGTAAATTTCTAACGATTCTGTAGACTGATTCCAACCGATGAGACCAGCAACCAAACCACTTCCAGGTCTAGTTGCTGTTGTCCATGTCCTCAATGCGCTGCTACTTAATCCTGACCAAGCACTGCCAGACCACACTTCAACGTCAGTGTTATCTGAATTAAAAATAACAACTCCAGTATCGATATTAGATGGTCTATTTGCACTAGTAAATGTAGGTAATTTCATACCATTTGCTGCGGTAATAATGCCAGCAGCCTCAACACTAGTAGCAGTTACGTTATCTACATTTAATTGGGACATTTTAATACCAGACTACGTTACTTTATTTGTATTTATTTATTTAATCCACCACCACAGCGGTGTATTTGTAATTGCACCATTATTTCCTGATGCACTAGTCGCTGAAGTTGCAGCACCACCCCAATCTCCACCGTCATCATTACCAACTTTTGCAGAAACATTCTGGTCAACGTCTTGACCAGTTGTGTCGGTAGCAGATCCATCAACAGGAATTGCTAGAGTGCCGTCAGCATCTCCACTAGATCTAGAAGTATAGGTAGCAGATCTTCCAACATGAAACCATTCAAATTGATTGTTTGGTGTTGTTAGTGCTGTCCAAACATCAAAGAAACCTGCTGCTGGGGCACTATTTCCTCCAACAGAACCGTAACTATAATCAGCAGTATCTACTCTAGAGTTTTGATATCCATAGTCAGTAATATTGTTATACTTGTGCTCTGGATTATTATATTGCCACTTTAGGTTATAACTATTGTCAAATTTTCGCAGAGAGGTTCTTTGTACATTAGGATTGCTGCCATTTGACAGATAATGTTGTGTGACTCCTGCAGCAGGAGACCACACCTTTTTCCATTCAATCTCAGTATTCCAATTATAATACCAATCTGCCACAGCATTAGTGCCCAAATCAGTTTCAATGTTAGAAGAAGCAGTAACTCTAAATTTACTGATTAGTTGATCACCAAAATTAGAAGAAACTGGATAACTTCCAGAACTAGTTGGACCAATTTGATTACTTGTGGTTGAAATATTTTGACCGTCACCACCCCATCTGAAACCTTGCTCAAATGCAGCGACTAGCATCCATCCGCTTAGTCCATCTGCATCTAAAGTATCAAAATCACACCATACTTGTTGTGGTCCAGCATTAGCAGTATCAATCCAATAGAATCCAGATCCACTAGTTACAACACCATTATTAAACAGGTATGCTGCTGAAGGCGCTGCGGAATTTGCACTCGATCCATCTAAAGTTTTTGGAAATGTTAACCAACTCGAACCATTATAATATTCAAACTTAGAAGTTGACGTGTTAATTCTTGCCATACCTGCTGTTGGTGATGCAGGTCTCTCTGCTGTGGTGCCTTTAGGGAATGAAATTTGTCCCGTAGATCCCACAGAAAGTGTACCAGAGAGGTTAATATGTGCCCCTGCTGGCATAGTAATTTCATAATCTGTAGATTCTGGTCCTTGAATGGATCCTGTTTGAATTATACTCATGAAACTTTTATACTAAATTGATCCAGGCAGTACCATTATATATTTCCATTAAGGAACTATCAGTATTAAACCTCATGTAACCCACTGAAGGATTTACAGGTCTACTAACAGTATCTCCTGTTGGAAGTTGGAGGGCACCAGTTGTGTTAATATCTAAAGCGCCATCAATTCTAAAATCATGACCAGCAGGAATAGTTACCTGATCCAAAGATGCGGTAATACCTTTTAATCCACGAATGGTAAGGGTGCTCATTCTTTTATACTATTACCTTCACTCTATTTATAGACCGACCCACCCAGAAGTACCGTAATACATTTCCAGTTTACCTGTGGTGGTATTAAATCTAACACTTCCAAAAACAGGATTACCAACTCTTTGATCATTGCTGCCTGCTGGTAATGGCAAATAACTTTGGTTGTTTATTCTGAAATCGCTATTCATATTTAATCTAGAGTCTTGGTTTAATGTGACTCTAAAATTAGGAGAAATGCCTCTGAGAATAGAAACTCGTAATTGCCCATTATTTGCCATCAGACAACACTCCAAGAAGCACCCGATTCAATAGTGACGGTATAACCATTTGCGATTGTGATTGGTCCTGCACTCATAGCATTAGTATAAATTGCATCACCATTTGCAACAGGACCAACAGTGATATTTTCACTAATAGTATCATGATTTGTCCTGAGAATACTATCAGTTCCTAATGATGGACCTCCACCAGATACAGGTGCCCATCCAGGATTTCCCGTACCATTATCAGTAACATAAATCTCAGCAGCATCTAAGTCAGTATTGAATCTGATAGTTCCAACAGAAACACCTGCTGGTTGATTTTGAGTTGTGCCAGTAGGTAATCTTAAGACACTCGTTTGTGCTGCAAACGAAAGTGCCGTTAATACTGCTTCTGTTGTAGTAGCAATCTGATTGCCACTAATTTTAGTAATTGCCATTTACATTTACCTCCCCTTAGTATTTAGATAGGCAACTCTACGATGTGAACCGTATCAGTTGAAAGAGGAGCGTCGGTGAATACTACGTTTGCTCCATTAGAATCTACAGTGTAATTTGTACCTGCAATTTGAGCAACACCGTTTAGGAATACCAAAACAGAATCGTCAATATGCTGAATACCGCCACTGTAAGTTGTGATAGCAAATGTTAAGGTATTTCCATCTCCAGTATATGATTTAGTAATATACTTATCTGCAGAAACTCCACCTCGACCAGTAACAACTAAGTCACCATCAACTCTGACGCTTCCATCAACATTAACTCTATAAGAAGAATTAGCAGCAGTGCCAATACCAAAATGTTGTGTGTTATTGAAAGTCGCAATGTCGATTGCACCAGTGTCAGTTAAACCAAATTCATGCCAAGTGCCATTGTAATAAATCCAACCCAAGGACTTACCAGGAGACCAGTTAATATTATAAACAAGGTCACCATCAGCAGGAGTTGTATAACCTGTAATATTTGCAAAACTTGGTTGACCGTTTGCATCTTCTGGAGCAAGAAGCGTTTGTTTGATTACTGTGCCATCCTGGTTGTAGTAAGAAATTTTTCTTGCTTGGATGTTATTTGTGAAGGTAGTAAGTCCTTGGAATGTAACAGGACCAGCGAAGATAGATTCTAATTGGTTAGATGCACCACCGATAACAGTGAGTTTATCAGTAAGAACCAACTCAGAGAATGTCTCAATAGTTGTATTCTCTTCACCAACGACATTCAGTTGTGCAATATCCTCATTTGTAATCTGACCCGTGACTGGGTTGATAACTTGGTTACCAATGAATAGGTCACCATTAGAGTTTAGACCTGAATAGAATGCAACACCCGCTTCTTCTTTAATTGACTGAGAGAATTTAACTTGATCTGCACTTAGAGTTTCTACTTGAGTCTGAGGGAATGCGGTTGAATAGTTACCAGGACCGAAACCAAGATATTCAAACGTGTGGTTACCAGATCTCAGAATAGAGTGTCTGCGTAACTCAACAGGAATAGGTGCAACAGTGCCATCATTATTTTCACGGATACTAATCTTTCTTGTTTCTTCATCACCAGATCTGGAGGTGACTCTAACTCCAGAAAGACGCTCATTAACAGAGTCATAATTAGGTGTTGTGCCTGGTTGTGTCCAACCAGTATCAGTTAAAAGAAACTCAATTGCTTCTTTGGTGATAGATCTCTGGGGATCTGCATTAGGTGTAGGTGAAGCACCATCAGTTGCAGTAACTAAACCGATAGTTTCGTTGTCAGCGACGGATACAGAAGCGTCAGGGTCACCAATAGGGTTGTCTCTGTCAAACGTAGGATAGACTTCGTTGACATTTTGCGAGAATTTTCTGTTGTTAAAATTAGAAGTTGTAGGTGTAATAGATGCACATAGGAGGGTAAGATAGTAGATTCCGTCATTGACACCTCTCTCAAATGCTTGGACTTCTTCAATATCGTAGATATAGAAAGTTTTATTGAGTTTGTATGAAGTTGTATCGCTGTTTAGTGGTTGCATTACATAACCACTGATGGGTGGACGAGGAAGAGGATTACTCTTATCCTTGTCAATTACATAACGCACACGATATGTCCTGTCAGCAAGGTCTCTGCTATCAGGGATTCTCTTAATAAATGTAGTTGGAGTAAAGTTAACTGTATTATACTGAGTGTTTGTAGATAGTGTTGTGTAAATATCATTATCTGTAGAATCTACGCTCAGATACCATCCGCCAACAGTGCCTGCTACGCCACCGATTGTATAAGTGTTGGCATCATATTGTAATGGCGATCCAGCATCACCAGCGGAAAGACCAGAAACGGATGGACCATATGGAGCAATAAATGCACTTTGTACAGTTGCTTCCGTTGCACCTTGAGCAACTAAGAGACAATTAATCTTATCGGCAACCGCGCTAACTCCTTCACCATCTTGTCTAGCACCAACTGTATATCCTTGGACTCTAGTTGTTGGTGGACCAGATTGTGTTGTGTAACCATAGAGATATAATCTAGTGCCAGGAGTGCCTCCCTGCCCAGCAAGTGCAGCATTAATTGTTTTAGTTCTTTGAATATCAATGTTAACCCAGTTAACAGATACTTCATCACCAAAGATGACGTTATTATTAACTGTGCCAGTGTTTGTAGCAGTTAAAGTTACAACTCTAGTACTTGTATTAATTGATCCAACAGTTGCACCAGTGCCAATGTTATCTCCAGTGATATTCATACCTTCAACAACACCTTCGATTGATCCATCGTTGGCGAGTGTAATTGAATTTGTACCACTTGTGCCAGTAGCAGTTGTCGAAATAACTTGAAGTGCTTTTGGTGGAATGATGTGGGTAATTTCTCCTGCTTTATCTTTAGAGAAAGATTTTGCCTTAAATCCAGCAGATCTTAGCGCAGTATTACCAAAGTTGGAGTTAGAGTTAGTAATCGACATGTCAGCACCAGACTCTGCAGTAAAGTGCCCATAGTATCCAACAGCGAAGACAGAAACTGCCTGAATAAACGCATCATTGGAGCACTTAATGTGCTCATGTCCCCATCCCTTACGATACTCAGCAAAACCATCTAAGTGAGCACCATCACCAGCAGATGCAACATCATAGTTACCAGTAGAAGCGTTATATCTTACAAACGCTCTATCATCTTTTTGTAGTGACAGACCAGTAAACTGTGCAACAA
>Ga0181591_10005214_pt1 | contig 11292 bp, 10 predicted proteins | sample 071ome_33_FD_133757 | JGI IMG/M metagenome (GOLD analysis project Ga0181591, IMG submission 133757) | Coastal salt marsh microbial communities from the Groves Creek Marsh, Skidaway Island, Georgia - 071412AT metaG (megahit assembly) | ecosystem: Environmental > Aquatic > Marine > Intertidal...
AGTGGACATGACCCTTTCATATTCGGCTGGCAGTTGATTGTCGTCCAGATCATCACCACACTGTCGATCAGATCCGTCAGGGCCGTCCCACATATAACGTCGTTTCCACTCACGAACGGTGCCTGGTTTGATATCCAAAAGAGAGCCAATCTCCTGGGATGATTTACCGGCTTCAATTAGTTCCTTGGCTTGTCGTCTGATGTCTAGTGGTATTGAAGACATGCTGAAAGCATATCGAATATTGCATCGAAAATCAATACTGTATCGTTATAGTTTTGAGAAATAAGTGAACCTCCGCGTCTACTGGATGTGGCCGCCGCCTGAAAAACTGGCCCAAAACGAGTGAGAAGTTTTGAATAACCAAAACGACTCACAATGAAGCAAAAAAGACATAAGCCAGAAGAAATCATTCGCCTGTTGCGCGAATGCGATAGCAGCGATCTCAACCAAGAGGCATTTTGCCGACAGAAGCAGATCTCCATTGCCACTCTCCATCGATGGCGCAAAAAGTATGGCCTCATGATCGAAGCCGACGCCAAGCGGTTAAAGGCACTGGAAAAAGAGAATGCCGAGCTCAAAAAAATGTATGCGGAAGCTATGCTCGGGATCAAAGTCCTCAAAGAGACACTCGAAAAAAAGCTCTAAGCCCCGCTCATCGTCGCGACCTGGCCAAGCAGGTTCATAAGGAGATTGGATGTTCACAGCGGCAAGTTTGCCGCTTCTTTGAACTGAACCGATCCACCTTCCGCTATGAAGCCAAATTCCCATCCCCATACCGATGTGTCGTGGAACAAGCCGTCGTCAGGCTCAGTCACGAGTATCCGGAATGGGGGGCTGAGAAAATCGGACGACTGGTGCGCAACGAGAAGTTGCGTGTCAGCAATGATCGAGTCCGGCAAGTTCGACGCCAAGAGGGGCTGGTCGTTCCCCCACCTAAGAAGAAGCAGCGGCGATTGGGGCAATCTACGGGGCGCCATCCTCAAAAGGCATCATATCCAGGACATGTTTGGACATGGGATTTTATCCATGACTGGACTCTCAAGGGAGGTAGTTGCCGTATCTTGAGTGTCGTTGATGAATACACAAGGCAAGCTCATTGTCTACACGTAGCCCGTCACATAGGTTCAAAGACGGTTCAAGCACTGATGGAGAAATTGATCGCTGAACACGGCTCGCCCGACTTTATCCGGTCAGATAATGGACCGGAATTCATCGGCCGGTCCTTGAGTCAGTGGCTCGAAGAACGCGACATTAAAACGCTCTACATCGAACCAGGTAGTCCATGGCAGAATGGGTATGTCGAAAGTTTCCATGACAAGTTCCGAAGGGAATGCCTGGGGCGAGAAATATTCTACACACTGAGTGAATGTCGAGTAGTGGTGAAGGATTGGAAGTGGAAGTATAACCAAGTTTGTCCGCATAGAAGTCTCGGGATGCAGACCCCAGTGGAGTTTGCCAAGAATCATTCAAACTGAGCCAAGATTCTTCCTGCGTTACGGCTACGGCCTCCACTCCGGAAGAATCTTGCACCACCGCCCCGGCGTGATATGATCACCCTAACTTCTCACTCAACTTGGGCCAGAAAGTCGACGGCCGGCAGAAAAATATTGGCGTCTTTGCAATCTTATATTCGTCTTTTAAGGGGAAGTAAAATCTAAAACCTAATAATAAATATGAGAAAAACATACCTAACTTTTTTGTATTCAATTATCTGCGTTTTTCAAAACGTGGATGTGCAGGCTCAAGGCTTAAATTCTCTAACAGGCGCATGGAAGAAAAGTAACGGATATTTCTTCAATTGGATTAACGAGGATACCGGTATTTTCGATCACGTACAGATCCAGTTTGCAGAAGATGGCAAAACTGTCTCCAAGGTTCTTGAAGGGTGGGTCACTCAACCAAATGACGCCGGACTAAGTCATCGCTTCATCGTTAGTTCATCTGGCAATTACGCAATGGCCTATCAGACCTTTGATGGAAAAGAAATACGTATTCACTGGGTAGCTCAAGGCAAAGCCGGCCATGAAAAACTCGAGCTTTCAGCTGACGGGACGGCAATTACAGCTAATGGCAGTTTTGATTTGAATGATGAGGGGTTCTCACTGCGCGATCTGGGGGATTCAGCAGTCTCGACTAAATTGCCAGAAAGTCATGAGAGAGGTTGGAAGAATTTTCGAGAACTGTTGGAAAAAGAGGCCTTTGTTATGCCCGCCGAAGAAGAGTCCCAGCTTTTTGATTCTCGCCTCACACCGCTGCTTGGAAGGTGGCACTCAAACCGTGAGGATGGAAGCTTAGCATTAGAAATAAATTGGAGACAGACTGCTTTGGGGAAATTCATGCTCGAGGTTTACAAATTTTATGATCAAGAAGGTAATATATCTGCATCTGGATTAAACATAAGCGGCTATGACCCATATTCAGATAGAATACTTCTTTGGGGGAATAACGCAGAAGCCTTTCATCAAAAAGGCGGATGGGACATTATCGACAATAAGACCGTCATTCAACGCGAAGGTGATTGGAGACTTATCAGAAAGTTAGAAAACCCGAGGACTATCGATGCTAGATGGGAACAAAAGATAGCTGGTCGCTACCGTAAAGCAAAAGACTCATCACCCTACACCCTTCGGAAACTCTACAACAATGATGAAGCAAAATCAGAGATTGAGAATTTCCTAGCCAGTTTCATGTCTGATTTTACTGAAGGGGACCTAAAGTCGCTTATGAGCCATTATCACAAAGACGCGGTGAAACTCACGAGTCTTTCGGTCGATCCGCTTATTGGAAAGAAAGCCATTGCAGCAGATTTTTCTCCCAGAATCGGAAATGCAAAGCTTAAAGCATCCTTAAGTCATGCCTTTGCACTGACTCCAGACCATTTGCTTGGTTGTGGTGATTTTCAAATAGTCGGCCCCGGTGGAGAAACGATGGCCCAAGGGCAATGGGGCAACGTGTTTGTAATTGAGCAAGGCCGGTGTTTGATGCTGCAGGAGAGTGCTCATGTGCTCAACCTTGAGGGGATTTCTGATGCCTCAAATAACAACTATCAAGACATTCGGCGCGACCAGCCACAAATGGCCCATACAAAGGAATACCTCGCGTCAGAAAAGATGGTGAAAGACTACCTTGCTGCTTGGAGCAGTCGTGATGCTGATCAGGTTACCAATATCTTTGATGACTCCGGAATTAGGGTGGTGTCAGCCGTAGAAGGCGTCACACAGCACCACCGTGACATCAAAGAGTCAGTTTTAAAAGACTTGGAAGTAAATAGTAGTCAAACGGGCCAAGAAGCTATTTTAGATGCTACAACATTGGGCGCTACACCGATTGGTGGAAATACTGTTATTGCATATGGTAAGTGGCAAATTAGACAGAATAGTGGCAAGGTGATTCAGACCGGCACTTGGGGTAATGTCATGCGGCAACGTGGGCACGAGGTCAAAATTATTTTGGAAGCTGCTGGGACGTATTCTCCAAACTAATCGCTGCTAGGTGTGCTACAAATAGTTGTCTCGTACTAGTTTGTCGACACGGGGCGCAGGATGATGTGGTTACTCAATTTGGTCTTGCGCAAACCACCCTGCGCCTTACTTTTTATGCCTCTTAAAGGTTGGTTTGATGTTTGAAGTAGATCTAGGGCTTTCCAAAGACCTAAACGAGTTTGGTGCAATGCATTAAATTGTGAAAGAGTCACAGGCTCTGATAGCCTTCCAGAGAGGGTTTTGAATGTGCTCTGGGTTGACTTGATTGAGCAGTGTGATCCTTTTGTGTAGGCTTGAGCTTTAATACCATTCGGGCCGTTTGAAGTGTTCTGCGAAGGAGGCGCCGAAGGCCTGCGATCTAGCTTTCGCCAATTCTCGTTGCTTTGTATCGCAAATAATCCTGCAAATTCTCCCGAATGGGGATTGCCAGGTTCCTTCATCACAGGCGCCTCTACCTGGCCGCCGCCTGAAAAACTGGCCCAAAGCGAGTGAGAAGTTTTGGATAAACAAAACAATTTACAATAGAGCAAAAAAGACACAAACAAGAAGAAATCATCAGCTTACTGCCAAAAGAGAATGATTAACGATTAACGGCCTTGGATAATGGCAAGTTTGGAAAACGCCCCGGCGTGATATGATCACCCTAACTTCTCACTCAACTTGGGCCAGAAAGTCGACGGCCGGCAGGGGAAACCTCTACCGTGTCAGTTCGAGGTTTTGGTTCCAGTTTTGGACGAGAATGGCATCCGGCTGTCGGCTTCCTTCATTGGATGCTGCGTCGCCTAGCTGCCTTTCGATGTAGAGAAATTGGCCTGTGGCTGGGACATGGGTCATGATGCGTGGGAAATAACGATTCCCGTAAAACATGTTTTTCGGAAGATCGATCACTTTTGCAGGCGGTGTGAAGGCCGGCGCGGGTTCTGGCATGAAGTGAGTGTTGTAAAGAATCTGTGCCTCCGGATCGATGTAATAGAGGGTGTTGCGGCTTGGGTGCCAGAAAGGATGAATGGCCCTGTAGCCCTGGTTGATGACGTAGCGTATGGAAGCGTCGGGAAACCCCACAACATAGACCGAGTCGTCTTTTCTCTGTTCTCCTGAAACAAAAGCCATCCATTGATTGTCGTGGGATAGAGCAGGATTCCAGACATCGTCCAAATGAGATGAAAAGGGTTGAGGTGACCGATTCTCACTCTCCATGTCGATGAATGCATGCCTGCCCCAGCGTGGGTAACCCTGAACCAACACGTAGCGTCCGGATTTGGAAACGGCCACGACATGGCCCGGGGAAAGCAGGGTTTGTTTGTCGGTGTAGTCGGTTCCACCGAAGAATGTCCGCACTCCTTGATCGTCCCAAAGCCGGAAGACAATTTGCTTTTGATTGAGCCAATGAGGCGATGCCAGCCAATTCATGTTTTGAAACGATCGGATTCTTGAGCTGGTCTGACGAGCAATGTCGTATTGCCAGAAATGCGAAGATAGATCTTCGTTGGCACCAAAGAGGATGTGCTTTTGGTCCGGAGAAATGTCCAGTCCACTGATCCATTGTCGATCCAAAGTTCCTTCCAGATAGGATCCTAGTGTCCCGTCGTCTTGGATCCAGCGTAAACGAAAAGTGGGTATGGGTTTTTTGAAATGGTAGATGAGGGTGTTTTGGGCTGAAACGGCAAAACCAAAACTAGCTTTGTCGGTCACTTTAAAGATTTCGCCAGTCCTTGTCAGAGTAGCCAGGTCAAAAGGGAAGGCCCAGAGCCCCATCTTTCTCGCACTCATGATATAAAACAGGATGTGACCACTAGGCGCATACACGGGATTATTCAGGTTGTAACCCTTGAGTTGAAGAAGTTCCTTCCGGCCGGTTTCCTCGCTCCAAATGGTGACCGTATCAATGGCGTGATGTCGCCTGTGGGTGATGAATATCAGACCACGACCTTCCGGCAATGCATTGGCTTCGTGAAAGTTGTCGTCCTGGTCCGTAGTCGGAAGGACAAGCTCCGGAGGCTCGTGGCCGTTGATTTGCACCTTGAAAAGGCCCTGATCCCCTGTGTTGAAAATCAACTCTCCGTTGGCACGCCACAGCCCACCTCCATGGTTGGGTGCTTCATTGCCATTGATATTGCAGAGAACCGTGCGCTCATGGGTCTCCAGTGAATGAAGGTAGAGTTTGTTTTTGTCCAGGTAAGCAATACGGTCGCCTTCAGGTGAGATGAAAGGTTCTTGAACAAAGTGATGATTCAATTGAGCCGTGGGACCCACGTGATCCAATGGGTGAACAAGAATTCCTTTTTGCGTGCGGAGGATCAATCGGTCGGACCGTGGCGTCAATAGAAATTGGGTGAATCGGCTGAGAATGTGATCGCTCTCGGTGAAGTAAATGGGAAGCGAAAGAGTGGGTTGGGCCTGTGCCTCCTTTTGAGTTGCCGAGGGAGTGTGTGGGCGACTCAACCAGATGACGCAGCAGAGAATGATGCAAGCCAACCCGGCGATGCTCCAGGGCAAAAGCCCACGCCTTGGCTGGATCGATTGCGGTGTGGATCGATACTCAAAATCAGAGGCATGCTGCCATTGCAAAAGAATATCTTCCAGATCGATTCGGGCGGCTCCCATATCAGGGAGTCGACGCTGGACATCCCTTCGGAGACATTTTTCCAACAGCCATCTAAGGTTCTTCGGCGTATCGGCGGGAAGAGCCTCCCAGGGAATCTCCATCTTCAGGATATTGGAAAGGGTTTCCACTGGGTCCTGGCCGGTGAAAAGGATTTTGCCGGTGAGCATTTCAAAAAGGACACATCCAAAGCTCCAGATGTCGCTTCGTTGATCCAGAGGGCGACCCCGTGCTTGTTCGGGGCTGAGGTAGGGCAAGGTGCCCATGATAATGGCGGTTTGGGTAAGCAAGGAGGCGGTTTCGTCCTGCTGCATTGAAGTTTCACCCGAAGCTGCAGCCACAGGAAGCCCGTTGAGGTCGGTGATGAGAGCCGAGATCCCAAAATCCAGCACCTTGATTTCATTCGTTGAATTGATCTTGATGTTGCCTGGTTTGAGGTCCCTGTGAACAATCCCTTTTGCGTGGGCTGCCTCCACGGCATGGCTGATGGAAACGGCCATTTTAATGGCTTCATCGAGAGGCAAGGGGCCCTGTTGCAGTCGTTCTGCCAGGGTATGGCCATCAATGTATTCCATAACGATGGCATGGTCGCGATCCGAATGCTCCACTCCATAAATGGAGGCGATGTTGGGATGTTCCAGTGAGGCGAGTAATTCAGCTTCCTGCTGAACTTTGTGTTGAAAGATTTCGTGTTCGGATCCTTTGTCAGGAATCCACTTTATCGCCACCGGGCGTTTGAGGTGCTTGTCGAGTGCCCGGAACACCTTGCCACTTACCCCTTCCCCAATCAATGCCTCCAAGGTGTAGTGGGCAATGGCGGCGGGTGCTTCGAATGGTGCCTGCGTCAAGATCCCTGCCGGCTCACGGGTCAGAAAAGCCGATTGAGTGGTATGAGCCTTCAGGAGGGAGAGAAGGGGACCATGAAGACCTGGGTGCGATTGCTTCACGGTTTTCAGCCACGATTCTCGATCAGCGCTGTCCAGAGACAGCGCCTGGTCAAAAAACTTCTCCAGCATCGCATGATCCGATTCTTGTGTCATGAGGCTTCGGTGAAAGGTGAAGGGGATTGAAGCTTTCTTGCCAAGTAGGCTCTGCCAAAAGTGACCTTGCGCTGGATGGTGCGTTCAGAGATACCCGTAGCCGTTGCAATTTCCTGATTGTTCATGCCAACGAAAAATCGCATTTGGAGCATCTTTCCGACTTCAGGATGGTCTTTCTCCAGTTGCTGGAGCACTTCATGCATCGCAAGAATCTGTGGATCTTCGCAGTCTTCGGCCGTCTGAATTTGTTCGAGCATATGACTGTCGATGTCTGCCATCGGTAGTTGCCGCGAGCGTTTTCTGGCACGATCTACGAGAATGTTACGCATCACCACAGAGGCATAGGCAAAAAAATGCTCCTTTTCCCGCCACCGGTCTCGGCTTTCGAGACGCAGCCAGGCCAGATGGGCCAGATCGGTTGCCTGGATGGATTGGGTGGGGCCAAACTGTTGCAATTTGAAGCGGGCCAGCTGCCGAAGCCGCAGGTAATCCTCAGGTAGCAATTGGCCAGTTTTTTCAAGAATCTGAAAGGGCTGTTTTGACTTCTCTTCCATGTCTCTTGTCCCGATGGGCAATAGATGACCCAAAGCATCTCACGATCAGATTGGAAGCTGATTTGCGGCCTGTCAATTACAAAGAAGTCATCAGTTTGTAATGGTAGGGTGGTCTACTCAGAGCTTTTTGGGGCTGACTGCGCAGCGATGCGTTTGTGTTCGGTCGATGGCAGTTGGTTGACGCGTCCTTGGGCATCGATCTGGATTCGGATGAAAGTGTAGTTCTCATCGTCGCGTCGAATGTCCATTCCGACATGCGATTCGATCTCTCCATCCTCATTCAGGCTCTCGGTTCGGAAGATGGTCTTGTCCTTGAACAAGGAGCCCTTGTTTTCCCAGTAATCGCCCTTGCTGTTGATGAAAACAGTTCTCACGGTTTTTTCTTTCTTGTCGTAAAACCGCATTCCGTGAATTTGGTTGCCGTTGCTGTGGCTTCCCTGGATTTGAATCATCGTACCCTTCAACTGAGCAGTGAAGGAAACCGTCCACTTGCCGTCTGGGAAGGTGGCTTGCCATGTGCCGAGCTGCCAGGCCATGGGTTGAAGGGGGCTGATAAGGCTTTGCTCATCGGCTCTTGTCATGCTAACCCATGGCAGTATGACAAGGAACAGGGTCCAGACGGAGGCCCGGAGGTGGTAACTGATATTATTTAGCAATCTCACATTGATAACCACGACTTGTGGGTACCAACTGCGCCAAAAAAATCTCCTTAGGTGTTGGGTGGACTTAATTCAGGTGTCCCAGGTAATTCATTTTTTTAACGCCATTTGAAGTGATGCATGGCCGAAATTGCTATCTTTTGTGACCAAAAGAAATCGTTTAGCCCGGTGGCCGATTTACCGCGCATTTAATATGCAGAAACCAGTCAAAAAATTTGCAATCTTGTGACTTTTTTGGCGGGTTTATCCCGCGTTGCACGTTTCAATATTGTAATTCATCTATGAAAAATACAAGACTTCTCATAATTTATACACTATTAGCCACTTTGTTGGCAAGCTGCGCTACAACGAACCAGACTTCGACCGAAATTGCCGCACCGAAAGCAGAACAAAATCAACAAACCACACCGGCCGAAGAAGTTCCTTATTCGGTTCGCTTAAAGCAAGCAAGGCAACCGTACGGATTTGTCCTATTCCAGAGCATGGATGTTGCTGATGGAATGGAGAAACAATATCTAAGGGTTGAAAAGGAGTGGCTTAAAATCCACGAACATTTGGCCAAGCAGGGAAAAATCCTTTCCTGGGGCCTGGCCAAAGCCAGAGAGAATAGTCTTGGTTATGAATACGTAACCTGGAAGACGTTTAGGTCACTAAAGGACCTAGAGGCAACTTACGATTGGGACGAATTAGGAAAGTGGATGGGACAAGAAAAATTAGATCTGCTTTTCGAAAAGACAAATGAGGCAAGAACGATAACTGGAAGTCAAGTCCTGCGGCTGCGCGACTACGCTCAAATGCCCTTATCCCAGACAAGCATTTTTGAGAACCTCTCACCACAAGACATCTCATTCAGGTTAAATTTCCTCGCCCCAACACCTGGAAACAGAGCCAAATATTTGGAGATTGTCGAAAAGGCATACAGTCCATTGTTTGAGAAAAGGGCCGAGATAGACAAAACATTCCTCGGCTGGGAATATCAGGAGCTCATGTATTACAATGGCCAGGGCAACACAGAGCCATTTAGAGGAATAGATATTTTTAGAAATGACATCCCAGAGCTGACAGAAGCTGAGCAAGCAATCGTAAATGCTGAACTCCCAAGCTGGCCGGAGGATATCTACCCAATGTCAAAGCGCGGGGAGTTACGGACTATGACTACCGTCACCTTCGATATTGTGCACGTCATCATGCAAAATGCTGAATCGACTCTCATGAATGAGCTAGTTGGCACTTGGACACACACAAACCCTGATGGCTCATACCGAACAAAAACAGTTACTCCTTATGCTGAGCAACTCAGTTTTTTCGCTTCAGATGGAACTCTTTTGCAGAAAAGGCAGCCTATTCCCTTGCGCATCGAAGCAAGCAACAAATTGACTAGGTTCACGGGCTTTTTCCCAAATGGAAAAACATGGAATGCGTCCATACAAATTCACGATGGAAAATGGTATGAGCAGGATAGAGCCTTCACCGACCTCGAACAGTTTGATGGTGTTTATCCAGCGGCGCCCGATGCCTACTTCGTCTACGAAAAGTCAGCAGAACCGGCTCAAAGAAATCTTGCTGCCTACGACAATTCTGAGGAAGGCACGGCCCTAATTCGAAACATCGTAGAATCATATGCCAAGGGTGATTTCAAAAAACTTCGCAGCTACTTTAGTGATGATGCAAAAGTTGTTCACAACCAATGGGGACCAGCCGCCGAAGGAATCACTATCGATGAGCTAATTGAGACTCATAAAAAACACCATGCCACACTTGCAAAACCTGTCGAAGTCCTGAATAGCATCTACGAAGCGGTCACATTGCCAAATGGCGGCAAACATGCACATGGATGGATTAACATGCGTAATACAACCAAATCAGGAGAAGTCACAGACACCAACGTTTTCGTCGCATTTGGTGTAGGAAATGATGGCAAAGCCACCTATGAATGGGCTCTTTTCGACCCGGCAGGAATACCATCATACCAAAAGTAGAGTAAACATCGGATTACATGACAAAATGTCACACATTGTAATAATGGAAGGTAACGTGGTTCCTGAAATGCCTGGGACCCCTGCATTAAGTCCACCTTGAGTGATAGGATTTTCCAGCTAAGAAAGGAAAATCCTAATGAAAAAGACACGTAGATCGCCCGAACAGATTATCCGCATCCTTCGTGACAGCGAAGGACTGAGTGTGGATGAAGCCTGTCGCAGGCATGAGATCAGCGCGCCAACCTACCACCGCTGGAAAGCGAAGTATGGTGGAATGGGCATCAAGGAAGCCCAGAGGCTGAGAAATATTGAGAAAGAGAACTCGGAGCTGAAGAAGCTACTGGCCGAGCAGATGCTCAAATCCAAGGCACTGGAGATTGCTCTAGAAAAAAACCTCTGAGCCCGGAGCGTCGGCGTCGTATGGCTCTGAAGATTCAGGAGACGCTGTCATGTTCCGGGCGAAGTGTCTGTCGCTGGCTGGGATTGAACCGCAGCACACTGCGTTACGCTCCCAGGGCAGTGCCGGACAAGAAGAAGCTGCTTGAAGCGGTGATCGTGAAGATGTCGAAGAAGTATCCCTGCTTCGGCTATCGCAAGATCACGCGTAAGCTGGTCGAGCAAGGCTGGGCCGTGTGCAAGAAGCTGGTGCAGCGTGTGCGTGAGGAGTGTTTAAAGGTGCCTGCTCCCAAGCCGCGCAAACGCCGTCAGGGCATCTCTACCGGGCTTCCTCAGCAGGCGAAGCATCGAAATCGTGTCTGGGCGTGGGACTTGGTTAGCGACCATACGGTCCTTGGAGGGAAACTGCGGGTCTTGAATCTGATCGACGAGTTTACGAAGGAATGCCACTGCATCGACTCTGACCGTGCGATCAAGGCAACGGACGTGCTGAGCATCCTCGAAGAAGCCATTAAGGAACATGGTGCACCCGAGTATATCCGCTCGGACAACGGGCAAGAGTTTATTGCTACAGCGATTC
>Ga0181591_10005220_pt1 | contig 11286 bp, 11 predicted proteins | sample 071ome_33_FD_133757 | JGI IMG/M metagenome (GOLD analysis project Ga0181591, IMG submission 133757) | Coastal salt marsh microbial communities from the Groves Creek Marsh, Skidaway Island, Georgia - 071412AT metaG (megahit assembly) | ecosystem: Environmental > Aquatic > Marine > Intertidal...
AAAATACACGCCCTTCGCGCCGCTCCTCCACAGCCTCATCCAACCCAAATTGTGGAAATCTGCCTGCAAGAGTTAACACAACCGAACAGACGGTGCGTTTACTTTGGCTTCATCGGGCAATGCCCCGACACCTGAACAATCCAGGCCATGAGTGCAATTGAAACGAAGGCAAAGCAAGACGTGACGGGGCTTCCCGTCCAAGATGCGAGTGAGAAGCGGGAAATTCTTGACGAGTTCTTCCAGAAGAAAATCTGGGGCAAACAGGAGCATGAGTTTACCCCGGGCGTGAAGACGGCGGCAGAGGCTGCGCTTCGTCCCAAAAAGGGCAAGGTCCTCTGACCTCACCCCTTCCCTGAAACCATGATTTTGCGCATGCCCCCGCCTTTGGAGCCTGGGGCGCGTGTGGCGTTGGTGGCTCCGGCGCGCTTTGCGAGCCCTGCGCTGATCGAATCGACCTCCGAGTTGTTGGCTTCGTGGGGGTACGAGGCGGTCGTTTTAGAAGAGACGCGGTCGCGCGACCGGCAATTTGGCGGCACGGATGCGGAGCGAGCGGCGGCATTCAACGCGGCGCTGCGCGATCCGGAGGTTGGGGCCGTATGGGCCCTGCGCGGCGGCTACGGCTGCACCCGAATCCTGCCGCTCCTCGACGGAGACGCCCTTCAAGCCCACCCCACGTGGATTACGGGCTTTTCCGACATCACAGCCCTGCACGGCTGGGCCAGCGGGCTCGGCGTGGCTTCTCTGCACGCTCCCGTGGCCTCCACGATGCCAGCGACGGAGGCGCAGGACGTGGCCGCCTTGCGGGAGGTGTGGCGATCGGGCCAGCCTGCAGCGGCTCAAGGGGCGCGGCGCGTGGTGGGCGGCAACCTCTCCGTCCTGTACGCCATGCTCGGCACGCCCTACATGCCGCCGCTCGAAGGCCGGTGGCTGTTGCTCGAAGACCTCGACGAATTCCTGTACCACCTCGACCGCATGTTCGTGGCCTTGGCGCAAGGCGGCGTGTTCGACGCGGTCGAAGGCGTGATGGTGGGCTCGTTCACGGACCTGAAGGACAACACGAAGGCGTTTGGGCAGGCGGTGGACAACCCGTTTGGGCGGAGTGTGCGCGAGATGATCGAGGAGCACGTCGTGGCCCGTGGATGCCGCGTCGAATGGGACGTTCCGTCGGGGCATGGCCAGAGGAACGCGCCCGTTGTTCTCGGCTGATCAAGGGCGTTCGTCGCGGGCGGGGTTGGGTGTACCTTTCGCCCATGTTTGGAAGCATCAAAGACCAATTGACCCACGAGCTCGCCGACATTGAGGCCGCGGGGTTGTACAAGCGCGAACGCATCATCACCTCGGCCCAAGGCGCCGAAATCACGCTCGACGACGGCAGCACCGTGTTGAATTTTTGCGCGAACAACTACCTCGGCTTGAGCTCGCACCCTCGGGTGGTGGAGGCGGCGAAGAGGGCCATCGACACGCACGGGTTTGGCATGTCGAGTGTGCGCTTCATCTGTGGGACGCAGGACATCCACAAGGAGCTGGAGCAACGCATCGCGGACTTTCACCACACCGAAGACACCATCTTGTACGCCGCGGCGTTTGACGCGAACGGCGGGGTGTTTGAGCCGCTTCTGGGCGCCGAAGACGCCATTGTGAGCGACAGCCTCAACCACGCGTCCATCATCGACGGCGTGCGCTTGTGCAAGGCCGCCCGCTACCGGTACGCCAACAACGACATGGCCGAGCTCGAGGAGCGCTTGAAGGAGGCTAGGGCGAACGGCGCGCGCAACATCGTGATCGTCACCGACGGCGTGTTTTCCATGGACGGGTACGTGGCCCAAATCGACACGATCTGCGACCTCGCGGACGCGTACGAAGCCATGGTCATGGTGGACGAATGCCATGCCACGGGCTTCATTGGCAAGACGGGCCGCGGCTCGATTGAACTCCGGAACGCAATGGGTCGGGTCGACATCATCACCGGCACCCTCGGCAAGGCCATGGGCGGCGCGATGGGGGGTTTCACGACCGGCAAACGCGAAATCATTGACATGCTGCGGCAGCGCAGCCGGCCGTACCTCTTTTCCAACTCCCTGGCGCCGAGCATTGTGGGCGCCTCCATCGAGGTGTTCAACATGCTCGAAGAAACCACGGAGTTGCGGGACCGCCTCGAGGAAAACACGGCGTATTTCAAGGAAGGACTGCGCAAGGCTGGGCTCCCATTCAAGGACGGGGAATCGGCCATTGTCCCCGTGATGCTTGGCGACGCCAAACTCTCCCAAGACATGGCCAACGACCTGCTCGACGAAGGCATCTACGTCATCGGGTTCTTTTACCCCGTGGTCCCCAAGGGCGAGGCCCGGATTCGTGTGCAACTCAGTGCAGCACATACCAAGGCACACCTCGATCAGGCGCTGGCGGCGTTTGAAAAAGTCGGCCGAGCCCACGGCGTCATCCAAGGGTAAGCCGGGTGCGATTCCCGTCCAGCCTTTGTTTCTTCGTTCCATGAGCGTTTCGACACCTCCCCACGTGGTGGTCGTGGGCCGTGGCATCGCGGGCGCCTACACGGCTTGGGCCTTCCGGAAACGCGGATGCCACGTGTCGTGGTGGGGAGACGCGCGGCGCGGGGCGTCGCACGTGGCCGCAGGGATGTTCAACCCCGTGTCGTTCCGGCGAATTGTGGAGGTCTGGAACGCCGAAGCGCACCTCAAAACCATGCGGGCCACCCTTCAAGAAATGGAGCGGACGTTGGGGCTTGAAGGCCGGGTGCTTCACGACGTTCCGGTGCTGAAGGTCTTGGCCAACGAGGACTACCGTCTTACGTGGGACAGCCGGTGGGAAGAGGGGCACGGCGTGTGCCAGTGGGCAACCCCATCCGCCCCGTCGCCCTCCAACCACCTTCACGCGCCGCACGGTGTGGGCCGCGTGCATGCGGCCGGGTGGGTGGACTTGCCCCTGCTTTTGCGCGCACTCGAAGCGTTGTGGGCGGACGAGGGGCGGCTCGTGAATCGTTCGTGGGGCGTGGCCGACGGCGTGCCTGAGGGGGCGGATTGGGTGGTCGATTGCCGCGGTGTTGGGGCGAGCGAGGAATTGGCTCAGGGCGGTTTGAAGGTGCAGCCCAACCACGGCGACGTCCTCACCGTGAGCACCCCTGGGACCCTCGGTTTGAACACGGCTGGATGCAACGTCAACAATGGGAAATGGTTGCTTCCCATGGGGGTCCGCGGGGAGCGAATGTGGTGGCGGTTGGGGGCCACGTACGGCTGGGCCCAAACCACGCCCGAACCTTCTCCTGACGCGCAGGAGGAGTTGTTGGCGCACATGGCCCAGGCTTGGACGGCCGAAGGACGGAGCGCGTGGGAGGAACTTCGCGTGGAGGCGCACCAATCGGGGTTGCGGCCGGCGTCGCCGGACCGTCGACCGATGGTGGGGCCCTGGCCCGGCCAACCCTCCGGTGTGGCCATGTTGAATGGCCTCGGAACGCGCGGCGTGTTGGTGGGAGCGGCCGCGGCGGATGCCCTCGTGGCGTGGTGCCTCGATGGCCAGGCGCTGCCAGGCGACATCGACCCGCGGCGGTTCAAGGGTTTCAAAAAGTGAAGTGTTGCTAACATTTGACGAATGCCCCCGTGTGCGCGCGAGGCTGGGGTACTTTGGGGACATGATGCACGAATCGATTTCCCTCGCGTTGAACCAGCAAATCGCGCTGGAAGGACAGAGTTCACACACCTACTTGACCATGGCGGTTTGGGCCGAAACCAAGGGGTTCGACGGGGTGGCAGACTTTCTGTACGCCCACGCCGAGGAGGAACGCCAGCACATGCTCAAACTCATGCGCTTTGTCAACGAGCGCGGCGCGGTGGCCACGGTGCCGTCCATTCACGCAGGCCCCACGGAATACAACGGGTTGCGCGAAGTGTTTGAAAGCATTCTTGCCCACGAAACGCGAGTGACGGAAAACATCAACGGCGTGGTGGATCTGTGCTTGCAGGTCAAGGATTACACGACCCACAACTTCATGCAGTGGTACGTGGGAGAGCAAATCGAAGAAGAAGCCCTGGCGCGCAAATTGTTGGACAAACTGGCCTTGGCAGGCGACGATCACGGGGCCTTGTACTTGTTCGATCGGGACATTTTGTCGGTGATGGGTGGCATGCAAGCAAACGCCGGCGCATGACCGAATTTCCCCGGCGTTTTCGGTCCGTTCCGCTCGCTTGGCTGCGCGCCCGCTCATGGCGCGTGTGGGCGGCGGGTTTGGCCGTGCTCGCAGGGGTCGGATGGGCCGTGCAGGGGTTGCAGGACCCCAAAATGGACACGTCCAACACCGTGGCTCCGCTGAAGGCGCAGTACCTCTTTCAATTTGCCAAGGGGAACGATTGGCCGGCCGAGGTAAAGGACGGTCCCTTTCTCGTCGGCGTGCACGGCAACCCCGATTTGTTCGAAGAAATGGCCACCAAATACGCCATGCAGCCCATCGGTTCGCAGGCCCTCAAGGTGGTGGACATTGCCGGCCCGAAGCTCGAGCAGTTTGTGCATATCCTGTACACCGAGGCGGAGGGGGAGGCCCTTCAAACCCTCCTGGCCAGCACGCTTGCCAAACCCACGCTTGTGGTGACCTCCCGCCCGGACGCCTTGCCGCGGGGCGCGGTGTTGAATTTTGTGTCTCAGGAAGGCTTCATCAAGTACGAACTCGACGAGAACAATGCCGAATCCCGCGGCTTGCTCCTCGGCAACCGAATTTTGTCATGGGCGGTGCAGCGTTGAGCACGCGCACACGGGCTTCGCAGGCGGCACGGGGCTGGGTCGCCTTGGGGCTGTGCGTGGCCACGGCCCTGGGCGCTTGGGCCCAGCCCGGGGCATCCTCCCGCGAATCGGACATGGAATGGGCCATCCTGCAGGGAAAGGCGGGTCGGTACGACGCGGGTTTGGCGGCACTTCAACCCCACTTGGTTCGGGATCCCGGAGCGGCCAAAGCGTGGTACGTCGCAGGGTTTTTGTTGAAGGAACGGTTCAAAGCCGCGGGGTCACCCGGGCTTGACGTTTCCGCACCCGCTGCAAAGGACCGCCAAGAGGCCGTGACCCACATCCAAGCCGCCTTGGACTTGGCGGAACAGGGACGGACGAACGTCCCCTGGCAGGGGTCGGCCCAAAGCGCGCTGTCGTACCTCGCCGGGACCTACCACGACGACGTGGTGGTGGCGGTGCGGAGTTTCGACCCTGCCCAACACGACGCGATCGTGCAGGGTTTTGAGACGTACGTGACGACCATGCAATTTCTTCGCCCGGGGTTTGATCCCCGAGGGGAACGCGCCGAACTGCATAAAAACCTGGCCCGGGCCTACCGCCAATTGTTCGAAGCGTCGGGAGATCAGGGCCATTTTGAAGGGGTGGTTCGGGAATACGGTTTGGCCTTGGAATTGAGCCCCGAAGACCTCACGGCGTGGTACAACCTCGCGGTCAACCTCTACAACCGCGGCGTGGCCGTCCTCAAAACCATCGACCACACCACGACTTTTTGGGAACTCAACGAGAAGCAAGAGGTGTGCTTGGCGTATTTCAAGCGGGCCTTGGAGCCCTTGGAGCAAGCCTACCTGCTTCAACCCACCCGGCCCGAAACCTTGAAGGGGTTGATGACGGTGCATCACCGCCTGGACCATGCGGGCGAATTTGAGCGTTACCGCGATGAACTGGAGCAAACGCTCCAAAACGGAGGAAAGCGATGAAGCGGGGGGTGCGTTGGACCATCGCGTGGCGCATGGGCATGGGGTTTGGGCTGTTTGTCGTGGCGGTGGCGGTGTTGGTGTACCTCACGAGCACCACGTTGCGGCAAAGTCGGGCGCTCGGTGACGAAATCGAGACCCAGCTTGTGCCGAGCCTTCAAAAGCTCGAGGAACTCGACCAAAGCATCGCGGAGACGCGCGTGCTGATCAAGCACTGGCTGAAGGAGCAAAGCCGGGCAGACGACCCGGAAAAGTTGGCGTTGCGACGGTTGATGAACGTGGACATCCCCGCCCAGCTGGCCGAGCTGAACGCCATGGACATGGCGTGGTCGGAGACGTCGCGACGCCACCTCGACAGCTTGGACATTGCGCTCAACGACCGCCTGTTTGTCATCTACGGATTGGTCATGGAGAAACTCCCGGATTTCTCCAGCTACGACAACCCCGTGGCCTTCATGGACGCGCAGATGCTGGCCATGGAAGGGCAGGAATTGCAGCGATACACCGACTTGGTTCAGCGCCGCATGGCCACGTTGACCGCCGCCCAAAACGCGGCCCTTGCACGTCGCATGGACCGCATGGCGCAGCTCGGCGACGACTTGAATTTGTACGTGGGCCAAGTCGCGTTGGTCGTGTTGTTCCTCGGCATCCTCCTGGGCGTGATTGTGACGCGCAGCATTGTGCAGCCCGTCAAGGAACTCAAACGCGCCTTGCTGTACATGGGACGCAGCGTGCAGCCTGACCGCGACGTGCGGGTCACCCGGGATGAAATCGGGGACATGGCCGTGGCGGTCAACCGGCTGGCCAAGGGGTTGGCGCGCACCCAGCAATTTTCGCAGGAGGTGGGGAGCGGCAAATTCGACACCCCGTACGAGCCGCTCAGCGAGGAAGATTCCTTGGGAAAATCCTTGCTGCAGATGCGCAAGTCCTTGGCGGACAACGAGCGCGAATTGGAAAGCAAGGTCGCATTGCGGACCGAGGAATTGGCCCGCGAAAAATCCAAAGTCGAGGCGGTTTTGGGCGACTTGCAGGACAGCATCGGGTACGCCCTTCGGATCCAGCAGGCCATCCTTCCCACGGACCTCGAGCGGCAGGAGGTCGTGCACGATTCGGCGGTGTTTTACCAACCGCGAGACGTTGTCTCCGGGGACTTTTACTGGTTTAAAACGGTGGGCCGCCGCCGCATTGTGGCTGCCATTGACTGCACGGGGCACTGGGTGCCTGGGGCGTTCATGAGTTTGGTCGGCTACAACGCGTTGGACCGCATCAGCAAGGTCTTTTCGGAACCGCACAAAATCCTGGACAACCTCAACACCCGCGTGCTGGAGCTGCTGCGCAAGGACTTGAAGGCCATGGCGGACATCCCCAACGAGTTGTTTCAGGACCTCAACTTGTCGGTGGAAGCTGGCCATGGCACGGGCTACGTGGCGGCTCAGGACGGCATGGACTTGGCGATGATTGCCATCAATTGGGAACCCATGACGGTGGAATATGCCGGCGCGAACAACCCGCTGTACCTCATTCGAAAGGGCGAGGTGGTGGAGTGCAAGGCAGACAAACAGGCCATTTGCTCGTTCGAACCAGGGACGAAGCATTACACCACGCACACCCTTGAGCTCGAGGCGGGCGACACCTTGTTTCTGGCCACGGACGGGTTTGTCGACCAATTCGGGGGTCCCCACGGCAAGAAATTCATGCGCCGGCGGTTCCGGGAATTGCTGGTGGAAACCGCCGAATTGCCGGTGGAGAGGCACGAAGCGCATCTGCGCAACGCCTTCGAGACGTGGCGGGGCGAGGAAGAACAGGTGGACGACGTCTTGGTGGTGAGTGTGCGCGTGCCATGACCAAGACGCGGCTTGAATCGCTCTGGACGTGGCTTCGGTCCGACAAGGGCCTGATGCTTTGGGCAGTCGTGGTTGGCGTGGCGGCGGGGTTGCTCGCCGTGGTGATGAAGCAATCCGTGGGCGGACTTCGCAGCGTGATGTTTGCGATGCAGTCTTGGCTCGGCGGGTCGTGGTTTTTGGCTGTGGGGCCGTTGTTGGGGTTGGCCGCCACGGCGTGGGTGGTGCGGAACGTCCTGAAGGGAGAGCACCCCGGGCCGGGCATTCCGGCGACGTTGCACGCCATTTCCACGCAGCGGGGCCGGATGAAGCGCACGTGGATGTTTGCGCCCGTGGTGACGAGCATCTTGTCGGTGGGCTTTGGAGGGTCCGGCGGACTGGAGGCCCCTGCCGTGCAGGCCGGCGCCGCCATGGGTTCCGAGGTGGCCTCCCAAACGAGGCGCCATTTTCGCCGGCGTTTGCTGCTCATCGCGTGCGCGGCGGCCGGGTCCTTGTCCGCCATGTTCAAGGCCCCCGTGGCGGCCATCGTTTTCGCCGTTGAGGTCATCATGATTGACTTGACGGCTTCGAGCCTTGTGCCCATTTTGCTCGCCTCGTTGGCCTCCCTCCTCACGGCGTTTGTGTTTTTTGAAGGGGAGGACATCCTGTCGGTGCCGACCCTGGCAGCCTTTCAGGCCTCGCGCTTGCCTTGGTACGTGCTCATCGGGGTGGCGACCGGCGTCGGTTCCGTGGTGTTTTCGCGGGTCTACCTCATGAGCCAACAAGCCATTGGCAAGTTCAAACACCCCACCACGCGCATGGTGCTGGCCGGGGCGCTGATTGGTGCGGCCGTGGCGGCCCTTCCCCCGCTGTTTGGGGAGGGCTACGAAATCATCAACGCTTTGTTTTTGGGGTATTCCGACATGCTCATCGAGGACGTGTGGATGTTGGAGGGTTCGTTGGCCTTGCCAAGCCTGTTGGGCTTGTTGCTCTTGGCGAGCTTTTTGAAGCCCATGCTGACGGGGCTCACTGTGGGGGCGGGAGGTGTTGCCGGGGTGTTTGCGCCGGCATTGTTTTCGGGCGCCATTTTTGGGTTTGCCTTTGCGCTGGGCCTGAACGGCTTTGTGGGTCCCACCACCATGCCCATTGGGAATTCTGTGCTTGCCGGGCTCTGCGGCATGATGGCCGGGGTGCTTCACGCCCCGCTGACGGCGATTTTTTTGGCCACCGAACTTAGCGGCGGATACGGGTTGTTTGTGCCGCTGATGCTTACCTCGGCGATTTCCTTTTCGACGTCGCGGGCGTTGGTGCGGCACAGCATTTACACGCGTGAACTGGCAGAACGCGGCGAGCTTCTCACTCACGACAAGGACCGAAGCGTTTTGACCTTGATGAACCTCAAGGAAGAGTTGGAACAGGACTTTTTGCCGGTGCAAGCTCACTGGAACCTCGGGCAACTTGTGGACGTGGTGGCCCAGAGCCATCGAAATTTGCACCCGGTGGTCGATGGCGAGGGCCACCTGTTGGGCATTGTCGATTTGCAGGACATCCGACAAGTCATGTTTGACCGGGATCAGTACCTGTCGCTGCGCGTGGTGGACTTGATGACCGTGCCGCTTGCCGAGGTCCAGTGGGAGGACAAAATGGACGACGTGATGGCCAAATTCGAACAGTGCGGCGCGTGGAATTTGCCGGTCGTCGAGGAAGGACGGTACGTGGGCTTTGTGTCGCGGTCTCGGCTGTTCAACGCCTACCGCAAGTGGCTGAAGGCCACGAGTTTGGATTGATCAAGGCGTGTGTTCGACGGCCCCGTCCAAGATGTAGTTCATCTGGTAGACGTCGTCCGCATTGAGGCGAAGCGTTCCGCGAAAGCTCAACCGTTCGTCGGTTTGGTAGGGGCGAGGGCTTTTTCCAGGAAACCGCAAATCGATGACCGATTCGGGGCCGGCGCCTCCACAGAAGAAGCAGTTCGCGAAGGGATAGCGGCTCAGCACGTAAAAGTCCTCGTCCACGTCCACCGGGATGACGTAGCCTGTGATGAAAAAGTCTTTGCCTTCCGCCGCAACCACTTGGGGCCCAAACGTCGGCATCCAATAGTAGGAGTCCAGCTCTTCGAGGTACACGTCTTTGAACTCCACGTCGCTCAGCACCTGCCACGTCAATTCGTCCAAATCGCTCGCGGAACCGTCTGCGGAACGCAGTCCTTCGGCTTGAGAAGCCTCGCCGGAGGGGTTGCGCTCCACGCCATCGCCGGCCACGCTTGCGGGCTCGGTGACGGGTGCGGCATCAAGGCTGGCGAGTTTGGCTTCCCCCACGTGACGCAATTGGTCCTGCGTAGCCTGTGCTTCTTCCGAAGGGTGGCACATGCTGCTCCAATCCATCATCGAAACCGCCACCAACGCAGCGGCCGAGAACGCAAGGGTCAGGAACGTGGTCGATTTCATGGTGCGAAGTTACGCTTCACGGAGCGTCTTGCTGATGTCCAAACGCAAGCTTCCCGCTGCGGGAACGGCCGCCGCCAAGAGGCCTACGGCGACGGCGGCGCCAGCCAACACGCCCTCGCTAGGCAGCAAGGCCAGGGTTGCCAAGTCGTAGTGAAATTCGCTCTCGACCACCTTGCCAAGCACGACGAGCCCTGCACGGCTCAACCCCAACCCGAGCAGGGTGCCGGCCACGCTGAGAAGTCCCCCTTCGAGGAGGAGCAGGCGGTACAAGGTCGACGGCGTCCCGCCCAGCGTTCGCATCAGTGCAAGCTCGTGCCTCCTCGCGCGGAGGTTGTCCAGCACGGAAATGAAAATGCTCGCGAAGCTGAGGGCCATGATGAGCATGGCAATGGCGCGCAGCGCGGACGTCCCCAACCCAAACTGCTGCGTCATCCGGTTCACTTCAATCGCCGGGAGGGCCACTTGCATGTTCGTTTCGCGCAGGACGTTGGGGATGGTCAAGACGGCGAGCGGGTTGCGTTTCTTGAGCAGCATGGCGGTGATCTCCCGGGTCGCGGGGTCGATGACTTCGCCTTCGTGCGCGTGCACGTTCCAGATGCTCTCCATGGGGGTCAGGATGAGCTGGTCCATCACACTGCCGCTCGGTTCGAGGATGCCCACCACGGTGAAGGTCTTGTCGGTGTGGACGTCGGTTTGGTCGGTGAGGCCGTGCGCGCTGTAAAACGTGTCGCCCAACCCCATGCCCAAATTGTCGGCCACGCGGGCGCCGAGTGTCACTTCAAACGGCGCATCCCACAGCCTGCCTTCGGCCAAGGACCCATCGTAGTGCGCCACGTAGGCGTGCTCCGTGCCGACGATGCGGTAGCCTTCGTGGTTGTCGCCGTAGGCCAGAGGGATGCCTGAAGCGATGTAGGGGTGCTTGAGAACCTTTTCTGCCTCGGCCTGAAGGATGTTGCCCGTGGGGGCATCGATGTGGTACACGTTGGCCAAGATCAGTTGAAGCGGGCTCCCCTTGGCCCCCAGCACGAGGTCGATGTCTTTGATGTTTCGTTCAAAGGCGTCGTTGACCTGTTTTTCCGTGAGGAGCATGAGGCTCACCATGCCTACGCCAAACGCGAGCAAGGCCAAACTCAATGCCGTTTGCAAGGGCTTCGACCGCACGTTGCGCGCCGCTTGGTAAAAGAGTCCAAGCTTCATGCGTGGGCGTGTTTCAGGGTGACACACTTTGCGTAACGGTCCTTCAGGCGTTGGTCGTGGGTGACCACCACCAAGGTGGCGTCGGCCGCTTCGCGGTCGAGGATGTCCATGACGGCCTCGGCG